>Ga0307508_10000361_pt1 | contig 55173 bp, 63 predicted proteins | sample 9_EM_MG_FD_203089 | JGI IMG/M metagenome (GOLD analysis project Ga0307508, IMG submission 203089) | Populus trichocarpa ectomycorrhiza microbial communities from riparian zone in the Pacific Northwest, United States - 9_EM | ecosystem: Host-associated > Plants > Roots > Unclassified | place... | reverse complement strand
TAAGACGTCTGTGAAAGGCACAGTTTTTTTCCGTCAAGTAAAGAGTGGTTTTTGGTTGTGTGAAAACGGGCATTTTTGGTGTAAAACGGCCCCTGTACGGAAACTTTTGTCCCTGTACTTTAGTTACTGTCTTGGCACAACGTTCGGAGCGCAGCAACCCAAAAATTGTGAGGTATGTCATGCCTGCGTATAGTCAATAGATAGGAGTAAAAAAAACGTAAAGAAGGGGTGCCGATCAGTGGTAAGCGGGCCAAACCGTACGGAAGCGCAGGCGCTAGCAAAAGCTTGGCACCTGACAAGTTGCATGCTAAATCACTCGCAATGCTCAAACCCTGTGAATTCCTCTCCCATAGTCGTCGATACCCACAAACCGCCGTTTATATTCGCACAATTATCCCCTATCGTATCAATTCAGTCTGACCGAAAGTTTGTGCCTACTAGCTCCTGCTTTTCAAGCTAGTGATGCTGAAATCTTGAAGGATATACAGATTTGGAGCGTTGTATGTGATACAGATTCTTCTAGCAGAAGTAGTTGAATCAGAACAGCAGCATCGATATGTTGCAAAGCAGGAGCTAGTAGGCACAAACTTTCGGTCAGACTGAATTGATACGATAGGGGATAATTGTGCGAATATAAACGGCGGTTTGTGGGTATCGACGAATATGGGAGAGGAATTCACAGGGTTTGAGCATTGCGAGTGATTTAGCATGCAACTTGTCAGGTGCCAAGCTTTTGCTAGCGCCTGCGCTTCCGTGCGGTTTCGCCCGCTTACCACTGATCGGCACCCCTTCTTTCTTCTCCTTTCATCATACGCGCCACCATCGCACTCGTCGCATCTTACATGCTATCATCTATGCCGCCGGCATTCTCATCGACATCGTACTTGTCGCGTCTTACTTGCTATCATCCACGCCGCCGGCATCCTCACCGCCATCCTCATTGACATCGTACACGTCGCGTCTTACTCGTTATTGTCCTTGCGGCCGGCATCCTCATTGGTAACCACTTCATTGATGTCGTTCTCATTGTGTCGTGTCTCATCCGGCAAACTGCCTTTTGTTACTGTCACGCAGAGCGATGCCATCTACGGTGACGTGGTATATAGTTGTACATTAGATGTAATGAATATAACTGGTTTGAGTCACAATGCCTGGAACCAAATGCGTGTTTGATATTCTTCGCTGCAATGTACCGTGCCCTGACAGTCGCGTATGCTACCACCGTGACCGCTCTATTACCTATGTGTGGTGCGCCATCGTAAGCCTCGTCTGGATCCCATTTGCCTTGACACTCTGCGTCTGTAAGACACGCGCTGCATCCCGAAGGCAAATGCCCTGACACTCCGCGTCCAGAAGGCAAATGCCTGACACTCCTCGTCCGGAAGGCAGATGCCGTGGCACGCGTCGTCCGGACGACATATACCTTGACACTCTGCGTCCGGAAGACACGCGCTGCGTCCACGCCTGGCTGCGGATCCTGTCGGCGATATTGGCCCGGATCGTGAACTAGCACTTCCCCGTCCCGTTTCCTTCCACCCATCTGCCCGCAGGATCCACTACTTCCTGGAGGTCCGGCCTCCAGCCTATTGCCGCTCCTCCACCCACGTCATCTCGCTCGTCACTCGCTTGAGATGTGCGAGTGATCTCGGGAGGGACGCGGCGCGTACCTCTTTGTTGGAATAGGGGGATCGATAGAGACAAAGACAGTGAATTGATTGATTGATACATAGTCGAAGGCAGAACATTCTCTCTATATACAACGGGCCTGAGGGACTCGCCAAGGGGAAAGGACGGACGACTGTCTCCCGAGCCGGTGCTCGGAGACTCAGGAAGCGGTCATCTCCGGACGTGCCGTCTCCGGACCGTCATCTCCAGACGCCAATCATTCTGACAGGGCGCACCGGCGTGGTCGAACCAATCTTGAAGGTGTCTGGCCCTGCATCGTATCGTAAGCTGGACGGTTCGTTGCTGGACGGTTCGTTGCGATAAACGGCGAGAATTCACTACTCACATTGGTCACATTTCCAGCGCTGTGGACAATCGGATGGGATCGTCTTTCCGTGCTCCCATATTCGGGAAGTGAAGCGGCGCTTTTCATTATTCGTGGAGGTCTGCGGAGATGGACGGTTCGAGACGCTCGGAGGATTCACGGCGCTCGCACTTGGAGGACCCGTGGCCGTGGCGCTTGGAGGAGCGGGCTTCGACTGGTCCGGTTGAAGGGACCAATTGAAGATTGGGACACTTCCGTGGTAGCAGTTCTGCTGGACTTTGCGAAGCCACCCGCGCTTGAGATCGTCCTCGGCCTGCGCTCGAAGAACGGCTCCCTCGACAGATGCCTCGGCTTCGGAGTCGGCAAGATGCTGGTTGGACGTGGGGTAAGAAACCTGTGAAGACGTGAGGAAGCACGTTGATCAGCAGCGGGCGGTAACCGTCTCACGGTTGCCGTGGCACGCAACCGGAGAGGGTCGATGAGATGGTGGTTGGACGTGGGGTACGAAACCTCCTCGGACAGCTGTCGTCTCCGGATGTGCCACCTCCGGTCCTCGCCGCTGTCCTTGTCCTGTCCTTGCTGCGCGCCGTCAGCTCGCCGCCGCTCTTGTCCTGTCCTTGCTGCGCGCCGTCAGCTCGCCGCTGTCCCTGTCCTCGTCCTGTCCACTGTCGGGAGCCCAGCCTGACCCTGCCCCGTTACACCTCTCTTCCGCGCAGTAGTCGTTACCGCTTCATCATCGGACAGAGGCCAAATGACCTCGCTACCAACCGGGGATTCATTCACTAGCGAAGAAAGCCGAGAGGGTGCTAATGAATTCGCACCAGTTGCACTCTTCCCAGTGAAGACCTCCTTCAGCTCCTCGAAGAATCTAAACGGCTTATGGCGGAACTCCTTTACCTTTGGATACGCAGCAATGTAGGTATCCCAAGTCTTCTCATCTGTTGTTGGCATGCCGCGTACGTTGTCCCACCCAAAGCCACTACAGCGACAAATTTCCGCAAAAGTCTCAAACTTCTTCTTCAGCAGGGCAAGCTTTGATTTGACTTGCAGCACCTCTAACATCTTGCCCTTGTTCTGCAGGTTGACCTCCATCTGCATACGAACATATGACTCCCGCTGGAATCCATTTTCCGGCTGCCTTCCAATTCGAACCTCCGTGACGGCAGCCTCCACGAGTGCAAGTTCCTTTTCCTCGGTCCATAAGGCTCGCGATGAAGAAGATGACGAGGCTTGTGTTGACACGCCTTGTGTGAACTTCAGTAGCTACGCAGAGTCTTCCGTGATGTCGATCGGAATCCGCGTATTGTTGACTAGAAGACCTTGAATCGCCTAGTCACTTGCTGGGACTGCGGATAGGAGGAGTCGTCCGCTGTGTAGCGAGCCGAGTCTGTGGATATAAAGAGTCGTCTGCTGAGTGAATGGATCTGTGGATCCACGGGACGGGCCACATCGTCGCTGAAAAAAGCCAGTTATGGTTTTCCGGAAAGTCTCTCAGACACTAGCAAACCTTGATGATACATAAGTGTGGCGTACTGTTGAGTATCTGGGTTGCCGAACGGGTGGTCACGAAGGTTTGAAAATGCAGGTGGGCAACCGAACAGGCCCCAACTATCCACGACCAGCAGCTGTAAAGAAAAAAGTATTGATTTGCTCTGCTGTGCGGCAGAATCCTCGCAAGAAAAGAGGAATACAACCGCCCCTTTTCCCCGATCTACGATCCCCCCTTTACCACTCCCCACCCACACAGAATCAAGGAAAACAAGTTCTATAACAGTCGACAGCGACGACCAGCATCGAACAAATGGAAATTCTCGCAAGAGATGGCCGCCCTAGCGTTGGAGGCCGCTCTGATACTGGAGATAAAGGGTATTCTGCCGGCTAAAGAATTCCTCGGAATTTAGGTTGTCTTCGTCATGGGACGAGAGAGCCTCACTCTGGCCCGAGCCATCGGACATTCGACGTTCGCGCATGACGTCGCTCAGGTACGTGAAGAGCATACGGTCGAAATGGCCCAAAACTTTGCTGCGAACAGAGTTCGGCAGGCCAGGGGGCAGGGCGCACCCGAACATGTTCGAATGGCTGGCGTAGATGGGATAAGCTGAGGAGCCATCCGCAAGGCCGTCCAGGATCGCTGCGCAGACTGGGCAACACCTCTTCGAAGGCGCTATCAGTGGCGGCGAGGATCTCAGTGCCTGCAAGATCTCAGCTGGTATAGAGTCCTAAACGCCAGTCGGTCAGTATATCGTGACGAGAACACAGAGTAGACCACGGTTCGAACCTCGTCCTGGCTGGGCGCGTGGTGGAGAGATGCGACATGACGCAGCGATGCGAGCATCGCTTCGCAGTGAACACATCCCTTAAAAGTGTATGATGGGTCCGAGATCAGGTTAGGCTTGCTGCCACTTCCGAACCGTCGCGCCAGCTCATCGATGATAGTGTGGTGCTCGCTCGGTCGCGGAAAGAGGTCCTTGACTACCTGGCGCCACGGCTTCATCTGCGACGACACCGGGGGGCAGTCGATCACCTGGAACACAAACTGCACTCTCTTTCCTCTTCCCTGCCTGTTCCCTTGCAGCACGATGCTGTAGTGCACCGGCGCGGTCACCAGACGCAGCCAGTAAACCCACTCCTTCGTGGCGTCCACCTGGTTGTTCGGTGGTTTGCGGTGCGCTTCTGGTGCTCCGAGGCCGACTGGGGACGGTGCGGTTCCTTGGGATCGTCGAAACCGCTTTCATCTTCACTCCCATCTTCGTCTTGATCTTCGGCGTCCTCAAGGGCAGATTCGAAGACACCCGCACCGAGATGCTGCGGTGCCAAGAATACAGTGATGTACCATTCGAAGAGCTCCGAGTTCCACGCGAGCATAGTCAGCGGCCGAAGAGTGTTGTACACCTTGTCCAAAGCCGCCCGCAGTTCATCGTCCATAGGAGCCTGTCGCTTCTGCCGGAATTTGGTCAGCAAGTTGCGGAGCGCTGGCATGGCGACTTCCAGATTCTCGAGGCAGTCAGCGATCGACAGATGGAACTCCGCCAGTATCCCGAGGTATACGTCAGGTCCGTCGTCCGGCTTCCGCAAGATTCCTTCCAAGACGGCGGACAACCGTTGTAGGAGTTCTTTGCCGGGTTTCTCAGTCGGCTCGGTGGCGGGTTCTTCAAGCGGCTTGGACAGACTCCGTTTAAGGGCATCAAACAACTTTGGTTGGCGCGCAGCGGTCACAATGCCCGGAGGTAGGAGTTTCAGCCACGTCAGGATTCCGGGACCGAGAAGTTTGCGGAGCCGGTCCAGTTGGTCTCGAGGCGGATACCCGAGATCTGTGACGGCCAAACCTTTGAAGACCTCGTAGTGCTTGTGGCAAAAGTCTTTGCTGCGAAACCGGCGAATCAGTTTGTAAGCTCCGTTAAACACCGAATAGTCGATGAGGTTTTGGCAGTCGGCCGGTGAGCATGCCGTGGACTGGCACCTCCCGATGAGGAGGGCAAGCGTTTGTGCTTGCAATTCGAATCTGTCATCACCCCTGCGAGTGGGAGTCAACACTAAGAAACACAATGGTGGGCGAGGTTGCTCACCAGCTCGTGACCAGGTACGATACGATGTCCTGATCTAACTTGACTTCTGGGACCGGTAATAGCTTGATCGGCGTAGGAGGGGGACTATCACGGGGCACAGGTGGAGGGCCGTTCTTGGAGACGAAGAGACTATGCTCGCTCAAGTGCTTCTTCGGCCTGCCATCGCGCAGGCAGAAGAGAGTAGTCGCGTCAACGGTCCTGCGCGGTACGCACGCCACCACATCCGCCCCTCGCGCTAGCAGAGTAGAGAAGCCAGCATCTTCCTGAAGTTCTTGCTAGTACTGCTCGGCAGTGACGACTTGTATTTGGTCTGATCAGGTCTATTGAAGAGACGGAGTAGGGTCGTCACTGTCCTCAGATGGAGATCGTCGCACTTGTACGAACCGTCGCGCTGAAACGAGTTATCGGCTTCATCACTCCCGCTTTCGCGATCATGCGCAGCGCTCACACGGGGAGTGTTGGACATGGTTGGTGGCGATCGCCGGGACGGTGGTGGCGGGTGTCGGCGTGGAGAGCGAGTAGTAAGGGTAACTGATACGAGCGCGGAGCGGCAGCGACCAAGGTGGTTGGAGTCTGCAGCGTCGGGTTCCGTGGTGGTGGTGGTGGTGGTGGTGGTGGTGGTGGTGGTGGTGGTTGGTTCTGGATGTCGAGGGGACCAAGATGAAGATGCGAAGTGGATGACGCTCGATCACCCCTGCTCGCTGCGTCCCTGACAAAGGCACGTGACAGAAGGATCTACCGTATTAACTCACGGTTTTTTTCTTCATATACATTGAGTGACGGCTTGAGGGGTCGGGGGGCGGTTTCCTTTGTTTCTTTCCTTCTCTTCACACGCTCGCTTTTCTTTCCTTTGTTATTACGCAGCGCTGGGGTAGGCCTGGGCGGAGGGCAAAGGCAAGCTCGCAACGAGCCGCCAAACCGACACTGTCGGGGCTCGGCTCGGGTCAACCGACTCTGCGGCACCAGTAGGTCCCTGGGCCAAGTACCGGCGCAGACTGGGAAAGCGCAATCGCTGCCGCGGAGGAAGACAACCTTGGTGGTCATCATAAGGACAAGCAATCGGAAGGAAACGGGAACGCAAGGAGTTGCAAGTCTAGGTCGCGGAATAGGAGCGGGGTTGTTTCCAGAGGCACAGCCCAGAGGAACAACACCACGAGTCGGGAATCGCTGTATCGTCGCAGACGGTTCGAAGTCCTGAGGCGATACCGTTGCACCCCGTGGTCAGGAGACACGAGGGATCATGCTACCACTCGCATCCTTGTCATTGACACCCGATTACGGCGATGAACTCTGGGCTTTGCCAGTGCACAACAGCGTGAGCGTATCCCCCACTTATCCGAGATGCTTACAACGATTATGATGCAGGGCACACGCCACACCAAGGTAAGAGACGTTGAGTTGAACAGATACTGAAGCGGAGGCTTGACTTCAAGCCAATCCTATATCGCTGGGTAGCCCCTGGGCCAAGTACCGGCTCGTGTTTGGGAAAGTGAAAATGCCGCTACAGGACCGCACCTCAAGGTTCGAGCGTCTATTGGGAATGATATGGGGCAGAGCTATGCCTTGATGCCGTCGTGTCTGAAGAAAGGATAGCTAGTACAGTTGAGGGTTCGTTGCTCCGGCTCAGGTTGAGTAGCGTAATCATCCCAGCACACAACCCATATCGTATCACCCAATCACAACGAAAAAACAGAGGATCTGATCCGGCCATTCTCAGGAGGATACGTGGAAACACTACTCTCCGATCCAATTGAGAGATTATCTGTGTTACGCTGATGAAGTTTAATGCCAAGGCAAAAAGTTTTCATGTCACGGTGCGGGGTAATTTCCCCGCAGCATGTGACTTTGCCGAGCCGGATACTTATACGACGACCCGCCGATGAGCGGTGAGCAATGGGTCTTCATCGGAAGAACAATCGGAAGAATCACTGGAAGAACAATCGGAAGAATCATCAGAAGAATCATCGGGATGATCAATCGGAATCATCAATCAATCATCAATTGGAAGATTAAGCGGAATCATCATCGGAATGATCAAATCAACGACCATCCCCCTACGAGCGATGCGTCAAGCGAGCCGTTGCCATGCAACCGACCGATCCTCCAAGCGATCCGTCAAGCGAGCCGTCATTGTGGAACCACGGATGAACCCTCGAACAAGCCGTCAGACAGCTGACGGGCAAGCGCCGTCCACCGAGCGATCTGTCGAGCGAGCCGTTGCCGCGGAGCCGCGTATGAGCTGGGGCTCAAGCTGCAAGCAGGACGACAGTTGATTGGGAAGGAGAGGGAAGGATACGTGAGGAGCTCGAGAGTCTAGGCGGGAGATAGCCCGGAGTTAGAACCTTATGGCCGTAGCGGTCCTAAGGGATTTTTCTCTGGTCGGGCTGGAAACGCAACTATGCAAAGAGATAGAAGGGCCTGGCTGTCGCGCCAGATAAACCCTCTACTTCTGATGGGCTGGTAATCACCTCATTGAGGGATATACGCGGTGCGGGCATCAGTTGGCTTATTGTCAGTACCGACCAGGACGAGTAGCTCTGGGCTTGGGCCCACGCCCACCTTGGCTGGTGTGTGCGTGAGCGTACTCCTTTCCTTATCTTACCTGTGAGGCAGTTGTCGCACGAGCCGTTTGGCAAGCACCGAATGCATCGAACAATCCGTCGAACCAGACGGATGCGAGCGAGCCGCCAGGCAAGACACCGGGCCCGTCTCGAGCGAACCATCCGCCGAAGCGCCGCGAGCGAGCCATTGGGCAAGACGCCGGGCCCGCCTCGAACCATCCGCCAAAGCGCCGCGAGCGATCCGTCGGGTATGACGCCGGGCCCATCTCGAATCGAATCCTCTGCCGAAGCACCGCGAGCGAGCCATCGGGCAAGACGCCGGACCCGCCTCGAACCATCCGCGGAAGCGATACACGAGTGAGCCGTCTGGCAAGCCGCCGGGCCCGTCTCGAAGCATGCGCCGCTGCGTGAGCCGCCGCGCACACCGCAACGTCCACCGAGCGATCCGTCAAGCAAGCCGTTGCCGCGGAGCCGCGTGCGATCTGGCGCTCAAGCTGCTGCCGCAGATACCGAACCGAACCCCTTAGATTATTCGCTGTGAATCCCCTAATGGTGGGCGAACTTGGGAGGAGGACCATTGGGGAAGTTATTCTTGTATAATAATTATATGCAGGTGTAGACCGCGCACGCCCCATCTCCTTCGTGACTATCGAGAAACCTGACCACTTCGATATTACCTTCACTCGACGTTGACCGGGCATCCCAGTGTCACAGATGACTCGAGTGAACAAAATCGAATGCCTCTAATCAATAAATAGAATGACTGTAGTCAATAAAATATAATGACTTGAGTCAACAAAATAGAACGCTAAAATATGGCCAGAAGCAAAAAAAATAATAGCTAGAGTCAATAAAACAGAATGACTCAAGGCAACAAAATACTCCGAGTCAATAAAATAAGATAATGACTGGAGTCAATTAAATAGAATGACTCGGGCCAACAAAAATAAAAACGGACTCTGGAGTCAGTGAAAATGATGACTGGAGTCAACAAATTAGAATGACACAACTCAAGGTAATCGCAGGAAGACTCGCCACATGGTCTTAGGATGGTATACCGAGACTGGGCAACCGATACCGTTGGGGCTCGGTTCGGGTCGACTGACTCTGCAGCATCAGAGGGTCACCGGCCAAGTACTGGTGCTGACCGGGAAAGCGCAAGTGCGGTCGTGGAGAAAGACAACCTTGGTGATTATACAGAGAAGCCATCGGAAAGAAACGGGAACGTGGTGGTCGGGAGACACGAGGGATCGTGCTACCACTCGCATCCTTGTTATAGCGATGAACTATACCCTACTGTTGCGTCTCGTCGCCCTGCTTCGACCGGCCCCTGCCACCCCCCTTTACGTACATGACAGCAGGGTCATCAATCGTCCGTCCAGTCTGTCCTCGTGGTCACCCAGGATGCGGTGGCATTAATCAGGTAGAGTGAAGTGACGACTACAGTCTTTCAGGCTAATGAGATGAGGACGGATACCTTACAGGCCCGGAATGGATGTCGACTCAGTGGCTGAGTGGCTGAGTGGCTGAGTGGCTGAGTGGCTGAGCAAGTGGTGCAGTGGTTTTCCATTCCAGTACGTCTTGGTCGCATCACTTCAACTCCACCAGTCCTCATCCAAACAAGATGTGAATAGGGCCAAGAGGGCCGTGAGATATAGCTGGCTGCTTTGACAGTGACAAATGTACTCTCACAAACATCTCACTCTAGAAAGCTCCGCAGAGGGTTTTCGAAGGTTACTCTCTAGCAACCGTGCCGTTCGGCTTCTGGCTTTCTGTCATTCGATATTTCGCCTTGGAGGTCCGGCCCGCAGCCCACTGACGTGCCTCGACCCACTGCTTCTCCGCACGCAGCAGGAGTTGGGCAGACGCATAGAGGCGTTAGGAATCAAACCAGACTTGATACGGTGGACCAACAGCTTCATGTCGGACTGGCTCTCGACGGGAACCTGAGCACCAGTGGATACAGGGATACTGCAAGGATCGCCAGTTGCTCCAATCCTGTTCATTACCTACCTGTGTGGAATCTTCGACGAGGTGGTCCAGGGGATCCAGGGGCTGTCATTTGCAGACGATATGATTGGATGGTTGGTGGAGGGTGCAAACGGCGACCAACAACGAACAGGCAGTGGTGGTTCGGACTGCGGCTGCTCAGCTTGCAGTGGGGGGGCGGCAGGGGCCGGTCGAAATGGGGTGACAAGACGAAACAGTTCAGGAACTCGTGGTGCACCAGCATGCTCTGGTTTCCGGTGCGAAATCGGCGTAAACGTCTCCGCAGGAGTTGTTGTACCCGATTCCTTTTCCGAGAAGCACTATACTTCTCCGGGTCTTGCACGAGGCGCCCGACGGATGAGGTCATATGTAATATGGTTGGCTACTGGCCCCTGCTTATGTAGCTCTTGGGTAGCACAGTGACTGACTTTTTCCTGCCCCACTTCTTTCTCGTCTCTCCCCATCACTTTACTCTCTTCCTCACATCCTTGTGTTGCCCCACCTTCGACTATCTGTGGCCCCACCGCGTCTAGTACCCTGAGGACAACTACTTTTTCTGGCAACAGTCCCTGAAGGAAAGTCTCTTCGATCAGCTGCACCACGCTGGTCGCCATAATCCTACTGCCCTCACCCGGCGTCGTCACGCCCACTGCACTACCACAGTCCAGGGCAAGTGTAAACGATCATCTCCTTCACACTGTAGGACCACAATGGCCGGTCACTGGCCATGCGGAAACGCTGTCGAGAGCGCAATACAGGTACAACCTACACCAACGTTTGTCATCCCCCTGTGCTCCCTCTCCTTACGTCACCACTAACCCCTCGACTACCATCGAAAGCTTGCCCAATGGCTTGCCGCTGTACACAAGCCTCGGCCTCAAACTTATCGAGGTGATGCCAAGAAAGAAAAGGCTATGGCTGTATCTCGGGAGACTGAGGGAGGGGGAGCCAAGCTACCACCTTGTATTGGCTAGTGACACTTCATTGTTCTTTTTCTGTGAACAAGATCTGAACATGTCAGAAAGCTAAAAGGTGCTGCAGGGAGCCAGGCGCCGGGAGAGGCTGGGGATATCAAGTTGCTTTCCTTAGCTTAGCCAACGGCTTTTTTTTCCCATTATTTATTCACTAATCGAAACTGCTCAGTCCTGGCCGCTGTCCGAACCTGGACCTCAATCAGTTCTCCTTGTCTGATATCCAAAGTTTGCAGTGTTTTGTGAGAGGAAAATAAGTGGGTAGTGAGTGGGAGGGTATTAAATCATGCCGGTCACTCAGTCCGCGGGGGCGCAAATTGCGGTCATGAACTATTTAACAGAGGGCATCGGGGCGGAGAGTAGGGGGAGGGGGCGGCGGGGGTCGGTCGAAGCGGGGCGACAAGACAGTAACAGCAGGGCTGCATCTGCAAAAAAGTGAAAAGTTGATGTATATTGCTTTTTTTCCAAGTGAGACATAAATTTAAAATTTCCTTTCTCAGTGTTTTAGTTGAAATAAAAGAGATTATTTTTTTCCAAATCTTTACGGGAGCAAAATATAACTTCTCTCTTACAGACGCTTAATAAAGCTTAATAAAGCTTACGAGAGCACCAGGAGCACCAGGAGTATTTTTCTAGTTTTTGCAGATGTGGCTGTCTTCGGGTTAAGAGCAGTACTGGTAGTGGAATCAATTCTAGTGAGATTACCACAGCAGCGGCTCACCACGATAGTACTACTACAAACCCACTATTGATGGCTGGATGACCTCCGGACATCTTGGTACAGCTAAGCGCCAGACACCTGCACATAACGGTGCTAGCACAATGCTTATTCCACCCGCCGATGTAGTACAATATACTAATGAGGATGTTGGCAGCAGAGGTATGTACAAGCAAGCATTGAAACATCTGGATTGTAGTCATAGTTTCGTATTCAACAACAAAATGATTCAGAACGGCCGAACCACCCCAATTCTACTGTTACTGTCTCCGCCCAAATGCCCTCTGGGATGATAGTTCATGACCGCAATTTGAGTCCCAGCGGACTGAGTGACCATGATTTAATACCCTCCCACTTGCTACCCACTTTCACAAAACACCTTCTCGTAGCGATCTCCAGCAGTTTAGCGATGATGACGCACACTGTGCCGTATGCCTCCTGACTGTAGCCTGTGTGGGTCTTGATACCCCCCCATGATTGCCCATTTTTCCATACCACCGAGTATCCGGCAGCTCCATCAAGTGGTGGGCTGTCCACCCGCGAACATTGTGAGAGCAATGCAGACGACGAGTGCGATGAGGACAGTGGCAGCGACTGCGACAGCAGGGCAGCATGGACAATGAGGACAGCGGGGAAAACGAGGAGGGCAAAGACAGCAAGAATGACGAGGACGACGGACAGCGGCAGGGACAGCGAGGGTGACAAGGACAGCAGGGAAAACGAGGACAGCGAGGACAGCGAGAACAACGAGAACAATGGACAGCGGTAGGGGCGGTGAGGACGACGAGGACGACAGGGACATCGGGAGCCGGTCGAAGCGCGGGGCGACGAGACAGTAACAGTAGGGCAGCGAGAACAACGAGGACGGCGAGGACAGGGGCTCGGAGCCTGGCTGGACGGTTTAGGGGTTGAGGTGATGTGGCTGAAAAAGGACAAGGATGACAAGGACAGCGAGAACAACGAGGACAGCGAGGACAGCGAGAACAAGGTACGTACTCCAGTGGTGCTCCACAGCTCCCCCCCCCTTTCCCCCCCCCCCAAAAAAACCCCTCTAGCGGGTCTTCTGCTTCTGCCGCATGCCCCTTCCCCCTTGAAAATTCAATCATTGTACAAGTCGGCCGCCATCTTGGGCGTTCGTCATTGGCTAATTACGGCCCTGGTGATTGCAGAGCAGGGCCACCTTGTAGGTCGACGCCCGGACGAGCCAAGTGATACAACGTGTTGGGTCATGAAGGGGAGAAACAGTGGCCTCTACCCTCCGCTCCACTTCTCTCTCCCTCAGCTGCCGCCTGGCGGGCTCAAGACATTAGATTCTGCAAAGAGCCAGCTGGAAGTGTGTGTTGTATCAATCTGTATCTCCTGCGACTGGGAGCGGCTGATGATTCAGTAATGAGCGTTATATGCTGTATCTCCTGTGACTGCGGCTGATGATTCATTGGCTAATGCGATCCTCTGTAATGAGTGTTGTATCTAGATAGGTATGATCCACCATATTTAGACATTATTCTGTCAATGCCACTTGTACTGCAAAATCTGCTCCTTTGACAGTCCGTTTATATTTCCTGTCTGCCATCTCTTACTACGGTCTGCAAACCGTCGATTTGTCTCCAAAGAAGCAGAATCCTAGCATCGCATAGTTTGCTGAGTATTAGATTAATATGTTCGCGAGGACGGGCGACAAAGCTGCACTGCGTACACCACCCACGCCATACCATGATAGACTCACCACCGGTGGGTACGCTAGGACACTGTCCAACCAAAAGGCTGTTGAAATAGCGCTGTCACACTTATTTTCTATGTCATGGCAGGATTGTGGTGGCGGTGCGGCGTGGAAAAACTGCTGCCGACGGCACAGCGAGGAGGAAGCCTTTGTGCAGTGTGACGCGAAATCCGAGGAATAATTGCATCGTCTTTCTACTTTGCACTGTTATGTCATTCGCTCTCAGACAGATATATATGCTCTTTTTGTACGGAGAAGGGATATTGTCTTTGTCTTTTAAGCAATCGAAAGCTCTCTCTCTCTCTCCCATGTCAAATCCACGCATCAATCACCCGGACTGAGTGACCATCATGATTTAGTTTGCACTTTGCATCTGTAGATGCAAATCTCTGGTTGCCGGATTTGGTGACATCTGGAAATTTGTACGTACTAGTTAGCTGTTCTTTACCCCAATTATAATAATTCACCACGCATTCTACAACCACCTTATCACATCTCCTCTATCGTGTAATAGAGTTCTTTTTATTTAATTACTTGTATTGGTGGAGAATATTTGGGTTGAAAGTGGGCATTCTCGCGTGCCAGATTAAGGTGTTCCCAACCATACGGGATGTTTCGGCGGTGGTGAGTGGTAGTCACATGATTTGATTGGCATGTGACCAACACCAGGGCCCTTGCTGCGCCATCTCCCGGTGGCCGTAGGTCGTCGACCCGCTTTGACCAGCCCCAGCCACCCCCTGATTCGAGTCTTCGTCTGAGAGAGAAGTCAAGAATCCTGGCCTGGGCAACTTGGGTCTTGTCACCCCACTTCTACCGGGTCCACCACCGGCCAGATTACCGTGAGGAAATAATGGTATAGAGCCTACTCGTTAGGGTGGAGCCACGCGGGGTAAGGGAGGGACGTGGATAGTAGGGGAGCGGAAGAGCAAAGACTGGGAGAACGGACTCGAGGCTGGGAAAGACGAGAAGTAGGAAGACTTTTCTTTTAGTCGCTCTTTCTAGTCTCTCATTTGCAATCTGTTTTCTTATGAGTTTCGAAATGGGTAGGCCAGGCGGGCGGGAGGTACTTGCTGACTCGAGGTCTGGGCAGATGGTGGGCAATGGCGGACAGTATATTGCCATGAACCAATAGCGTCACATGCGATCAATGAGACTCTCTCTGTCCCCACTGGGATATATACACTGTCTATCACTTGCGTTGGTGCCATGCCTGCAGGGGCTCCAGAAACAGATGCCCAGGTTGCATTAACGTCGCCCCACTCTGACAGGCCCCTGCCGCCCCTCTTACACCTATGGGATGACGACTGGCAGTGTTGAGGAGCGCTTAGACTGAACCGAAAACTTATAAATGGAGCAAAAGGTATTGTCTTACTCTAGCTATTGCGCGGAAAGCATTTCCTCCAACATGCCTCAATATCAATCCCACTTGCTCTTCAGCCCAATGATTTCAATCCTGAGTTCCGATTGGCCTCTAATGTTCATCCCGCCACCAATGGTCGGCGCCTTCACTGCTGCGGCAACTTCAAACCCGGTTTTCCCACCGGCAGGGCACGGAAATGGCGTATTAGCCCCCTTAGAACACTCCCCTGGGCCGTAGATGAATTTGTGCAAGAGCTTCTCATTCGTCGTCCTTGCCACTGGATCGCTATCGTCCAGGGTGACTGTCGCAACCACCTAATCCGTTGCAAAGATTGCGGAGGACGAGCCAGACACTTGCGGGGTGGAACGGCTGGGCTACTTAAGTTGGGAGGTACGCACAATGCCTCTTGCCAACATCAATTGGAGGCCCGGCAATGGTTGGGAGGCGCGAACTCCAAAACGTAGTACCGCTTGCCAACTAGCCAGAAGCCCGATGGCGCGGTGGCCGGCAGGACCGCTGCTGCCCCGCTTCGACTGGCCCCTGCTACGGCCAAGCGCGTCCAGTCGGGGTGTGTCATGGCATTTGCCATTTGTACCCAGCTCGTGTCTTATGGATCCAAAGTGTTAAGGCAAATGTCAGAATAATGGCCGTCCGGACATGACGGATCAGAGATGGCGTCGGGAGATGATGGACTGGAGACGGCATGTCCGGAGAAGACAGCTGTCTGACTCTCCGAGCACCAGCTCGAGAGACAGTCTTCCGTTCTTTCCCCTTGGCGAGTCCCTCAGCCCCGTTGTATATAGAGAGAATGTTCTGCCTTCGACTATGTATCAATCAATCAATTCACTATCTTCATTTCTATCGATCCCTATATTCCAACAGGTTATGAGCCCGGATTGGACACTCTGCCAATCTGATACCCATCGATATCGCACCCACCGTAGTTACCTGCCGCTTTGCACCTTGCTTCTGCGTCTCATCCCTGCACTCTCATTTTTTAAACCTAAACATTTGGAGCCGCGTCGCGTCCGACGACATCGCCAAGATGGTCTCAACCAAACAACGCGCCACGTTTGCAGCACTGGCCTTTCCAATGCCCGAAACTACCGCTTGTGGAGAACGACATGAGATCATTCCCTACTGCTGAGTGACCTCAAGATTGTTACCCGCAATGAAATTTTTCGTCGCACTCTGACACTATGTACTGCCTAGGGCTGTAACTACAATCGATGTAACGACCATGGTGCCTCAACGATCTACCTTTCGGTTGAACACACGATTCAAACCATCATCCGAAGTCCTTGCGTGAACGAAATCGATTCTGCAGCCCGCGTCTGGGAAATCCTCAGCCAGGACTACGATTCTTCCTTCACGATAATTGGTTGTCGAATACATCTCAAGCCTACTCGCTGTTCGCCAGGAATTGGCCGCAAGTGACGAAGCAATCTCGGATACCACCATCGTTTGCCACCTTCTTTACGAGCCGTACCGCGATCGTTCGATATTATCGCCGGCGTTTCCAAATACAAACCTTCGGGGGAGCTGCGTATGTACTTGGTGATGATGGAGTTGCTGCGACAGCCCACACTGGAGTTGACGCACGCGCTCGGGGAGCTGATATACGTGCTTGGTGATGCTGCAGCTGCTGTGGCACCCAACATCGGAGCTGCCATGCACTCTCAAGGAGGCGGAGCTGTGTGCGCTCTTGGTGATGACAGAGTTGCTGTGGCATCCCACGTGTGCACTCCGGGAGCTGTGTGCGTGCTTGGTAATGACGGAGCAGCTCTCGTGCCCCACACCGGAGCCGACGCGCACGCTTGGGGAGCTGATGTACGCGCTTGGTGATGCTGGAGCTGCTGTGGCACCCCACACCGGAGCTGCCGTGCACTCTCAAGGATGTAGAGCTGATGTACGTGCTTGGGGATGCTGGAGTTGCTGCGGCACCTGTTGGAAATGCTTCTCGCCGCTCCTGCATGGTGCCGGCAACACCGGGTTGAAGGGAGACAGATTGGGATTGGTGTTGTTTGATGGCTTGGCGTTCTGTACTTAGTTCTTTTCTGCTTCTTTCTCTCGTCTTTTTTACGACAACCTTAGACAACAAGAAAAGAATACAAGCATCTACTTCTTCTCGGATTGAACCATCACCACCACCATCACCACTATCTGACTCGCTCTCTCTCTCTCGTTCTCCCTCTCCCTCTCTCTGTGGTCGTGTCAACTTTTAACAGGTTATGAGCCCTCTGCCGTAACCGCCATGCAAATACTTCAACAAACCTCCTATGACCGTTCTTCCTCGCGTCAAAAGTAAGCTCCAAGAGAGCTCAGCAGTAATCGCGGGGGCCAGCGATATCGAGGCCCTATCCCTTACGTCTCCCTATCTTCTCTGCACAACTCTTGCTGACAAACCTGAACCTACCGCCATCATGACCTCGAAACCCTTCAAACATCCTCTTGGAACAATCGAGCTCCTTGACAGCACCAACTACGTCACCTGGAAGAGGCAGTGTAGTCGTGTGCTCAAAGGCATCAAAGCATGGAGGATTGTGCTTGGAGAAGAGCAAGAACCAAACAACCCAGTGGGATTCGCTGCTGCAGCTGTCGCCGAAAGGGCTGTCTACAGCGACTACACGACCCGTCACGATCAGGCCAGTGCCATCATGAGCGGATCCTGCTGCAACGAGGTTCAGGTCCATGTGGAAGACATTGATGATCCTGCCCAAATGTGGGCTGTGCTTGCTACGAGGATGGATGCAGCCGGTACCGTTGTTGGACGAATGACCCTTCGCCGAAAATTCCACGCCCTATGCCCAGTCGCTGGAGAGCCAATCAATACCTACTTTACTCGTCTACTGGAAGTCAAGAATCAGCTCATTGGAACCGCCGAGGCCATTTCCGACGCCGAATTCAAAACCCACATCTACACCTCACTCCCCTCCATGTTCGATGTCATTGTCATCATTCTCCAGTCTCAAGCCGACACCACAATTCAACAAGTTCTAGACGCCTTGAAAGAGCACGAACAAAACCAAGCAATGGTGGTTAAGCCTGATGCTGTCTCAGAAGCGCTGTATACTCAGCAAGGTAGAAGAAGTGGCAATCAACGAGGAAGAGGTGGACAAGGTGGACAAGGTGGACAAGGTAATAAAGGAAAGGAGCGCTCTCCGAAATGGTGTGACTCGTGCAAGACTGGAACCCACACCACAGCCAACTGCCGGCACAAGGACTCGAAGAACAATAAACGAGCACAAGACCAAGGAACGAATGCCTGCTACTACTGTGCAGAAGAAGGACATCTGCAAAATGACTGCCCTATCAAGAGAAAGGCAAATGCTCTACGCAATAGTCGGAATGCTCAGGAGCATGGGGGAATGAACACCTCTGGCAATCAACAATGACTCGAAGGGTCCACCTCCCTCAGCTTGGAGGTGATGGTAGCGTCACATCGATCGGCAATGTCAAATGGAACCTGGGTAATCGATTCCGGAGCCTCACACAATTATGGCAATAACCTTCGAGACTTCCGGAAGGACTCAGTTATGGAAACAAATATGATAATCAAATTGGGAGATGAGCATCAGGTACAAGCGAAAAAGAAAGGAGTGGTACGTCTGGGAGGAGTGGATATCGAAGCATTCGTCGTTCCGGAATTCCGGATATCACTCCTGTCTGTGGGCCAGCTCGATTTATATGGATACACTGCAACATTCAGATCAGGTATCTGCTCGATCACCAATACCAATGGAAGAAAAGTTCTTAGTGCTATCCGCAAACAAGGCCTATACATCCTATCAATGGATGGATCGGCGCATGTTTCGGAAATCAGGTCACTACGATCTGTTCGGCATGCAAACATGGTGGACCTGTGGCATCAACGATTTGCACACCTAAATTATCAGGATTTACTGCAGATTCTGGAGACCTTGGACAAGCGCGTCGGGGCGGACCCCTCGGACAAGCGTGTCGGGACGGACCCCTCGGACAAGCACGTTGGGACGGACCCCTCGGACAAGCGCATCGGGACGGACCCCTCGGACAAGAGCATCGGGACGGACCCCTCGGGCAAGCACGTCGGGACGGACCCCTCGGACGAGCATATCGTGGATCCTACGGACCAACCGATGACGGATCCCTCGGATGAACACAGCACGGACCCCACAGACGAACCGGTGATGGGTCCATCGGACACAAGGCATCGGACAAGCTGGAAAACACCGGACTTATGTCAAACATGTGTTCATACCAAACAACAACAACATGTTATACGTACCAAGGCATCCAGGACCTCAATGCCATTCGAGCTTGTGCACTCGGATCTCTGTGGGCCTATAAAGCACAGTATTGGAGGTGCCCAATATTACATCGTCTACATTGATGATTGCACAAGATATACCGAGGTGTATTTTCTGATCACAAAAACGGCAGAAGAAATATCGGCCAAGTTTCGTCACTATCAGGCCTGGGTTGAAACCCAAGGATTCCACATCAAACGATTCCGCTCTGACAATGGATCTGGGGAATACAGCAACTCAGTGTTTTTGAGATTACTGGGAGAAAAAGGAATTGTTTTCGAACCCTCCCCACCATATACCCAGCACAAAAATGGAACGGCTGAACGGATGATTCGGACCCTGAATACAACAGCACGAAGTATGATGTGGGACGCAAATGTACCGATAAAATTCTGGCCCGAGGCCATCCGGACAGCATGTTATTTCCATCGAAGATTCCCGACATCGAGCCTATCAGGCAACTGGTCGCCATACGAGGCTCTATATGGCACAATTCCAAAGATTGGCCACCTAAGACGATTTGGCTGTCGAGTATACAAGCATATTCCTCCTGCACAGAGAAGTGAGAAGAAATTTGGAAATCGATCAAGTGTCTGCATGATGCTTGGATACGTGCACAATACCACGAAAATCTGGAGGATATGGGACTTCAACTCAGGAAGAACCGGACGAGCAGTGGAATGTTCAAGTGTGGTGTTTCAGGAAGAAGAGAATGCACACACCGAGGAACAGAAAATGGAAGCCATTGAATTTCTGGATAATGCAGATTAATTGCATGAAGAAATCTGTGAAATGGATGCAGTGGACCCAACAAGTGACCTGTTGAGGCAAGAAAATAGTAAGTCAAATCCCAGCTCAGTGAATTGGCTCGAGTGGGCCGCTGGGCAGACATACCTGTCAAAAACACAGTGCAATGGTCAGAGAGCTGCTGGACAGAAGATCGATAATACAGCGTAATGCTCTGAAGAGGCTGCTGCTCGATAAATATACATAATAAGCAACAGATTCTGCGAGAATGCAATGCCATATTGGCTACGGCAGGAACTGGCTTAGGGCAAGCGACAGATTCTGCGAGAATGCAATGCCATATTGGCTACGGCAGGAACTGACTTAGAACAAGCGACAGATTCCGCGAGAATGCAATGCCAAATTGGCTACGGCGTGAACTGGCTTGAACAAGTGACAGATTCCGCGAGAATGCAATGCCAAAGTGGCTACGGTGCAAAACTGGCTTGAAAATCTCATAAAAATCATGACCAAGACTAACGATACTGGCAGATGAGCAAGACTACGTTTCCACTCGAACGCGCAGCAAGAGCCGCCTACAGACAAACAAGGCAATTATGACCAAGGCTCGCGAAGAAGGGGGTGATTTGACATCTTCGGAACGCCTTGCATCTGCCTTCCTGCTGCTTGGGATCACCGATACATCTGAAGACAACGAGACTGAACCCCTCACCTACAAGGCTGCACTAGGAAGTCCACAAGCAAGAGAATGGAAGGAAGCCATGTGCCAGGAGTAACAGGCATTGGTTGAGAACCACACATTTGACATCGTCGCGCAAGGTAATACCGTCCATAGGCCAATGGCTGATGGAACAGTGGAAGAACCGATTGGATGCAAGTGGATCTACAAAAGAAAGGTCAATCCGGATGGATCCACTCGGTACAAAGCACAACTAGTCATCAAGGGCTATGAACAAAAGGAAGGTATCGACTACGACGAGCCCTATGCACCAGTATCCAAGATGGCAACGTTCCGATTGATACTGGCACTGGCCGCTGAGTATGGCTGTGATGTCGATCATATGGACGTGGTAACGGCTTTCCTAAATCCAAAGATTGACCACAACAACATCTACATGGAAATGCCACTTGGAATCGACTGGCTGGCATCGAGCGGAAGCGCATCGAGCGGAAGCGCATCGAGCGGAAGCGCATCGAGCGGCAGCGCATTGAGCAGAAGGTCTTCGAGCGGAAGCGCATCCAGTGGAAGTTCATTAATACTTCGGAAGGCTCTCTACGGATTGAAACAGGCGCCCAGACTATGGTACGAGGATATCGATGGATATTTGCAATCCATAGGATTCCGACAATCGGCCGAAGATCCAAACCTCTATATCCAACCAGAAGTCCTCCTGCTACTGTACGCGGACGATCTGCTGATTGCGCACAACGGTATAGAAGGACGGGGACATCAGATCAAGCAGTTGCTGCAGAAGAAGTACAAGATGTGCGATTTGGGAGCCGCAAAAAGGTTTCTAGGAATTGAGATCGACCGAACCGAAGACGGAGGATTCAGTATCTGTCAACGAGGTTACATCAACACAATCATACGACGATTCGGATTGATGGAGGCAAAACCGGCTAAGTCTCCACTTGATCCGCAGACAGATCTGGCCAACACCTGTTGTGAGGACAAACCGGCCAATCGCAAAGAATACCTATCGATGGTCGGATCCCTCATGTATGCGGCACTCGGAAGTCGACCGGACATTGCCTTCAGCGTCACTACTCTCAGCCGATACAATGTCCAATCTCTCGAGATGCATGTAACGGCTGCCAAGCGAGTACTCCGATATCTAAAGACCACGGCAGGATTTCGAATTCATTACCGATGGCTTCCAAATCCTATTACCATTATAGGATATACCGATTCTGACTGGGCTGGAAATCTCACAACTCGGAAATCTGTCAGAGGATGTGTTTTTGGACTTGGGAACACAAAAACCAACAAAGAACTTGTCATATCTGGTTTGATCCATTGGCAAGCCAAGTCTCAAAGCATCGTAGCACTCTCAACCCTCGAAGCCGAATATATCGCCTGTTCGCACGCCACTCGGGAAAGCCTCTGGCTTAGGCGTATGATGAAGGAGGCTGTGGATGGAATGAGAGTGAAGATTTCTGAAGGACCGGTACCGATCGGATGTGACAACCAAGGTGCAAATTGATTACCTCGGGAGTTGTATGGCAAAAGTCGAAGCATATCGACGTAAAATATCATCACGTTCACGATAAACAGATGAAAGGCTCAGTTAAGTTCCAATACGTCACCTCAGAATCTAATCCGGCCGACCTGCTGACCAAACCTCTTGCTGTTCCCCGACATGAGCAACTACTGCAGCTCACTGGACTCACTCAATTCGACTCACTTAAAGAGAACCCGAATACGACGAATGAGACCGACCGCGGAAAAGGGGGGTGCGGTTCTTTGGAGAAGAAGAGGGGGTGCGTGTGATAAGGAGTTGCAAGAAGATAAAAGTTTTTGTTCAGCATGTTCTTGCATCCTGTCGGCAAGCGTGAGTCGGCACTCTTTTTCCTACTAGCAAGTGTTTTTCCCACAGGGTTTTCACTGCAGAGGTTCATCAGCAAAAAATTGAAAAATGATCCCAGTGCTCCTATTGGCTCCTTCACTCCCGTAAGAGCAGAAGTTATATTTTGCTCCCGTAAGGATTTGAAAAAAAAAAAGTTGTTTATTTTTAGCTGAAACCTCGAGAAAAGTTAGTTCAAATTTATGTCTCACCTGTAAAAAAAGCAATATACTTCAACTATTCATGTTTTTGCTGATGTTTTAATGAGGTCGACGAGGTTTAAATGGGATTGTTTGCATTTGGTGAAATTTCTTTGGTGCGGAGGACGAGAAGAGGGGGTGTGTTGGAAATACTTCTCGCCGCTCCTGCACGGCGCCGGCAACACCGGGTTGAAGGGAGTCAGATTGGAATTGGTGTTGTTTGATGGCTTGGCGTTCTGTACTTAGTTCTTTTCTGCTTCTTTCTCTCGTCTTTTTTACGACAACCTTAGACAACAAGAAAAGAATACAAGCATCTACTTCTTCTCGGATTGAACCATCACCACCACCATCGCCACTATCTGTCTCGCTCTCTCTCTCTCGTTCTCCCTCTCCCTCTCTCCGTGGTCGTGTCAACTTTTAACAGCACCCCACACTGGAGCTGCCGTGCACTCTGAAAGATACGATTGCTGTGCGCGCTTGGGAATACGGGGGCTACTGTGGCGTCCTCATGCCGGAGCAGTCGCGCATGCCTTATGATCGAGTTGCCATGTACGCTCAATGCTGACAATGGGCAAATTTTCTTATGGATCGGCCCGGAAATCAGTCTGGTATCTAGGGGAAGCTTCCGGTGAAAGACTGGTGGGTGGTTGAACAGGTTTTCTTTCCCTCTCCGTTCTTTCTTTGGTGGATGCACTCTTTCTCCTATGTCCGTGGTTTTCCCATGAGGTTTTTTACACGGTTATGAGTTTTAACGAGGCATCCGAGAATCTGGGTTTTTTCAATATTTTTCCTCCTCTGCTGCTGTTTGTTGCTATACTGGCCGTTTCATTTTCTCTTTCTCTCCTGCGTTCCTTGACATCTTCTGTAGGAGGGGAAGTGTCAGAATAATGGGCGTCTGGAGATGACAGCTGCCTGAGTCTCCGAGTACCGGCTCGGACAGCTTCCGTCCTTTCCCCTTGGCGAGTCCCTTAGGCCCGTTGTATATAGAGATATTGTTCTGCCTTCGACTATGTATCAATTAATCAATTCACTATCTTCATCTCTATCGATCCCTATTTTCCAACAGCAAATGGGATCCAGACGAGTCACGAGGCTTACAATGGTGCACCACATTTAGGCAACAGAGCAGTCATGGTGGTAGCATCCAGATGCGACTGTCAAGGCACAGTACATTGCAGTGTAGACTATCAAACACGCAGTTGGTTCCAGGTATTGTGACTAAATCCAGTTTTATTCATTACATCTAATGCACATCTATATATGCTACCACACTTAGCTTATCCAGGGGCCAGTGTAAGTACCCAGCATCACATCCATCGCCAAGATCATCGCCTGTAATGCTGTTCCTATTGTGGATAGCATCGCTCTGTAACAGAAAGAAAGGTAGTTTACAAGACAAGACACGATGCGATGAGTACGATGTCGATGAGGATACCTGCGGCAAGAACGGTCATGAATATGATGCGGCACGTAGGTCGACGAGCTTCGTGACATGGTTAGCACAGCTCTCAAAGCAACAGAAACATTGGGAGGTTGTACAATACGACCCAATGAGTATGATGTCGATGGATACCGCAGGCGTGGTGTGACGCTGGGACGTCCGGTCAATGTCAGAGTGACGGCAATATCATGCTAGTCAGGTTTCTCGGTAGTCACGAAGGAGATGGGGCGCATGTGGTCTTCACCGGCGTTCAATTATTATACAAGAATAACTTCCCCAATGACGCTCCTTCCAAGTTAGCCCACCATTAGTTGATTCACAGCGAATAATCTAAGGGGTTCGGTTCGCTATCAGCAGTGGCAGCTTGAGCCCATGGTCGCATGCGGCTCCGCGGCAACGGCTTGCTTGACAAATTGCTTGGTGGACGGCACGGTGTGCACGGCGGCTCACGCGGCTGCGCATGCTTCGAGACGGGGCTGGCGGCTTGCCAGACAGCTCCCTTGTGTATCGCTTCGGCGGATGGTTCCAGGTGGACCCAGCGTCTTGCCTGACGGCTCGCTCGTGGCACTTCGGCGCAGAATTCAATTCGAGACGGGCCCAGCGTCTTACCTGATAGCTCGCTGGCGGCGCTTCGGCAGATGGTTCGATGCTGGCCAGGCGTCTTACCCAACGACTCGCTGGCGGCGCTTTCGCGGATGGTTCGGTCAAGATAGGCCTGGCAGCCTGGTTCGTGGCGATGGCTCACACGACGACTGCTTCACAGGTAAGATCAGGTAAGGAATACGCTCACGTACGCAGCAGCCAAGGTGGGCGTGGGTCAAAGCCCGGAGCTACTTGTGCTGGTCGGTACTGACGATATGCAGAGTATATCCCTGCACCGCGTAATTCCCTCAAGCCCAACGGATAAGCAGATTACCAGCCTATCAGAGAAGAGAAGATATCGGTTCTATGACCTCACTCCTCGTATCCCGTATTTAGTTGCGTTTGACGCTGCTTCTGGAGATTAGCCCGTTAGGTCCGTTATGGCCGTAAGGTCTAATCCCAAGGCTATCTCCCGCCTAGACTCTCGAACTCCTCACATTTCCTTACGTCTCCTTCCCCAATCGGCCGCTGTCTCGCTCGTCATTGCTCGCGGTGTGGGCCACGTAGGCGGATCGTTCGGATCGAGATGGCCCAACATACTGCTGGACCCCTCACTCACCGCGCTTCGGTGGGTGGGAAGAGACGGTGCATCGTTCGGCATATCGGATTATCGATGCATTCCCGGCGGCTGGCCTGGCGTTGCGGTTCGCAGCGATGGCTCACTCGACAACTGCCTCTCAGGTATGATAAGGTAAGGAATACGATCACACACTTTTGTTATAGACAGTGTGTGGGCCGAAACCAGAAGCTACTCGTCCTGGTCGGTGTCTTCTGATGAGGAGCTTCCCGCGTCGATAGCAAGACAACTGACACATGTGTTAGGTCCCCACATATTGGTCCATACTTCGGCTCTTTGGCCTCAAGCTCACTTATCCTCAGTGTTGCCCCTGCTTGTAGGAGTTTCCGGAGAGCCTCTATGGGTCTTAACTCCGTATCCTTCATCTACCTACTAGACTCTTGAGCCCCTCACCTATCCTTCCGTCTCTGTCTCCGATTGACCGTCGTCTCGCTCGTTATTGCTCGCGGTGCATGGCGTAGGCTCGGCGTAAGGTGTATCGTTTGGATCGTTTGTGGCACCGTGGCGATGACTCGCTCGACGGATCGCTCGTAGGATCGCTCGGTTGATCGCTTGTAGGCATGGCGGTGGCTCGCTCATTTGCCTGGCGGAGGCTCACTCACTTGCATGGCGGCGACTCGCTCCTAGGGGGAATGGTCGATGACTCGATATCTTGGTGACCGGTAGGTGGTCCATTGATGATTCGGCTGATGATTCCGATGATTGTTTTTGATGATAATTCCCATTTTTCTTCGATGAGAACTGCTCATCGGCGGGTCGTCGTATAAGTATCCGGCTGGGCAAAGTCATGTGCTACGGGGAACTACTCCATACTGCGACATGAAAACTCTTCGCCTTGGCACTAGATTTCATCAGCATAAAGAGGATAACTCTTGATTGGGTCAGACAGTAGTGCTCTTCCCGTATCTTCCCAAGAGTGGCCAGAGCTGGTGCCTCTCCTTAAGTCCTCTCGTCGTGATTGGGTGATGCGATTGGGTTGCGTGTGGGGTTGATTTCGTTACTCGACCGGAGCTGGCAGCAACTTGCCCTCAACCGTTCCAGCTAATCCTTCGCGGCCGCAACAGGCACCAAGGCATAGCTCCGCCCCATATCGCTCCCAACAGACTCTCGAACAGGTCATGAGGTGTGGCACTGTAGCGGGGTTTGCACTTTTCCGAACACCGGCCGTTACTTGGTCTGGGGCTACCCAGCACTACAGGATCGGCTTGAAGTCAAGCCTGCGCTTCAGTATTCGGTCAACTCAATATCCCTCGACTTGGTGCGGCATATGCCCTGCATCATAATCGTTGTAAGCATCTCGGATAAGTGGAGGATACGCTCACACTGTCGAGCGCTGGCAAAGCCCAGTGTTCATCGCCATAATCAGGTGTCAAAGATGAGGATGCGAGTGGTAGCGTGATCCCTTGTATCTCCTGATCACGGGGTGCAATGGTATCGTCTCGGGCCTTTGAGCTGTCTGCGACGATTCAGCGATTCCCAACTTGTGGTGTTGTTCCTCTTGGCGGTGCCTCTGGAAACAACCCCGCTCCTATTCCGCGATCTAGACTCACAGCTCCTTGTGTTCCCATTTTCCTTCCGATTGCTTGTCCTGCTTATGATGACCACCAAGGTTGTCTTCCTCTGCGGCACCGCTTGCGCTTTCCCGGTCGGTGCAGGTACTTGGCCCAGGGGTTTCCTGGTGCTGTAGAGTCGGTTGACCCGAGCCAAGCCCTGACACTGTCGGTTGCCTGGTCTCGGTATGCCCTCCTAAGACCGTGCGATGAGTTTCCAATACCTTCCTGCCCTGTCCGTATCTGAATGTCCAACCCGTAATATTTAGGGTGTAACACGTGGATGGTCTCAAGAGGGCGGGAGCCGTTCGAAGCCGGGCATCGAAACAGTAACAGCAGAGCTGGGGTGGCGTGGATAGTGTCAAGACGCGACGAGTACGATGTCGATGAGGGTGCCATCAGCAAGAATGATCGCGAGTAAGATGTGATGAGTGTGATGGTTGGCGAGTATGTACACTACTGTACCTCACCAAAAGCCTCCGTGATTGGCCAGATCATGTCTCAATTTAGCCACATAACGTACGCGCTGCGACCAGATGGCGAATGAAGGGATATACCCTGTCCGGATGCGCTACATTGTGATACACTGCGTCTGGAAGACATTAGCCTTGACACGCTGCGTATGTAAGACACAGGCTGCGTCCAGATGGCAAATGCCGTGACACATCCCATTTGGATGCGCTTCGCCGTAGTGGGTGTCCTCTGGATATGCATCGCCGTGACACAGTGCGTTCAGATGGCCTTTGCCTTGACACTCTGCGTCTTTAAGACCCAGGCTGGGTCCAGATGGCAAATGCCATGATGCATCCCGTCCGGACGCGCTTCGCTGTGGCAGGTGTCGTCTGGATACGCATCGCCATAACACAATGCGTCCAGAAGGCCTTTGCCTTGACACGCTGTGTCTCGAACTGCTGTGACTCTCTCATCACCCCGCTTCGACCAGCGAAAGTTTCCGGCTAGAGGGCATTCGTGAGCCTCTGCCCAATCGCCGTAGGGGCGCCGACAGTCAGGCTCAGTAACCACCTGGCGTTCTGACACAAAGCTAAGTCCATCGAATGAGGTCTGGCTCGATCCTGAGTGCCTTGCAACAGTGCCCCCGCCATCTCCTCTCCGCCCATCCTTTCTGGTGCGGTCGATCAGGACTGCCACTGCATCGACACCGAAGTTGATAGGTAATGCTAGTTTGAAACTTCACACGGAGTGGAGGAGGTATGTATGCTCCAGCTGCATCCCCAGTAACTCCACCACCCTTGCTCTTCATGGGCATGGTTTTTCCCGTACGTGTTAAGCGCCATACGTTGGGTGGCACAATCTTATCTGCATACTATTTTGCAAAATAACCTTTTTGAAGATATTTAGTTCTGCGCTAATTCTGACATTGCAGTTAGTGGACTACAAACAAGTATTCTTCATGGATAACCTTGACCGAACTACATCAGAGATTTGGTAGTGCAGACGAACCATAGGATGCCCACAGCGGGAGCAGTCAACCCAACTCGAATAGAAGCAGCGGAGAGAGCAAGCAGTTTCTATAATAGGGAATCCCGGAATGTGGGCAAGTTTCCTAGTCGGCTTCACGGAGCATTGGGCGATGTCATTCGAAGGATTGTGAGGGTTTGTAGAGTTTGAAATTTTATTTGTTTCTACCTTGCTATATGGTCATTATTTGTTGTATCTACATTCGAATGAATTCAGCTGCGTGAGTCTGTAATTCTCGACTTCCTGTTTGCACTCATCCTGAGAGCGTGTATTTTGAGGGAACCCCGGCTGATTCAATATCTATTTCATTTCAATTTCAATTTTACTATTTCTGTTTCTATTTCTCCCCACAATTGGGGTGCCCTATAGAAGTCCTCTCATGCCCCCCCCAGCGAGGCCCCCGCTGTCATTGCCTTGTTTCCCTGTTTTGACTGGCCTTTACTGCTCCACACCTCCGCCACTGCCTGCTAAGTCGTCTAGATCAAAATGGAAGCCATCGAACAAGCATTTCTGTGTACCGCCCGGGTGAACCTCAATGTTTTCCGGTTTGAGGTTTCGGATCAAGTGAATGAGCTTACAAATTGCCTCCACCCTTTGGTCACTACATTCACAATCGGCTGTGAGAGAGGCAGGGAGAAAAACTATGCCTGTGGACTAATAGATCCTGTCATATTTCAGGACACTGCTAGTAGTCTATCCAACCTCGCTGCTAGCAGTGTTTCCCACCTGGATCTTCCACGAGGTTCCGTTTTATGCTTGGAAGGAAGGAAACGTATATTGGCAGCGAAAACGCATCTTCGCGAGGGGGATTGGTGGTGGATAGTTCGGTTGTATTCCGACAGTATGTAGCACCCTTCCTTTGTTTGGACTCGAAACCGACCATCCTAGCAATAAGCGATCTAGCGCGTTACTACCTTCACAACAACAACTCACAGAATATCGGCGATTCCGATGCCGAAAATTACCGTAGGGTTGTGCATTTCCGATCACAGAACAAGCCTCAGGAGGAGGCGGTCTGGAAAGCTAAGCTCCCAGTGTCCAAAAAAAAGTGGCTGGAGCAGTTTCTAAACAAACCCCAATATGCATTGGCACTGAATAAATTACTACCAATAACAGGTCTCTGGAAAGGATTTTCGTTGGGTCATTTCAACAGGCTGAATGCCTTGCGTTGCGAAGATGAGATTTTGTGCTATCTCACTCGCATCCGGAGAGTTTGGCATTATATTTTGGATGGCAACACAACCGCAATGAATGCAACAGATACTTCGACAATTGAACACCTGCAAGGGTGGTGCCCAGGTATCTCTGGAAGCGATGCCGAGCTGATCAAAAAACTGATGGAATGCGGTACAATCTTCAGTTCGGTGCCATCACCGTCATGACCAGCAATTCTAGAAAGGCTACTTAAGATTGACCCTCTCATTCTGAGCATACATACGTTTTTTGAAGACCTTAAGTATCTTGAGGTATGCGCTTCAGCAGTTCAAAACTTGCTCCTTGTGGGCGAGAGTGAACCACCTTGTGGTGCGCCTTGTCTTCCACGTGTTTTCCTCATACGTCTGCACGTTTACTTGTCGAGAACGCGGAAGGGCATTTCCGTGAAGTTTTGCGCACCCCAGTTGAAGAGGGTCTCAGGAGCAGATATCTTCAGCTCTGGCTTTTTGTCATGCGTCACTTACCAGACCTGGTTTCTCCAAGCAGCAATTACTGGAAGCAGAATAATGGGCAAGATTCCTCCTTCCTTGCCTGGGATATGTTCCGAAATTTATGTAGAGCACTGGATTTCAACACAGATATGCTAGTAGTCAACGGAGGGTTAGAGAAAGAGATTTCAAAATTTCTGGCATGAATTCGTCCAACCAATCTTTATGAATACAATCTTCACGACCAGATCAACACCATCTCAGCCATGCTCAACACCAACCAACACAGGCCTGTGGAACCCCCTACAGGTGTCACACCGTCGACCACCAGCAATGCAATCCTTCAGGTAGGCCATAGAATGGGGATTCCCCATCAGGCATATCGTACAACAGACAAGAGACACCTCTTCCTCCCGACTATGTCTATAAGGAACTCTCTGCAGAACGGCCCCAGCGATCCGTACCAAGATGTATCAACCTTCTTCATCAAAAGATGTTTCTTCATCTTTTTCTTCTGCTCTGACTATCCTGTTGAGTTCCCAACTGATGATATCCTTTCTGACGGACCCACATCGCCCCCTAATCTTCACCCAGACTATTCTCGAACACTTGATTTCCAATCGGATCAAGACAGACATTTCCTAGGAGCGCTGTCACGTCTAAGAGGCCTGCAATCTCCTACTAGCCACGACATGAGGGTCATTTTAGAGGAAGCTGCTGGCTCTATTCGAGCAAGTCAGCTCGTTCGATTGTAAAACGAGGCGGACGCTACACTGTCTCAGCATTCAAACAAGCGGATTTTGTACAGGAGGGCGACTGTGGTAATTATCTTCTTTTTAGGAAAGGGCGAAACGGTTACTAAACATCTGGAACCTCATAAATCATTGCGTAGCTACGGTGAAGATCTCAGTAGCAAACGCTTGCCGCTCCGTAACTCCGAAGACCAATGGGTACGGTATTCTGATGCTGAATTTATACTGGAGAGTGTCGAAATAGCAGAATTTCATGTACGACCTCCACTTACAAGGTCAGGACATATTGAAGAGCAAGAAGGTGTTGCAGGGGATACGATGGAAAAGGCCAGGTGCCGGGAGAGGCTGGGGATATCAGGTTGCTTTCCTTACCGCAGCCCATGGGCTAAGTGCACTGACACCAGCATCAATATCACACGCTTACATGATCGCCAGGACGGTGATGCTGGAATTTGGGGGACGGCAGGGGCCGGTCGAAGCGGGGTGAAGACACAGTAACAGCGAAGGCAGATGTGGGGTTGCACGGGAGAGGAAAGGAGATGGATTTCTTTTGTTTTTTCTTGTTTCCTTAGTGCGCTCTCTATGTTGGAGATGCTTCTCGCAGTGCTCTATGTATTGGGGTGCCGAAATGGTCTTTGGATTTGGCGCAAGAGAAGGGTCAATCTGGATGGATCTACTTGTTACAAGGCAAGGTTACGAACTGGCAGAAAGAAGGGATCGACTGTGAAGTAATGGCCTTCCTAAATTCTACGATTGATCGTGACAACAACCTCTTGAAATACACATAACGGCTGCTAAGAGAGTACTTCGATATCTCAAGCCTAATTCGGAATTGCAAATCCAATATACCGACTCAGGAAATTGGTGGGAGGATGTGTGTTCGGTCTCGGATACGTCAACATGAGCCAGGAACTTGTTATGTTTGGACTGATCCAGGCTGCGGACCGGTACCAATCGGATGCGACAATCAAGGCACCATCAAATCATTCACCTCTGCAATCGTGAAGCAGAAGCCAAAGCACATCTATGTTAAGTACCACCAAGTACAAGACGAACAAGTGAAAGGGTCGATCCAATTCCGATATGTCACCTCTACAACCAATCTCGCAAATTTACTCACCAAGCTACTTGCTGTCCCTCGACATGAACAACTACTACAACTTCCAGGACTCGTTCAGACTGATCAGTATATCAAGGGCGAGGGCCGGACAAGTGACTCTTACAGGAAAGAGGGGGTGTGACTCGGAACAGAAAAAAGGGGTGCTTGAGAAGGAAAACCGCTCTAAAAGATTGTTCTGTTTATTTTTGAAGTTCTTGCATCAGGTCGGCAAGTGTGAATCGGCACTCTTTTTTCCTACTAGCAAGTGTTCTTCCCACAGGGTTTTTCACGGCAGAGGTTTTAATGAGGTCGACGAGGTTTAATGGGTTTATTTGCATTTCGTCGATTTGAGGGGGTGGTGCTGGAAATACTTCTCGCGGTGCTCTACCAGTCTCTGTTTCGAAGAGGCACTATATAACGAATTTGTCTTTCTTGGATGCTGAATAACGAATATACGGCGGCCAAAATGCAAGGGCCGTGGCAGGTAAACTGGTGTGCTTTAGGGACAATGTTATGCAAGCTGTAATCTGATGGGCAATCAATTACTTGGGCGGGAGTTGTTGGTTAGAAGGAGAGGAGAGGTGAGTGGAGGAGATGAGCCGCAGACACTCGGCGGTGGTGGAACAGAATCATTGAGAGTCACTGGTTGGTTCGTAGTAAATCAATTGATTAATACGTCAAAGGAGGAACATTCTTTCTATGTCCAATGGACCTGAGGGACTCGCCAGGGATAAAGGACGAGAGACTGTCCCCTGTGCCGGTGCCCGGAGACCCGGTGTGACACTGGGACGTCCGGTCAACGTCGCAGTGATGGTAATATCGAACTAGTCAGGTTTCTCGGTCATCACAAAGAAGATGGGGCGCGTGCGGTCTTTGCCGGCATTCAATTATTATACAAGTATAACTTCCCCAATGACCCTCCTTCCAAGTTCGCCCACCGTTAGGGGATTCACAGCGAATAATCTAAGGGGTTCGGTTCGGTAACGGCCGTAGTGGCTTGAGCGCCGGATCGCACGCGGCTCCGCAGCAACTGCTTGCTTGACGGATCGCTCAGTGGACGGTGTGGATTGCGCTGTGGCTCGCACAATGGCGCATGCTTCGTGACGGGCCCAGCAGCTTGCCAGACAGCTCACTTGTGAATCGCTTCGGTGGATGGTTCAAGGTTGGCCAGGCGTCTTGCCCGACGGCTCGCTCGCGGCGCTTCCATGGATGGTTCGGTCAAGACAGACCCGGCGGCTGGCCTGGCGGCACGGTTCGCGGCGACAGCTCACTCGACGACTGCTTCACAGGTAAGATCAGGTAAGGAATACACTCACATACGCATCAGCCAAGGTGGGCGTGGGTCAAAGCCTGGAGCTACTCGTCCTGATTGGTACTGGTGATATGCCAAGCGTATCCCTGCACCGGGTAATTCCCTCAAACCTGGCAGGTGAGCAGATTACTGGCCTATCAGAGAAAGAGAAGATATCGGTTCTATGACCTCACTCCTCGTATCTAGTATTTAGTTGCGTTTGACACTCCTTCTGGAGATTAGCACCTAAGGTCCGTTATGGCCGTAAGGTATAATCCCGAGGCTATCTCCCGCTTAGACTCTCGAACTCCTCATGTTTCCTTCTGTCTCCTTCCCCGATCAGCCGCCATCTCGCTCATCATTGCTTGCGGTGTAGGCCACATAGGCAGATCGTTCGGATCGAGACGGGCCCCGCGTACTGCCCGGCGGCTCGCTCGTGGCGCTTCAGCGAGTGGGAAGAGACGGTGCATCGTTCGGCGTATTGAATTATCGACGCATTCCCAGCGGCTGACCTGACGTCGCAGTTCGCGGTGACGGCTCACTCAACAACTGCCTCTCAGGTAAGATAAGGTAAGGTATACGATCACACACCTTTGTCATACACAGTGCATGGGCGAAAACCAGAAGCTACTCGTCCTGGTCGGTGTCTTCTGATGAGGAGCTTCCCGCGTAGATAGCAGGACAACTGACACATGTGTTAGGTCCCCACATATTGGTCCATACTTCGGCTCTTTGGCCTCAAGTGCACTTATCCTCAGTGTTGCCCCTGCTTGTCGGAGTTTCCGGAGAGCATCTATGGGTCTTAACTCTGTGTCTTTCATCTGCCGCCTAGACTCTTGAGCCCCTCATGTATCCTTCCATCTGCATCCCCGAATGACCATCGTCTCGCTCGTAATTACTTGTGGCGCGTGGAGTAAGCTCGGCGTAAGGCGTATCGTTCGGATCGTTTGTGGCTCCGTGGCGACAACTTGCTCAATGGATCACTCATAGGATCACTCACTTGATCGCTCATAGACATGGCGGAGGCTCGCTCGTTTGCGTGGTGGCAGCTCACTCGCTTGCATGACGGCGGCTCATTCGTAGGGGGAATGGTCGAAGACTCGATGTCTTGGTGACTGGTAGGTGGTCCGTTGATGATTTTGCAGATGATTCCAATGATCGTACTTGATGATGATTCCCTTTTTTCTTCGATGACAACTGCTCGTCGGCGGGTCGTCGAATAAGTATCCGGCTGGGCAAAGTCACATGCTGCGGGGAACTACCCCATACTGCGATGTGAAAACTCTTCGCCTTGGCACTAGATTTCATCAGCGTAAAGAGGATAACTCTCGATTGGGTCAGACAGTAGTGCTTTTCCCGTATCTTCCCGAAAGTGACCAGAGCTGGTGCCTCTCCTTAAGTCCTCTCGTCGTGATTGGGTGATGCGATTGGGTTGCATGCGGGGTTGATTTCGTTACTCGACCGGACCCGTCAGCAACGAGCCCACAACCATTCCAGCTAATCCTTCTCGGCCGCAACGGGCACCAAGGTATAGCTCCACCCCATATCGCTCCCAACAGACTCTCGAACTGTTCCTGAGGTGTGGTCCTGTAGCGGCATTTGCACTTTCCCGAACACGGGCCGTTACTTGGTTTGGGGCTACCCAGTGCTACAGGATCGGCTTGAAGTCAAGCCTCCGCTCCAGTATTCGGTCAACTCGACGTCCCTCGCCTTGGTGCGGCATATGCCCTGCATCATAATCGTTGTAAACATCTCGGAAAAGTGGGCAATACGCTCACGCTGTTGTGCGCTGGCAAAGCCCAGTGTTCATTGCCATAATCGGGTGTCAATGACGAGGATGCGAGTGGTAGCATGATCTCTCGTATCTCCTGACCACAGGGTGCAACGGTATCGCCTCAGGCCTTCGAGCCATCTGTGACAATACAGTGATTCCCGACTCATGGTGTTGTTCCTCTAGGCTGTGCCTCTGGAAACAACCCTGCTCCTATTCCGCGATCTAGACTCGCAGCTCCTTGCGTTCCCGTTTTCCTTCCGATTGCTTGTCCTGCTTATGATGACCACCAAGGTTGTCTTCCTCTGTGGCAGCGCTTGCGCTTTCCCGGTCGGTGCAGGTACTTGGTCCAGGGATTTCCTGGTGCTGCAGAGTCGGTTGACCCGAGCTCGGCCCCGACGCTGTTGGTTGTCGGTCTTGGTATGCCGTCCTAAGACCGTGTGATGAGTTTCCGATACCTTCCTGCCCTGTCCGTATCCGAATCTCCAACTCGTAATATTTAGGGTGTAACACCCAGACAGCTGTCATCTCTGGATGCGGTCTCCGGTTGGTCATCTGCGGACACCCATTATTTTGACATACATGCTCCCTGTCCTACCAAATGAGGAATAAAATAGCGTGGGGGTTTCTATCTTTTGCATGACTGACGAGAGTTCGACAGCCATGATAGCGGCAAATATCAATGACGCGCCATCTCCAATCGGCTATTCGGCGACCGTCCGCGGAGGTTTGCCCATGTCCGCACCTCAATCTAGCACGGCAACCACCCTGTTCGCTCAGGTAGAGCCACAACAATGGGCAGAAGGCCAGACCTCCAGTAAAAAGTACAGAATGCCGAGCAGGCAAAAGCATGACATCTCGGTTGCGGGGAGTTCTAAGAGGCTCGCCTTGAGGTTCTACCAGCTGGAGATGGGTAACTGCTTTGCTGGGCAGTACCTGAAGAATCAGCCCACCAGTACCGAATGCAGAAATGGGTTTACTCTTCAAGAGGTGCCGGTGTAGCCAGGCAGTACTTGCCCTGATCCCGGCCGAGGAAGACGCAGGGGGCGAGGTGAGGAGGGCAGAGGCGGTGGTGCTGGGTGTTGCAGCACAGCTCGGTAAAGGGGTATCGCTGGATAAAAGGGCACTACAGCGGTTCCCGCCCAGCCCGCCGTGTTGGTGGAATGGGTACTTAACTACATTAAGCCCTCCTCCTCCTCCGGCCTCTGGCCTTTGTCTTCCATTGTGGCCGGTTGAAGTGGGGCGACGAGATTACAGATGATTGAGAACCAAACCATTCCGTCGTTTATTACGGAAATAGCAATTACCGACAAAACAAGACAAAACAATACAAAACAAGTAAGCAGTTATTCGGAAAGCGTCCTACCAGAATTACCGCGCGCAGCGACAATTGCGACTGCAATTGCTGCGCCTGTGAAGATATTATTTCTCTTTTGCACAGGAGGTCAGGATAAATCGGCGGAGTGATGAGAAAATGATACATTGTGACAGCCGCACGCCTAAACAAACTTCGAATGCTCACTGGGAATGCGCGCGGTGATGGATCAAAATGGTGAAGGTATACCTCCAGCGCACGCTTAGGCAGAGATAGAGATGGAGCCGGCACCATAGAAAAGTATCTGAAACACACTGAATTTCCGCGTTCTTTGAGGCTCTTTTTAATTTTGTCACTAATCCCGTGCGACCTATGCAAATCACGGCAATACACACTGCCTAAAATGAGTAGCACGTGATGGTTATCATTCAAGGTGAAGAAAGGAATCTTGAACTAGATTTCCCTGACCTCCCAGATCGTTCGACATCATCTAAGGTAATAACCATATTCCCCTCGGTCTCAACCCCCACCGCCACCCGGGAGCCTAGCAGTAAAAAAGTCTAGATAGCCTGCATAATGATGATTGGCCAGTCCGCCGGCGGCCCGGGGTATGGCACACTGCACCCCACCACCACCCGACCCCCAGGAGGGCCTTCCCTAGTCCCTCTGCCCCTCTGCTTCTTTAAAGCGCCCCAGCAGTTCATTCTGCTCATCTTCCTCAGCCACGGCACCTCCCGTCTGCCAACAAATCCGAGATCTTTACCCTCTCCTTGCCGCTGCCTGTCGCCTTTCGTATCGCTACCCACAGGATCATCTACTGCGTCCGCTACCGTGGCAGTCTGCTCCTTGTTTCGACACCTGCACTGGTGCGGTTAGTCGTCCATTTGGAGCCCATGCTCTGTGCCACCCAACTACATGCATTGATTTAATTAATAATTTACTCCATTGGCACCGAGGGCGGCGCCGGCTTCAAGCGCGGCACCCTCGCCTCTGTCATCATTACCATCTTCCTCCAGTGGCTGCCCTAGCCTGTCGGAGTGTTGGTGGAATGGGCGCTTAATGACATTGAGCCCTCCTCCTCGTCCGGCCTCCGGCCCTTGTGGCCGGTCGAAGCGGGGGCGACAAGATTACGGGTGATTGAGAACCAAACCATCCTGTCATTTATTAGGGAAATAGGAACTACTGACGAAACAAGACGAAACCACGCGAAACAAGTAAGCAGTTATTCCGCAACCATCCCACCAGAATTACCATGCCCAACCCCGATTAAAAATGTGCAGCGACAATTGCGACCGCGATTGCTGCGCCTGCGAATCGCGGGACCCCTGTAGCCATCACTAAATTTTGAGCTAGAATTTTTTGCGTCTGTTTCTTCCTCACTTGATGGCTGTGTGTTCCAGTCCCCAGGCGGGGGTGGGGGTAGCTTAGGGAGGAAAACATACAAATGGTTTCGCTGGCCTTTTTGTGCTCACTAACCTCAAATTCATAGTTGTTGATGCCAAGATCTATGCTTAACTCCGCAATGACAACACTTGCCACAAGACACAAGAAGGTGACATATACAAGTTTCATCGGAGTGAAAAGGATCTCTTCGTTTATTCGTTTGTGTTAGGTGTGATTGAGTGGCAAGAAGGATTACAACAGCAGTGACAATCTCTTTTAAATATCCTTTAATTCACCTGTTGTATTATTTCTCTTTTGTCTGGAAATACGATGAAACTTACAGGAGGTCAGGATAAATCACACTGAAAGTTATAGTGGAGTGACGAGACGCGCGCGGTGATAGATCAAGATGGTGAAGGTATACCTCCAGTGCGCGCGTAGGCAGAGATAGATATGGAGCTGGCACCATAGAAAAGTGGATGAAACACGCTGAATTTCCGCGTTCTTCGAGGCTCTTTTTAATTTTGTCACTAAGCTCGTGCGACCTATGCAAATTACGGCAATACGTCCAGCCTAAAACGAGTAGCGTGTGATAGTTATCATTCAAGGCGAAGAAAGGAATCTTCAACTAGATTTCCCTGACCTCCCATATCGTTCGACATCATTCAAGGTAATAAACATATTCCCCTCCGTCTCCACCCCCGCTGCCGCCCGGGAGCCTAGCAGTAAAGAATCAACTTTAGCAAGCACTGCATCAAGTGGTGTTCATATGACGGCCCCCGCTGCCTCTCAGGTACTCTTTTGGTTTTACTAGCGGTTGTGATTATGATACCCGGAGACGATCAGGGGGTAACTATTTTACGAGCAGTGTTTGCAGAAGCAGCTCCGGAGTATCCGCTAGCGGAGTCGATGATATACCCGGCCAAATCCTTCGCCCTCCGATATGTGGGTATATATGTATGTAGTGGTCGCTCTCAGCATACATCCCAGACAGCCAGTTACACCCACCAGAACACACGCAGTAATGAACACACCATTTTACAGTGATCCCGACCTATCTGAGGAAGATGCAGCCCTCAGTGAAAGTAACGTATTACTTCAACCTCAAAGTCCACACGGAGATGCGGCTATCGATGCGGAAACCGCCTTATGGGCTTATTGGATTCAATACATTCCAGACATCGATCGTTTATTTAAAGACGGAAATGCAGTGGAAAATGGTAATGGCTAACCAGCATCTCAAGTGCCGGAATTCTGCCACCGCCGATCCGGGGACTTGCTACAAGGAGGAAAAGTAGGTCTCGTAACAGCAACCTATATGAGAGCAGGACTGAAATTTTGTAGGACGGAGATGACGGACCAGATTGTGGAACTCGAGGAAATATTGAAAGATCGAAACCAAAGGGTTTCCGAATTACAGGAAAGGTTAGTGATACTCAGAGCAGCCACCAAACGCACGCTAATGCTTATGCACAGGATAGAAAGGTCATATCCCAGAGCCAGGTTCTTCAAGAGAGGAGAGGCTAAAGAACTGCAGTTTTGCTGTGTATCTTAGTGATCTGCAACGCTGGACTGAACAAGTAGCACAGTATGTTAGTTCTTTTTGAGCGGATTTTCTCATTCTGTTTTCGGTTGCGGGTTTGTGTTTCATGTCGTACGTGGTTTTAGGATGCAGAGTCCCTCCGTTTGTTTCCCAATATATGGGCTGCCCTGCTTGTCGGTGATGTCGGTGCACATTGTAGATGTTTCACCTTGTCGGCGAGCCATACTGAGACGGTCTCAGTGACTAACAGCTGGCGGCGGGGCGTTGAATTGGGGGGATTCGAGTGATCTTTCATAAAGCTTCTTACACAGTAATTTAACCAAGCATCAGAGGAATTCCGAGACTCGGGTGTAGTCATGGCTTTGGGTAGTAAAGTTAATATCAGAGTTTTCCTCGAGTGCTAGGTTTGTACTTTTTTTTAGTTTATCATTCATTAGCCTCCGCCAAGGCCTATCCAAAGAAAGTATAGACAACTCGCTGCCAGCATCCTCACCGCCAACCTTCCCATCGACATCGTGGTCGTCGTGTCTTACTCGTCGTCCTACTCGTCGTGTCTGACACACCAGCATACTCATCACACACTTGCTACTGGCATCCTCACCACTATCCTTCTCATCGACATTATGGTCTTCACATCGTACTCGTCATGTCTTACTTGCTATCATCCTCGCCGTATGTCCTCATTACCATCCTCCCCACCACCTCTTCTCCGTCCTACTTGTAGTCATTCTCCTCACCGCCATCTCCGCCATCATACTCGTCGCAGCTCACTCGTAATCGTACTTGTCACGTCTTATTACACAACTTCCCACTGCCATCGTAATCGTCACGTCTTACTCGCTGTCTTACACATCGGGTCGTACTCGCTGCCATCCTCCTCATCGACATCGTGGTCGTCGCATCTAACTCGCCTTTCTGAGAACGGCGCTAACAACGTCACGAAGCTCACCAATCTTACTTGCTATCTACTAGCCACGTCATATCCTGATGTATCTGATTCACTGAACTGTGTTGGTCATGTCAAGAGCAGCATCGCGACGATGGATGCGATGCGAAGCGATCCACCAAGCAGTCAGACAAGGGTTGAGCGAACCGCCATGCCCCCCCACCCCAGAGTGATACAAGCGAGCAGTCGGGCAAGCTGCTGGACACACAACGATTCTTGGTTGGGTGCTGTCCCAACGGACAGACATGCAGGGCGGGCGGGCAGAGAGTGTCGGCGGAAGTGGAGGAGGACTTGGACGGCGGGCAGGTGTGTCAGGGGCATCGCGGGGTGTTGTCCGAGCGAGGGCCATTCTCATGCCTGTCGAACTCTCGTGAAAATAATCCTCCAGGCTATTGTATTCCTCGTTATAGTAGGACAGTGAGCATCCAGTATGACTTTATCAGAGATATGTGTGTTGGTATGTCGTATATTCAGTGTAGAGCAAACGTCCCAGCGTGGGACGCCCCATCATATCAGTCTCCGTGGCTATTCCACCCGAGGCTGGTATACCGACACTATCGGTCTCGGTGGCTAGTCCACCGGACAATCCACAGACACTATCAGTCTCATCTCCGAGAATATGCCCTGACCCCATCCGAGCCACATCTCATGACACTTTTCCTCTTGCTGCGTACCGTTGAAGACAGAGCAGCAAGTAAGCAACAACGAGCAGCAAGACAGTAAAGTCAACCTCATAAAACAAATCCCTGCTGGCCTCATTAAAACCTCTGCAGTTGCAAAACCTTGTGGGAAAAAGCTGATCTGCTAGAGGACAAAAGAGTGCCAGCTCAACGCAAGTAAACAGACAAAGACCCAGAACAACAACCTTGCTAACGATGTAGCCCAATACCCTCCGTAAAGCCCCTATGCTTCTCAGGTCCCAGCGCCTTCGTCATGATGTCTGCCAAATTGTCATTGGTGGAAACGTAGGAGAATTCCAACTCTCGAGTGGCGTGAAGGTCCCGGCAGTGGTGGAACTTCACGTCGATGTGTTTGCTCCTGCTCTTCCCGTATCCAGCTGCCTGGGTGTTCTTGAATGCGCCATTGGAATCCGTGCAGACAGGGAGAGGACATCCGAGTTTCCCGACAACATCCGTGTGAAGCTTGACAAGCCACTGGGCTTCTCGAGCGGCTTCCGAGCAAGCAACGTTTTCGGCTTCCATGGTGCAGAGTGCTACCATCAACTGCTTGTAGGATTTCCACGAGACTGGTCCGTTGTAGACTTGGAAGACATAGCCTTCCTTCAACTTTCTTCCATTGGTATCCCGTGCAAAGTCGGAGTGCGTGAATCCGAGTATCGGTGACGGAGTGATGGGTATGCGAGGGAACAATAGTTTGAGGTCGGTGGTTCTTTTGAGGTATCGGAGGACTCGTTTGGCAGCTGTTAGGTGCGGCGTGAAGGGTCTGCTGCTGTAGTGGCTGAGTGCCGATATGGCAAAGGCTATATCAGGACGGGTCACTGTGGCTGTATACGACAAGCTGCCGACAATACGCTGGTAGTGTCCAGCATCTACTTTCGTCTCTCCTTGCGGCTCAGTTTCGAGCGTCCCTGTCATGGAGAGGAGTGGGAGCAGGGTTTGCGTCTTCCATCCCGAAGCGTTTGACGATGGTCTGGATGTATTTGGCCTTTCTGTTACACCTGAATATTTCACGGAGTATATAGAGTATCTAGATTACTTAGCGACCGAGTAGTAGGAGGGCTATCGGGTGACAGATGATGGATCAAGAGTCTAGGAGGGAGTTAAGGAGCCGGAGTCAGCTTACGGCCGAGAGATCGAACCTTGCGGGGAGAGATTGAACCCTGCGGGGATCGGACGACGGAACTCAGAGGTGGGGGTCTGAGTGCAAACGAAGCGGTCTTAGCAGAAATGTTCTAACTCCTTGCGGGGAGAAGAACAGGCACTGATCTCCCCTTGCGTGGGGAGTCACGTACGCAGAGAAACTGGGTCCTCGCAGGGACTGGCTTGGATCCCTGCGGGGGGAGCCACGTACGAAGTCTAGACGCAAGAGTACCCCGCCCAGTTGCATGACGAACTCATCTCCCTTATCTACACCCCGGCCAGGACCAATGATCCACCCACAAGGTCTATGCACCTCGCGGGAATCCAAACCCGAGTCACTACTTCTCACGCAAAGATCATCAGATCTCACGACGGCTTTTCCTCTACAAAAGAAAGAGGATTTCTCACCTCACCAAGAGAAATCAGCCCGAAACACTACAAAACACTACCGAACCAAATCCCACCGAACCCACACACAAGATCTAAGATTATTCCATTGTGAATTATCGAAAGTAGCCTGATTACCTTTGATTCTCCATACACTCCGGTTACGATACAACCCCAGTGTCACACTATAATCTTGATCTCAAATCACCTTACTTTCATAACAAACTTTGACGACACCTACTTTGAGGACCACCTTCATCTCCTCGAGCTATCCACCTTCTTGGAACCTAAGTCTCAGTACTCCTTCGACTATACGTTCCAATCGATCGATAGCGAATTAGCCGACTACAAACAGTGGGATACATTCAGCGACGGACCTATCCCTACGCCCTACCTCGAAGGCCACCACGAGCCCTGGATCTGGTATACGCAATACTGGGCCAACTGCGCGCACAACCATACAAACGCCGAATTCACAGAAGACGAGCTCCGAGACCTCTGTGACTATTACTTTACCAACGACGAAACAATCTACACAGGACACTTTCTTGACCTGTACTGAACCCACGAAATGGCGTCTACCGATTTCAACATGCTCCGTTTGGAAGCCCCTAGGGACGTACTACAGATCACGGACGGAACTGCCCCGGCAGAGGAAACCCTCGAAATCGCCAACCCGGCGACATGGCTCCGTGCCTTAGTCAAGCAACAAAAACAGGCAGAAGGGGATTTGGCACAGCTAGTCCGCCTCTGCGGCAACACGGTCGATCGAACAGACCAAAGAATCAAGCAGATCGAGCAGGCGTACCACGACCTCTCGGAGGGCACCAGGTATATATATGACCGACTCCGCGCTAATGAGACGATCAAAGGAGATTGGATCAGAAGCGAGCTGGCAAGTGCGGCCACGGCATACCAGGCCTTTGCGCAAAATGTCTGGGGGGCCATTATCGAACGAACCCAGGAAGCTACGCAGAAACAGGCCGGCCAAGCCACTCAGTTGGCCCGACTAAACGACTCCATCTCATTCCTGGCCGAGGCCAACATAGCGCGAAGCCAACATTTGGCCAATTTCCAAGGTAATGTGGAATTGTGGGCGGAAGAACATCAGAAACGGGTGGAATACCTGGAGCGGCAACTGCTGGAAGCCCGGCAAGAAACGCAGCAACAGGCAGTGGCGCTACAGCAATTGGCCGCTCAAATCTGAATCCCGGAGACCCCGATTCCCCCGGCTCAGGTGTCGGTTCACACCACGCCAGAACCAGGAGCATGGCGCAGCCTGGCCCCACCATCCACGTCCAGTTTAGCCAGTGCCCTGCGACAACTCCGCGCAGGACGCACGGACGATCAATCCACAAGGATCCAGCGGCTGACGGTTCCACCCAGGCTGGATCGAAGAACTTGCCGTCCTGCGCTATCCCCATCACCACCAAGGCCTCCGATGTTTGGAGGAGGAGGAGAACCCCCGCGACCGCCACGTCGGCCCCTGCCACCTCCGCCACCGCCCTCGCCCCTCTCAAGGTCGCGACGGAATTCACCAACGCCTCACCCAGCGAGACGAACCTTGACTACGGAAGAACTCGCCCGGACTGTGGCCAGCACGGTAGCAGAAGGAATGGCATGGGCCACCCAGCCTAACCCCGCGCCAGTCCCGGTACGAACGTTGCGTCTTAAAATGACAAATCCCGACACCTTCGACAGAAAACCCTCCACCCCGTTCAACACCTGGTGGAAGTCGGTCACCAAGTACCTGAGCTTCTATCTGGAAACCAATGACCAGCAGAGGATAGCCTGGGTAGGAACACTATTGACTGGAACGGCCAAAACATGGGATCTACACCGCTACAACACGCTGGGAGAAAACGACTCCTGGGTCAATTACGAAGCGGATATCCGAACAGAATACCACGACCCCAGGGAGGCAGCCAACGCCCAGCTAAAGCTGAGCCAGCTCAAGTACTCAGGAGACATAAGGGCCTACATGACGGAATTCCGGGCCCTGAATAATTATGCCCGGGCCGCCGGCGAAAGTCTGCAGGAAAAAATTGACCTAGCGATGACGGACACGGTGCTAGATATGAGGTTCGCGCATTACATGGGGGAATTCGCGGACGACGAAGGGTTCCTGGAAGCCACCTACCAAGCAGCGCTACAGGTGGAAAAGAAAAAAGCTCTGAAGCAGGCTAGGGAGCAAGGAAAACCCACGGGGAGCACGACCCGAACCGAAGAAAAGCGAAGGGATGACCGGAAAAAGGACCCACGATCGCTGTGCAAGGAAGATCGGCAAGAAGCAAGAAGGGACGGAGGCCGATCGACAAAATGGGAGAATACGGCGGCAGCCCTGAAAGGAGTACCTCAGCAGGAAATAGACGCCCACAAAAGAAACCGGGACGGCTGTTGGAGATGTGGAAGAACCGGCCATAAAACCTTCGAATGTTTCTCGTTCCAAACCGTACAAGGAACGGAGCTACCAGCAGCCCCCTGGAAGACCGCGGCGGTAGGAGAAAGCCTTGCCCCGGCACCCCGTCCCAAGAGACAAAGGGAAAACGACGATCCAACCCCGGAACCCGCCGCAAAAACCCAAAAAATAGCGGCGGTGGAAACCATGGACACAGAAGCCAGCCTCCTCCCGTGGGAGGACTCGGATTCGGATTTTTAAAAGGCCAGGAACAGTTGCAGCCTGAGGCCTTTGCGATAATTTGCGGCACATCGCGAAAACGACCGGCTGAGGAACCAAGTGCTGGAACCTCGAAAAAAAAGAAATTGAGCGACCCCCGTCCAATAATAGACATGATGGTACACCAGGACGGAAAGACCCATCAACTCCGAGCGCTGCTGGACACCGGATGTTCAGTCGCGTTAATCAACAAAAGAACTGTGGAAAAACGGGGAATCAAGACAAAGCGCCACCAGCACCCCCGAGGAATCGAGAACTATACGGGGGAAAAGGTCGAAGGAGCCGGCCAATATTTTACAAAGCCATTGCTCCTCCAGCACCGAAGGCACTACTCATGGGAAAGATTCGAAGTAACGCCCATGGACCCCGAAATCGACATCTTTCTCCCTTTCAGCTGGATAGCCAAACACCCGCCACAAGGGGCTTGGACCACGGAGGAAGTCCGATTCAACAGTCAGCGCTGCCTAAACGAATGCACCAAATTTGAACAAAGTGCATTCTCATTAACTTGGGACGAGTCGGTAAGTTGGGACCCAGACGCCCAAACCATAGGATATGTGGCAGCAATCACCCCAGAAGCACCCAACGTCACGCTCAAGTTCAGGGAATACCTGAACATCATGGGCAAGGAGGCCGCAGACTCACTACCGGAGCACAAACCGTACGACTGCAAAATCGACTTGCAGGAAGGAAGTACGGCGCCTTGGGGCCCCATTTACCCTCTTTCCGAGATCGAACTACAGACACTCCGGGAGTGGCTGAAGGAGATGGAACGAACAGGCAAAATCAAGCGGTCTACATCCCCTGCAGGATCGCCAATCCTGTTCGTTCCCAAACCGCATGGAAGAGGACTCCGACTGTGCGTGGATTACCGAGCGTTGTACCGCATCACCATCCCGAACCGATACCCACTGCCCCTAATGCAAGAACTACAAGACCGGGTACAGGGAGCACAATGGTTCACCAAGATGGATCTAAAGAACGGGTTCAACCTCATCCGAATGAGAGAAGGAGACGAATGGAAGACAGCGTTCAGAACCCGCTATGGCCTATACGAATTCCAGGTAATGCCATTCGGACTTACGAACGCCCCATCCACCTTCCAAGATATGATGAATCATGTCTTTTCCGATATGCTCGATGTAGAAGTCCTAGCCTACATGGACGACATATTGGTCTACGCAAAAACCAAGGAAGAGCATGACCAAATTGTCAAAGAAGTGCTCAAAAGGCTGCAAGAAAACGGATTGGCGGTCGCTCCGGAAAAATGCCTATGGAGACTTCAAGACGTGGAGTTCCTAGGATACATCATCGGTCGCGACGGAATTAAGATGTCAACAGAAAAAGTGGAAGCGGTCCTGCAATGGGAGCGACTGGGAAACATCACGGAAGTACGGTCGTTCCTAGGATTCACCAACTTCTACAGACGCTTCATACAGGACTACTCCAAAGTGGCACGGCCCCTCACGGAACTCACAAAGAAAGAAGCGGGAAAAAGTTGGGAATGGAACCTGGAGGCAGAGGCTGCCTTCAAAGAATTAAAAAAACGGTTCACCACGGCACCGTTCTTGGCCCACTTTGACCCAACAAAACCGGTCATTATCGAGACCGATGTGTCGGACTAAGCTCTCAGAGCCGTGCTATCCCAACGAGATGACGAGAACCGACTACACCCGGTAGCCTTCCACTCCAGGAAGTTCCAGCCTGCGGAGATCAATTACGAAATCCAGGACAAGGAACTCCTCGCAGTCGTCGATGCATTCAAACATTGGCAACGATACTGCGAAGGCGCGGCCCACCAGGTGCAAGTCTTTTCGGACCACCAGAACCTTGAGTACTTCACTACAACAAAAGTACTCAACCGCTGACAAGCGCGCTGGGCACAGGAGCTCGCCAGCATCGACTTTTGCATCTACTACCGACCAGGAACGAAGAATGGCAAGCCGGATGCGCTTTCTAGGCGTACGGAGTACTGCCCTGAGAAAGGGGGGGTAGAAAACCAGCCGATCACGACGGTTTTGCAGAAAAATCACTTTGCAGAACCTGAAAGACAGGGGCGCTCATTCATTTGCTCCTCTGCGCGGCTCGCTTCGCTCCCTTCAAGAACATGGTCGGAGGAATTTGCGGCGATGGTTCGGGAAACAGGGCAGGACGACGAGGAATACCAGCAGGCTTGGAAGCAGGTGGAACAGGAAGCAGCACGGGAGGAACCTGTAGCGAATGGCCGAAAGGCCGACGAGGTAGCCGGGGGCCCACATGAGGTCACTGGGAGGAGCCGAAAGGCTAGGACCGAGGGAATCCTCGAGATCAAGGAGGGGCTGCTCTACCGAAAGGGTATGCTCTGGATCCCGGAGGACGGACCCCTCAAACGAACAATTCTCGAATCAGAGCACGACTCGAAGGTGGCGGGCCATATGGGACAAGATAAAACCATTGAGCTCGTCAGACGAAACTTCTGGTGGCCGATGATGGAGGAGCGGATCATCGACTTCGTCCGTAGCTGCCCGGAATGCCAGTGGAACAAGGCAACATGGCACCAGCCCTATGGACTATCATCCCCTCTGGAGCTCCCCTACGCTCCATGGCAGTCTATCGCAATGGACTTCATCACCGAGTTGTCATTGTCGGAGGATTGTGACCAATTGTGGGTGGTCATCGACCGGTTCACAAAGATGGCGCACTTCCTTCCGCTGCCAAAAGAAAAGAAGACTGCCGCCGACCTGGCAGTAACCTTCACAAGGGAAATTTGGAAGTACCATGGACTTCCGACCGATATCGTTTCCGACCGAGACTCCCAGTTCACTCCGGAGGTCTGGAGAGAATTTCTCGGGCTGTCTGGGATCCGACCCCGAATGTCAACAGCCTTCCACCCACAGACCGACGGACAAACGGAACGCCTTAACCAGACAATCGAGGCATACCTCCGAGCATTCGTCGGCAAGGAACAGGATAACTGGGTCACCCTCCTGCCAATGGCCGAGTTTGCTTACAACAATTCGGTCACCGTTGGCAACGGGATGTCCCCGTTCTACGCCAACTACGGATTCCACCCGGTTACCATGGACCCTGCTACCACCGAACCTCTCAACCCGACCAGCACAGTCTACGCGCATTGGATGCACACTGTGCATGACGAGTCCCGCGAGGGGCTGGAAGCCGCACAGGAGTGAATGCGCCGGTACACCAACCCGGACCGTAAAGAACCCCCGGCATACCAAGTGGGAGACCTGGTAATGCTCAGCGGACGCAACATCAAAACACGTCGCCCCTCGAAGAAGCTGGACCACAAAAATCATGGCCCTTTTCAAATCGAAAAAATCGTTTCTCCTCTAGCGGTACGCATCACGCTTCCCCGCAAGTGGAAGATACACAATGTTTTCCACGTATCGTTACTCGAACCATACCGGTCCAGCGAACACCAAGCACCTCCGGACCCATCGAAGGTGTTGCAAGCTGACGACATTGAGCAATCGGAGGAATACGATGTCGACGAAGTAATGTCCTCGGTCGAACGCGGCCGGGGAAACAACAAACGAATCCTCTACCTTGTCAAATGGGTCGACTATCCGGAACGCAAAGACTGGACGGAAGAACCATTCGACAACTTTTCGGTAGGTGGTCTGGAGAAACTCCAGGAGTTTCATCGACGGAATCCAGACGCGCCGAGGGACTACCGGCTCACCGAGGGCTAAATCAGTTCCCCTGAGGACCTGGCGGTAGTGGGCTGAAGGGGCGGAGGACTTCAGTACCAAAGCATGCAGATCAACAAAAAGACCCGGTTCTCGGGCAACCACGAGAAGCCACCGACCGGGCGCCCGACGAGGAGTGCACGCGGCCGAAACCGTTGAGAGTCAGGAAAACCGTTCAGAACAGACGTATCGACCTCTCGGCAACCGACTCAGACCGGCGGAACCGGCGCAGATGGCACATAAGCGGTGAAGTGAGTCCCCGAGAGCGCTGTCACTGCTCTAGCATACTAGTCTCCCCCCGGAAGGACGTGGGCGCGGTCACTGCCGAGTATACGGGTCACTAGCACGAAGGACACCATGCCTCTCCCGATTCCCTGTGCCAACTGCGACCCCGGAACCTCACCGAGCCAGCCAAGCCTTGACGCAGCGCGGCGGCGAGTACGACTCAATATGACACGACAGTAAGAGCACGGATCGGCTTGCTCTGAGGGCCCAGTCATACCGACGGATTACAGGCACGTTCTGAGGGAAGAACCCTGATCCGGTGACTGGGAGGGCTGCAGGGATGGAGGACTGCAGTCCGTGACGCTGCAAGGAACTCAGCGTTGAAAGAATCTCACGATCCGAGAAAGAGACGGGCTACTTAGATAGAACGAAATTAAGCGCTCGGGACGAGGCTAAAGAGGAGGGGAGGTAGTGTTACACCTGAATATTTCACGGAGTATATAGAGTATCTAGATTACTTAGCGACCGAGTAGTAGGAGGGCTATCGGGTGACAGATGATGGATCAAGAGTCTAGGAGGGAGTTAAGGAGCCAGAGTTAGCTTACGGCCGAGAGATCGAACCTTGCGGGGAGAGATCGAACGCTGCGGGGATCGGACGACGGAACTCCGAGGTGGGGGTCTGAGTGCAAACGAAGCGGTCTTAGCAGAAATGTTCTAACTCCTTGCGGGGAGAAGAACAGGCGCTGATCTCCCCTTGCGGGGGGAGTCACGTACGCAGAGAAACTGGGTCCTCGCGGGGACTGGCTTGGATCCCTGCAGGGGGAGCCACGTACGAAGTCTAGACGCAAGAGTACCCCGCCCAGTTGCATGACGAACTCATCTCCCTTATCTACACCCCGGCCAGGACCAATGATCCACCCACGAGGTCTATGCACCTCGCGGGAATCCAAACCCGAGTCACTACTTCTCACGCAAAGATCATCAGATCTCACGACGGCTCTTCCTCTACAAAAGAAAGAGGATTTCTCACCTCACCGAGAGAAATCAGCCCGAAACACCTACAAAACACTACCGAACCAAATCCCACCGAACCCACACACAAGATCTAAGATTATTCCATTGTGAATTATCGAAAGTAGCCTGATTACCTTTGATTCTCCATACACTCCGGTTACGATACAACCCCAGTGTCACACTGTCCAAGGGTGATGGCACCGGAATCCTGATGCTCTATTTCCGAGCCTAGGAACTGCTTGGCTTTCCCAAAATCCATCATCTTGTATCCCTTCTTCAGTGCCGTCTTGAGGTCCTCAGTGGCTTCGTAGGCTGATCGTGGGTACAAGATCATGGTGTCATTGACATAGAGGAGGAGAAAGACGCCGGAGCGGAGGTATACATTCTTGTCTGCGTGTACGCCTGTACAGCCAATCGACAGGAGGAACTCGTTTATGGTAGCGTGCCATAGGAGGGGTGCTTGCTTGAGGCCGTAGAGCGTACGTTGTGAGTTGCCAGGCGCCGTATTCACGTGAGTTGCCGGGCGCCGTACTCATATGCTGCGAGTTGCCGGGCGCCGTATTCACATGTGAGTTGCCGGGCGCCGTACTCATATGTGAGTTGCCGAGCGCCATATTCACACAGCTGTGAATTGCCGGGCGCTGTACTCATACACTGTGAGTCGAACGCTGTACTCATATGTGAGTTGCCGGGCGCCGCACTCATATGTGAGTTGCCGAGTGCCATATTCACACGCAGTGAGTTGCTGGGTGCCGTATTCACACGTGAGTTGCCAGGTGCCATACTCATACGTGAGTTGCTGAGCGCCGTACTCATACGTGAGTTGCCGTCCGACGTCCGAGTCGACTCGACGAACCTCTCCTCGGCCCTACTCACTGAATGTGCCTTGGCGCATAGAATGTGAGTAGATTTGTGAGTAGTGTCGGCCGGTGACGAGGAGGATGATGGGGAGGAGAGCGGTTCAGCAATGAGCCACTCGATACCTTCAGGAAGCTGCATGTAGACTTCCTTGTCGATTGCTGGGTTCAGGAACGCGGTGACGACGTCGAGCTGGTCCATCACCCAGTCTTCCAGGGCGGCACGACTCATTAGATAGCGAAGGGTAGTCATCTTACTGACCGGAGCATATGTTTCATAAAAGCCGATGCCCTGCATCTGTTCGTAGCCTTTGATAACAAGCCTAGCTTTGTATCTCAGGGTGCCGTCAGGATTCATCTTTGTCTTGTATACCCATTTGCCGCCGATAGGCTTGCTGCGGGCGTATTCCACCAGAGTGAAGGTGTGGTTCTCTAACAGAGACGCGTACTCCTGTTGCATAGCAACCTTCCACTGGCGCTGAAGAGGACTGTTCATGGCTTCTCTTTACGATTGTGGGTCATCATCAGTTGTGACCTCAGCAGCCAGGGCTGTACCGGCCCTGGCTGCCCGTCTTAACTGGCTTCTCATCAGCATGCGGGGCTGAGAGGGAATAGCAGCGATGACCCCGTCGGGCTCGCTTTGTGGATCTGGCACGGGTGCCTCTTCCACTGTCCCCGACCTCGTCGGTGAGGTTACCGCAGGTGTGTCTAGCACCGCGGCCGGATTGCTCTGCTGCTCAGGAGCCATGTCCGCGTTTTCAGCTTCAGGTGAATCTTCCATCACCTCAGTGACCACTGGTTCCTCTTCCGGCAGTCCGAGTGGGTCACCGCTTCTCTTGTTATCTGCTATGCAGGACGTATAGGCAGTCTGGCTCTCATCGAAGTAGAGGTCTGAGCAGTTGACAGCTTTGCCAAAGTCGGGATCCCATATCCGCCAAATCTTGGTGGTATCGTGAATGTATCCGAGCATCATGCAAGCCTTTGCACGGACACCCATCTTTGCATCCAGCCTTTGAGATTTCAGGATGTGCTTCCACACTACGGATCCGAAGCGGTGAAGGTGATCCAGAGTGGGTTTGTCCTCGGCCGATGTCGGCCTCGTATTCACATCTTGTGAGTTGCCGTCGAGGGCCATACCCACTCTGTGAGTTGCCGATTGCCGTACCCACACTCTGTGAGTTGCCGATTGCCGTACCCACACTCTGTGAGTTGCCGATTGCCGTACCCACACGTTGTGAGTTGGCATTTGGCAACCTACTCACGCACTGTCAGTTGGCATAGTAGACACTTCGGTATAGCCGGCGATGGCATTTGAGCACCTCGTATGGTGTTTTTCCGTCAAAGGATTGACTCGGGGTTCTTCGATGCAGATAGCACGCGGTGTTGATGGCCTCGGCCCAGAAGTGCATTGGGGCTTGCGAATCGAGCATCATAGCCTGGCCTTCTGGGTCAGGACTCCGATCATCCTTTCCGCAATGCCGTTCTTGTGTTGCGTATGTAACGGACATGGCTCGAATGCAATACCTCGGACGGCAAGGATGCTTCGGAACGTTTTGTTGTTGTATTTCCCACTTCCGTTGTCAGAGCGAAACCTGCGGATATCGTATCCTCAGCCGTCCACTTTGGCTTGAAACCATTGGAAGGCTGTCGTGCAGGTCTCCGTGCGTTTGTCATGGAGGACAGTGATCTCCTCATGACAAGAGTAGTCATCGATGTAGACAATGAAGCACTGGGCACCGCCTGACGAGCGTACAGCAAATACTCTGCACAGATCCGAATGAACCAACTCGAGTGGTGTAGTGGTGTGCTGGACTGGAATGCGGATTATCTTCCGATTGAGCTTTGCCTGGATGCATACCTCGCAGATGCAGCCGTCATCGATGTAACCTTTGACAATAGACTTTATTGCTGCTTCTCCGGTGTGACCGAGGCGTCGATGCCACATCCTTGATTCGGCAATGGATAGTTTTGCCTGTCCGTTCGAAGTGATAAGGGCTGTATGTTGCAAGTCGAGAACTGAAGGACCAGCATCTAGCTTGTAGAGCATGCTGTTCTTTTGTCCCAACGTTATCGTCCGTTGGTTGGCGGGATCGCTGATGATACACCTGCCCTTCTCGAATGTGGTGCTGTATCCGTGGGTGTCAATGTTCCCTACTGAGAGAAGAGAGTATCGAAAGGTTGGAAGGTGTAGGGCCTTGACCCAGTGGTTCTGGACTTGAACGAGGCTCTTATGGGTGGCTTGGACAATGGTGTCATCTCCCAGCCTTATGTCGATGGTGTGCAATAATTGGGAGTAGGTCCGGAACCGGCTCCGAGGGCCATTGTACATGTGGTGAGAGGCTCCGGAATCGATTATCCACATTGAGGGTGCTCTCTCGGTGGCCAAGGCAAAGTGGCTGGTCTTGAAGGTATTCTGTGAGTAGGGTTCACGGCTGCAGTCACACGCCCCCGCGTACTCACACGTCCCGTGCTCACACGCCGCGACGTACTCACACGTCCTGTGCTCACACATCCCATACTCACGCGCCGCGCCGTACTCACGCATCCAGTACTCAAGCATCCCGTACTCACACGTTCCGTACTCACACGTCCCGTACTCACGCGCTGCGCCGTGGTCGTTTTCCCGCTCACCGAGTGCCAAGGCGCCAACCATTTTTGAGAGCGTTTCACCGTCGCGGAGGAACTCGTCGTCAGGTATTGCCTTGTGGCCGGATGTGAGTAGGGTTCGGCCGACGGGTGTGAGTAGGGTTCAGTTGGGTGGTGTGAGTAGGGTTCGGTCGCGTGTGAGTATGGCTCGGCCTGATGTGAGTAGGGCTCGGCCCGTAACAGTGTTGGTTAGTCAATCTAGATCCGACTGGAGAACGAGGGATTGTTCGGTATTTTCACCATTTGCCACCATGGCACTTCCGTTTTTACCAAAACGCTTCTGATTCCGGGCAGCTTTGAGCTCGTCCGATCTTTTCTTGAGAGTGCAGTCCTTTTGTTCAGCTGTTTCCAAAGCACATGGGTGGCCTTGCTGAATCAGATTCCCGAGAAGTTGAGTAGGTGATGGATCGCAGCGTTGTCGGAGATCTCTTCCTTGGTTCCATCGACAGGATCACGATACTGTTACAGGCGTTCACAGAAGGATCCGATTTTTTCCCCTAGGTGAGGCCTAACCGTGTGGAGTTTGCTCGGCGTATGTTTTGTTGAACTTTGGATTGTGTTGACAGAGAAGCGAATGAATGTGACAGCTGGTTTTCTTCGTTCGTTGAAGGAAACAATGGCGCGTTGAAGGTTGGAGGCATCCGTTTCACCGCTTTTCACTCTGGTCGAGTGGGCCGGAGAGGTTTCAGTTGGCATCTTTTCTTCTCCCATGATGATTTTCCACACATTCATTGTATCGAGCATGGTCTTGATGTTTGATCAGGAAGGCTTGGCGATGCGGCTGAAAATAAGGGGAATGGTTTCAGGTATTGATGTTGTGATTGATAAAGCGATCAATCTGGGCTCATAACCTATCAGAGATATATAGGTATGTCGGTATATCGTATATTCAGTGTAGAGTGAACGTCCCGGCGCAGGATGCCCTATTATATCGGTCTCCATGGCTATTCCACCGGAGACCAGTATGCCGACGCTATCGGTCTCGGTGGCTAGTCCACCGGACAAGCACCGACGCTATCAGTCTCATCTCCGAGAATGTGCCCGGACCCCGTCCGAGCCAGATCTCATGACAGACTTACAACACAAGCGAACGAGTGACTTTCAGTGATCCCGTCCCAACGCCAACGAGGGTCAGCGGCCTGCTCCATCAACCTCTCTCAAAACGACATAACCACCTCCTACAACCAACAGAGATCTGTGTCAGAATAAGGTGGCATCCGGAGATGAGGAGGCGTCCGGACATGAGAGGCCAGAGGTGGCGTCCGGACATGACTGAGTCCCGAGCACCGGCTCAGGGGGCAGTCTTCCGTCCTTTGTCCTGACAGCCTTCCTGTATATAGAGAGATCTTGCACCCGCATAATGCTGCAATACAATCTTCACCTTTTATCGATCCATATATTCCAACAGGTTATGAGCCCGGATTGAACCCTCTGCCAATCCGCTACCCATCGATAATCGCACCCGCCGTACCTGCTGCTTTGCACCTCGCTTCTGTGTCTCATCCCTGCACTCTCGTTTCTTAAGCCTCAACTTTTGGAGCCGCGTCGCGTCCGATGACATCGCCAAGATGGTCTCAACCAGACAACGTGTCACCTTTGCAGTAGCCAGCCTTTACAACGCCCAAAACTACCGCTCGTTCGAGAACGACATGAGATCATTCCCTACTGCTGAGTGCCCTCAAGATTGTTACCCGCAACAAAATATTCCGTCGCACTCTGACACGATGTACTGCCTAGGGCCGTGACTACAA
>Ga0307508_10000360_pt1 | contig 55194 bp, 72 predicted proteins | sample 9_EM_MG_FD_203089 | JGI IMG/M metagenome (GOLD analysis project Ga0307508, IMG submission 203089) | Populus trichocarpa ectomycorrhiza microbial communities from riparian zone in the Pacific Northwest, United States - 9_EM | ecosystem: Host-associated > Plants > Roots > Unclassified | place... | reverse complement strand
CAGCATTAGCTACACAATTATAGGCAGCATTAGCTACGCAATTATAGGCAGCATTAGCTACACAATTATAGGCAGCATTAGCTACGCAATTATAGGCAGCATTAGCTACGCAATTATAGGCGATATTGGTTACGCAATTATAGGCGATATTAGTTACGCAATTATAGGCGATATTAGTTACGCAATTATAGGCGATATTAGTTACGCAATCATAGGCGATATTAGTTGCGCAATTCTAACGCAATTATCATAAAAGGCGTAAAACACACATTTCTTGTACCCTAGGGGGGAGGCCAAAAAGTGAGCGGGGTGTTGGGCATGGGAAGCCATAAAACTCACTCTGCAAGCAATTGTACTGATGGGTGAGGAGCCTAAGAAAGATTAGGCCCTGAGGATACTGGAGGAAGATTGGGGGTGGGTCATTAGCTAGATGAAAGTCCAAGCAAGTTACTAAGAACGGCCCGTACTAAGAAAGACACGAGGTCTTTAGTAGTTTAATCTACTTATACCTGAGCGCTTGCACCCTTTAACTACCCAAGGGATTCTGAAGGTGAGCTTTCTCAAACTGAAAAGTTGATTCCCAAGGAAATTGTCGACAATTGAAGTCGTTAAAATCCAGGCGAGAGAATCTGCGTGGAACCCTTGGAGGATTACGCCATGCTGAGGAAAAGGAGAGGCCAAGCAAGGTAGTGGCTCCTAATCATTGGCGGATGGAAAAAACTTCCTCTGACTTTGTATTTGTCAGACTAAACCTACACTTTGGCTGGTAACCAACTCCTGGGGGAGTTTGCGATAGTCTGTTCATGTTGTGAAGGCCTTAGCTTCGGCAGTGTTTCTCAATCCTGGTTTCGACCAGACTCGCCGTGATCTTGTTTAGGGCGAGCAATGAATAAATAAAAAAGGTTAGCTGGGTGTTGTATCAGGTCAGTGCCTAATGGCTAGGGTAGAGCAAGCGACGAGTTGGGCTGCTTTGCATACGATTCTTAGATGCGTGAAACTTATTGCCAGCAGTGTTCGCAATCTCCTCTACCGACCCAATACGCACCTCTCATTGCCCCGTCTCGTCCCAACGCGCAACGGCCCTGAATAGCCTCACAACCGATTTCACTCCCATTTGCTCCCCAGAGTCAGTAACTGGATAACCACAGCTTCCAAAGTGCAACCGCCACTTCCGTCGACATCACAACGCCCAAGCGATCGCCTTCTGTGCTCGCACCGTGCTTGTTGGCCGAGACGCCAGTGATCCAGACGGTAGGACATCCGCCGGCTGATTCTTCTCAGGTACACCATTCATGCATCATCACTCGTTTGTTGGCGAACTCACACTGACCAATTTCGCACTTGGTTGAGAGTCGATCCCGAGGACCTCGATGCGCTTTGTTCCATCCATGTAGATTTTCTTTGGGAAAGTACGGCTTGTGAAACCCAGGTGCAGGTCTTCAGCGCTCTCATTGACTATGTAAGTAACTAGAACATTGATCACATCATCCATCACATTGTCATTTTCGCAGATCCTTCTCCTCTGTGAGCCGTCTTTCAGTACGTCGTTCTGTCTCTCGCCGGGGCTGGCGGCGGCGCCTTGCGCGTCTCACCGGCCGATTTTCTAGTCGCCTCCGCAGGCCGACCGCGCGGGAGCCCGCCGCTCTCCATGTTCCTCAAAGAACCCGCAGCGCCGACCCTGCTCAGCGACTCTAGCGTAGGTCTTTGCGGCCGCGACGGCGGCGAAGGAGCTCCTAGCGGCTGGTTCGCAGGAGCTAGTCGCTCAAACTTCTCCCACGGCAGGATGTCATCGCGCGTGACGGAGCTCTTGGGTCCCGGAGCAGCGCCGATGCTAGCCTTTCTACTAATCTCGACGCCGAGCCTGCTGCTGCTCACACTGACAGAGTATCTGCTGCCGGCATCCGCGTGCGCAAGGTGGGTGCCGCGCGGCGCAAGGCTATCAATGGAGAACCTGACCGACGGCGCAGAGGTGTCGGAGGCCGGACGCTCGCATCCAGAGGCGCGCTGCGCGAGCTCTAGCTTGCGGATCTCGCCGTCCAGGTCCAGGCGCTGGTAGTGCTGCGGCGTCTCTCGCTCCCACTTACGGCTGCGCGCCTCGAACAGCAGCGCCTCGCACAGCTCCACTCGGCGGCCTCGTTCCAGCTTGGGGAACAGCCGGTCGAAATACAAGTGATCGCTACACTCCCGCACTACCGTCAGCGCCTCTCTTTGCTCAGCAACATTGCAGAACGGGGGGTGCAGTGGGAGGCGGGCAGAAGGGGAATGGGCAGCATACCATATCACGCCGAGAACTCGCGAGTGGAAGTTCTGGATCATCTCGAAGCGCGGCAGGAACATGGGGCCGAACGTGGCGGTGTAGTGCAGTTCATAGCGTGAGAGAATGTCGTTGGGCAGCGTGGGCGAGGGGTATGGGACCGAGAAGATGTCGTAGAGGTGGTCGTAGCCCTGATTTGACGCGACCAGGGGCAGTGACATCGTGTCGACAGGCGTTGCTGTTGCTGTTGTTGCGGCAAGGAGGGGGCGGGGGGATGGGGTGGGGTGGGGTGGATATAGCAGCTGGGTGGTCGATGGTTCCAAACTGTATCCTCCACTATCACTCGTCCGGGCACGACGCACAATTTCAACAAATGTGTGGGCTTCTTTCCCTTGGAGTAGTCTGCAACCCGTGAAACATCCGGAGGATTACCGTGAATCTTGTTAAGGCTACAATCATCGGATGGAGACCCAATTGCTCTGGAGCAAACTGTGTGCGTGCAGTCTATTGTACCAAGGAAGCGGTAGCGTTGACGATATTTAGACGCGATGCCGTCGCTACATAGTACATCGCTAACGCGCGCTTAGAGTGCAGTTGAGCTTTGTTATTCTATTCGGTGTACGAGAACTGGAGGGCCATTCGCTCGAAGGAGCTCGGCAGGGTGTGCACACAACAGTGAAGGTAGAGTAGCCTCGAGCTTTGGCTTTTCCTGGCCAGTCAGCCCTTCAAAGACCTAGTCTCACCTCCCCAAGCTAAGAGATGGCTTTCCCGTCAGTAGTCTAGCTGGTACTCGCAAGTAAGCGGCTAGTGAGACCTTCTCGCATGAGTGATCTCATGTGAACGATAAGTGCTAGCGTGCTCCGTCCTCGTCATGTTGCGGGGTGGCAGGATAGACGGCACGTTTCGGCTGTGGTGACGGGTCCGGCCCGGAGTAGTGTGGCACAGAACGGAGATCGAATCGTGGCCCGGAATCGGACGTACGAATCGACACCGGCACATTTGTATGTCGAATCTCGGGACAAAGTTGGGGCATACACACATACATGTAACGAGCACCCCAAGGAACGATTGATCCCAGATAGCATTGACCTTTTGAATCTTTCTCTCATCCGCACCTCCCTTCCGGCATCGCCGCCGTTACTGTCAGGCGCGCAACAAACATGACTCGATATCCCAACATCCAACTTACCCATGACAGCCTTTCTTCCGGAAAGGCGATTGCATCGCGGCTTACGCATGCTGCTCCTACGACACTCAATTGTGTATGTGAGTGCGTATGCTGAATATCGATTCAAGCCGGGAGATGTCCGATCCGACATTTTTGTTTCTGATTTTGGTCTCGGATCAAGACGACAGCAGCAGCCGAAAGACTGGGAGCGTATCGGTCCAAGCGCCTACTCTAGCGCCGTGTATGCAAACGCGATGGGCACAGCAGAGTACTCACGAAAGGATTCATTCTCAATACTCAATACAAATATTACGGCTTTCAAGGTTCATTTCAATACTCCAGAGTGCCAGTCATACGGAGGGGGCAATGTGACGCTGAACAGACTCACCTTGTCGTTCGTGTTCGAAAGTTGCTTCTTGGCTGAAGCTATCTACTCGCTGTGTTGCGCGTGCGCCACATCTCAGTGTTATCACTCCGCCAAGCCCAGCTTCCAGCTTTCAGCTTCCACGGCGCAGCACGCCAGCCTCTTGACTCTGCTCTCTTGACTCACTCGACTGCCGCCTGGACTTTTGATTATCGAATCGCTCTCCGCCGTGGTCGGTCGCGGCCACAAAAAGTAAAGCTCATGCATGGACTTTATCACTGCCCGACTCGATGTGTGTGTATGTAACTGCGGCAGATGGTACGATGCAACACCCCGGCACCGGCAGAGGGGGCCTGAGACTGCCAACTGGTATTTTGCGGGGGCACTGCAACTGCATACAAATCGCGGCAAGTGGCTGGCTATCCGACTCTTCGGCGTGGCGCAGCATGCAAGCTGGTCCGACTGACTGGAGTACATACATACGCTGCCTAGATACATACTCTATGTAGCAATACATACATATCTACCTGAAACAGAAGGCTTCGCCCGATGGTGTGCAACAGCAGGCCGCCACAGTCAGCCAGCAAGAGCCACAGTTTCCGAGCGGCTACATATGCCCACTGCACCGCCCTCACCGGCGGAGCACCCTTCTGGGAGGACGTCGTACAGGGTTCCCAACGCCTTGTGCCTCTGAGAAGGGCTCCCCTCTTTCGTCAGCCGCAATATATTCCACAGCCTATCGCGCGCTCCGATCTCAATCGAGTCTAGGAGCACATGAGCAATTGTGACCGCCGCAAGAGTTCGGTTCGACATCACGGTCTGATCCTACCCTTCACCGCCTCCCTCTGCAGCACAGATGGAGGCGGGATGCATGCTGACAGCCTTGATTGAGGAGATCCGAAAAAACCTGATAGCGAAATTGTGGTCGAGCACGATCGCTTTTCGGAGCCCCGATCCGGGGAGTCATCTTTCCTACATGCTGGCCTCCACTCTCGCCAAACACGTATGATATCTGATCTGCTCCAGACCTCTCCCATTCAACTCCATATTCCGGTGTGGTAAGCCGGCGGAAAGGCCGACAATGAAGAATATCGTCGTCGTCGATACGTCTAGACGAAGCGGATGTCCGCTCACCGTACCGGCAAATTCGCGCGCGCACCCAAATTGGGGCATGCGGTGGCCACCAAGGCATCTGCCTGGCCGCCCGTGCTTGGGCCCAGGCATCCCGCGACGGAGATCGATGGAAATGCAGGGTGAGCTTGGTTGGCGAATTTCGCGGGTCTGTCCAAACGGAACAGACTATCTCCAGGGAGCCCAGCGACCAAGCAAGCAAGCGAGCGAGCGAGAGAGCGAGAGCGAGATTGCTGTAAACTTCAGCCGTTGTGTGGGGGGTGGGTGCTTCTGCATATCCTCTGCAAGCCAGAGAGTAGTCGTCTGGTGGCGCTGCCGATCATTATTGGTCGAAAGCTAATCGCTGTTCCTTGTTTTTGGATGGGCACTTTCTACCCCTCCTTCGCCATCATCTATCTATCTAGGTCGTATGCGAGTGAATAAACAAAAAAAAATCTACCCCTCCTTCTGCGGTCCACATTATAGATATGTAGATAGTCTCAAGTGGCTGACCTCCCACCGCTGTCACCTTGATCCAAGCTGTAGGAGTTTGCGGGTGCTTCCAACTACTTTCCACGGCTAAAAAAAAATTGAAAAAAATGTGAGGTCGGAAATATTCACTACCACTAAGGCACTCGATGCAAGGATTGAACCGGAACGGCGTGAGCACGGGAGTTCCTCCGCACAGCCAGGCTTAACTACAAGCATTTGCTTGAGAGTCGGAGGATCTGGATATCTATCTACGTACACAACTACCTCAGGCATTACTACTTTATCTGAGCTCCGTCCTGGGGGTTGTCCGTCCGCTTCCCTCGCCCCGTTTGTGGCGGAGGACTTCGACGGGCGCGAAGGCAAGGCTAGTTGTACCACGACAAAGCAATACGTTGCGAAGTCGTCAGAACAAGGCGAAGTTGCAAGCATCTCATGTAAGAATGTCGCCTGCCTGCATACGATGACAAAGGTTAGTGCTAACTATAGCGCGCCGGCAGTAAGTGATCTGCACTGCAAATGCCAATCGCGGATCGGAGAACTCCGAGTTACATAGCTAAGTACATAGAGACGGACAATGGAGGGGAGATGGCCAACCAACCCCCCCAAAGGACTCCAATCGGGGCGCTGCCACGAGTCCACAGCTCTCGACTCTTCCTTATACAGGAAACCTGGGCAAAATGTACGCCGCCACGATCTAGAGGTCGCATGCGAGTATGAATAACCAAAAAAAAAACTCTCTTCGCTGTGTACAAGCTTGCTTTGTAAGCACCTCGTCTGCCTGCATGCTGTACCGCTGTGTATTTAGGTGGGGGCACATAAGCCATGTACGTACATACTGCGCCAATTTCATCGAGTGTGGCTTTTCGCATGTGTCTAATCCCAGCACCGCAGCACTGAAACAGCCGGCTGGTTGGCTCGAGAGACAACAAGCTACTCCTTGCATGCATGCTGACACTTGGCAGGCCGGGATAATATGCTGAAATCTTTAATGTTGGTTCACCTTCATGCGCGCTCGCTGAGACGAAGAGGCGTAATACCGGGTAAGGCTGGCCTTAGTGGAGGAGGAGTGCTGGTGGTGGTGGTGGTGGTGGTGGTGGAGGAGGTTGTGTCGTCAATCCGATTAATAGAGCTGGACCGCCGCCCCCGCCCTCTCTCATTTCAATTTTTCAACTTGATTTCGATTTTTGACCGGCCACCGCTGGGAACCTTTAACAGCAGGACACGAGCTTTTTTTCTTTTTTTGCCTTTCCAGCACAAGTTACTTTCTTCTCGCCCATCATGAAGTACCGAAAGTGAGTTGCAATCACGAGCCTACAGGCAATAGGCTACCCGCGGGCGCTGACTCGGTTGTAGGCATATGGAAGAGTTCAAGGTGACGGAGTGGGAAACGAAATATCTCGACTACAAAGTGAGACTGATGGCTACCTTTGGAGATGTTTGTCATGGGATAGTTGCTGACGACGCTGTGGATGTCCAGGGTGGCAAACAGAGGGCCAAAGAGATTTGCAACGCGATCCCGAGCTCAGCCAAACGGAATAATAAGCAATTCAATCCCGTTAGCACCCTGCTGTATCGCAAGACGGGATTCCAGAAAATCAAGGAGGACGACGAAGATGTCCATGCAGCCAGTCCAGTCACTCCGAAACAGCGGTCGAGCCCCCCCAAACTGAAGAAGGTCGGAACGTTCGCCGCCAGCGCTGCCAACGCCATCAGTCCGATCATGGAGCGGATGACCACGAGGGGACGGAAGAGGAAGACCCCCAAGTTTCAGGACACCACCGAGGTGCACGCCAAGGCAGAAGAGGATTTCACCAAGTGGTTGATGAGCGAGCTCGACAAGATCGAAACCTTCTACAAGCTGAGGGAAGACGAGGCGCTCGCGCGGTTTCGGGCGCTCGAGGAGCAGCTCGTGATCATGGAGCGGATGGTGGATAGTAGTTCGTACGGTATCGGATACGGTGGATTTGAGCTCGTCCTCAGGAAGCGAACGGACGACGCCCCCCAGGACGCTCCACGGTCGGTCAGGTACCGCGAACAGCGGGCGGATTACGAGCGGTCCCCCAAATCCCGGAAACCCATCAACAAGCCGGCCGACCAAGCCGTCCGAAGACTACTAAAGAATGCGTGCACCGAGTACTACCGACGCCTGGAACTCCTGCGTTCGTACGTTACAATGAACAGGGAGGGATTCCGGAAGATCACCAAGAAATTCGACAAGCAGTCCGGCCACGGAATGTCGGGTAGGTTCATGAACAACGTCGTTTCGAGGTCGTACTTTGCCGGGCCGGACAACCAGCTCGACCATCTCATGAACGGGACCGAGTTGCTAGTGGCCAAGTATGCTGCCTATGGTGGGAGGGAGCAGTTGAGAGAGATTCACGGGGACTGATACGTTTGTAGGTTCTTTTACGCGAATGACCGCAGAAAGGCGGCTTTGCACCTCCGAACCCGGGGCAATAAATCCGACCACCATGCGTCGCTTCTGAGGAGTGGAATATACCTCGGAGCGGCGTTCATCATCGGGGATTACGCTATCGTCGAGGCGGTCATGCACATGTACGACACAAAGAACACGGTATTGGCGGAACGCACAAAGTTCGTCATGAAGGTCAGTACAGCAGTAGCAGTAGCACATCCTGAGACGAAGCCGGGGGACTAACTCCTGCGTAGCTATGGGCTGGTATCGCATTGATACTTCTTCAGGCGTTGCTTTTTGCGATCAACCTGCGAGTTTGGGCACGGAACAAGGTCAACTACTCGTTCATCTTCGAATTCGATCCCCGGTACCACTTGAACCACCGACAATTCCTGGAGGTCAGTATCAAAAACACGCACGACGGTGTCCACTGGGGCCAGCATGAGCTAAAAAAAAACATTTTGGCAGATTCCTGCGTTCTTCTTCTTCATGTTCTCCGTATGTCTATGGTTCAGTGTGAACGACTTTTGGCCACAGCGACTGGACATGATACACTTCCCGCTCATATACGTCGGATTCGTCGGCGTGGTCTTGTTCAATCCTTTCAAAATATTCTTTGGATCTGCCCGGATGTACTTCCTGAACACAATGGTGAGAGGCTCCCCCCTGACGACGACACTCACAGTTGCGATCGAGTGCTGACGAAAATACCCCTACCTCGTAGTGGCGACTTGCGTTATCCGGATTTTACAATGTCGAGTTCAAAGATTTCTGGCTTGGTGATATGGCCAGTTCTCAGGGATACGCCCTATCGGTACGAACCACCCCGCCAATTTCTGTTGCTCTCACTAATCCGAGGTAGCAAATCTATCTCTTCTTCTGTCTGTACGCGAAAGCCTGGAACCAACCTGGCGCATGCACCGTCGACCACCTTCAATTGTGGGGCTTAGTGGGCGCTCTCCCAGCCTACTGGCGTTTTATACAGTGCTTCAGACGTTGGAGGGATTCTGGTAGTTGGTTCCCACATCTTCCTAACGCGGCCAAGTACCTCTCCGTGATGGCCTACTACGCGATGATGAACCTTTGGCGGACGAATAAGGACAACAACATCTACAGAGCCTTGTTCGTGGCTGCTGCCGTACTCAGCTCCTGTATCGGATGTATGTCCTCCCCTTTTCCCTTCGTTGCACGTCAATTCAGGGGAGAGCAAGATGACTGATAGGCGTAGGCTTCTGGGACATCGTCATGGATTGGTCGCTCCTGAACCCCTACGCAGCGTGGCCGTACCTGCGAAACGAGCTGTTCTTCAAATCGCCGTGGGTGTACTACTTTGCCATTGTCTCGGACGTCCTGCTGCGGTTCACGTGGATCATCTACCTGGTTCTTGCCCACGAGAAGGCGTTCTCCCCGCTCATCAGCTTCGGCATAGCGTTCGGTGAAGTCTTCCGTCGGTTTATCTGGTGCTTCTTCCGTATGGAGAACGAGCACAAGGGAAAGTAAGTTTTTTTTCCCTTCCGCCGCCCCTGCCCAAGACGATGACGGTGGTGATGATGGACACGGGACTGATGGAAACCCCAGTGTCGAAGCAATGCGTGCCTACCGCGATCCAAAGCTCCCGTATCGATTCAAGGACAGTGCTCCGCCACCAACACCCACCATCGCCGAGGAGGCGGAACAGCCATTGCTCTCAGCGGACAAGACCGACGTCGAGGCCGCCGCAAGCAGTGGATTCCCCGAGCGGGTTGGCACGCTGCACCGCATCGGAAAGAAGCTCACCGACGCCCACCGCGGTGACTACGAGAGGAAAAAGCCGAAGGTCGAAGACGACGAAGACGATGACCACATCGACGAACACCCGGACGAGGACAGGGAGAGCGACAGTGGCAGCGACAGCGACAGCGACGGTGAGCCGCTTAAGAAACACCACCAACAACACGTGCGAGAGGTGAGCCGCGAGAGGAGCAGGTCAAGAAGTAGGGGACGCGATGCGGGCGAGTCGAGTTCGGGCTCTGAGAACCATGATCGGGATTCGAGCGAGGATCATCATAATGATCGTGACAGATTGACGCCGAGTGATAGGCGGGGCTGAAAGGGGTTTGGTACTGTCTTTTTTGTCGTCTTTGTTTTGTTTTCGGACATTCTCACAGAATATTACGTGTCTCTGCTCTGCCATGCCGAATACTATTGTGACTCCCGTCAAACTGCCTTTCTCTCATCCCGTTGCTGTTGAGTATCCGCCTAGCGGTTTACCCACGGTACGATTCAGAATATGTACCTCTGGAATGCTTCCCCAACTCTATTGGCACATTGGCTAAAGTAGGAAGAAATCCGTGAGGCCGATCATTACACATCGCTGCGCCGTCAACCAAGCGTCAAATGATCTTGTACTGCAGTGCCTACTGTTCCACATATCTCCATGAGTTGGAGTTGGGAGTTGAAGTTGGGAGCCGAGGTTGGCGTGGTTTTGGTGTAGTGGGAATTGATGGCGATTGATATTGGCCGATCTTGCTCGAAAAAAGGTGAATTGGAGAATTCGACTTGGCTGTTGCTTAAGACATAATTACATGGTCGCACACCAGTAATGCCAATAAAAATAAAAAGATGAAATCACTGAGATAAAAGTAAAGGGGCGGAGAGGATATCTTATATAAGCCCGTTCACAAAGGTTGAGTTGGCATCGTGTAGATGCTTCAAACTCTCCGCATGCATTACGCTCAAATTACCGTAAAGTCTGAGGTGTCACGTAAAGTTGTATAGGCTCGGCGGTCACAACACGGTGCGCCACGCCACCGACGCAGTTAATTGCGGATAATGTGGCCGTGGGGGGGGACATCAATTTTATGTCGCATCTATAAGCCTGTTCAGGACTACGGCGAACATAATGTGGCGAAGGAAGGCGATGGGCGGGGCTAGGGCGCCTCAAGGTAAGGGAAGAATCTGTTTTCTAAGGCAGACGCCAAACTCAAAGACCGGGCCGTTTTTTGTTTATTCATTACTCGCATGCAACCTATACAGTCCGTTTCCTGTCCGCTGTCCGCGCAGTGGCGGCTTGTTGCAAGTTCCCCTTTTTGCCCTCCGCCCAGGCCTGTCCCAAGAAGATGTGATGCGCACCAAGGAAACTTACAAAAGAAAGGAGAGCGAGCGTGAAAGACAAAGGAAAAGACGAAAGAAATGCGCCATCCAAGACCAGCCGTGATGTGGCTACTGCCTATACGTACTCCAGCGGTGCTCTGCTGCTGTTCCGCGAGAAGGTCAAAGGCCCATGACTTGTATTGAAGTGCCCCCGGATGCGCTGCAATTATTGCGGTGTCGAAGACGAAGGGAATATCAAGAGTGAACAGCCAGTTGCTGGATTTAGACCGCCACCAGCCATACCACCACCAGCCACCCATAGCCATGCTTGGCAAAAGATATTACCGTGATGACTTTTGCTTTTCGGTCACAATACGAGACAGTATGTGACATGACATGATTGTCATATTACCGTTGACATCACTATGTAATTACGCATTCTCAACTTCATTATTTTTGATAGATACAATAGATACAGGCGGTGGTGCGTTCGAACACAATGCAGGCAAATATGGCAGGTGGCGTGTGCACCCAACTAGTTCAACGCTGGGTTGGGTTGGATTTAATTGGTTCCCGCCAGCCACGTCAACCTTCTCCAATTGTATATCTACATAACGGCAACCATCCCAAGTTTGGTCCTACATATAGCAACTCTTCGACATCCGTCATCCCACCACCGCCCATCCGGTAACAGCTCCGGCATGAGCTCTACAACTACCAGCACGGCGATGGCCCCTGCCACGCTTCTACAGACTGTGCTGCCGTTCGCCCCGACATACGCCCATCTTCTCGTCGCAGCGCTGTTCCCCATCTACACGGGAGCTCACGCCTCGCTGTGCCGCCCACAGAACACGCTCACACCGAAGCAGGTGCGAGCTCTGCGCCCGAAGCATTCATCCGAAGACTATTCCGACGAGGACGAGGAGCACGAAATCGAAGCTGCGGCGACCCCACGCGAGAACCTGACCGCTCAGGATGCGATGCTGTTCCCAGTCACGGCGGGCATCCTGCTCGGCACCCTCTACTTCCTCATCAAGTACCTCAACGACCCCTCACTCCTGTTGACCGCGTTGACCTACTACTTCTGCCTCATGGGCATGTTCGCTGTCGGAAAGGGCTACGCGGACGCGCTCGACGTCCTCTCGAGATACCTGTTCCCGTACCAGTACCGCGACCGCAATGGTGTCCTGTTCACGGCGGGCTTCGACTCGTGGACGGCGGAAGACGGCAAGGAGTACGACCACAGTCCGAGCCCCATCCTCCCTCTCCCGCGGGCCCTGAACTCGGTTGTGTGGGCTCTGAGGAGGGAGTTGGGCGCTAAATTGGTTGTCGATTTCACTCACCGAGAGAAGAACGTCAAGCAGTGGCTCAAGTTCGGCGATCTCTGCGGACCGTTCGTGGGAGCTGTCGTGGTAGTAGCGTACGCAGCTGGAGGAAAGCACTGGCTTCTGACGAACATCATGGGGATCTCCTTCTCTTATAGTGCCATGCAGGTAATTAGTCTATCAGTACCCCGTGCATTTTGTAGCTTACGAGAATCCAAGCTGCTATCCCCGACGACTTTTCCGATCGCAACGCTCCTTCTCGGCCTCCTGTTCTGCTACGACGTTTTCTTCGTCTTCTTTACGCCTCTTATGGTGACTGTCGCGACCTCTCTCGACGTGCCGATAAAGCTCCTCTTCCCACGCCCAGGCACCTCCGCCAACGGTGGACCCATGCTCGCCATGCTCGGGCTCGGCGATATCGTCCTCCCAGGCATCGTGATCGCCATGGCGCTCCGCTGGGACCTCTGGCGCTTCCACGAGATCCAGCGGCAGGCACTCCTCCACGTCGCGAAGCAGTCACTCGGTGAACTCACAAAAGAGGAGATCAGTGTCCTCAAGCCTCGCTACCACAAGGATGCGGATTTCCCGAAGCCCTACTTCAAGGCCAGCATGGTGGGCTACATGTTGGGGATGATCACCACCCTAGGCGTCGTGCACGTGTTCCAACACGCGCAGCCCGCGCTGCTGTATCTCGTCCCCGCAGTGTTGATCAGCGTGTGGGGCACCGCTCTGGTGAAGGGGGAGGCGAAGGTCATGTGGAACTACACCGAGGAGGGCGAGCCCGACGAAGACGCGGAGAAGAAGGGCGAGGACGAGAACAAAGAGGTGCAGAAGCCTGTCGTCAAGGGAGAAGTCGATCGGGACGTGATAGCCCTCAAGGTCGTCCGTCGCCCAGCACTCGGCGCCAGAATTGTCGAAACGACGGGACGAGGATAGATGGTCGACGAATTACCACGGCTGCCGAACGTACTCCCGTAGCAATAGGTAGATAGCCAGAACCAAACTAGCGTCCATCGCCCTCCACTTTGGGAGCAGAATTCTCGCGCCGAAGATGTAGCGAACGTGCAATCCCACCACTCCTAGTATGGAGTCACAGCGCAAAAGTTGCTATAACGGCGGTGCCAAAGCCACAACGACGAAGTGCCCCACTATGATAAAGCGTCAACACCGTGACGTCGAAGTATCGCACACGTCACGACTGCGGAGTAGCTGTGGCCACGACAATACGGCGGCCGGGACACAAATCTACAGATAATGTAAACTAGATGCCACGCTCGATCCACGGACGGTATCGAAAACCTCACCCCCCTTGTGTAAGACGGGTTTCCCGACTTGTACACATGCTGCGGCCACACACACGGTATATCACTCACGTTACCGCTATCCACTTTCCCACCGCGAGTAGGGCCCTCGGAAAATTGGCGAGGAACCAACCGAAGACGAGGACGCGGTTGAGGAGTGCGGAAGCGAGGACGCAGGTGAGGGCTAAAGGGGAGGGCGAAGGACGGGAGGACGTGATGGGAACAGAGGGTCTTCTCCTTTTTCTTTTTCTTTCTTGTCTTTCCTTGGGTCGCGATGCAAGTTGCCTGTCGTTACTTCTCCTTCCCTTCTTATGTTTCTTTCTTTCTTTCTTTCTTTCTGGTCAATTGGGGAGAGGCCAGGCGGGCAGGAGGAGATGCTGCGGGCCGCTAGCGGACTGTGAGAGGTCGTGGCGGACGGCGTAACGGGCGAGACTGTATACACGTGGTGATCCAACAGGGTCACGTGCGATCAATGAATCGTCACCACCGCGTATTCGACTTTAAGAGGGTAGGGGAAGCCACAATGAGCCACCTTCGGGCTGGACTAACTAATATCGTCATGATCCAATAGGGTCGCACACGATTAATAAAGCATCATCATCACCTTCGGGCTGGACAGTGAACGGGAACTGGTGTATATACATCGCATGATCTAGATGGGTCGCATGCGATTCATGATTAAACCAAAAAAAAAACACGTAATCGACCTTTGACCGCCAAACAATGGAAGCTCTTCCGTCTGCAGCACAAGCAGTTTCTCCGCATTTGCCATCCAGCCTCCGCATCTGCCATCCAGCCTACACACTCCGACTCCCATTACAACGGACACAGCATGGTGAGCCCCTGCGAGCCTGTTTCTGGGCAGGGGACTTAGCATGGAGCTCCGTGACTTTCGCCGTCACTCCGGACGAATGCGCACCATCGGACGATCACTCTTCATTCATTGCTCTTCCTCCCTTCCGTGGGGCGGATACAGATTCACTGCGAATCGAAGACTAGCAGCCTCATCGCTATCATACTCGTCGCGTCGAATTGGCAAATTTTCCGCTGTTTCTGACACTCTGAGAGCTGTGCTAATCGCGTCACGATGCTCGCCATCGTACTGGACACGTCTTACTTCCCGTCGTTCTCACTACCATTGTCCTCATCGCCATCGTAATCGTCGTGTCCTCACCATCATTCTCGTCACACCGGCACCATCGTGATGCTCGCCATCGTACTGGACACGTCTTACTTCCCGTCGTTCTCACTACCATTGTCCTCATCGCCATCGTAATCGTCGTGTCCTCACCATCATTCTCGTCACACCGGCACCATCGTGATGCTCGCCATCGTACTGGACACGTCTTACTTCCCGTCGTTCTCACTACCATTGTCCTCATCGCCATCGTAATCGTCGTGTCCTCACCATCATTCTCGTCACACCCGCACCATCGTACTCGCTGCCATCCTCATCACCACCACCAGACACTGGATAAGGCGAACGATGTCTCAATGGCGGACTACTGCTGTTTGTTTTGCAGGCAAGCGGTATCTCTATCACTGGCGGACAACCGCTGTCCGACTTGCACCAAAAAGGGATAGTCACTCGAAGCTCTTGACTAACCCACTCTTCCTCTCTTCTTTCCTTCTCGCCACGTCACACTCTTTCTCTCTTCCATCTCTTTTACTTTCACGCGTTTTCGCCTTCATAGCGGCAACGACTCGTTCCCGCAAGCCGACAAGCAACCTGACGAGCGAGGTGCTAGTACTGGCTTCATGGCTTAAGGTTTGCATTAGGCATCACTCGCAATGCGCGAAAGCGGTGAACACGGTCCCCACAGACGTAGATACGGCGGAATCAGTGGTCTTTAGCCTTGCGATTGGTCTCTGTAGTATCGATTCTGCCAGCCTGAGGGTTTTAGCATGCTGGCGGCTATTTTTTGATGTTACAGCGCTTGGTTTTTGATTTAACAGCCATGGTACTGGGACTCAGGTGTTTACCGAAAACCGCATACATACCTAGTCTAGAGGGATTTCGCTGTTGTGGGGGGATGAATTTATTATTTAGCGCACTGGGGCGGAGAAGGCTTTCTATTTCTTGCTTGGCAATGGAATTTTTTTTTATATTTGGCTTGTACCGGTGTTGTGTGCCATTTTAACAAAAGGATTTTTTTTTGGTTTCGTTTATTCACACTTGCATGAAGCCTGTCCAGACTATGGCAGCGCACTTTTTTTATCCAGTTTTCCCGTCTGCTGTCCGCGCGGGTGGCACGTTACAAGCTCCCTTTGCCCTGTCCCTGCAAGAAGATGAGATGCGCACCAAGGAAATCTTACAGATGAGTTCGTGTCCGAAAGGAAAGAACAAAGGAAAGAACCAGAGAGAGCCGCGCCCGTCCCCTACTCCTCATCGTCTGCGGGCGCCATGAAGGAGGGCGTGGGGAGAAACAGTGGTGTTTGCTCCTCTCCTCTTCCCGCTCCCTGCAGCCCCACCCATTCTCCGCATCTTCCTCGGTCGGGACCAGCCTTCCCACGTCCGTGGTGGGGAGGAAGTCTAGTACCGCCTGACCGCACCTCCCATCTGCAAGGAGGTCCCGGACCGCGAACCGGCGCTTCCTCCTCCTGGTCTCCTTCAGCACCTCCGCCCACAGTATCTTCCGTTGTCCCTTCCACTCGGGACACACCTTGAAGGGCTGCTCCTGCGTCTGCATCTGGCACGGGCACCACCAGCACTGAGTGGTGGGTCGGTTCTCCGTCCACTGTAGGTACTTCCCGGATAGGCAGTGACCTGCCTTGATCCGGTAGTACCTCGAGGCGAGCCTTTGGAGCTGCCCGCAACCGTGCCGTTGGGCTTCTGGCTTCTCGACATCTTGTGCTTCTTCTTGGGAGGTCTGGCCACTAGCCCATCGCTGGGCTTCTGCCCACTCCTTCTCCGTGATCTCTCGCTTGAGATGTGCGGGGGGTCTGGGGAGCGGCATTGCGTGCCCTCGCTTGGTCTGAGTAACCTAGCCATTCTACCTTGCGAGCAATTGGCTCTTTCGCTGCGAGCTTGGCCCATTCGCCGGCCTTCTTGTTTCTTGGAACTCCCTTGTGCGCTGGGCGTCACTGGCTCTTGGTGGTGATATCCGGCCTGGCCCTTCGCAGCACTGCGATGTGCTTTCTTGCCTGAAGCGTGTACATCTGGCTGGGGCTAGGCCCCTCTGAGGCCATCCGTCTGATGGCCGCCCGTGCATCGGTGAAGATCGTGACTCTTTCCGGAGCCGTCTGTCTTCCCCTGGCGAGGGCGGCCTCCTGGTTGTAGCCCATGTGAGTTTTAATGCCCTCCCAGGATCGGCCGTTCTTCTTCGGCAAGGGGACGGGCGTTATGTAGATACCTTTTCTCCTTTATACGCAGACGGCAGCCGGACGGGAGCAGATGCTTTTGCAATTTGTTACGTAAAGAGGAAAGCCTTATAAGGATAACTAAGATGTAACTACATATCTATGTAACTCTCCGCCACAACGTGCTTACCTGCGCTTACTCAATACTCGAAGGTTCGTTTGAAGGCCCATGTACCTACTTAGTTAGTTATATGCTTGCTTATTCAACTACGCAAAAAAACAAATATTTGATAGTCCCCGTTTTTTCGATATCTTAGAATTGGGACAATATACAAACTGAAATTCTAGGTTAACTCTGTGTTCTCCGAGACGGCCTGGTTTAAAAATCTGGTGGTACTGTACTACTGACGATCTCCAGTATCAATCGCACCCCAATTTTTGGTAACGTATATAAGTACTACGTAAGCATGTACCTATGCACGGTAGGCTGAGTGGCCCCGCTAACGTTAACTTCAGGGTTCATGTAGTGTTTGTATGTTTTTATGGACAGACTGGATATGTCGGGGACAATATCGAGTCGTGATGCGATGGGGGAACACACCGACGAAGTGGGCCTTTCGAGACGTGTGGGGGTGAAGAGGAGTTGGTCTTTTTCTGGGCCTGCAGGCTACATACATCGCTCACATACTAACCTTCATCCCCTCGGCCTCCAAATATATCCAGCACACCGGGTGATATCGATCTTCGGCGGGGCTGAGCTTACAACTCCACAGACGACCGGTCTGTCCCCACCCCAAGCGCGCGTGACGAGATTGTTCGAGCCGGGCAGTGATGGATCGCCTGATGGACGGAGAGGGATTGCTGTGCTTCTAAGGCAGAAAGGTTGTTGTCTCAGTGAGTGTGAAAACGGGGCAGTTTTGGATTTGTTGGAAAATAGTGCTGTCACACCTAACGTTATTTCCTATACTCAGTGGGATAGATGAGAGCCCAGGATGGGTATCGGGGGAATAACCACACCGACTGTCTCCTTTGTACTGTTATTGCTATTCGCTCAGACGGGTATATGCAGACTGGCGTTTTTTTTCTCTTTATTCTGATGTACGGAAAAGTAGCATAGTCTTCGCTCTCAAGAAATCGTTACCTCAAGTCACGTGTCCAGTTCCCGCATCGAATCTTCTAGTTTCCAAATGACCCCGCTTCCGGAGTTAGCTCAACTTCAGGATCCGGTCCGCGACTGGCAGCCTCGCTTCGAGGATGCGTACTCTCTCCTAGAGCAGCCAACCGACTGTCTGCTTCAATAGCGGTACGACACGCCGTATTCCGATCGAACGTAATTACTCCAGGCACCCATTCCACAACCGCATCGGTGGACTAGCTGGCTGCCGTAGATAAAGGAATGATGTCTATGTCGAAGATGTACGGTCTCTTCACAACTCACCCTCGAAACCCGCCGCCTCACGATCGAAATGGCCGTGAGACGCGACGTCTGTTCGAGCCTCTTTCGGCGACTCCACGTCGGATCCGCCCAGCGCCGGCGGATTCCCACGATGAACGGCGGTCTGAGTCCTGTGTTGGGAACGAGAATGACCAGCTCCATCGGGCGCAATAAGGACGGCTTCATACAGATGGAGGAGGGCGAACACCTTCTGTTCTTCAACAGTCTGTCGCCCATACCCTTCCCTCCAATGGGAACCCACTCGCAATTCCCCCCAGCGACTGACTCGATGGTTAGATCTACTTCCCCGGCCGCTGTGGGTCAGCATACTGTTGCGGGTGCCGGTCGAGAAGGAACTGCGGCCACTCTTCCAGGAGCTGTGGTCGTGGCGGGCACCGACGCTGCGGAAGTTTCTGGAGGTAAACTGCATACCGAGCTCGCTCCAGAACGGACTATTCTTGACGAAGGAGGTGATACCACGTACACGGGACGGCGGCACGTTCGTGCGGTACTCGTCCACGGATGTCGAGCGCGCCAAGCGCGAGATCGAGAGGCATCTGAAAACGAAGCCGGTCAAGGTCGGCTACCTGTTCAAGCACGTACAGGCATTCCCGGTGCTGGGCAAGCCCTGGCTCGAGGACATAATGGACCACTTCCCGAGCAAGAAGCTGCGCGTGCAGTTCGTCGGTGATGGCTTCCTGAACGAGCGGGACATCTTCTCGCTGTTCCGCCGCTACGGAAAGATCAGGGACATCGCGCCACCCAGCGACGACCCGAAACACCTCTGGCTGCCCAAGTTCATCACCGTGCGCTTCCGCAACATCCGTGGCGCCACGGCGGCCAAGAATTGCATCGACGGTCACATCGTCAACTGCGAGCGCACCAACGGAAAGGTGCAGCTCAGTGTTCGGTACGGGCCGAAGTGGAGAACCCGCTCCATCGAGGCGCAGTGGGCCATCGACTGGATGCTTAAGAATAAGCGGCGGGCCGCCCTCGTGGTGCTCGCGACGATTGTGCTTCTGGTCGCCATCGTCGACAAGATCATAGACGTGATAGCTGAGGAGAAGATTTACCTGTTCGCGACGAATTCGGACGAGTCGGCTGAGCTCGCCACACCCGAGGTCGAGGCGGAGATGAAAGAGCTCAAGTTGGAGCTCCGGACTAAGGCCGTCGGGGTTCTGGGCTCGCCGCACGGGAGACTGAAACTGATCAAGGACCACGTCCTGGAGAACCGAGAGGTGCTCATTGTCGACTGCAAGCCCGTCTTCGACAGCAGCAACGAGAGCGCCTTCGTCGACGCCTTCTCGCGACAAGTCGGATACCGGCCGTTCCAGGCCATCTTACGCAGGCTAATCCACGCCATGCTCCACAGATTCGAGATGTACACCGAGGAGGCCACCCGGACGCCGGAAAACGAGTTCGACATCGTCTTGCAGGATCTGCGCGAACGGCTCAAGGACACGGCGCTTAAGCGCAAGAGCGGTGACATGAGCGACAAAGAATATCTGGCCCAAACTCCCGACGCCAGGCCGTTGGTGGTGTTCGACAACTTTGCGCACAAGAGAGAAGATTACAACGGATTCCACGAGAAGATGCTAAAATGGTACAGTGCCTCTGCCCCCTTCCCCTGAGCGTTCCCATGTTGAACCGTAACTATAGGAATCAGCTAATATTCCGATCCACCGCAGGTCAACCGACTTAGTCACGGACTATTACGGCGGCGTGATCCTGCTGAGCTCCGATAAATCTTTCGTCGAGCCCTTCGAGCACGAGCACTTCCACATAATCCAACTGAGCGACATCTCTTTCCCAGGGCGGACAAAGTACGAGGCCTCATCCCCGGCGATACTGAAGCGGTACCTCCTTCCGTCACGGTCGAACCACTCATGGACGTCTCCACAGGCATGGTACTGCATCCGGGGGCTCTCGGGTGGGGGGGTGCTTCAATACGATGCCGTGCTTCTCTCAGAGCCGTTCGCGAGCTGCGCGGACGGTGCGTCGGCGCTGTCGCAGCTCGAGGAGGAAGGGCTGATCACGATCATGACGGACCCCGGCTCCGGTCGGCCGCACAAGATCACAGCGCGGACAGGGCTCCTCGTCGACGCGTTCAAGAAACTGGTGCAGGACGAGATGCTGGACACCCAGATAGCGGTGCAGCAGCACGCCGCGGCGCGCGAGAGGGAGACCGCCGAGATCCGGGGATGGGAGGAAGAGCTCCGCAGACTCGCGGGCGCGAAGAGACAGCCGGAGACGAGAGAGAACTACTTGCTCAGGAAAGTCGCGGAGGCGCAGCAGAGAATCGTGCTGCACGAGAGGAGGATGGAGGAGGCGCAGCAAAGAATCGCGCTGCACGAGAGGAGGATGGAGGAGACGGAAAGGAAGTTGAAGATCTGACGGGATGTATGTTCTCTTCAGGCTATATAGCGTGGATATCAATGGCATACCCTCCCTTGTGCGACTGGCAAAACTGGCCACAAGATATTCCGATTGGCAGGCTGCAGACTCGGGCAAAGAGTGGGTACATACAAGTACACACCTGCCTACCTAGGTGTATACTTACACACATACATACACTGTCTACGCAGGTACTTCAGATGAGACTTGATGGGAGAAAATATCCAGTCAAGGTGTTCGTTACACGAGGTTTGTATGAGATCACAGTTTATCACTCGGCACCAAGTCACTTCACAGAAGACAACCCACTTCAAAAGAGAAGTTAAACTCTTTGCAGATGCGAGATGCAGTGAGACTATATTAGCCTTCTTAGAGGAGACAGAGGTGGGACTGAAGAGGTGTGGCGAGGTGGATTGGAGAGGTGGAAGCGCATCCTCCACAGGGGAGAACAGGTTGGAGGGAGAGGGGCAGTTACGTTGTTCTGTTTATTGTGTTTGGTATGTGAGGGGCGCTGCAACGTACTGACTTATGGGGGGCCTTCACCTCCACTTGTCAGGGCGGCGGGGAAAAAATTGGTGTAATTTGCCGTGGTCTAGATAGGTCGGATGCAGTAAATGAAGTTTCTCTCTCTCTCAAAAAAGAGAAGTCACGGGAAGGGAACGAAGCCCGAGGGGCGTTGCACCTTTTGAAGTCCCACCATGCTTACAGGCCTTCTTTTCTTTCTTGCAAAGGTACAATGTGCGTACTTACCTACCTGCTATCTTGTGCAGCCAGCCGTGCTTAACTTGCTTGTTGGGGAAAATGGGTAGTCGATGGTGAAGTGTTAGTTGTGTCTGTCTAGTCTACAAAGGAACACAGAGAGGGATATATATACAGTGCCAAGCCAAGGAACGAACACATCTGAAGCCAGGGCAATACCACACTCCAACATTCCTCTTCATCGTGGATGTGGCATGGGGAGAAGGGTCCCGCCCCCGGCTGACGATGACGCGCGGAGCGAGGCGTCAGAGTGGGAGCGGAGGGAGCGGAGTGGAGGGGAAGAGGAGAGAAGGCAAGAGGCTGAGGAGGACGGGGAGCGACCGCTCTTCCTTGCTACGCCCTCATTCATGGCCACCTCTGCGGGAGAGGAGTAGTCGGAGCGTGGGGGCATTTCCTTTGTCTTTCTTTGCAGCTTCCTTGATGCGCTTTCATCTTTTTGGGACAGGCCGGAAATAATAACAATGGTAATAGATATGCAATATAGTACTCACGCCTTAAAGTGATTGTAGGAGAACGGCCGAGTGTTTCTGTTCGGCGGCGGCAGGCGGGCCGGTTTGTTCTGGCTTCTGTTCCGATTCGCTGTCCCGCAGGAAAACACTACTCGGTATCAACGATTGCGAGGGACAAATCGCATCAGCGATTCGGTTCTCCGAATCCAGACTACACATCCACCTGCGGACTTACCCGGCAGGACATACGACCGTGACAAACCGGAACACCTTGCGATCGCCGGTCCAATGGGCCGGCCAGGCGCACGGCTCTCCGGTTCGCCGGGCGATAACCACGAGATTTCGAGCACTCCACCGGAGAGGCGACGATCTCAACCCGGAGGGGGCTTGGCCGTCAGTGGGGATGTGGCATCCAGTGGGCTCGGACGGATACCTTTCGGAGCAAACCCGATACGAAACGGTTCCGGCCCGCTGTTCAGCTGGTTCTCCGTGAGGTGCAAGCTTGCAATCTGCTGTGCCCGGGGGAGTACATACATTACACACCATCTCTTGGAGCAGGAGGGTTGGGCGATCGGGAGTGAGGAAACCGCGCCAACACACTGCATGAAGCAGTGCGGCGGAATTAGGTGCGGGCCTACGATCGCGAGCTCGAATACATGCGTTGGGGTGTGGGAGACTGTCCCCCACCGTATCCATCGGCTCTGCGCCTGACCTCGACCGCCCCACTTGCGTCTTCCTCGGCATCGCCCGTGGCTCCCCAGTTTAGTGCTCGGGCAGCAGATGGCTCAGCGACGAGGCTGGGTAGTAGGAGCGGTGTTGACCGCGGGGTGGTGAAGCTGGATGGGTGGTGGGCGGTTGCGCCGTATTGTCTCACTCAAGGATATCTACGCCGCATTATTGCCTGGACAGGCAGTAATGGGGCCTGGGTTTCTTCCAGTCGGGCTTTCCGGTTTCTGGATCGCCAGTGCGTGCAGCGGTCGGTGGGCCCGCTGCCATGAGAAGTGCGGTCGCGGGTTTTGCCAATAGCAGGCGCCGAACGGAGCAGGTGGCCGCGGGTTGTTTTTTTTCTCCCTTTTCTCCCCTTTCTCCCCCAACGCCTCCGTGATCCAGGCGCCGTCGTCTGGAGATCTCGGTCGCTGCCACCAGCTGCAGTCCATCCACGGTCACACTAGCACCTTCCTTCACTTTTTGCTCCGTGAGCTCGGGGCGTACGAGGGAATCCTGGAAAATGACGCGGCTCGTCGTGGCCAATCCTTCAACCCGCAGCTGTCCAGCTGGCTGTCCTTGCTGCTCGCGAAGGCATGGACTGGACTGGGCTGCAGTAATGGAGGGATCTGCGAGGTCGGATCTTCTGAGTGTCTCATGTCTCTGTCGGTGTCTGTGGCCGGTCGAGTATGTATGTGTGTATCGGCACTGGCGTTGTTAATGTAGAGTACTTACTACCCAGCTCATCATGGCGAGTGTCCAGGGAGTGCTCGGGTTTTCTTCGGTCCATGTTCCGCTCCGAATACACCCCCTGCTGTCCAGCTGAACCAAGTCCATCGATCGCGAGCTCGAGGCAAATAATACGACCAAAAAAAGTGACACGAAAGTCAGAGAAAAAAAAGAATTGCATCCGTCGGGAGTCGAACCCGAGCCAATTGCTTGGAAGGCAATTATCCTACCGTTGGACCACGGAAGCATCTGTTTTGGCAAATGAAGCAATTTAACGCTGTTGTAGCTCCATAACCGGTTTGTAAATCTCTTCTCCCTGAGCTTAGGTAGGCCGTGGGCTCCAGATGCGAGTAATGAAAAAAAAAAAAGCCCTACAACTAGTAGACTAGACTAGAGTAGACCAGGATACACCAAGGCCTGCGCGCTAGCGCTTGCCAACCGCCAATCGTGCCACTAGAACCAAGTTGTACAAGTTGACTCCATGCTGCTGAACAGCCATGGCAGCCCATTAGGTGCAGCATACCACACGAACGAAACAAGACGCTTTACGCATAGCCCCAGAAAAATCTCTCGGCCATAGCTGTTCAGAACCATTCCCATGCACAAAGTCAGATATTGTAGAAGCACAAACACCCCAGCAAGCGTGTGCCCGCTGCCTAGCGCCCCATTGCGAGGAGGCCACTCCCGCGACAACCGAGACATGAGGCTGCGAGACCGCACATGCTTCTCCCGCATCCCCGAGAACAGTATAGAGTACACTACACACACGGCGCAGTATAATCCCGTCCCTGCGGTCGTCGTTGGAAGAGGGAGTGGAGATGCCTGCAGGAAAAAAGAAACGATAGGAATCCAAGCACATCTGCGCCTACTCCAGCACGGTGGAGAGTTCAGACCGTGGGTAGCCGCCGGTGTGCTCTATTCTGTCTCAAGAGTCTGCCCAGTGCAGAAGGTGCCACATCTAGGAATGCAAACAAGCGTGACTAAGCAGCTAGATAGCTAGCGCTCGGCCGAATGGAAAGAGTACACAACAGCGCATTCGATACGCGCGCCACTCTACTCTCACATATATTGCTGGGTTGTACCGGCTAAGCGAGGCTAATATTGACAACTAGTTACATTTAACAGGTTATGTACATTGGCATTATCATTATCTACCGTCATTCGCTGCAGCAATGTCATCCAAAGAAGAAAAATGATCCCCCCCCCCCCCCCCCCAGTAGGGTTACCCAAACCCAATCGAAATCCGTGAAACCCCTCACACACCGATGAAAATCCTACTTCCAGAAAGGTTAACCATGCCAATCCCCTGCACCTTGTTGCTCAGAGCGCGATCCAGAGGCCTAGTCCTGCGCCCAGGGCGAGCATCACCGTCGCCGAAAGACCCTCCAGGCCGGCCGCCGCGCCAGTGAACTGCGGCGGGGGCGGCAGTCCGCTCGTCGTGCCGTTGGAAGGCTGCGTGGGGACAGGGGACTGCGTGGCGACAGAGGACTGCGTGGGGACAGGGGACTGCGTGGGGACAGAGGACTGCGTGGGGACGGGGCTCGATTGGTCCTTGAGGGCGACCCGTGTCAGCGTCCGCTTCTCGACACCGCGGGGGGGTGGGGAGAGGGGGGAGTATGTACAGCATCTAGGTAGTGCACGATGCCGTTCTTGATGGGCACGTCACTCTTGACGATCCGCCTCCCATTCGCGAAGAAGACGCCGTTGACCTTCGTGATTGTGATGCTGCCGTACGTCGCGCCGGGTATCAGGTACGGCGTGTACCCAAGGAAGTCGACGACAATCTGTCCCTTCGGCGACTCGCCGGCCTTGAGCTGGCCCAGCGGCGCGAACACCGTGATCCGCGGCGTCTTGTCGAATTTGCCCAAGTCCTTCCCGAGCGCCCGCGCGAAGTCGGTCGCTCCGGCGTCTTTGAGCGTCGTCGACAGCAGCTGGGGGTAGCTGAAATGACTGTACACTCGGAAATCGTGGTCAGTACTCTTCGCCGGGAGAGAGAAAGAAAGAACAAATAGACAGGGGAAGAGAGGGGGAGGAACGCACCCATCAATGCCGTAGATGACTCCCGATTTGAACTTGATCGGCTCGCCGGTGGCATTGACGATGCGTCCGAGCCCAGTGATGATCTCAGTGTCCGCACCCTTGTCGTTGGGGTCCTTCGGGGAAGCCAGGTAGGAGACGAGGCTGAGGTGCTGGCCGGCGCCGAGGTTGACGAGCTCCGGGTCGTTCAGGAACGTGCGGCGCACGCGGAAGTTGGTGTCGGGAAGGGGGTGCTTGTAGTGGCGCTTGCGCTTGGCCGGCGGCGGCGGCTGGTCATCGTTGAGCATCAGCGAGGCCCTCGCCTCGGCTTCCGCGTCGCGTCGGCGGCCGCGCGGGGCCACGTCAGGAGGTATGGCGCCGTTGACGGGCGCCCACACAGTGAGGTCGGTGCGTCCGGCCAGTTTCGCCAGCGTCAGCGGCGCCCGCGTCTCGAGGAATTCGGCGTACTCAGTAAAGCCGCTCTTCCGGAGGGTGCTGAGCAAGTCTCCCGGGTCCCGGGCGTGGACGAGGGGCACCACTGCCAATGCAGCAGTTACAGCGATCAATTGAGTTCCCCACTTCATTTTTTTTCTTCCTTCGAGGTAGGAGGGAAAAAGAGGGGATACAGGAGCGGGGGATGGGCTTTGGTATTCTCAGATATCTGGATGAGGTGGGTGTCAAGTATGGTATGTACATAAGGATGGACCGCGAGGGTTTTATACATCAGAATACCCACCGGTACCTTTTCCTGCTTCGATTTTCTCTCTTCCTCTCTTTCGTCATCGCGATTATCGCAATCTCGGCCCAGAAACGTACTGCAGGAAGCACACCCACCGCATCACTGTTCAGCTGCGAAGCGTCCAACCTTACCCCGGCTCCGCGCCCGATGTATGGGTGGGTTCCATTGTTGCCAACAGCCCAGGGCCTCTCGCATGGTGGCCAATGAGCGAGGGGAAAAAAGAAGAAAAAAAGGGAAGAAGTGAAGAAAAAGTGGCTGTCCTGCAACAGAGGAGTGTACATATGTACATGTCAGCAGTATGTGCACATGCATGCACTACCAGTATCTATCTGTAAAGCAGTCCACACACCTGTATAGTTGTCTCCGATCCGGATGCCGGGAACAAACGCGGCTAACTGGAAATCACAAAGACATGAAAACAGCCAAGGTCTTGGGGAATTCAGCCGTCGAAACTCGCGCAAATGGGCACAGTGAACCTAGGAGCACTACCAAAGATACTTCAGACAAAACCGGTCCTATACGAACTGGAGGAGGCCCAGAAGGGTGGTTCGGCCACGGTCCACCAGGACGGCAGCCGCAAACGGTGCTCCGTTCCGTCCGTCCATCCGTCAGTTGAACGACTTTCAAGGCTTGGGAAAGGGGCGGGGCGGTATTGCGATACTTATCCGATTAGCTGTGTTTCGTCCCGTTGACAGACAGAAACAATTGTCCAAAAGTGGGTTCTAAGTCCGGCTCTCCATCAGCCTTGTATCGACTGTACTGGGCTGGGAGTCGCACATCCGAACCCCCCTGATGATGGGATAGATAGCCCCGTATATCGTGGCTCCCCGTTGTGCAATAGGGCGGCATCACGGCCCAAACACTTCATCGATAGCTACCGCCCGATAGGTTTGGAACCGAGCGGGGGGTTCCGAACTCCCCCCCTCTCTCCCACTGTGCCAATCAGTGTACACAGTACGTACGGGCGTCCAGCCACCCCGACACTCTCCGTGCCCATCGCACCTGAGCCTCCACTATCCTCACCGCTCGTACGCCGCTTGCCGGCTGGGACATCGACCTCCGGCATTGCATATGCACTATGCGGTACGTATCAGCCATTCATTGCATTCCCGCTCCGAGTGCCTTGCGAGTCGAGTCTTTCCACTGGATCTGCACTCACACATACGTACCGGCGCTTGCTGCCGTATCATTGGACGATTTCTCCACTCTGTATTGTTGGGTGTACAGTAGTCGAGGCCACCGTGTTTTTCTTCGCTAGCAGGAACCTGCTTGTCGAAAGTGCCGGGCTTCCAGAGTGGAGCGTTCAGCGAAAACCGACAAAAACAAGAATTAGCGACCAAAAAGATTTTTGCTTTTAACAAATAAAACATCCAAACCGTCCTATTGAGCCCCACCGTCCGCATATGTCTCAGGGTGGCTCACCGCCAGCAATTAAACGCGGTTGCCTATGTCGAGTACATGTTGTCTAGCGGGCGCAGACACATATCATACGTGTCGACATCCAGAGCGACAGCTCGTGACTTGTCGTGTTTCAGACCGGGTCGTATCAGCCGATCTCGACGACGCATCCAACGCCTGGTGGTGGGGCATGCACGGCAGCGCAGTGTGTTGCAGCAAACTAACTAGTTGCACTGCATATGCTGCCAGCGGCTGGCTGGTGTTGATCCTGCCGAGTGCTAAATGACGGTGCTTGTCGGTGGGCTGAGCAACTTACAAGCTCATCCAATGAAGATGTGGCCCCCGCTAAAATTATTGACATAACAAAAAAACAAAAGATATATGTATAGAGAGCGTATAGTAGTCGAATGCCCAGAAAATTAACCGCGCTAGAATGCGGTTATCTAGACGGAAGGAGTGGAGTCGGTACGTACACGTGTCTCCATTGCTCATCTCGCCGACCTCTACGTTGCTTTATTCTCCTTTGATTGACTGCCTATACGACGCATTTTATACGTAGGAAGATGTTTCGCCGGGCTGGTCACGTCCGCATCCTGGCGATGCGCTAGCGGATGAACTGATCGTCTCGCTAGTCCGCGGATGTGCTTCTAGGAAGTAGCAGTGTCAGCAGCTGGAAGCCTATCCTGCATGTCTCAAGTCTGGGTTCGTTCGTCTGTGGCATGTGAATGGAGGTCTGAGATAGATCCTCTGCTATTTTCCTTCCCGGGTGCAGAGCACCGACTGGCTAGTCCTTCCCGTCCAGAGCCTCAAATTTGAATGTGCGTGCGCCAGTGAACATGGAGACGGATTGAACTCGTGAACTTCCACTCCAGACGCCTCATGTTCTGGAGCCCGAACCCACGAGAAGTGGGCGTTCCGGAGCAGCCCGAGAACGTCCGACGCTGGTAGGGCTGAAGGATCCGAGGAGTCGTATGCTACACTCTGGTGTTGGCGTTGGCGCATCACGGCAGTGGGTGTATGTAGCCTTGGTGGAGTCCATCTGGATCTGCGAATTCCCCGCAGCTGCCACTGCAATTGCGGTCTTGCGGACTGTCACCCCTCTGGCCAGCTGGCACACCTGCAGGTTTGGGTTAGCGGAATTAGACCCAGCACACCGAATCGGATTCGAAGGAAGTGATTGGTGTTCGGGCAGCGAGGGGGTGCTAGGAATGCTGGTCACCAATATCAGCGCTTCGCTTGGGATGGGAGAGTGCAGGGAGAATACCCGTTGTGACAGAAAGCTTCATATACCGTGAGCTGCGGAGGGGCACTTCCTAACTCCGTCGTTTTGAATTCAGTCTGCAGCCTTCGCATCTCCTCCACTTCGTATTGTCCCGAGCCTTTCCCAGATTCCTACGGGTGAGTGAAGCATTTCGTCCCGTCTCGTCTCGGGGGTGAGACGCCTACCGGCCTCAAACATTCTGACGCCCAAGTTTGCTGGACAGAGGATATCGCCATCATGGACCTCTACAGCAAGCCGCCGCCCGCGACGTACAACGTCGGTCTGAGGTACCGGTTCATGATGCCTGTCGATGGCGGTAATTCGGTTCCCGCAGTCACCGTCTCGGAGAGTGCTGGCCAATTGTACAACTCCGGCTACACTATCATGCTCGTGCTCCTCTTTGCGGCGGCTGGAAAGATTTTGATGGACCTAGTGATCATCTACTTCCCGCTCAGAGGCAACGGAAATCGACATGCAATGTTGACCATCTTCATCAATGTGGCGGACCCAATAGCGGCAATGCTGCTTTTTGGTGGCTATATGTGGAAGCTCGTCTCCACCATCCGAACCGTTCCCACACCACCCAGCACCAAGGAAACCGCCCCCAACCCACCAGACACCAAGGAAACCGTCCCCAACCTACTCGACACCAAGGAAACCGTTCCCACCCCGCCCAAGAAAACCGACCCCACCACACCCGACACCGGCGCTAGAGACTGGAAGACATTTGGTCTTGCAGCCTTCCTCCTCTTCTTTCATCTGCTGGTATTCGTAGGCAGCAATACGGCTGGTATAATCATCCCGGGTCACCTGTTGATGGGCCATGTGGCCATCGTGAACCCGGACGCTATCTTCTATCCTGTTGTCGGTGGTGGTAGAACCGCACGGGCGCGGGAGGCCAACGCACGGCTCTCCACCATCGCCGCTTTCCGGGCCATCGGCACGGTGCAGTACTCCGAGGGCATGCTGCGTGAACGCGTCACATTCGGCCAAAATCCGATAACGGTTGACGCGGACGGCCGAGCAAATTTCCAGTTCGATTACAGGTACAATCTCACGGGATACGATTTCGGGCTCCAGCGCGCCGCGGGCCTCGAGCACCACGTCACTGGCCACTGCCAAACCGAATACGACTGGCTTCAACCAGAGTCGAACAGTACGCACGATATCTATCATCTGTGGGGTAACAGCAACATGTCGAGAACCGTCCCAATCCCAGGATCGGACGCTTATATGCCCCCTCGTGCCTTCTTCTCAACCGCGACCTTGGATATAGACGCTAGCATTGAACTCGCTAGGTCGGAAGGTGCGATAGCTTTCAGTATCTTGCCGTACACCGCCGGGCGCCGTAGCCTCCCTGAATTCAACAATACGCATCCTTGGTATGTTACGGAGCCCGGACGCGATAATTTCACCGTTACAGATTTCATCGTCAGATCAAAGCGCCCGGCGATATCGTGCATGCAGACCACGAAGTGGCTCTTCCAGGGATCCAATGTCAGCACAATGAATCTCGAACAACTCGTGGCTCAGCCTACTGGACTGGAGGTTGGGAATTTCTGGTTGAAAACGGTGTTCCCGCGCGAGTTCGGTTCAGTACCACCAATCGTCAAGATGTCTAACAGCCTGGGGAGCGCCAATCTAGCCGGCTTCAGCCAGGCCTTCACCGAGTCGAGCCGGATCGGAAATTCGGCAGCCACACTGGAGGGCGATCTCCAGAATTTGGTCATGGGCAGCTTCGTGTACTCGCGGGAGGTGGTGCGGAATACGGCGGTACTGTCCCCCAATGTCGACGGAATCGAAAACGTGGCCCGAGTGAACGGCACGGTACCGGCCGCGACGGCCGACTTCGTCCTAGAAAGTCCGGACGTCCAAACACTGTCGCTCCGAGTGCTCATAGCCGTGCCGTTGGTATTGCTATTCCTCTGGTTCTGGATCCTGTTCCGGAAACAAGTGCTATCCACGATGACACCTCTACTCAACAAAAGCTTTCGGACTCGGTTCATCACCCGGTCGACCGGACTCTCTGCAGTCCAGCTCTATCGGTACCTCGACGAGGAGATCAGCGGCTTGCGGAGATGGGAAGGCCGCCTCGGAGATGCGCCCTACATCAGTGGTGTCCCCTCCGACGTCAAAACCGAAGATATGCGTATCCCTGTGTCGGCGCAATACAGCAAGAGCGGGGCCCATCTCACCTCGGTGGTGGTAAATGTTGAAGCCGAAAACAGTGAGGCGGAACCGGAGTGTAAACTCCGCGGCACTAGCGAGCCCAGGTACGCGATCCCCAAGCTGATACCATTGTATACGCCCAAGCCGGCGCCGGAGGAGACCACCACCACCACCGCTACGCCCAAAGGCATGCCCTCGATCGACGACAAGATCGAAGGCACCAAGGTGGTCGCCAATGCGGTCCCAGACTCACCTCTGAGTGTGGTCCCCGATAAGTACGAACTGGCCATGGTCTCGACGTGGTGGCCCAAAGTCACGCCGAAGCCGAAACTGGGGGCACGCTTCGACGACTCGGTGCAGGACGGCACGGCCCCGACTGTAAGGCCCCGGAGCAAAAAGTGATGCGAGGATCATTTGCTAACAGGTGTCGCCAGGGTAACGATCCAACGCAAACTCTATCACCATAAACTTCGGCTCAGAATCCGCCACCGAAGCCACACAACCCGTAATGAGTGAGTTGGTTTCTCTTGTGATGATAGGTGTTTTTTTCCTTATTTTCTTATTTTTTTCTTATTCGGTTTTACGAGATTATCACTATGTAGTCTTCTTTTCTGGCGCACGGTATGGTACGGTAATGGAAGGCATAATGGGATAGTGGATTCGTGACTACTCCTTGTAGGTAGCTCGATGTATGAGAACAAAATCTATTTCCAACTCCCGCCAAGCTTATGTGTCGCAAGCGGCTTTTGATCCGTAGTTGTGATTGCCGGCGCTGTCGGGGTAGCTTCGAACGGCGCACGCGTGTGAGCCTATGGTGGTTGCGTAGGCCTGCACACGGCGATGCATGGAACGTCATTCAGTTTGCACACTCTTTCTTATTATTTTTCTTCATTAATCGCATGCGACCTATCTTTTTTTTTTTTTTTTTTTTTTTTTTTTTTTGTTTCATTACTCTCATGCGACCATGTTTGATCATGGAGAGCCTAGTATTTCCATTTAAACTAAAATGACTCCTCAGAGCCCTTAAAAGTTCGAAATAACTAGGAAACACACTAGCGAACCTACTAGGGCCTGGGAAGCCATAAAACTCACCTACAATCCTATAACCAACATCTCCCGAAGTGAGACCCAGTCAAGATTGTGGGAATTACGATGAAACTTCCAGTCCTGTTTGGAACAAGAACTAGATCTTAACTCCTAAAACTCCCCGGCAGTGCAAAGGTTGCCAGCCTCTGATAGGTTTAATCAGACAAATATCAAGTCTGAGGAAAGTTTTTGCTATCTGACCAAAGATAGTTGCACGTTAAGGAAGTGATTTCGTCCTGATAGAGTTTTGATGCAGATCTCAACGCATGAATTTTAAAGTCTTCAATTGACTACAATTCTCTTCCAGAAAGAGAAGACCTCGCACAAAGCTTCTCTTTTTCCTTCTAGTTAGAGGGTGTGGAAGACATCACAGGTTATTCAAGCCTGCCTGTATAATCCACCAATGCTCTCCTTTAAGCTTTCGTAAGGTACACATGCCGCTGTACTACTAACTATACTCAGAGGGCTTCCAATCTATTAGTCAAAAGATTACTCGTAACGTAATTTTCTTTATCCTTCAGTGCATTGCTGCAGGGTGAGTTTTATGGCTTCCCAGGCCCCGCATGCGACCTATCTAGATCATGGCGATATTCAGTTATACACTGTGGTCGGATACGGAAGAAGGAGAAACATAAACTTGACGGGTGCATACAACGCTATAATAGATACATACATATGTAGGTCAAAACATCCCCTGCCGTCATCTCTCGAGAGACTAATAAACTTGAAACAACTGGCGGCGACTCGTGGGATGCAGAGCGCCATGCACACTTCTCCGCCAGTACATCAAACTCTCCACTCCTGATTATCTAGCTGTGGTGGTGGTTGGGGGAGATGGAGTATGTCCCGAACCGTATGTAAAATACCTCGGCATCATCTTTGAGTTGTCTCACCGGATCGCTGAGATTATCGAAAATATTTTGTCTATCTGTAACTACGGCTACCTCTGGAACAGCCGCCATGTACCGGAGGCGCCTACAGCCTGCAAGACTAGTGCATAAATAAGTCGAACTGATTCGCTGGCGAAAAAATTGAATCCATGGCGAGTGATTTATCATGACACATCCAGAGTTTTCGCCCGGTGCGTAGCCTTGCTCCGCGAATAAGCGGGCGTTATGTATATACGCGGGATTGGGCGCCGCACAGTACCCGCAGTAGCTGTCCCATGTGACCCCACTGCCGGTGGTGGAAGCAACAAAATAATGATTACAAAATAAGCGAGGACGGAATCGGTTTCGTATTGCAAATCTATTTGCGGACGAACAATGCGATGCTCGAGTCCATGAGTCTGGTTGACCTCACACCTCGCCCTGAAGGAAAACCACACCATCCGGCTGAAGAAGGCAAGGAACGCCATGAATCGGCTTCGCCGGCTCACGGGGCAGATGGGCCTATCCCAGCCAACTGCCGGAAGGTCATGACGGCTTGCGCCCAAGCGGTCGCAATGTTCAATGCGGAATTCTGGTGCAAGGGCGACCAAAGGCCCAGGGCCCACCGGACGGGCCAATAACATACAGCTGTTAGTCCGTTAGGAGGCCCGTGCGGTAACGGGCTGCTTCGGCCAACTAACCTGGAAGCGCTGGCCATGCATGGGGTCGGGGCTCAGACCGGCGGCCGCTCAGCTGCAAAACAGGCTGCGGCAGTTTAGGCTACGGCTGCTTAGCTTGCCACAGGGTGACCAGACCAAGGAGGTTGTGTGTGCCGCATCGGGTATCAGACAACGGCTGTGCGCCCTCGGATACTCAAGCGGGACAGAAGTGTTGAAGATGTGCTAGATAAGGTGTCGGATGGGAATGTCGGCCAGTGAGAGATAGTAGGAATGGAGGGGTAGTTCGGCTACTGGTTATTTTGGGAATCATGAGCATTCCGGGGATCGGCCGTTGCCTACTGTATTTGCTTTACATAGGTACGGTGGAAAAGCACTGGTAGCCAGATCTCTATCAATCTCAAGCACCAGTTCTCGCACTATAAATCGATCACACGGTCCTACTGGCGGAGCTGGAGGCCCTCGACGTCGACATCCTGCAGAAGAAAGAGGCTGGGTCAAGGCAGAGGCGGAGCGCCCCGGGCCGGGCCTCACCATGTTCACGGACGGGTCACGACTCGGCAGCGGAGCCGCCGGGTACTCGGTTGTGTGGCAGAATGGCCAGCGTTGGATGGGTCTCAAGGCCCACTTGGGCTACAGCAAGGAGACCTACGATGCCCAGTGCGCCGCCCTCGCCAGAGCGTTGTAACCGCCGCAAGGCGACAGACGACTCCGGAGATGGGCACATCTTCACGGACGCCCAGGCAGCCAGTCATCAAGCACATTACCTCTGAGGGATCTGGCCCCAGCCAGATGTACGCGATCCAGGCCAGGTGGCGGGAAGTTCATCACTGCATTGCGGAGGGCTAGGCCGGGCATCATCATCGAAATCCGGTGATGCGGTGGCCGGAGCCGGCGCTGAGCAAGAGGCGGGCCACCGGCAAGTACGAGCTGCCGACCAAGTAGCGGCCGGATTTGGCGGTGGCCGGTAGCTCCAAGAGGCTCGCTGCCTCACCGGCCAGTACCTGAAGTGGATGGGGAAACCAGCCTACAGCCAAGTGCTGATAGTGCCCGTATAGGACCCAGAAGCGGGAGCACGTCTCCAAAAACTGCCCCCCACTGGAAGGCCCAGCAGAAGTTTCTGTTCGCGAAGGTTCGGAAAGAAATCGGGAGCGGGAGGTGCCGATTCAGGATCCGGGGCCTACTCGCCGGTGCGGGATGCAGCCAGGCAGCTCCCCCCCCCCCCCCCCCCCCCCCACCACGGACGTACGGATGTGGGGAGGTGGGCCCCCGCCGGCCGAGGAAGACACACAGGGAGGCGCCGGAGCGCGAATTCCGGGGGAGGCAGTAAATGGAAGAGGTCGAGGAGGTAGGTGCCGAGGATGAGGATGAGGAACAGTCCCTGTTCCTTCCCACGCCCTCCTTCATAGCCTCTGCGGAAGAGGAGTACGGAGTCTTGGGGGCGGGTCTCTGTTGCCTTTTCCTTCGTTATTTCCTTCGTTATTTCTCTGGTGCGCTCTACTACGGTTGGCATAGGCTGGGGTGGAGGGCAAAGGGGAGCTACAACGTGCCGCCTGCAGAATGATTGAGGTTGGGGTCAGGACTGTGTGTGTACATCGCGCAATTAATGTCCAAATAAAAAAAAGTGATTGAGGATGGAATCAGTGAGGCTAATCATTTCTGTTTCTCGTTCTACTCCAGGGATCCACCGGCTGCCGGGCAATGTTGTGGATTCCAGGTCAGGTACACAGTGCCGACTCACCCACTAGTTGGCAGTTATATAGATCGTGGTGTGGCTAGTTAGCGCCGTAGCCGCCCATCGTTGAACACCAAACATCACGTCTTGCCGATTCACTTCTTCTATTTCCGGTGCAGGTTCAGGCAACAGCGGACACTATTGTTCCTACCGGTCGGTGGTCGTGCCGCCGCGAGGAGTAGGAGCAGCTAGGTTGCAGATCGCTCGATATTTGTTCGTCATGCAATTTTTGCGAGGCAAGTGTGCACATCGACTGGATCGGTCATATGCGATCAATGAATAAAAAAAAAGCCGGGCCTCCTTCTAGGCACTGATAGTGAATGCACTCGAACGACCTGTCATTTCCTTCTTCTTTTCTTTTCTTTTCTTTTCTTTCTTGCATATCTGAAACCCGCCCAATGGCCGCGAGGGGGACCTTGATGTGCTTCGAGAAGCAGCATCGGAGATGTCTCGCCGAGATGACACTGTTCCACAGGAAAAGTCTCACTCGGTATCAGCGATCACTAGGGAATATGCGGGGCAAACCGCATCAGCGATTCGGTTGCCCGAACCCAGACTACACACCCACCTGCGGACTTATCCGGCGGGCAACCGCGACAGACCGAAACATCCGCGATCGTCAATCCAGTGAGTCTGGCCCAGGGCATGGCTCTCCGGTTCACCAGGCGGTAATTAGGCCGTTCACTGGAGAGGCGACGATCCAACTAGGAGAGGGGTGTGGTGGCAGACGTCGCGGGCATGGCCCCCCACTGCCCAAGTCCGTCCTGGTATGGGATTTGGACGGACTGCCGAAGACGAAGACTCGATGACATCGTTGTTCGCCCCAAGGATTCGGCTTCCCAACGACAACTCTCGTTCGTTCTCGAATCATTCTCTCCACCGATCGGTGGCGGCGCATTGACAGATGTTACATCGGCTATTTCGTTTCCTTTTACTGATGTTTCCACTGGATTCACGCGAAAACGGACGAGTTAGACGTGGCGAGCCGAAACCGGAGAACAGTACACTCGTGACGATGGGGAAACTCGATGGAAATGACGAAGATGCAAACAACCAACATCTACAATTTGTTCATCCCTACCACTTGCTTAGGTCCCAGTGCACCTACAGCACAAATGCACTCGGATGCCTCCACCAAAACGCAATCCTACGCCTTTGGCGTGTTCACAGACTTGGCCCAGATGGAGATTCGCCACCAGCCAGCCATCCGCCGGCGCGGTCTTCGGGAGGTATTCGGCAACACTACCCCATGTATTGCATTGAATCCGGAAGTGTTTAAGACCATTCTTTTACGCTGGGTGACTATACATATGTAATATTCATTTTAACGCGGTGAAGAATACGAGCTTCCGCTTGCTGGCTGGCTACCTAGCTGCATGTGCACGCTCCTGTTATTCTTCCCCATCTCATGTGTATACTCGCAAATATCGCAGAATAGGAGCGCACGATTTCTCCTGTAACTCTGCCATCTCTTGTCCGATCACCGTGACAATTAAATATTTATTTTCCGTTTCCCCTCGTGCTCTCCGGTAGCTACTTAGCCATCGATTTATATCCAGACTAGGTACTTAGTTGTGGTGCGGCGTGGCTCCCCGCATACAACTGCGTACGCTTGGGGGCCAGGTTGCAGGGGGTGTTGGGGGGGGAGGCTCTGCCGGGCCCGGCAGTCCTTCCATTCCTCACTGAAAAATATCTACGGGACGGAGTATTGCGACGCCTGTCTGGTGGAGGTTTGGACGGATATCTTTTCGGAGCAAACCCGGTACGCAACGTTCGCTGCGGGGGGCCTCCGTCGATCCCGTCAATCCATTAGTTCTCCGTGGGGTGCAAGCTCGCAATCTACTCCGCAGTGCGCCCGAGGGGTACATACACCGTCTCTCGGAGCCGGGGCGATCGGGAGTGAGGAAACCGCGCAGGAAACTAGCAGGCCAACCGGCGACGGAATTAGGTACATGCCCACGATCGCGAGCTCGAAAAACATGCGTTGAGGTTTAGGAAACTGTCCCCCACCATATCAATCGATCTTTGCCCTAACCTCGACTATCTCCACTTGCATCTTCCCCGGTATCTTCCGTGACTCCCCCGATGAGAGTCCAGGCAGCAGATCGCTCAGCGACAAGGTGGTGGTAGAAGGAAAGGGTGTTGGTTGTGGGGTGGTGAAGCTGCAACGGAACTACGGCTGGAGCTCTGGACATCCGTATGCACGAGAGAGTGTGTCAAAAAGCCTCCGTGGCCTGGACGCTGTCGTCTGAAGATCTCTGTCTCTGCATATGCGTATCCGCTCCTCGCGTTTTCCTTCCCTTTTCGCTCCGTGCGAACTCGGGGCGTACACGAGAATGACTGGAGTACGACCCGGCTCGTCGTTTGTCTGTCCAATCCATGTAGCCGGCTGTCATTGCTAGTGCTCTCCATAGTTCGCTCCGTCTGTCCCTGTGCCTCGGACAGAAGCGAATGGAATCTACATATTCAGTCCGCCCAGCCCCCCGGACTGGGATCTCACCTGCCAACTGCAGGAAAGTGATGACTGCCTGTGTCCAATCGGCTGCCATGTTTGAATCGGAGCTATGGTGGAAGGGAGACCAGATTCAGGAGACGATTGGGCGAGCAAACGAGGTGCAGCTACTGGCCAACCAAGCACGGGCAACTACCTACAGGCCGCTCCCGAACAACCAACCCCGGTGCCCCAGGACCCAGAACAGCAACAGCGCAGCTGAAAAATAGACAGCGGCAGTTCAGACTTCGACTGCTCAGCCTTCCGCAGAGAGATCAGGCGAAGCAGACAGTCGGTGCACCGACAGCTATTGGCCGGAGACTTGTGAATGAGCTGTCATACGGGGGTGTGACAGAGAGGATCTACGGTTCTACATTCTTGAGGAGCCGGAGACCCTCGATGTGGAGCTGATACAGGAGGGGTGGGTGGGGGGGGCTGGGGCCGGGGTCGAGGTAGAGAAGGCTCGGCCTGGACTCGCCGTGTTCACGGATGGGTCGCGACTGGACGATGGAGCTGCCGGTTACGCTGTAGTCTGGAAGAACGGCCAATCCTGGGTGGGCATCAAAACTCACATGGGCTACAACCCGGAGGCCTACGATGCAGAATGCGCTGCTCTCTCAAGGGCACTAGAATCGGCTTCACGAAGACAGACAACACCAGAGCGAGTCACGATTTTCACGGATGCCCAAGCTGCTATCAGACGGATGGCCTCGGAGGAGCCTGGCCCCGACCAAAAGTATGCACTCCAGGCAAGGAAGCACATCGCAGTGCTACGGAAAGCCCGACCGGATATCATTATCGAGATCTGGTGACGCTCGGCACACAAAGGAGTCGCTGGCAACGAAAAGGCCGACGAGTGGGCCAAGATCGCGGCGGAGAAGCCAGACACTCGTGCGGTGGAATGGCGAAGTTATTTGGACCGGGCCGCAGTACGTGCGACGCCTCTCCCACGATCTCTTGCACATCTCAAGCGCGAGATCTCCGAAAAGAAGTGGGCGGAGGCACGGCAGTGGGCGGGAGGCCGAACCTCCAAGAAGAATAATAGGACGCCGGCAAGCCAGAAGCCGGACGGCATGGTGGCTGGGAGCACTTATTCAAGGAGTGCCCCGAGTGGAAGCCCCAGCAGAAGATCCTATGGGCAGAGGTGCTGAAGGAGACCGGGAGGCGGGAGAGCTGTTGGAAGGTCTGGGACTTTCTGGCCGATGGGAGATGCAGCCGGGCAGTACTAGACTTCCTATCTACAACAAATGTGGGAAGGCTGGCGCCGGCCGAGGACGACGCGGGGAGCGAGGTTTCTGAGTGGGAGCTCTGGGAGCGCCGGGGGGAGTTATCACTGTTCCTACCCACGCATTTTTCATGGCATCCGCAGACGAGGACCAGGGGGAGGGCCGCGCTTTCTTTGTTTCTTTCTTTCGTCTCTCGCTCTCGCTCGGACCATTTCCTTCGTGATCTATATAGGTCGCATGCGAGTAATGAATAAACTAAAAAAATAACTAAAAAAAAACTCCCGGACTGGGACCGATCCCGTCCAAAGGGTTAACAAATTGGACGGACTGCCATCGCCGGCGGCCGACTGCCAAGGCCGCACCAAAATGTCTTCCAGCGAGATCCCTCGTAGGTCAAACCCCTGACCTCGTATTGGCTCGGGATACTAGCAGCTACTACACCGCAGTTTATCCGAGGGACGAGGTATTCCTTGAGACTGAGTACTCACAGTAGGGGTCCCAGCGGAGGCAATCATGTGATTGATTACATAGCTCGTCTGATCACATGACATGGTAACCATGGACTGACGCCGTCCTCACCTTCCCCAAATGGGACGGACTACTTCTGCGCAGTCCGTCTTGACTGCCTATATCCCGCCTGGAAGGTCTGGACGGCGCGCCGGACCGGACTATGGAGAACACTGGACCTTGTTGCTTGCGTAGGCGGGGCTGAACTGGGCTGTTCGCGCCTGATCGTGGATAGCAATTATAATACATAGGTAGGGACCTTTTGCAATTAAGTGCGCACGAGAAAAATCTGCCAGCAGGGGCGAAGAATTAGGAAAAGCCGGTGCAGGTATTGAACGTGGTGGTTTTGGAGCTTTGGCGCCCACACAATAAAAAATTAATCTCAAGCAGCGCCGCCAACAAAGACCGTCTCAGAGTCTGTGACCACTACCTTGGAGTCCGCGACACCGCAGCGCTGCCAGCAAAAGCACCTGCGTAGACCCGCACAGAAGCGCAGCTACATGGCTGCTGACCATCTGGCGGTATGGTAGAGTCCGGGGGCTCGAGAGCAACGATAATTCGTCGTCCCTCGATACGCGACTGCCGTGGCATGGTGGTAGCGATGGTGATGGTGGTGGTGGTAGCGGTGGCTGGTAGAGGGCGTTCTCGCTTTGTTTACCTTGCCGCCAGCCAATCAGAGTCTTTGTTTGCATGTAAACAAACTTTGTCAGGTGCGCACTGATGGTTCTGAATCAGATCGAAGAGTGTGTGTTGTATTTTCTATGGTCTCGAGCTGCTCGCTCGCCGCTATCACTGCCATGCTTGGCGCCCAGACTGCGCTAGCTGCTGCCCCAGCACGTATGCCGCACTTATTATTAGGTGCGACTGGCGATCCGCACACCCTCGCACGGAGACCCGCACGATAATTAGTCGCTCTTGGCTGTTTCTTTTTGGCCTAGTCTACTTTTTACTGCAAGAGGTCCCTTATGTTTCGCCGATCAGAGGTGTAGCTAGGTAGTACTGGACTTTCTCACGACGACAAACGTGGGGAGGACGGTGCCAGCCATGGAAGCCGACGCGGAGAGTGGGGTGTCGGAATGGGAGCTCTGAGAGAGGAGGGAGCAGGAAGAGGAAAGAGAGGCGGAGGCGGAGGCGCTAGGCTGGGGACGAAGTGAGGGTCGGGGAGGAACCCCCGCTGTTCCTCCCCACCCCCCCGTTCTCTTGTTCTTCTTTTGTCTTTTCCTTTGTGATTTCCTTGGTGCGCAACTATCTTTTCGTGGGACAGGCCTGGGCGGAGGGCAAAAGGGGAGCTTGCAAGGAGCCGCCCCGCGCGGACTGCGGACAGGAAATGGACTGTACATATTACTCGCCATGATCTACATAGGTCGCATGCGAACAATGAATAAACAAAAAAAAAAAGCCGTCCGGTGATAAGACGGGTCGGGTATCTACGCGCACACATATCTAGAGTTGACCCCTACCCTGCAGCTCGCCAATCACGCAACCAATCATTGATAATCCCTTCTCCAGCGAATCAGAATCCACCGGCAGTATGCGTTTCTCTTGGCCAATGTCCACCGCGCTGCCCGCGAGGGGAGGCGCCCAGATGTATGTATATGCACACAAAGCCCGCCGCCGGTTCAGTTTCCGCACCGGCGAGATTGACTGGATGAGTGCCATACCAGTACTGGCTCGGGCACGCAAAAACACGCCCCACTGTCCAGCTCAACCAAGACCATCGACCGCGGACTCGGGGCAAACGATATGTACGACCAAAAGATGACACGGAGGGCCAAAAAATATGATTTAGTTGCATCCGTCGAGTCTAACCCGAGCCAATTACTTGGAAGGCAATTATCCTACCGTTGGACCACGGGAGCATTTTCTTGTGTTTGCCCGTTGGGGCCAAGTATCGCTCTTGTATCTCCACAACCATAGACATCTGGACAAGACTAGATCTGCTTCCGTTGTCTTCTTGGTTCCTTTCTATACCGGCCATCGCCTACGGGCTCCAAGCTGTATAACCAATGGCGTTGTGTGCGCGGCGCGCAATTGGTTCGTATATAACAGCTGTGGCCGAGAGATTTTGCTATATCATCTTGTTTCGTTCGTATGTAGCAATCACGGGGGTCCACGGATCCACTAACCGGCGGCTCTCGACGAGTAGCGAGATATAGTTAGTGCCAACCTGCGGGCGCTGTCGCCTTGTTTTAGGAGCGGCAGTCCTGTCCAATAGATATGCAGACAGATAGCGCGAAGTCAGAAACCTGGTCCCCGTGGCACGATTGGTGGTCGACAAGCGCTGGCGTGGGGGTCTCGGTGGGGTGTCTATTCTGGTCTGGTCTAGTCTGGTTTATTTATTTGTTAATTATTTCATGCACGAAGTCGGAAATCGTAGAAGCACAAACACCACAGCCTGCTGCATAGTGCCCAATGCGAGGGGGCCACTACGGCTCGCCAGATCCCAGCGAAAACCGAGACATGAGGCTGCGAGACCGCGGATGCTTCTTCTACACACCCGAGAGCAGTACTCTACCGTATTAATAACTCTAAGACACACCGTGTGAAACCGCCCAAAAAGGTAACAAGCGCTGTTTTGCGGTCTTGGCGGCCTTCCGAGACGGTTAAAACGCCCTCTATTTCCGCTTCGGGAGATTATTTTGTTACTACCTAGCTCCCACCATATGGTACCTACTGTACATAAATACATATCATCGTTGGAGGGGAGACGTCTGCAGGAAAAAGAGGAGGTAGGGCGTCGTCCACGCGCTGCTGCGCCTGCTCCGGCACGGTGGAGAGTCCGATGGCGGGTAGCCGCCGGTGCGCTCTGTTCCGTCTCGAGTCATACATATCTATATGCGGCATAGATACAGGGTAAGTAGCTAGTGCCCGATCGAATGGGGAAGAGCGCAGAACGCGCATGCATGGATGTAGATAAGCGAGACGCGCCCCACTACGTACTCTCACATGCATGGCTGGGGTGTTGTATCATGAATGTATCCACCCACTCTGCTCTGCCATGTGCGTAACCAGCAGGAAAGAATATGGCGGATAAATCCTGGGCATTGCAATTGTCATTATCGATCGCCATTCAACTGTGGCAATTTCATCTAAAAGAAGAAGAAAAGAACCCCCACCCCCCACCCAACAGTATTACCCAACCCCAGTCAAAATCCATGAAACCCTCTCCCAGACCAATACATTTCCCACCTCCAGCAGGGTCTACCGCGCCAATCCCATGCACCGAGTCGGCTTGCTACTCAGAGTATCCAGAGACCGGATCCTGCGGGGCGGCCCGTGTTAGCGTCCGCTTCTCAACATGGGCGGGGGAGAGAGGGGAGGTGTGTACGGCGTCTAAGTAGTGCACGACGCCGTTCTTGATGGGCACGTCATTCTTGACGATCCGCCTTCCGTTTGCGAAGAAGACGCCGTCGACCTTCGTGATGGTGATTTTGCCGTACGTCGCACCGGGCACCAGGTACGGCGTGTACCCAAGGAAGTCGACGACAATCTGTCCCTTCGGCGACTCGCCGGCCTCGAGCTTGCATAGCGGCGCGAACACCGTGATCCGCGGCGTCTTGTCGAATTTGCCCAAGTCCTTCCCGAGTGCGCACACGAAGTCGGTCGCTCCGGCGTCTTTGAGCGTCGTCGACAGCAGCTGGGGGTAGCTGAAATGACTGTACGCTCGGAGATCGTGGTCAGTGCTCTTCGCCGGGAGAGAGAAAGAAAGAACAAATAGACAGGGAGAGAGAGCGGGAGGAACGCACCCATCAATGCCGTAGATGACTCCCGATCCGAACTTGATCGGCTCGCCGGTGGCATTGACGATGCGTCCGAGCCCAGTGATGATCTCAGTGTCCGCACCCTTGTCGTTGGGGTCCTTCGGGGAGGCCAGGCTGGAGACGAGGCTGAGGTGCTGGCCGGCGCCGAGGTTGACGAGCTCCGGGTCGTTCAGGAACGTGCGGCGCACGCGGAAGTTGGAGTTGGGAATGGGGTACTTGTAGTTGCGCCTGCGCTTGGCCGGCGGCGGCGGCTGGTCGTCGTTGAGCATCAGCGAGGCCCTCGCCTCGGCTTCCGCGTCGCGCCGGCGGCCGCGCGGGGCCACGTCAGGAGGTATGGCGCCGTTGACGGGCGCCCACACAGTGAGGTCGGTGCGTCCGGCCAGTTTCGCCAGCGTCAGCGGCGCCCGCGTCTCGAGGAATTCGGCGTACTCAGTAAAGCCGCTCTTCCGGAGGGTGCTGAGCAAGTCGCACGGGTCCTGGGCGTGTACGAGGGGCACCACTGCCAATGCAGCAGCTGCAGCGATCAATTGAGTTCCCCACTTCATTTTTTTTCTTTCTTCGAGGTAGGAGGGAAAAAGAGGGGATACAGGAGCGGGGGATGGGCTTTGGGATTCTCAGATATCTGGATGAGGTGGGTGCCGAGTACGGTACATTAGCACAGACGGTGAGGGTTTTATACCTATTACATCTGAATACTCGCCGGTATGTTTTCCTGCTTCGATTCTCTCTCATTCGTTATTGCGACTATCGCGGTCTCAGCCGCTCGGAAACCGCTAGAAGCACAACCACCGCATCACTGTTCAACTCTGCAGGAATTTTCGGATGCGCTAGAGAGTCCACCTTAATCCACCGCTCCGTGCTCGATGTATGGGCGGGTTCCACTGCTGCCAGCAGACAGAGAGAGCTCAGGACATCTTGCATGGCGACCAAACGGCGACGAAAGAAGGAAGGGGAAGAAAGGAAGGCGGTTGAAAACCTGCCTGCCCTGCACCTACAACAGAGGAGTGTAGAGTACATACCGGTCGGCCAGTACGGAAGGTACGTACACATCTAGAGTACTGCAAGGTAGCGGTCCACACATGTAGAGTAGTTCTCTGCGATCCGGATGCCGGGAACAAACGCGGCTAACTGAAAACCACGAAGAGGCGAATGCAGCCAAGGGCTTGGGGAATTCAGCCGTCGAAATTCGCATAAATGGGCATGGTGAACCTAGAAGCACTACCAAAGATACTTCAGACAAAACCGGTCCTATACGAACTGGAGGAGGCCCAGATAGGTGGTTTGTTCGGCCACGATCCACCAGGACGGCAGCCGCAAACGGTGCTCGTTCCGTCCTTCCATCCGTCAGCTGGGCGACTTCCAAGGCTTGGGAAAGGGACGGGACGGTATTGCGATACTTATCCGATTTGCTATGTTTCGTCCCGTTGACAGACAGAAACAATTGCCCAAAAGCAGGCCCTAAGCCCGGCCCCCCATCAGCCCCGCATCGATTGCACTGGGCCGGGAGCCGCCAATCCGAACCCCCCTGATGACGGGATAGTCCCGTGGATCATGGCTCCCCGTTGTGCAATAGGGCGGCATCACGGCCCAAACGCTTCATCGATGGATACCGCCCGATAGGTTCGGAATCGAGCGGGCGGCCCGGTTTTGAACCCTCCTCCCCTCTCTCCCACTGTGCCAAGCAGTGCACACACATGCGCTATCTGGAAGTCAGCCATCCATTCCCGTTCCGAGTGCCTTGTGGTCGAGCCTTTCCACTGGATCTATACATACCTACGCGCCGTCTTCGCTGCCGTAGCATTGGACGATTTCTCCACTCTGTGCTGTGGGTGGTGCCCGGCTTCCGGGTGAAGCGTTTAGCGAAAACTGACAAAAAAAAAGAATTAGCGAATCAGAGCCGTCCTATTGAGACCCACAGCCAATTGGTCACATGCTAGCGCGAGGCCAGGTAGAGTAGATGCGGGGCTCTTGGGGTGCACATGTCTCAGGGTGGCTCTCCGTCAGTAATTAAACACGGCTCCTATGTCAAATCCATGTTGACTGGTGGAGAATATCTATCTACGTGTCGACATCCAGAGCGACAGCTCGTGTTCTGGACCGGGTCGTATGTATCAGCGACGCATCCAACGTCCGGTGGCACAGTGCAGTGTAGTGGAGGCGGTACAGTAACTACTCATTTAGCTACACTACATATGCTGCCGGTAGTTGTCCTACCTGGTGTGAAGCAGCGGTTGCAATCGGGTTGGTTGTTGGGCGTCGGTGGACTGAGCTAATCACATGCTTATCCAATGAAGATGTGGCCAACGCTAAAATCACCAAACGCAAAACCACACCCTGGCCAACAATTTTCGCACAACAAAAATTTAAAAAGACAAATAAATCAAATAGAATAACAGGAGATAGATATCGAGGTTTGTAGAAATTTGGAATAGCTGATGGGGGTTGTTGACCCGGTTGGTGAGTGGCTGATATGGCTGTGGCGTTCAGCTGGCCATATCTTCTATTCAAGGGGTGAAAAAACGATCTTTCCCGCTGGACGTGTGTTGCTATCGTATCAGGGAATGAGAAACACGTATTTTGGCCGTGTTGATACTATGTCGCTACCATTTTGTACAAGATATGATAGCACTACCTCATTTTTATCCCCCCCGTTTGACTACCTATACAGTGTGTTGCATGAGCGAGTACTCGTGGCCAGAAGATCTTATACATTAGTTACGGATCCGAATCGAGGCGACGGGGCCCCGATAAGACAAACGCAAACTGGGAGTCGGTACGTACAATACGTGTCTCCATTGCTCACCTCGCCGAGCTCTACGTTACTTCGATCAGCTTCTTTGCGACGATTGTACGGTACGTGGGAAGATGTTTCGTCGAGCCGGTCACATCCGCACCCCGTTGGTGCGCTGGCAGATAGTACTGATTGTCTCGCTAGTCCGCGGATGTGCTTCGAGGAGTCAGCAGGGTCCCTATCCTCAGCAGCTGGAAGCCTATCCTGCATGTTTGATCGTCCGCAGCACGCGAGCCGGATGCCAGAATTGGACCGCCTGCTATCTTTTTTCTTGGGCGCGGAGCACCGACTGGCCGGCCCTCGCCGTCCAGCTCGGATCGAATTCTTGTACTAGATAAAAACATCGACTCAGATTGAACTCGTGAACTTCCATCCCGGCCCCCGAGCTCATGTCCGAGAGCCAGAACTCACGAGAAGAGGACGGCCCGGAGCAGCCCGAGACGTCCGACGCTGGTAGGGCTGAAGGAGCCGTTAGGACTCGTATGCTACATTCTAGTGTCGGCGCATCACAGACAGTGGGTGCAGCCTTGGTGCAGTCCCTCCGGAACTGCGAATTTCCCACAGCTGCCGTCGCAATTGCGGTCCTGCAGACCACCCCTCTGGCTAGCTGGCACAACCACAGGTCTGGCCAGCGTATCTAGGCCCAGCGTACATCGAGGCGGATTCGATGGAGGTGATTGGTATTCGGGCAGCGAAGTGCTGCTAGGGATGCTGGTCGCCCGAGTCACCTGTATCAGCGTCTCACTTGGGAGGGGAGAGTGTGAGGGGGGGGGAATACCCGTTGTGGAAAAAGGATTCAAATACCATGAGTTGCGGAGGGGCACTTCCTAATTCCGCCGTTTTCTAATTCAGTGTTCAGTGTTCAGTCTTCGCATCTCCTCCACTTCGTATTGTCCCGAGCTTTTCCCAGATTTCTACGGGTAAGTGAAGCATTTCGTCCCGTCTCGTCTCGGGGGTGAGACACCTACCGACCTCGAACATTCTGACGCCTAAGTTTGCTGGACAGAGGATATCGCCATCATGGACCTCTACAGCAAACCGCAGCCCACGATGTACAACGTCGGTCTGAGGTACCGGTTCATGATGCCTGTCGATGGCGGTGATTCGATTCCCGCAGTCGCTGTCTCGAAGAGAGCTGGCCAATATTACAACTCCGGTTACACCATCATGCTCGTGTTCCTCTCTGCAATGGTTGGAAAGATCTTGATGGACCTAGTGATCACCCACTTCCCGCTCAGAGGCAACGGGAATCGGCATGCAATGTTGACTGCCTTTATCAATGTGGCCGAACCAATAGCGGCAATGCTGGTTTTTGGTAGCTATGTGTGGAAGCTCTTGTTCACCATCAAATCCGTTCCCGCCCCGTCCGGCACCGAGGAGGCCGAATCCACCCCACCCAGCACCAAGGAAACCGTCCCCAACCCACTCGACACCAAGGAAACCGACCCCACCACACCCGACACCGGCGGTAGAGACTGGAAGACATTTGGTCTTGCAGCCTTCCTCTTCTTCTTTCAGCTGCTGGTATTCGCAGGCGGCAATACGGCTGGTATAATCATCCCGACCGAACTATTGATGGGCAACGTGGCCATCGTGAACCCGAGCGCCATCTTCTTTCCTGCTGTCGGTGGGGGCACAACCACACGGTCGCATGAGGCCCACGCACGGCTCACCACCGTCGCCGCTTTCCAGGCCATCGGCACTGTGCAGTACTCTGAGGGCACACTGCGTGAACGCGTCACGTTCGGCCAAAATCCGATAACGGTCGACGCGGATGGCCGAGCGAATCTACAGTTCGATTACAGGTACAATCTCACGGGATACGATTTCGGGCTCCAGAACGCCGCAGGCCTCGAGCACCACGTCACTGGCCACTGCCAAACCGAATACGACTGGCTTCAACCAGAGTCGAACAGTACGCACGACATCTATCATCTGTGGGGCGACAGCAGCCTGTCGAGAACCGTCCCAATCCCAGGATCGGACGCTTATATTGCCCCTCGTGCCTCCTTCACATCCAGGACCCCGAATATTAACGCTAGTATTGAACTTGCTAGGTCGGAAGGTACGGTACGTTTCAGTATCTTGCCACACACCGCCGGGCGCCGTAGCCTCCATGAATTCGACGATACACATCCTTGGTATGTTACGGAGCCCGGACGCGATAATATCACCGTTACAGATTTCATCGTTAGATCGAAGCGCCCGGCTATATCGTGCGTACAGACCACGAAGTGGAGCTTCCAGAAATTCAGTGTCAGTACGATGAATATCCGACAACTCGCAGCGGTTCAGCCTACTGGACTGAAGGTTGCGGATTTCTGGTTGGACACGGTGTTCCCGCGCGAGTTCGGTGGGTCGCCACCGCTCGTCGAGATGTCCAACAGTTTGGGGAACTCCAATCTGGCCGGCTTCAGCCAGATCTTCACCACTTTCGGCCGGATAGACAACTCGGCAGCCACACTAGAGAGTGATCTCCAGAATTTGGTCATGGGCAGCTTCGTGTACTCGCGGGAGGTGGTGCGGAATACGGCGACACTGTCCCCCAATGTCGACGGAATCGAGAACGTGGCCCAAGTGAACGGCACGGTACCGGTCGCGACGGCCGACTTCGTCCTGGAAAGTCCGGACGTCCAAACATTGTCGCTCCGAGTGCTCATAGCCGTGCCGTTGGTAATGCTATTGTTGTGTCTCTGGATCCTGTTCCGGAAACAAGTGCTGTCCACGATTGCACGTCGACTCAACAAAAGAATTGGAACTCGGCTCATCACCCGGTCGACCGGACTTTCTGCGGTCCAGCTCTATCGGTACCTCGACGAGGAGATCAACGGCTTGCGGAGATGGGAAGGCCGCCTCGGAGATACGCCCTACATCAAGGTTGTCCCCTGTGACGAGATCGGGCATTACGACATCAAAAGCCAAGCCATGCGGATCCCTGTGTCGGCGCAGGACAACGAGAATGGGGCCCCGCTCACCTCGGTGGTGGTAAACGTTGAAGCCGAAAGTAGGGAGACGGAGCAGCATGAACTCCTCAGCGCCCTCGCGTCCAAGTACGCGATCCCCAGGAAGATACCATTGTACAGGCCCAAGCCGGCACCAGAGAAGACCACCAATTGCGCTGCCAGCACCACCGCCGCCACCGCTGCACCCGAAGGCACGCCCTCTGCCGACGACAAGATAGAAGGCCTCAAGGTCATCGCCAAGGAGGTCTCGGACCCACCCTTGAGCGCTATCCCCGGCAAATACGAACTGGCCATGGTCTCGGCGTGGCGGCCCAAGTTCACGCCGAAGCCGAAGCCGAAGCCGAAGTCGAAGCCGAAGCTGGAGTCGGAGCCGCTCTTCAACGGCCCCGTGCTGGACAGTTCGGTCCCGACTGTAAGGCACCCAGAGCAAGAGTAGTGCGAGGATTAAATTCAAAGTAAGCTCCATAACCACAAACTTCGGCCAGAATCCGCCCGAAGCCACACACCCCGTAATGATTGAATTGGTTTCTCTTTGTGATGATATATTTTCCTTGTTTTCTTGTTTTTTCCTATTCGGTCTTGCGAGATTATCACTGGTTTTCTTTTCTAGCGCATAGTATGGTACGGTACAGTATAGTGGATGCTATGGGATTGTGACTAGGATACGATGGAAGCATGGTGGGATTCGTAGCTACTGTATCTCGAATGTGTGAGGAATGCAATTTATTTCCGTAGCTGTGATTGCCGGCGGGGGTGATGTAGCTTCGAGCTGTGTCACACGTGGGTCTGTGGCGGTTACGTAACTATATATGAAAGCTTCTTGCTGCTGGGCGTGCGGACGTCATATCCCGCATTTCACTCACTTTTAGTACGGTTTTGGCTGCATTATGACCGGGGTGGCAACTAGAGTGGCGACCAGGGAGATGGTGACCCAGTGGTGGCTGGTGACCGTGGTCGCTGCGACGTGGCTGTTATGTCAACACCAGTATACTCAGAATTACAGCAGCGAAGAGAGAACGGAGCCTACTGGGAACCTCAGGGTTCCTGTGCGCTGGCAAGTGGGTAGATCAAGGGCTGACTAGAGAGGGCGTCGGTAAGTCGGGCATTAACGCGCTAAGTGGGCGCTAGTACACTAGTGTATTATTGGCGCGAGTGATATTTACTTATATATTATGAATTTTCCTCTTTTCTTCAGGTGTAAAATCAACACGAAATGAGCTGACAGAAAGCTTCTTTCTTGTAACTACAGCATATAGCCATGCCGAACATGAACGAGGAGACTCTTCCGGAATGCGGCTGATTTCAAGAAACACTCGATATGTACAGCTCAGGAATCATTCCAACCTAGACCAGTGCCGTCGGACGCGACGACGACTGCGAGGCCTGGGTGCTGCAACGGCTGCGGAAATGCCACGGTCAGCCTTGTTCCGCAGAGTTCATGGATGACGGTCGGCAGAAGAATACAACAAGGGGCATCAACTGTTGAACAGGCAGAGGATGGTGTTCTAGTATGGTACTGTGATATTCTGCAAAGGGCTGGATTTCCTTTGAGCGTGAAGGATGTCACTGTCCTAGCCGCAAAGATACTGCGAAAGTGAGAACAGTGATTTTTGTTTCTGTTGGGTACCGCGATGCTGAGCTTTCGGGCGTCGCAACGACGATGCGTGGCCAGACACATAAAATATTGCTGGCGGCCTAGAGCACGCTAGTCCACTAGCGCTCACTTAGCGCGTTACTCCCCGACTTACCGACGTGCCCGACTTACCGACGCCCTCTCTATATATCGGTGAGATGGACAGCAGCGTGCTGCAAGTCGGGAATAATGATGCTCTGGACTGGGTGAACGAGGAAGAGGACATTCAGTTTGAGGGTGGCGAGAAAGAGAGAGATGACAGCGACCCGGAGGAGGGAGGAGAGGATGAAGATTCAGAAGTAGAAGCTTCTGTCAGTGCAAGAAATGCAAGTAGAGGGGATGCACGCCCGGCAGTACCTGTTGATTTCCGCGTGAGCCATCCAGACATCCTCAGCAGCCACATGAAAGGCGAATTCTACTCCCATCCGACTTTTGGGATTGGTGTTATGTGTTGTTTTACGGCAGAAAAGCAGTGACCAATACAGGATATTCTCCAGAGGTCACCATATAAGGGTTTCTTCAAGTGCCGCTTCGCAAGGAATTTCGGCACGAGATGCAGATTACCAATGCAGTAGCGCTGCCACACCAACCATCTTAAATAATATAAGTAGATTCTTAGCGTCTCCTCCCGATTTGGACAGCTCCATACAAAAAAACGTGACCTCGCCAGAGGTGGCACGAGAGGAGGGGTTTGGGTGGTAGACGACAAAACTTAATTGGTTACCGTACTTCTGGTTTGTCTGCTCTCACCCTAGGACAGCAATATAATAACAAATTTTATAGGTGCTCGAGCCAGTTTATGATTGCAAAGCGGAATCTTCTGTAGGAAATAATGTCACGCGTATCGTGAGAGTGGAGTGCGGACTGTTGCATGGCGGTGGTGCGGTGTGCAGTTGATACACCCCGTGATTCCTGTCGATGACGTTAGCTAGGAGCTCCTCCCACCACAAACTCCAAAACAGCGTGATCACTCCACCCCAGAACCAAGGAAACCGTTCAAGCCGCAGCGCAAGATACCAAGAGGTGAACCGTGACCTTTCCCACTTGAAGTTAACGACGAAGAATAGAGCAACTGATATGGCGGACACTGGTATGGTGGACAATGCTGAGGCACCTCTGATAGAGCAGACACTAGATAACAGCAAAAACCGACGTGCTCCGGATGCCATAGCATCGCTTTAAAGTGAAAGCGTGACATAGCATGTGATACAATTTGTCATAGAAACCACTCGAAAGCTGGTGGTGTTAGAAGCAAGGATGGGCTGGTGAAGATCACCTGCGCCTCCCTACACAAACCCAAAAACAATGTTATGCTCCGTCCCTTGCAGGATAATAAGAGGTGAGCTTTCCCCACTCCCAGAAAACCATAGGCAATGAGACACGAAGAATGGGCAACACTGCTACGGGGTACGCCTACGGAGCCGCACACGACGTACGCAGCCACCGACGGTGAACAGCACTGAAACACATACAACGGAGCAGCACCGACGTCCAATTGCAGCGAGGTACTAAGGAGAGAGCCACTGACGGTGGGCAGCACTGAGGCACACAACGGAGCAGCACTGACGGTGGGCAGCAGTACGAGACACCGAGAAATCAAGACGTGATCGCTCCGCTCTCCAAGCACAAGCACCGCGAAATGACAAGTGAGCTCTCCCCTGCTTCCAGCTAACGGTTAGGTGGACAACAATGAGGCATACATCATGGACACCAGCACTGATGATATGGGATGGGGGCGGCGGAGGTTGGTCGAAGTGGGACGAGACAAGACAGCAAGAGCCAAGTGAAGAAAAGTAGTAGTGGCCATAGACAGCAGCAAGACACGAACAAACAAAGCAAGCGAGGATCGTGACACCACCAAACAGGGCAACGGCGATATTGGGACAGTACTACCACGGCTCGAAGAACTAGAGCAGATACTGACCACAGAGCGTACTGAGCTATTAGGAACGGTGATGACAAGAACAAGGGCTACAAAAACTCACGAAAATCACTCCTGAAGCTCATGGTATCGCTCAAAATTCGTGCTGTTAGTACAACCCTTATCTTACCCGAGACAGCTGTTGAGCGAAATCACCGATGCGAGATCTGACACGATCTGACGAGTGACTCATCCAAGCAAGTTGCCAGGTAATACACCAAGTCGGCCCGTCGGATGAGCCATAGAGCAAGGCACCGAGCGATCCGTCGGGCGAGCTGTTGGGCAACAAGGCGAAGCGCTTTGCCGAGCAAGCTGTCGGGTACAGCGACAAGTGATCCATCAAACGAGCTGTCGGATCAGGCCACATACAATACGCCGAGCAAGCAGTCGGACAAGGGAGCAAGCCATTCGTTGGGCGAGCCATAAAGCCAAGGTACCAAGTACTCCACCGAGCAAGCTGTCGGATACGGCGACAGGCCATATACGATACGCCGAGCGAACAGTCGGACAAGGTAGCAGGTAATCCGTTGAGTGAGCCATAAGGCCAAGGTATCAAATTATCCGCCAGAGAAGCTGTTGGGTGCGGTGACAACAAGCGATCTGTCGAGCGAGCTGTCAGGTATGGCGACAAGTGATCCATCCAGCGATCTGCCAGGTGGTCTGTCAGGCAAGGCCACATACGATCCGCCAAGCAAGCTGTCAGCTAAGGCTACAAGCGATATACTGGGCGACCCATCAAGCGATCTGTCAAGTTAGCAATCGGACGAGTCAATGTGTAAACCACCCTACAATCAGATATAGTTGAGTGACTGAACAATGCGACTAGCAAGCCAAAGTAGAAGACACCAAACGATCTATCAGATGAACCATCGGGCAAGGCCACATACAATGTGCCAAGCGAGCCGCCAGGCGATCAACCGTTGATTTATGGAACTATCCGTTTGTAAGAGGGTATCTTTTCATGAATTCACTAGAGAAACAACATCATGCGTATCGTGAGAGTGAAGTGCAGACTGTTGTGTGCCAATTGTGCAGTGATGCTGGCAAGCACCAAACCATTGAGAGTGCCTCCTTTCCCTCGACAAGAATGTCGCCCAGCTTTGATTGGCCCCTACGGCGGGGGCAGGTTGAAGCTGGGCGACGAAACAACTACAGCAGAGCCGGAGCAGAGTCCGTAGTGGTGACATAGTGGTGAAGTAGCAAGTAATGGACAAGCGAGTAGCTACGTAGATGAATGAGCGAGGGTATACTAAGGTGTGAGTAAGGTATACAAACGGGTAATGTGGTGGAGGACCAATCAAAACGATAGGTGGAGCGGTGAAATGAAAGCGGAGGTGTGTAGTAGTGAAGCACACGCTACGGTAGAGCAACAACGGGTCCACCTGAGTTCAGGAACGGAGAGGGGAAATGCGTCAAAAACCCGATCCCTTGCGCCAAGCGTTTAACCCCTTATCATGTCCCATGGCGTACCGGCCGAAGGCCGGCCCTTCTCTTGTAGATATATATCTATGTATAGGAAGGCGCCTAATTAGCGTAGTGTGTGTAGATATGAAGTCCAGCGGACGGATAGGAACGATGGGGCTGAGCGGGCGGTATCTATTGCTGTGGGAACGCTGTCACTTTACATAAAAAGGATTACGTTATTTTGAAGAAGTTTCAAGAATTTTTTGGAGGAGCAGGTTCGGCTTACAAAACAAGAGAGAGAGATGATAAAACTCCCACACCGAAAGAGATGGCTCAATGAGGATAAGCGGTAAGCAGCGAGATGTACTTAGTGTTCTCGGTTCTGCGGGGCTCTTCTGTTCCACATCTACTCTACAACTCTCGCCCCGCCGTGAAGAATCTCATCTCCCTCATCTCTTCTAAGATCTTTCAGCTCTCTTCTCGAACTCCTACCTGTCGCCCCGAACAGCAACTTGTGTTGAGCCCGGCAGTCTCTGCAAGCGTACGCATACACAGACGACCATATCCATTCAACAATACGCGCGTGGCGACGCACATCTGGGCTCTTGAGGATGCGGCTACGGGTTGAGTGAACCCTTTATTCCAAAATCCCATGAGATACATATGTTCCGATCCATACATACGTGAATTTTCTAGTCCGCGAACTGGCCCGGCCAATTCGGAAATATTTTTCTCAGTTCATTCGCGAACCAAATTAATAGTATCATACAACGTACATTTGTCGATAGAAGGATGAAGAAACGCACCATCATCCTTGCCACCACTGTTACTCCGCTGTCACCAATATTTATTCAACGCCCACCACCACCTGTAATAGCCACCCTCCTGCCCTAACTGCAGATATTCCACTGGAGATTCTAGCGGTCATCGTTATCATCACAACAACTGTCGCGCCACATTGCACGGCGTAAAAATTGGGGTGGATACTGAGAGCCATCTCCATATCAGCAATTCTCTCTCCCTACCCCTATTTTGCCTGTAGTGCGAAGGTATTTGGTTCGTGAACGGGCCGCAACCAGGTCGCGAACGGGCCCAAGTTCGCGAATTGGCCCGGTTCGCCAACGGGGCGGAACGCATACCCAGGTCATAAGTTGCATATGTATACAAGCGGAACGGAGACTCAATACATCGATCAAACTCTCCACCCCCAATTATCCAGCCGTCGTGGCGGGGGGGGGGGGGGGGGGGGGGGGGGGGCGGGGGGGGGGGGGTGG
>Ga0307508_10000359_pt1 | contig 55239 bp, 83 predicted proteins | sample 9_EM_MG_FD_203089 | JGI IMG/M metagenome (GOLD analysis project Ga0307508, IMG submission 203089) | Populus trichocarpa ectomycorrhiza microbial communities from riparian zone in the Pacific Northwest, United States - 9_EM | ecosystem: Host-associated > Plants > Roots > Unclassified | place... | reverse complement strand
CCTCTTGAAGACGCACGACCCCCTCTGACGAAAGGACCTGCCATGCAGGCCAGGAAGGAGGCCACCGTGGCCGACGTGAAGGAAGTCCACAAAGGCGACACCGTCCTGGTTCCTCGTGGCGCACTCGGGAACGCGCGGGCCTTTCGGATGCGAATCGAAGAGGTCAAGAGGACCGAGACCCGGCGGAACGGCCGCATCTACGTGCAGGTCTACGGCTTCGAGGTGACCAAGGCCGGAGAGACCCGACGCTACTTCGGTCACCGCTATAGCGAGTTTTTCGCGTGGCTTGGCCCCGACGACTACGAGGTAATCGCCCAGTCCTGACACCTCCGGTCCGACCGGTCCCGTACCGATCGGAGCCGTGGTCACCGGCGCCATCTGGACGGTGCGGATCGTCCGCTGGTCCGCAACCGCCATCATGGCCGCGGCCATGGCATGTGATTGAGTCTGGGGGGAACGTAGGGGTATGATGGAGGGATGGGAAGCAAAGTTGTGAAGTACCAGGTACTGATCATCGCGATCATGTGCGCCGTGACGGGGGGCGCGGTCATCGGGACCAGCCACCCCAGTCCTGGCTCGTGGGGGCGGGTGATCGCCGGAGCGTTGCTCGGAATTGGCACCGGGCTGAGCCTGTACTGGCTCGTGACAAGGAATGGACGGAGATGATCGAGGAGATGATCGAGGAGCTGCCCGAGGGCTGGGATCAGCACGTGATGGCCACCGCGCTTGCCACGGTCTACACGGTGGAGCTGACCGGCTCCGGTCCCTACCTGACCGAGTACGCGCGAGACCGCCCGATCAAGGTCAAGCGCTTCGACGTCGACAAGTGGTACATCGAGGTGGACTACCACTACAGCCGGCAGTCGAGCGGGGTGCTCATTCCGATACCGCAGAACTCCGACATCGATGAAGAGTGGATCGAGCAGAACACCTTCGCGCTGGACGTGGCCATCACCAAGGCCAACGAGCACGCGATCGAGAAGTACCCGGCCTACGTCGCGGGGATAAACGCCTGGGAGCGAAGGCTCGCGGAGAGGAGCTGAGGAGTCCATGCCGGGAGATCGCACCGGCGGTAGACAGTCCGAGGACGCCCTCAGGCGCCGCGAGGAGGCTAAGCGCCAACTCGAAGCAGCTCGCCGGAGGCTCGTCGCGGAAGCAGCCGCGGAGCTGGTCAAGAAGGACAACGAGAAGCGGGCGGAGGACGCCCGCATCAAGGCCGCCAAGGATGCCGCAGACCGAGCCGAGAAGGCGGCTCGCGCCGCTGCCAGGCAGGCCGCCGCAGCCAAGCAGGCAGCCGACGCGCGCGAGGCGGCCAGGAGGCTCGCCGATCAGATCAGGAAGCGGAAGGAAAAGTAGTGAAGATCTTGATGGCAGGTGACACGCATGGGGATGGTTCCCATGTGCGTTACCTGCTCCAGGTCGCCCAGCGCGAGGGATGCGATCGCATCTTCGTGCTGGGCGACTTCGGTTACTGGGAGCACATGAACGAGGGGATCAACTTCCTGGATCGCGCGAACCTGAACGCGAACCTGAAGAACATTCCCATCTACTTCCTCGACGGCAACCACGACAAGACGTCCCTGCTGCTGGAGAAGTACGGCTGGACGGCCGAGACCGGCGACGGTGAGGGCTTCCTGATGGTGCGCCCATACGTGCGCTACTCCCCCCGCGGTCACCAGTGGGAGTGGGGCGGAAAGCAGTTCATTTCCCTCGGTGGCGCGTACAGCGTGGACAAGGAGTCCCGGCTGGAGCGCGAGGCCAAGACCGGCAAGCCCGAGTCGCTCTGGTTCCCCGAGGAGGAGATGACCAACGAGGAGATGGAGGAGATCCTGGACCGGGCGGCGCCCGAGACGGTCGACGTGATGCTCGCCCACGACAAGCCCCGCTCGTCCACACCGGGCTGGAACCGCAAGGAATTCGTGGAGTGCTTCGCGAATCAGGAACGCCTGGAGCGGGCTATCGAGGTCCTCCGTCCGAGCTACTACTTCCACGGACACCTTCACTACCGCTACACCGAGGTTCGATTCAACGAGGAGGGCAAGCAGCGCTTCCGCCTGGAGGGCCTGGACTGCAACACGCAGGATCAGACGTCGTTCCTTCTCAACGATGCCGCCGCTCCCCAGCAGAGCTGGTACGTGTTTGATACCGAGAACCCTGAGGTGTCGGAGGTTTCCGCATCCTTCGAGATCGCCCTGCCGCCCGGGATGGAGCTGTCATGAGCGAATGCCAGCAGTACTGCTCGCATGGGGGCTTCTGCGTCCTGGAGAAGGATCACGAAGAGGATCACGACTCTGGCTTCTGCCAGTGGGCCGAGCCCGAGTCCCTGACCAAGGATCAGGCTGATGCGGTCCTCGGCGAGATGCCGGGCGGCAAGGAGTACATCGCCCTGCGCGATACCTACTTCTCCGAGGAGGAGCGATGACCACCTATCGCAGGGTGGTGTCCGTACGTACGACGGTCAGGTTCGAGCTGACGGCTCCCGTGAGCGCCAAGGACCTGAGCACTATCCTCTCTACCCTCCAGCAGGAATTCATGGTCAAGAACGGACGGTCCCTCAAGTTCGACAACGACTACTGGCTGGAACCCACCGACGAGGGGGTCGCCTTCTGCTACCTGGTTGAGAGGAGCGTGGCCGAGGAGAAGCAATCAGACGATAAGGAAGAAGATCCGATCGCGTCCTTGACGGCCAGCCTCCGACGCTACGAGAAGAGTTCGGCCGTGGCCGAGGAGAAGCAGTATGACCAGGAGGCCCATTTGGCCGGCTTCCATGATGATTGCGCGGGTCTTTGCGGGTGGGTCGACGAGGGACACGAGCAATGATCAAGTTGATCTCGTTCGGCTATCGCCACGGCGATCCGCCGGAGGCCGACGTGACGATCGACCTTCGGAGGATCATGGACGATCCCGCGGATCACTCAGACCTGGTCGAGCTGACCGGCCTCAACAGGGCCGTGCAACGCTCTGTCATGAGGACAAGGAACGCACTGGGGATTGTGGAGTTGCTGGCTGGCGTGCTTCCCGGCAACTGCGGGATCTCCTCGGTCGCTGTTGGCTGCTCGGGCGGAAGGCATCGATCTGTCGTTATCGTCGAGGAGTTCGTCGATGTATACGGAGGATTTATCGACGTCGAGGTCCTGCACCGCGACATCGCCAAGCCGATCCTGCCCAGGAAGGAGGCCTGATGGCCTACGCGCGGTTCGCGCCCGAGTGCGACCTCTACGTGCTGGAGCACTGCGAGGGCGGCTACGTCTGCGTGGAGTGCGTGCTCCTACCCGGGGAGCCCCATCTCGCGCCCAAGAAGATGCTCGACCACATCGGCGAGCACTACGGGGCCGGCCACAAGGTGCCGATGAAGCTCCTGTCCGTGTTCGGCATCTTGTCCGATGGGCTTCCTGTCCCGCACGTCGACCCTGTCCTGACCGAGATGATCGCCATGGCCAGGCGCGACAAGGCGAAGATCGCCAGTTGGGACGCCGACGTTCCCGACGATCTACGCCTGGACATGGGGACGATCAACGAGATCATCTCCGACCCTGAAGTCGAGAAGGTCATCACCAATGGCATCGCCGCCGAAGTTGCTCCGCGGTTTGGATCTATGGATAACGCCTGATAGGCCCTAGTCTTAGGGCATGGCCGGAAAGCTCAGCATGTCGATCGCCCGCCGTCAAGGCGCACACCTCGACTGTGCTGAGCTTTCTGCATGGATAAACCAGTTCGGTACCGACCTTCACCCGGGCGATCCGACCCGCCTGAAGGAGTACTGGGCTCACGGTGCGGGCGCCGCGAAGATCGGCTGGGGAGTCAAGGGCTCCTTTGACCGGTGCGTGCGCCATCTGACGAAGTACTTCCCGAAGGACCCGCAGGGCCTGTGCGCCAACCTTCACAAGGAAGCCACGGGCGAATGGCCCACCGAGCACGGGAAGGCCGGTATTCCCTCGTGATTGACTACCCCGAAGAGCCGCTCGTTGTGGTCCCGGCCGTCCAGATCGAGGTGTTCGAGCCGGAGGCCAGTCCAGTCTTCACGGGGAACGTCCTCATCCAACTGTTCGATGAGAACGGCAACCTCAAGGACGAGCGTCGCGGCGGCAACCTCATCACCGACGCTGGCGACCTCTACTACGCGGGCATGGCGATCGCGCTGGTCACTCCGGCGGCTCCCGCGCAGCCCACCAAGATGACCGGCATGAAGCTGGGCACGGGCGTGACGGCGCCCTCGAAGGCTGGCGCGGGCGCGGCTCTCGTGACCTACATCGCGGCCTCCAACAAGGCATTCGACGCGACCTTCCCAGTCACCCAGAACCTCGGCGCCGGCCTGGGCGTGAACGGGCAGTACAAGACCACCTGGGGCGCTGGTGTGGCCACCAACGCGGCGATCGCCGAGTCGGTCATCGTGAACGACGCCGGTACGGACGCCACGAGCACGGCGGCCAACACGTCGCATCGGATCACCTTCACGGCCATCAACAAGACGGCCACCGACACCCTTGTCATTACGTGGAATGCCAAGTTCCTAGGCGTCTAAATGGCAACAGGAATCGGCTCAGGAACCATCAACTTCGGCGCTCATCCAGGCTTGAATGAGGCCAACCTCGTCGTCACTGGGCAGACTTCCATCTCCGCGACGTCTTCCGTCGAGGCGTTCATGATGGCCGAAGTGTCGGGCAGCCACACCGCATCCGATGCCGGCTATGCGAATGTGCTGGTCGGGCTGGCCTGTACGGTCCCAACCGCCGGCACTGGCTTTACCATCAACGCAAGGTCGACGCAGCGCATGACCGGCACGTTCCTGGTTCGCTGGATCTGGTCCGACTAAGGGAAACTGAAACTTATGGGCATGGATGCGATTGTTCGCGGCGTAGTTTCCGGTACCGGCGCGGAGGTCGACGCCAACGGCAACCTGAAGGTGACCATGCCTCAGGTCGAGACGCAGGCCGGCTACGTCTCGATCCAGGCCGAGGTCGACGATGGAGAGGTCACTGGCGCGCGCGTACTGCGCCAGCCGAACGCCTCGATCTTCAACCGGCTGTCAGTCGGCATCGATACGCCTCAGTTCTCTTCGTACTTCAACGCCAGCGCCCAGAACACAAGCATCTGGCGGTCGGCGGTCACGACATTCACGACCGCACAGGCCAACGGATACCTGATCCTCAACAACGGCGCTGTCACCACTACCGGCGCGGCGGCGATCTACCAGACCTATCGGACCTTCACCATGGTCGGCCAAGGCCCGATGGTGTTCGAGTTCAGCGAATTCCGATCCATCGTGATGCCGACCAACTCGGTAGCCGAGGTGGGCCTGTTCGCCGCGAACCTCGGCTCGACTCCATTCACGCCCGGTGATGGGGTCTACTTCCGGTTCAACGCGGCTTCCGGGCTGTTGGGCGTCCTCAACTACAACGGCACCGAGTTCTCCACAACCCTGCTCGCTCCGGGCGCGATGGTCGTCAACGACAACACGACCTACAGAATCGTCATCAATCACTACCGGATCGAGTTCTGGGGCGCGAGCAGCACCTCAGACCCCCGAATTCTGCTCGGCATCATCCCGGTCCCGTCGAGCAACGGTCCGCCGTTTCAGGCCCTGTCCGCGCCCATCTCGATCCGAATGGCGTTCACCGGGACGGCGGGAGCAGCCGTCCAGCTCAAGATCGCGAACGCTGTCGTCGCCCAGCAGGACCTGAATACGGGCAAGGCCTATCCCGACCAGCAGGCCGGAATGGGGCTGATCGCCGCGCAGGGCCAGGATGGCGGCACGATGGGCTCTACCGCCGGCTACGCCAACAACCTGGCGGCTGGCGCTGGCGCCACGATGACGAACACGACCGCGGCCCTTGGCACTGGGCTCGGCGGTCAGTTCTCGGCTCTTCCGACACTGGCTGTCGGGACTGATGGCATCGTCTGCTCATATCAGAACCCGGCCGGCTCGGTGACGCAGACCCCGCGCACGATGTACGTCACGGGAATTCAGATTCAGGGCGCCGTCACCACCGCCTTGACGGGTGGCCCCGTCCTGTACGCCTATTCGGTAGCTTTCGGCAGTACGGCGCTCTCTCTGACTACGGCCGAAGGTATCGCGACGAAGGCGCCTAGGCGTATCGCTCTGGGCTATGAGACCTACGCGGCAACAGCCGCGGTAGGAGTCACGGGGGCGGGTGTGAGCATGAGATTCGCTACTCCCATCGCCGTCAACGCAGGTGAATTCGTTGTGATCGCCGCCAAGAACCAGGGCGTCGTCACCACCGTAGGTGTCATAACCTTCCTAGTTACCTTCGACGCATACATGGAGTGAATCATGGCCACTAGCAACGTCCTCGTCATCACCATCGCAGGCGGCGCTCCCGTAGCCGTTCCCGCCGACAACGCGGCCCTCGCCGGACAGCTACTCATCGACTACCAGAACACCAACCCGATCGCCCCCGAGTTCGCCGTTTCCGTCCGCGCCGGCACCAGCGAGACTCCGGACGCCTAACAGCCCCAGGTAGTCGAGGAGGCGCGTCGTGTCACTTCTTCTGGCACGCCGCGCTTCTGGAACCGCCTTCACCCAGACGGCCACCGACTCGGCCGGCCTCACTGACACCACCGCGTTCGAGCAGGACCTGGTCCGTACCGATAGCGCGGGCCTTACCGACACGACGGCCTTGCAGCAGGCGCTCGTCCGCACTGACTCAGCCGGCCTCACTGACACCACCGCGTTCGAGCAGGACCTAGTCCGTACCGACCTGGCTGGCCTGACCGATAGCGCGATCTTCGAGCAGGATCTCGTACGTACGGACAGCGCGGGCCTGACCGATACGACCGCGTTCGAGCAGGACCTGGTTAGGACCGATAGCGCGGGCCTGACCGACACCTCGGTAGTCCAGTCCATCAAGCTGGTCACGCAGACCGACAGCGCCGGCCTGACCGACACGATCGCGTTCGAGCAGGACCTGGTCCGCACTGACTCGGCAGGCCTCACTGACAGCGCCGCATTCGAGCAGGACCTGGTCCGCACTGATAGCGCGGGCCTGACCGACAGCTCCACGGTCCTGTCTATCAAGAGCGTCACGCAGACCGACCTTGCCGGCCTGACCGACAACGCCTTCTTCCAGCAGTCCCTGGTCCGGACCGACAGCGCCGGCCTCACGGATACCACCGCGTTCGAGCAAGATTTCGCGCGTACGGACAGCGCGGGACTGACCGACAGCTTCACGGCCGGCCTGGTTATCGTGACCTTCCCGCCCGATGAAGACATCACCCTGGGCGCCCCATTCTCGCCGTGGCGGGCCGAGGACGCCACGAGCGCATGGCTGACGGAAGATCCCATGTCATCGTGGCGGGTGGGCGATCTGGAGCTGGTGTGGCTCGCCAACGAATCGTTCACCGCCTGGATCAGGCACGACGTCAGCGAGGAAACCTGATGCTCACGTTCACACACTCGGCCGTCATCTACATCAAGGTGCCGGTCTCGGCGCTCGTAGATGGGGTCTACGTCGACCCGACCGCGGATGTGGTCTCGATGGCATGGGTCGTTCCAGGAGCGCAACCTACAACCGAGTGGGCTGCCGCTACGTGGGAGACGGACCCATCGGGTGTCAGGCCCGTCTACCTTGCCCGCCGGCTGTCTACGGGGCTCACAGCGGGCATGTGGACGGCCTGGGTAAGAGTCGTGCACGGCGTGGAGACCATCATCCTGCCGGCCGGGTTGCTGAGGGTCCTGTGAGCGATGCCATCGCCGTCGCTCTCATCGTCGGCGCGATGGGCGCCCTCGGGCCTCTCGTGCTCGGGTTTCTGGTGAGCAGGCAGCACGAGCGCGAGCGACACGAGGACTGGGCGCGTCAGGACGAGCTGACCGGCCGGCTGGATCAGATCCACGGCCTGGTCAACTCCGGCCTGACGAGGCAGATGGAAGAGGCCTACCAGGCGCTGTGCCAGCAGGCTCTCCTCATGCGTCAGATGGCGCTCTGGGAACACCCTGACGGCCATGAGCCCTCACCCGAGGCCCTGCGCGCGATTGAGGTGATCGAGGCGAAGGCCAGCGATCTACGTTCCAGGCTCAACTGCCGGTAGCTTGACCCGTAGCTCGCCGTGGTCCGCCTGCACGTCGGCCGACAGTTCGTGTCGCTCCATGACGTACCAGGCGTGGTCGCCCCAGACTATGCGACGCCACGCAACCTCGTCGTAGCGCCACTCGGATTTGGGATGGCATAGGCACAGGTAACTTTTATGACAGTCGCACGTGCAGGGCGCGGCACAGAATTTGCAACAGGCCGCCACCTTTCCGAAGCTCGACTGACAGTAGGCATGCCCTGCGTGCAGGCAGGCAGTAGACAGATACTCGTGATCGGTACGCTCAGGCATCTATCCACCTGCCATCTACCATGATCTCGACCTTTGTGTCTGCCTCGATCGTATCGAGATTGATTGTGGATATCTCCGCGGCGGCCACACGTCCCAGTGCTACCTGGACCCAGATCCGGAACTTCCCGCTCTCCGCCATTCGACGGAAGGCGGCCTTCTTGTTCTGGAGTTGAGAGCGCTCTTCGCGCGACTCTCCACGCGCCCCCGATGGGTGATGGATGATCCGTACGCCGGTGTCCCGCTTGTTCTGGTTCTGACCGCCGGCTCCGCCCGATCGAAAGGTCTGCACCTCACAGTCGTGCACCGTAACGCTCAAGATCCTCTCCCGCATTTGAACCATCCTAGGAAGCTTTCTGTGAACTCGCCCCGTGTGGGAATCAGGAATCCTGTCTATCGATCTCTTCCTGAGCCTCTCTGTCGCGCTTGTTCTTCTGTTCGAGGTGACGCTGGGCCTCCGCCTCGCGGACGCGCTGCTCGCGGGCCTTCTGGTTCCGGGCCTCGCGAGCCTCGTCCCTTTCGCTCAGAGGGTTCCCAGCATTCCGCGATCGACGTTGACCCGCAGGCCCTTCCAGCACATCCGACCGCTGCGCTTGACGCCCTCGTAGCCCAGCGCCTCCATGCGGTAGTTGAGCCGCGTCTTCGACAGCGCGAACTCGCCCTGGTCCTTGCTCCAGGCCTGGTAGCCGGCCAGCACCTGAGTCTTGGGCGCGAACTCGCCTTCGCCCTCGGTCAGCCAGCCCTCGGTGATCATGTCGCTGATGAACTGGCCGACAAGATCCTGCTCAGCCTTGTACTTGGCCAGCGCCTCGTCCGAGCCCATCGGCGACTTCAGGCCTACCTTCCGGTAGTTCTGGAGACCTTCCAGCATCCAGTTCAGGATGCCGTCGCGCTCGGCGATGAGCCGCTTGAGCAGGTGAGGATCTTTGGCGTCCTCGCTGATCTCCTGCTCCATCGGGATGATCTTCAGGCGCTGCCAGATCGCGTTGTCGTCCGAGGTGATCCGGAAGTGGTGGTTGGTGGCCAGCCAGATCACGCACTGCGGGCGCCAGGTCGTGTTCTCCTCGTACAGTCCCCGCGAGGTGATGGTGTCAAAGCCGGTCAGACGCTTGACCAGAGCTTCATCCATGCGGATGCCCGCGTCCAGCTCGGACACCGAGGCCAGGCGAGCGCCCTTCAGGTCGTTGAGGTCGTTCGAGACGCCGGCCGGCAGGTCGCGCTTGGAGCGGAAGAGCGAGTCGGCCGCCGTCGTGCCGTAGTCGCCAAACAGCGTGGTCAGGACCTCGATGAGCTTGCTCTTGCCCGTGCCCCCCGGTCCGTGCAGGATGACCAGCGCGCGCTCGACCGGTTCGCCCGTGAGCGTGTAGCCCACCAGGCGTTGGAGGTAGTCGCGCATCGCGGGGTCGGGCAGCACCTCTTCGAGGAAGCGCATCCAGCGAGGCGCGGTCGCGTTGGGGTTGTACGTGCAGCCCATCTTCTTCGTGAGGAGATCTTCAGGGCGCTGCTCGTGGACCTCCATCGTCTCCAGGTTGACCGTGGAGTCGCCGAGGTTGAGCAGCTCACTGGTGGCGTCGAACTGTTCTGGCCGGCTGTAGACGGCGTGCCGACCGCCCATACGCTTCGCCGTCGCGGTGATCCTTGAGTCGGACAGGCAACCGTGGAAGTGCTTGATCGCCTTCTCGTCGTCGGCTGCGACAGCCTTCGCGTAGAGCTTCTGGTACTCCTGGTCGATGGCCTCCATCAGCAGTACGCCACGGTGGTCGATGATCCACTGTCCCTCATACCAGGTCATCCACTTGTTGCGGTGGGGAATGTAGCGAAAGCGTCCTTCAAGAAGTTTCAGCATCCTGTCTGCGTTCCCTGAGTCCGTGAACGTGTACTTCCGCACGCTCGTTAGGGGTACCTCCCCCGCAGATGTTAGCTCATCGACATCGGTCGTGACGACCTTCGCAACAATCTGCCGGTTCGACTGCTCAGTTGACCAGTCCAGGCTCTCGGCCTGCTGCTTCGTGCCGAATCCAAGTCGGGACAAGGTCCTGGTCGCCTCCTTGAAGTTGCCCCCGTGATTGAGGGCCGTGTAGACGAAGAACTTACTCAGCGGAGTCTCGACCGGAAGGCCCGCACTCGTTGACCAGACGTACATGCGATCAGCGTCGTTCGCATACCCAGTACTGGCCGAATGGCCATCGCGACGGTTCTTGTCCGGCCGGACCCACAGGGTCTCCTGGCCGCGCCGCTCCGAGACCTGCCAGCCGTGCGGGAGCAGGATCTGGTCCCATTCGGCCTTCACGTTGAACTCGTCGCCCGGACGGTCGAGCGTGGCCGGCAGGAGCTGCTCGCGCCGTGGTGCCGGCGGAGGTGCTGGTGGGGACTCGTCCAGCGCCGCTGTGATGGCCTGGTGGATCGCGTCGCGCTGCGCCATCGTCAGGTAGGGGATCAGGCCGGGCATGCCCGCTACGGTTGTCCACGCCTCGCCTGAGGGATGGCAGTCCCCGCTCGTGGGCGCCACGATGCAGTAGCCCCCTTCGCCGCGGGTCTCGGCCTTGGTCTTGCCATCGGGCGTGGAGGCGAGCTTGTAGTTGCCCGGAACCTCGCCATCGGAGAGCCGGTAGAGGACGTGGATGCCGCCCGAGGGCGACCACTCCGCGTACCCGCGATGGAGGAGATCTTCCCAGATCTCACGCACGCCCAGGGCCTCGCAGTGATCACTGACGACGCAGAGATCCTCGGCACTGGTCCATCCGCCCTCGATCTCGACCATCTCCAGGTTGCCCGAGATCTTCCCGCAGATCACGGCCACGCCGGGGGTCTTCACGTCCGGCTGGTCTGTCCACCAGGTCAGGACCCGCTTGCGGGCTAGGCGTTCCTTCTGGAGTGATGCCCACTCGATCACCGGTCGCTTGGAACCATCGGTACGAATCGGGACAACCGAGCATCCGCCGTCATACCAGTCGATCGCGATGTTGCGAGGGGCTTGACTTACGGCCACATCATCTGCCATGGTGCTCCCATCTTGTGTTGCTTGTGTTGCGCATGGCACTGTCACCTTGTGAAGCAATCGGCCCCTAGCCTGCGAAAGTCGGGGGCCTTTTGCATTTCCGGAGCAAGCCATCGAGGTGACCCTGACTCTAGATCCTGCTGGCCTTCGGACACCAGCCCGACCTGCCGGTAAGATTTCGACCAGCAGACTTCTCTCCCTGCTCCCACGAGCCCCCAGGTCCCTCCGTTCCTGGGGGCTCGTGCAGGTCAGAAGCCGTATTTCTGTCGCTCGGCCTGCGTGTTCGCGCCCAGACGGTCGACCGCGGCCTGCGCGTTGGCGTTCGCCCGATCCATCACGGCACGCTGGGCCGGCGTGATGCCCGCTTGAGGTTGCGCCCAGGCTGGCGCATCGGTGTCCTGGGGCTGGCCATAGTGATCGACGTTGCGAGCCTGCTGGATGCTGCCCGAGCGCGCGCCCAGCCCGAGCGTGCGCTCGTCCGGTGCGTCCATGTCCTGGTGCTCCATGAAGCTCGCGGACGGGTCCGGCGGGATGTAGACCGAGGACCAGAACTTCGGCTTGGAGAAGCCGCGCTGGGTCGCGACGCCCTCGCCTGTGAAGTTCAGCGTGAGGATGCCACCGACCTCAGGCTTCTTGGCGCCGGCCAGCTTCACGGCCTTCTGTACGGCCTCCTGGCTCTTCCACCGCACGTTGATCACGCGGATTCCATCGTCGTCCTCGTCCTCGCGGATCTTGGTCTGAAGCTGGAACGAGTACATCAGCTTTGGCTTGCCATCGGCCCAGAAGGCAAGCTCGTTGGTCTGCATGTCGGTCTGCTGCCGCTTCGAGATCGACAAGATCCGTCCGGTGATGCTGTCGCCCACCGTATCGAAGGGGAAGGTCTTCGACCCTCCACCCATGAAGTCTTCTTCGTCGCTCATCTCAACTCCTAGTTCTACTTTGGACGTTCCTTCTCGACTGCGTCTTTACGTAGCTTCTCTTCGGCTGCGGCTCTGTCCTTATCGGACTGTCGCTCCTGCGCGGCTTCCTTCTCCCCCAACGCTTCCCGCTCCTCCTGGCTTGATCAGGTGCATCTGGTGCAGTAGACGAACTTATCTCCTACTTTCCAGTATTTTCTGTCTTTGCAGACTGGGCATACTGGACTCGGGGGTGGCGGAGGGGGATTCTTCTTGGCCATCAGTCCGTACTACGGGAGATTGGCTCGGACGAAACAGTCCTTCGCCTCAAGCAGTTTGCGAAGGCCGGCGGTCAACTCCGGCCCGTCTGGGAGGGCTTCGATCATCGCCACCGCGAGGTCGTGACACGGCTTGCTGATGACCTGTAGGCGCGTGGGGAGGTGATCGTAGGCGAAGAACTTGGCGATTCCCGCAGTGCTTGGATGGCGGTCCTGCTGGTACATGGCGTCAGACACCTGGACACCCTTCGTCGGTGGCTTCCGTGCCGTCCATCAGGCCGGCACGCTTGTAGAACGGACAGAATCCACAATGGTCACTCACGGCCGGGATTCGCTCGTAGAACTCGGGATGACGCCAGATGTCGACCATCTCGATCCCCCGCTTGATCGCATACATCCGCCCGAGCGCCTTGCGTGCGACGTCTGGACGATACCGGTCGGTCCACACGTACATGGAGGAGAGCCAGCCGGCACGTGGTAGGAACACCAGTGCTACATGCTCGACCTTCCGGCCCGCGTTAGCGTACCCGAGCCCGTAGAGCTGAGTCTGGATCTTGTAGCCGGCCGGCGGTCCCTCCTTGACGATCTTCTTGAAGACGTCAGGACCCGCGGTCTTGTAGTCGATCACCGTGTTGGTCGAGATCTGGTAGAGGTCGACGTGTCCCGGCACGAGGTCATCGACCTGGACCTCGCGTTCAGTAAGGAACTCAGCATCGTCGGCACCCCGCCTAGTTCCATCGGTCCAGAGATTGATCGCCTCCTCCAGCCAGGAGTGCACGGCCGTCCCGACGATGGCTGCCCACGGGTCACGCCGGCCGTTGATCACGGGGTTGCCGGCCAGCCTGTAGGCCAGCTTGCGGTCGCATGGCGTGCCGATCTCGCTGGGACCTATCGCCTCCTGGAGCGAGCGCGTCGAGTTGTCGTTGGCCCACAGGATCGCGTCGGTCAACTGCTTCTTGAGGTGCTCGGCCAGATCGACCAGGGCCTGGTCCTTCGTATCCTGGTCGTCACAGTGTGGATGGGTCCCCACGTCGTTCAAGCTCGGGTGGAGCTTCTCATCGCAGACCAAGCAGTTCAAATCGCGTACCCCCTCCTACCCGCGAGGAGTTGACCATACTGCTCGGGTACGACAAAAACCAGCCCCCACCTACCCAGTAAGGGTGGATGAGGGCTGGCTGGCTGCAAGATCATCCGGGCCAACGGCGTCCCGCCGACGAGCTTACTACTTCCAGTCAGGGAGCCGGTTCTCCTCCTTCTTGACCGACTTGTTGTAGATGTTGATCAAGACCTGGCACAGCGAGGAGATGATCTGCCCGCTGTTCACGGTCTGGAAGGCCTTCGCCTTGCCGATCAGCGCGGACACCGAGGCGCACTCGCCGGCCAGCTTCTTGACCGTCTGGTCCGTGCCGACGTGCATGCCGTTGCGCAGCCGGAGTGAGGCCAGCGCATCGATCACGCGGCCGTCGATGTTGTTCACGTGGTGTCCCCACGTGCGCTGGGACACCTCGATGCCCCAGGCCAGCGCGGCAGGTCCCTCACGTCGCCGCACGATGCGCAGCGCCGTCCCGACCGCCTTGAAGGAGTTGGAGGTGACCTCCATGCCGTAGCGGTGAACGATGTCGTTCACCATGAGCGCGTGCGGCTCGCCCTCGGAGAGCGCGACGTTGAACAGGGCCATGGCGCCCGCTTTTGTCGTGTTGTTCAAAAGGCGAAAAAGCCTGGCCTCCTGCTCCAGCGTCAGGCCCGTGAAGATCTTGGCCTCCAGCGGGTCGGCGTAGTCAACCGCCTGGACCATCAGCCAGCGGTGCTGGCCGTCGAGGATGACCAACGTCTTGTTGGGACGCTCGGAAACGGTGATCTGCCCGAGGCAGACGGGGTCGAACTCGGCGACCATCTTGCGCAGCTTCGTCTCGTGGCGGGGACGCTGCACGCGCGGATCGATCGACAGATCGTGCGGGTAGACGTAGTCCCAGCGGACCTCGCCGCCCTCGGTCGCACCGCGGTACTCGGCCAGCTCGAAGGATTCAGCCTCAGCTCGTTCATTCATCTGCTTGCTTCTCTCTCTCCTGGTGTAGAACGCCTTGCAGCGACTGCCGTAGCGGCGTGAGGTACCGCGATACCGCCAGCAGTCGGTTGTGGATGCTCCTGGCTTCTTCCTCGGTGACACCGCCGTTGAGGGGAGCCACCTTGCCTATCTCCAACGCCATGCCCTCCAGCGTCGGCAACGCCCGCTCCAGCGCCCGCAGTTGCGCCTCCGCTTTGGTCCTGTCCACCTCGACGGGCGTGGGCAGGAGACCTCCCGTCAGCCTCTTCAGAAGGTGTATCGCGTGGTGGATCGTGCCCCCCTCGTCCTCGGCCTTCCGAATGATCCCCACGGCCTCCTGGTAGCGCTCAGGGGTGCGTTTCGCGACGAGGTTGAGCGCGGCGCTCAGGGCGTTGCACGCACGGGCGGAGTTCGCGTCCATGCCGAACAGCTCCCCGAAATCCAGGTCGGCTGCGGACCCTTCCTTCTGCGTCCCGGCCTTCTTGCTGGCCAGGCGGGTGGGGATCGTGACCTGCTGGTTGTAGATCTGGAACAGGATGTCCCGGCGTATCTCCGAGTACTCCAGCCATCTCATCGGCCGATAGGGCGCTCCGTTGGCTTCGGCCTTGCGTGCCTTCAGGAAGATGTCGCGGATCGTCTCCCATGACCGGGTGGCGATCGTGGGGATGTCTTCCCACCCCAGGTATTTCGCCGCCTCGAACCTGCGAGCGCCGTCGATGATCTGGTAGTCCGGCAGGACCAGGATGGGTACCAGCAGCGCCCGGTCCCGCATGTCGTCGACGAGTTCGGCGAAGTTGCCTTCGCGCTCGTCGTCGCGCACGTAGACCGGGTTCGCGTTGGCGATCACGCTGAGGTCGACGCCTGATCCTCTTGCTCTCGCCATAGTCGGTTGATCTCCTCTCTCGGGAATCTCCAGTGGCCACCGAGCCGGACCGCCGGGATGCGCCCGGTCTTGGCCCAATCTCTGACCGTCCCCACGTTCACGCCGAACATGAGGGCGACCTCTTGTGCGATGTATACGGACGGCTTAGCTTCCATTGCCCTCCCTCATTGCTCATGCCCGATTCATGCTACAGGGGTACGTTCCCCTTTTGCAAGCATGACATTTTGCCCCTTGGCGGACAAAAGATCGCCCCCCTGCACGGGTCGCGGAACCCGTGCAGGGGGGCTGTTACCCCAGAGTGAGGCCTACTTCAGCGCACCGTTGAGGATCGTCGGCGGCTCGACGTGGAACTTGTCGTACCCTTCCTGATACGCGGTGCGGCTGAGCGAATCGTCGACCACGCCACGGATGGCGTCTTCGAGCGTGGTGTGGCGTGCGCCCTCCTTGGCGCCCTCCATCAGCTCCAACTGGGGACGCAGCGATGCGGCGGCGAGGATGAGGGCATCGGTATCGATCATGCCCGGCACTCCACGGTTCTCCGCCATGATGAACCGCTGCGCACGCAGGGCGGCCTCCCGTACGAACGCCGGCAGGAAGCCCTCGAACGCCTTGGAGACGGCATCCCAGTCGATGCCCCCCTCCAGGAAGTCGTCGCCGAGGCTGATGGTGATCAGCTTCTCGAAGCCCTCGCGGTCCAGGCCGGCGATCTTGATGACCGCGTCAACACGGCCGGGACGCAGGGCGCCCTTCTGGATCTGCTCGATGTGGTTGGTCGTGAACAGAGCGATGATCTCGTTGCCCTTGTTCGTGACGCCGTCCAGCATCTCCAGGAGCCTGGAGATCTCCAGCGCGGACGTGCCGGCGGCGTGAATGTCGAGGTCCTCGATCACGACCACGGCCGGTGCGTACAGCGCCGCGGTCTGGAGCACGGTCGCCGGGTTGTCCTTGCCCGTGCGACACATCACGAAGGTCCAGCCGTTGGCGACGGCCTCCTGCGCGGTGAGCATGGCGCCCATCGACTTGCCCGTACCGAACGGGCCGGCGAAGAGCACGGCGCGCTTGAGCGGGATGCCCTGACGGCGCATCTCCAGCGAGTGACGCAGCGGCGCCCAGACGTGCGCCGTGAGCTGGCGCATCACGTCCTTGCTGTAGACGACCTGCCGGCGATCGACGACCGAGGTGTCGATGAACTCCGGCCACTCCTGGCCGGTGACCGCCTTACCCCGGTAGATCGAGTTCTCCTTGACCTCTCGCTCGACCAGATCGAAGATCGCCTGGATGTGGCCCCGCCACCTGCGCGGGGCGTTCACGCGGAGCTGGAAGAGCACGCCCTTCTCGTCATCCATGGCGTAGCACACGTCGAACGTGGCCTCGTACATGGGGAAGTTGACCAATCCCCAGGGAACCTGCGTCGAGGTGCTCGGACCGGTCTGGATGGTCTTGAACTCGGGCGGCTGCGGGCCGAACATGGTCTGGCGGACCACGCCGAACCCGGTCGTGCCGGTGATCTTCTTCATGACCTGGGCGAAGGCGTGCGCGCCGTCGAACGGCCGGTAGTCGAAGGTCTTGGAGAAGTCGAACTTCTCCTTCTGCTGCTTGACGTAGTTCGTGAGGAACTGGATGGCCTTGGAGATGTCGCCTTCGTACTGGGCCGGCAGGATGAACTTCTCGCCCGCGAAGATCAGGGCATCGTCCTGAACGCTCAGGCCGCCCAGCTCGCCGAGGATCGCCGAGACGGCGTCACGGAGCTGGTCTTCCTTGGAGCGCTTGTCGTTGGCCTCACGTCGCTGAGATTCCGCGGAATCGAGCAGATCCGCGATCAGCGATGAAGGAATGCTCGGCAGACTTGCGAGGACGAGTTCGGAATTACGTTCCACTTCAGACTTCTCTCTCCCTGGGGTCAGAACTGTATTGCGCAGCGCGGAAACGGATCGATCTCGTCTCGATCCTGGGATGCGACCTTCCGCGCGTCGTGCAGTTGCTGGTGAATCTCATGGCGCCACCAGCGGCGCTCATAGCGTGCCTCATCCCTGCCCGTACACATCGAGCAACCACAGCGGTTGATCCAGTGCTGAAGCCGTTCGATGGGCGGGACAACGTGCCAGGGTGTATGCGCGTCCGTGCGCGACATGATGCCTCCTCGCGAGCCGGTCTTTCCGGCTATTGCGTGTTCGGCATGTTGATCTCCTTTCTTGTGAGCTGGCGAGGATTCGAACCTCGGCACTCCGGTTTAATAGCCGGCATCGGATGCTCTACCTCTGAGCTACCAGCTCATAGGACGCCGGGGGAGGATTGCGTATACCGCAGAGCCTTTCTTCCGTCCCGACGTCACTATCCGCGAAGAGGGTTCCTATTTACCGTCAACAACCCCTCACAAGGCGACTCGTCCGCGGTTTACGACACCGCCCGAAACGCTATCTCTCCTCTCTGTATGGAGTGGACCAGGTGAGACTCGAACTCACAACTCCGGCCGAAATGCCGGGCTCAACCAATTGAGCTACTGACCCGCGGGCTGAGGGCGGATTGCGTATACCGCAGAGCCGAACTCCCTCGCCGGCGCCGGTTTCCATTTTTAGGGGATCACAGGTAGAAACCCTCCCCCCTGGTCGGGAAACCAACAAAATCAGACCCGTACTCTCGGGGAATTTCGAAATCCCGGCCCGCGCATTAAGAGTGCGCTGCTCTTCCTCTGAGCTACGAGAGTGCATAGGGGGCGCCTGCACGACCGTCGTCATGCTGAAGGTCTTCGCGTACGCTTTATCCTGCTCGCAGCAGGACCCCCCGAGATCCCCCCCGGATTCGAACCGGGCACCTCTCAGCTTTGGGCCGAGCGCTCTACCGAGATGGATACCATGCATAGTAGGCCATCCATGAGCTAGGGGATCGTGTGCCCTTTGATCCTCCCGGGCCAGGAGTTGTGGACACGGCCATCTCTAGGTGCCATGCGATCGTGTCCGGGGCGGGGCTCGAACCCGCATAAGCAGAAGGCGATCAGGGACTCGCTAGCAAGCTTTCCCGAACGCGATCTACACCTCCGACTTAGCTGCCCGCGAATGGTGCTAGCAAATTCGTGGGGGTGGGTCGGTGCTCCTCCATTGAGCTACCCGAAACAGGCGCAACCGATAGAGATTATAGCGAGTCGGTTGCCTCTCACTTATAAGGCGCCCCCATCAAAGGACTGCGTACTCTGATGGGGACTAGGGGGCTTTGAAAGGCCAGCGGTCGCTGGACTTCCCATCAACCAGGTCGCTTAGCGCGTACGCAATCCAAACTCCTAAGCTAGACCCTAGCCCTCTTACTGGTTGCGTGGAGAGGGGAGGAATCGAACCTCCCAAGTGATGAGTTGGCAACTCATTCGCAAGCGTCTACCTTTTCGCCACTCTCCGACATCCCCGAACACAGGCGTGGCGGGTACTGGATTCGAACCAGTGACATCCGGGTTATGAGCCCGGCGCGCTTCCTCTGCGCCAACCCGCTCTGTATGCCCCCGCCCGTACCGGAGCTATCTCCATGATCGCCCGTATTGGGGGCTAGGAGCTGCGAACGGTTTGGGCGGGGGCAGTCCCTGATCATCGGCCAGCGGGACCAGGGAACCGCTACGGTCTCGCCGCGCTGCGTCCCCTACGAGACGACGCGGCTTGGGGCCGCTTGCTCCGGAGCGCCAGATCATCCCTGGGGAGGTTAGGTCGGAGCGCTCCGGATATGGCGTGGGCTGACGTATGCCGCCAGCCCACGTTCTACGGCCAGGGAGATCAGCAGAGAATCCCTGCTGTCTGCCATCCACGCGATCCTCACGACGAGGATCGAGAGCCAGGACTCGCACCTGGTGGCCAAGCTTTGTAGTTGTCAAGAAACATTCCGCGCTGCTTCCTTGCTGTGCTCCACACTAGCAGACCCCTACGTTCCCCTGTCAACTCCAAACGCCGATGATTGCAGGATTAGAACGCAAGATCTATTCTTCCTGCATGGGTATGTCCCTGCAAGCCCGAGTTGCGGCGATGCCCGTCGTCGCCCGCGAAGCATGGCTGGCCGAGCAGGCGCCCTGGATGATCGAGGAGATGGCCCGCGGCGAGTGGTGGTGGGTGTCCCGGCCAGAACAGGTACCGCCCCCAGGGAACTGGTTCGTCTGTCTCGCGCTCGCGGGCCGCGGGTTCGGTAAGTCGCGGGCGGGCTCGGAGTGGATTGTCAACCAGGTCCTCAAGCATCCCTACGACGCTCGCGGTACGCCTACGGAGTGGCTCGTGATCGCCGAGACCCTCTCGGACGCCCGCACGATCTGCATGGAGGGGCCGGCGGGGATTCTGCGCGTGCTCGACCGACGCAAGATCAAGCATCGCTACAAGATGTCCCCGCGCCCGATGGTCCTGTTCCCCTCGGGTACGAAGATCTACACCGAGGGTGCGGACGATGCCGACGTCGGGCGTGGCTACAACGCGGCTGGCGCCTGGCTCGATGAGATCGCGAAGTGGATCAAGCCGAAGGCGTCCTGGTACGAGGGCATCATGCCGTCCCTGCGTGCGGACCTGATCGGCGACCACCCGCGGGCGTTCGTCACCACCACGCCCAAGCCGATCGAGCTGATCACGGAATGGGTACGCCGCAAGGACGGCACGCTGCACATCATCAGGGGCTCGACGTTCGACAACGCCAGCAACCTCTCGGCCATGGTCGTGCAGGAGCTGAAGACTCGCTACGAGGGAACCCTCGTCGGCCGCCAGGAACTCTACGGCGAGATGATCGAGGCGTACGAAGGTGCCCTATTCAGCCGGCTGGACCTGGAGAACTACCGGCTATGGGATACGCCGGACGACCTCGTTGCCACGGTCGTGGGCGTCGACCCATCGCTTACGGGTGAGGATGACGAGATGGGCGTCGTCGTGGCCGGGCGGACCCGCGACAATCAGATGTACGTCCTTGCCGACCGTTCCCTGATGGCTGTAGGTCGGGATGCGGCACTGCACGCTTGGCGTGTGGTCGCCGAGTTCGGCGCAGATATACTCATCTATGAGTCCAACCTCGGTAAGCGTTGGATGCACCAGGTATTCCACGATGCCTACTTCGAGCTGGTGGGGCAGGGTCTCTTCCCCGTAGGTAGTCGCCCACCCATGAAGGGTATCGACGCGAAGGTTGGGAAACGAACCCGTGGTGAGCCCGTCGCGATGCGCTCCGAGCAGGGACGTCTGCATCTGATAGGGCGCCATGAACTCCTTGAAGATCAGCTCGTCACCTTCACTGGTTGGGGCAAGGAAGAAAGCCCTGACCGCCTTGACGCGATGGTCCACGCCTGCCGGTACCTGATGGACGGCGAAAAGAAACAAGCTCGACTTTCCTCTCCACACGAGACCCTCTCGTCCACGCTCAAGGATCTGTGGGCGCAGACAAGCAACTGGTAGGCGCGCACACTGGAAGGCATGACCGCTCTCACGCTCGCCCTACTGATCCTCGGCGGGTTCTTCTGCTGGATTCTGACCGCCATCATTCCCCAGATCAAGTAGGGTCAGGCTCGTCGGCTGCTCGCTTCAGGGCTTCCTTGTTTGCCCGCTCGGCCTGGGCCTGTGCGAGCTGCCTGGCACGCTCATCCTGGATCTGCTTGAGCTGCCCATCGTCTGGATTCTCGTTCTTTCCCATGGCCAGAGACCCTATACCCCTACGTACGGGTATGCAAGTCCTCTTGACGATACGACCGTTTCGATGTACTACATAGCGTTCCTGACCCTTACTATCGGATCATGGCGCCAGTATGGGCATTTCTGCTGGTCACTCTCGCGACAGCCCGAGTGACACGGCTGGTCGTCGTCGATCAGATCTCAGCCCCGACGCGACGGTGGATCGCTATTCGATTCGGCGAGAAGGGCTGGCTGGCCTACCTCTTCCATTGCCCATTCTGCATGTCGGTCTGGCTCTCATTCATCGGCTCAGCGGCCTGGATCATGCTCGCCTCGATGACCTGGTGGCTATGGCTCCCAGGCGCGCTCGCGATGAGCTATCTCGTAGCGCCAATCCTTGTGAAGTTTGATCGGGAGAACTGATGGCCTTTGGGCGTAGCAAGGACATCGTGCTCGCCGAGCCGATCGAGACCCGTCGTCGAGCGCCGATCCGTTCCCTGGTCGCCTCCGCGATGCAGGTGTCCTTCGAGGACAGTTCCTACAACACGTATCGCTTCCGCGATGAGACCTGGCAACGCGAGCTGTGGCGCCTCTACGACATCGTGCCCGAGTTCGCCTTCTCCGCGCGCTGGGTAGGCAACTGCTGCTCTCAGGTACGGATCTACGTCGCGGAGGTCGACAAGCTAGGTCGCGTCCAGGCTGAGACGACCAAGCCAAAGATCAACGCCCTCGCCGATCGGGTCCTGGGCGGTCCCGCCCAGAAGGCCGAGGCGTTGCGCGCGATGGGGATCAACCTCACTGTCGCGGGTGAGTGCTTCATCCTGGGTAAGACCACCAAGAGCCAGACCGACGAGTGGTACATACTCAGCTCGTCGGAGATCCGCCGCGTCAAGGGCGATCCGTACTGGGGTCATAAGGACAAGCCTCAGCTCATTGATCTGTCCAAGGAGATGGTGACGCGGGTCTGGACCCCGCATCCTCAGCGTATCTGGTGCGCGGACTCGCCCTCGCGGGCCTGCCAGCCTGTCCTGCGCGAGCTGGAGCAGCTCACCAAGTACGTCTTCAGTCAGATCGACTCGCGCCTCATTGGCGCCGGCCTGCTCATCATCCCGAACAACCTCGACTTCCCGGCCGACGACTCGTCTCCCAACTCATCCAGCGCGGATACGTTGATGATGAAGCTCGCTACCGCGGGCGCGGCTTCGTTGCGCGGCGAGGGCACCGCGATGGCCGTGCTACCGCACATCATCGAGGCCGATCCGGAGAGCATCCAGCACGGCTTCAAGCTGATCAGCTTCGCCAGCGAACTGTCCAAGCAGGCCGAGGATCTCCGCAAGGAGGCCATCCATCGCCTCGGCGCGGGCCTGGACATGCCGCCCGAGGTCCTCACCGGCATGGGCGATCAGAACCATTGGAACGCCTGGTTCATCGACGGCTACGGGATCAAGGTCTTCATCGAGTCGATCCTCACCCGGGCCTGCGATGCGCTCACGCAGGCTTACCTGAAGCCGGCCCTGGAGCTGATGGGCGAGGACCCCGACCGCTTCCAGTTCTCCTACGACACCTCGCCACTGGCCGTGCGCCCACAGCGCCTTCAGGACGCGCTGAACCTGTTCGAGAAGGAGATCATCGGCAAGGAGGCCGTGCGCGAGGCCGGCTACTTCAAGGAATCCGACGCGATGTCGGACGATGAGCTGGCGGCGAGCCAGATCATGCAGATCGTGCTACGTGACCCGACCCTGTTCCAGAAGCAGGGCGTGCGCGAGCTGCTGGGCATCACCGAGGAGATGCTCGGCCAGCAGGAATTCGTGCTCGCCGCGCCTGGTGGACAGGTGGGCGCCGGACCGCCCCCGCCACCGGCGCCACCTACCGGCATTCAGTCGGAGCTACCGCCCGCTATACCCGATACGCAGGGCGAGATCCCTCCACCCAACGGCGCCCCCCCAGGCGGTCAGGCGATTACTGCTTCGGTCGGAACCCGCGAGGAGTTGGCGCTCGTGGTCCTCGCTGAGGCGGCAGTGCGCCGAGGACTCGAACTCGCGGGCAAGCGCCTCCTCGATCGTCACAATCGGGATCGGTGGCCGGATGTTCCCCACTTTGATCTCCACACGCGCATTCGGGTGACAGATGGAGCACATGCTGCACGTCTGCTCAATGGCGCTTGGGATCAACTCCCAGCCCTCATCGAAGTCCTCGGATCCGATGTAGATGCCGCCGGCCTGAGGCAGAGCCTCGCCCGCTACTGCACAACCCTGCTCGTGACTAGCACACCGCATGACCCACCGAATCTCTTCGCCATGCTCCGTGCCGAAGGGCTCATCCATGGGAGCTAGCCAGGGGGCGGAGGAGAACGTCAGGATCGCTGCTGAGTCTGGACTCAGGCGGTTCCTTGCCCGCGCCCGCGATCTGGTTATGCAAGCTGTGCATCGTTTCAGCGCTACGCCGAATCCAGATGCCGTCTACGCCGCCAAACCCGTTTGGATGCAGGATGTAGATCGGATCATGAACGCACTGACCCCAGCGCTCCAGGAAGGCTGGGCTGCGGCTCATCTGCCCGAGTCCTACCGGCCCGATGACCCGTACATCCAGGCGAACCTTGCCCTCACGCGCAATCTCCTCGTGGGTATTCCAGACGAGGTCCACGCACTGATCGTCCGACAGGTTCTCGACGGCGCCGACAGGGGCCAGGACAACGGTGTGATATCCCGCAGGGTCGACGATGTACTGGACTATTCGGGTTCGCAGAACTGGCCGTACCGAGCCAGCGTGATCGCACAGACCGAGTCCAACCGACACTACAACTCCTCTCTCCTGGCTCACGGCCTGCTCGTGCAGCAACAGGACGGGAGCATCTTCATCAAGGAGTGGCAGACCCTGACGGACGGCCGCGAGCGCCCGGCGCACCGGATCGCCGATCATCAGGTCCAGCTCCTCCACATGCCCTTCATGGTAGGGGGGGAACCCCTGCAATTCCCATGCGCGCCGGAGGGCAAGGCGAACAACGTGTGTGGTTGTCGGTGCGGAATGACCTTGAAGCGGGTGGACTAGTGACGATTCGATACACAGGACTCATCGCGCCGGAGGAGACTCCGACCGGCGACAGCCGACTGTTCAAGGCAGCGGGCGGCACCACGCGCCCTCTACCCATCACGGTGATGGCCAAGTTCTCCTCCGGCGGTCACGTAGGCGCCACGATCGTGGGGAACCTGACCTCGTGGTACGACGGGCCGGGCGGGAAGTGGGGCTCGATTGGCTTCATGGACCCGACGATCGTGCCTGAGGTCATCAAGACCTGCTACATGCTCGACAAGAAGGCGCTCGGGCCGAGCGTGGACCTCGACCAGGACTACACGGTTCAGGCCATCGCGCATCCCAAGATCGCGAACAAGAAGGCGGCCTACTTCACGAGCTACAACGTGGTGGGCGTGACGCTGGTACCGATGCCCGCCTTCGCGGAGGTTCACCTGAGCGCGGACACGAGCGAAGAGAAGGCCCTCCTAGCTTCTGCCGGCATCGACTTCCACGAGGTTACGCACTTCGATATCAACACTCGGGCCTGGGACGCCTGGCCCATCGCGCCCCGCAACTACGTCTTCAACGCCGACGATGCGGTCAAGCGCATCGCGGCCTGGTCGGGCATCGGCACGAAGACTCCGAGCCTGGAGCACTACGCTTCGGCGTTCCTGTGGCGTGACGGCAACCAGGTTGGGGACTCGCTCGCTCAGGACAGCTTCCGCCTGCCGCTGGCGGACATCATCCAGGGTCAACCACACTTGATCTACCACGCGGTCTACGCAGCGGCGGCCCTGCTTTCGGGAGGCCACGGTGGACTGCCCAACATCCCCGAGGCCGACCAGGGTCGCATGAAGATCGTCATCAACGATATCTACGCCAAGATGGCACAAGTGTTCGGAGACCAAGGGATGAAGTCGCCATTCGACCCCAACATCCACGCCTCGTTGTCTGTCGACGACGACTGTGACTGCACCGAGACAGAGGATGAGTTCGCGGTGCCGGCGGTTCGGCCGTACGGGAACGTGACGTACGCCGATCCTGGCTACCAGTCGGACAAGAAGGCCCGGTACCCGGTCGACAACGAGCAGCACGTCCGGGCGGCCTGGAGCTACATCAGCCATGAGGCGAACGCCTCGAAGTACACGGCCGTCCAGCTTCAGTCCATCAAGGACAAGATCATGGCGGCGGCCAAGAAGCTCGGCATCAACATCGCTGCCGCGACCGACAAGCACCCGATGGCAGGCATGCCGCCGAAGATGTCCCTACTGGCCTCGGTCGCTCCGGTCGCTCCGCCGCGTGCCTGGTTCGAGCAGTCCGCGGTCAGCGGGCCGGTTCCGTTCTCGATCGGCAAGAACGGGCAGGTCTTCGGGCACCTCGCGCTGTGGCGTAAGTGCCACATCGGGATCGGCAACGCCTGCGTGATGGCACCGAGGAGCAAGACCGACTACTCCTACTTCACGATGGGTCCGGTCACCTGCGATGACGGCTCCGAGGTCAGGGTGGGCGTGATCTCCTTCGGCTCGGCGCACGCCAACGAGCGGTACGGCGTCATGCCCGCGCGGGAGTTCTACGACAACTCGTCCAAGGCCGGCGCGGTAGTGAAGATCTACGAGGACAAGTTCGGGATCTTCGTCGCCGGTAGCCTGACCGCTGGCCTGTCTGACGTGGAGATCGCCGAGATCAAGCGGTCCCAGCTCTCGGGCGACTGGCGCCTGATCGAGGGCAACCTGGAGCTGATCGCCGCGCTCGCGGTGAACACGCCGGGGTTCCCCGTGATCAGGCAGGAGAATGGATCTATGTTCTGCATGCAGGGCATCGGCGTGGTCGAGTTCGACGGAGAGGCGGAGGTCGTGACCGAGATCGAAGAGCCGGTCCCGAGCGAGGACTTCACCTCGCGCCTGGCCGACGTCCATGCCAAGAGGCTGGCCAGCAAGGCGAAGTCGAACGCCTCGCGCCTAGCTGGCGTGGGCGCTCAGCGTGAGCAGCTCGCCCAGTCTTCGCAGTCCACGATCCTGGCTCGCCAGTACGATGCGAAGTTCGAAGTGGTCGCTGAGTAGTGGGCCAGCCTGGAGGAGCGTACGCAGCCTTCATCCCGGCGCAGCACCCGCGCGATTCGCACGGGCGCTTCCGGGATAAGTGGGGGCTGGCTGCCGCTGCCCAAAAGCTGATCAGCGGGATCGTCGGTGCCTTCAAGCCGATGATGGGCAGCTCGGACGATGACCTTCAGGCCAAGCTCGATGCCCATGCGGGCAAAAAGAAGCGCGACGGCAAGGCGAAGGCGGTCCTGGATCGCTTCACGTCCAACGGATTCGGCTCGATCCAAGCTGACTTGCGCGCCGGCAAGGACAACGCGGACGCCAAGGAGATGGACTCTCTACTGGAGTCGTTGCCCGAGGACATGATCCTGACCCGCGTGATGGGGCCGGAGGCGTTCGGACTGCCGCCCGAGCGGATCGCTGAAGTCGAGGAGTGGACCGGGAAGCTCGTCGCTGACAAGGGCTTCGCGCCCACGAATGTGGGGACGCCATTCGCGGTAGGCGGTCCTCACATCACGATGTCCATCATCGCGCCCAAGGGAACGCAGGCGATCATCCCCGGCGGTTCGCGCGAGATCATCCTCAGCCGGGACCAGCCTCTGCGGATCGTCAAGGTTCACTCAGACGGCGCGGGTGGGGTCTACGTGTACGCCGTCGCGACGCCCAAGGGTGCCCGTACGCGCGCGCTCGGGCGCGGTATGCGCGCGGCCGAGAAGGCTCCCGCGATCGAGGCGACGCCGGAGGAATTGAAGAGGCGTGGGATCGTGGAAGCTCCTGGGGCACCTGCCGCGCCGAACGCTCCTGCCGCGCCGAACGCTCCTGCCGCGCCGAACGCTCCTGCCGCGCCGAACGCTCCTGCCGCACCGGCCGTGGGCGCCCCGAACGCGCCTCAGGCGCCTCCCGTGAAGAAGGCGCCTGAGGTAGGTGCCGGACCAGCGGTACCCGCTGTTGAGGGTAACGTACCCCCCGCACCTTCGCCAGAGGTCCACCAGCGCGAGGCTGATGTTGCTAAGCGTGAAGCTGAAGTAGCTAAGCGTGAAGCCCAGGTCGCCAAGCTCCGGGAGCATCCAGCCCGCGGCGTCGCGAAGGTCGTGCCCGCCAAGGCTGAATCGATCAAGGCTGAACCCAAGAAGGCTGAGCCGGCCAAGCATCGCGCGCCCTCGGCGCCAGCGGCACCAGCGCCGAACCCCGCCCTGGAGGATCGCCGCAAGCAGCGCGAGGCTGCCCGCGCCGAGCACCAGCGCATCGCGCAGGGACACGCGGTCGCCGAGGCGATGGCTGAGGTGTCCGAGCTGGAGAACAAGAACGCCTCCGAGCAGGTCATCGCCAACCATCTACGGGCCATCGCCAACGGGCCGAAGATGGACGAGATCCGCGACCCGCAGATGCGTCGGGCCATCCAGTCCGAGCTGGACCGCGCCGCCGGTGAAATCGAGAGCGGCCAGGCGATGGAGGGTCGTCAGCGCCTGAACAAGCTCATGCGGGCACACGGCGTCACGGCCATGGAAGCGGGTCATGCTGGTCCCGTTGCCTTCAACCCAGCTAGGCACGAGCCTGTGGGGTCAGAGCCCAAGGCCGGCGGGATGGTTCACGTGATCCGGCCGGGCGCCGTCATCAAGGGTCCTGACGGTAAGCCCATCGAGCTGTTCCGCGCGAAGGTCGCTCCGGTAGCTCCCAAGATCCATCTGCCGGCACCCAAGCCGGCGGCCCCGAAGGCGCAACCGCCCAAGGAGCTGGAGAAGATGCTCGTCAAGGACCTCCGCGCGCTCGCCAAGGAGCGTGGCGTGAAGGTCCTCGCCCGGGATCGCAAGGCAGAGGTCGTCGCGAAGCTGAAGCTTGACGAGATGAAGCGCGGAGTTCGCCCTGCCATGCCGGGAGCCCCACCGATCCCCGTGCCGAACCCAGCGGCTCAGCGCGTCGCCAAGGACATCGCCGCCGGCACCATTCCACCGATCGAACACCTGAGGGCGATGCCGCTCGCAGATCTCCACGTCCTGGCCGAGGCTCATGGAGTTGCCATCGAGGACAGCAACGGAGGAATGCTCATACGCGGCGATGTCGCCAGGGCAGTGCGAGCTGAGTTGATCGCGAAGAGAGATCTGAAGTCCATCAGTAGCTCGCCCAAGAGAAGCAAGATATTGGCCAAGAGCGATCTCGAATGGATGGACCTTCAACAACTGCGCGATCTTGCTAAGCAGCACGGCTTCCCGCATCCCGAACAGCGTGGAAAGAGGGATCTGATCGGGATGCTTGCTGGCCGACCGATTCTGGGCGTTATGCCCGCGAACGCGGGTGGCTTCAAGGATCTGAAGATGGATGATCTTCGGGAGATAGCCCGCGACAACCTCGTCAAGATTGCCTGGGATGACGGTAAGGCCGAGATCATCGGTAAGCTTCTGGCGGCCGGTGTGTCAGATCCACTTGCGGCGATTGAGCAGAAGAACCTGAAGGCCCTCATAAACACGGCGATCAAGGCAGGCCTGCACATTCCGCGCGGTGCCACTCGCGAAGATCTGATCGCGCTCCTGAAGGCTCCTCCCGAGACCGAGTTCCACGTTCACGTTCCAGCGCGCTTGAAGAAGCTGATCGAGGCGGTTGCTTCTGGCATCAAGAAGAACAACAAGATCGGCCTGGGCGCGATGGGCGAGACCTCCAAAGTTGAGCTGAACAATGGCGAGGAGGCTATTCGGAAGGCTCACCACATCGCTTTTCACATTCCTCCGCGCCAGCAGGCCGACGCCGAGCAGCTCGCCGCGGTTGTGGCTGAGGCGATCGGTGCGTCAACGCCAGCCGTCTACCGCCAGGACGCCAAGACAATCTTCATGGCATTTGTACGCGGGAGGATGGGGGGCGAGGCGGGAAATGACGAGAAAGAAAGAGCGTATGCGTCGCCCGAAGGAAAGCTCATTGGAATCCTGGATGCGATCACGGGAAACACGGATCGACACGGTGGAAACTGGATGCTCACTCCTGCTGGCAAGCCGGTAGGAATTGATCATGGGCTCACCTGGTCAAGTGGAGATAAGCCTCTGCTGGATCGACACGGAGAAATACTTCCCGAAAGAGGAAGGATCGGTTTCGCTTCTGCATTTTCCAATGGCGGCAAATGGAACGAAAAGATCGAATACTCGCGGAGCAAGCTGGAAGCCATGCGCGCCAAGATCGAGGCGCAGCGCCCACAGTTCAAGATGCTGCATCGCGAGGCCTGGCTGGATATCAGCTTGGCGCGCCTGGATGCCATCATGAAGAGAGCGACACTGCCGTAGGTAGGGGAGAGAGATGCCGACACTGGATCTGATGAATGTGAACCAGGAGCCACCCGTGCGCCTGGACTCGGTCACGCTGACCGACAAGGGCGCCCTGAACTACGAGGATGACTTGATCAAGGACATTTTCGCGACGTATGTAGAGCGGGGATTCCCCAACGAGGAGATCTTCGACAACTTCACCGGGTGGTCGAACGGCTACCTGAAGCTTCAACTCAAGGCTGGGGACTGACATGGGATGCAACTGCGGTGGATCGCCGGCGGTACCCGCCTCGAACGTGGAGTACTCCGTCACCGGTGCGGACGGGCGCACGTATGACGGCTTCAAGTCCGAGCCCGAGGCCCGCATCAAGGCGGTCATGGTGAACGGCAACGTGACGGTCGTCAAGAAGTAGAACGAGCGTTCTTGTCTAAACCGGGCATCTAGATCTACAATGCGATCATCTACCGGGGCTGTGCTGAGGGCCTGCTCGGAAGCTAAGCGGCTTTCCGAAAGGCCCTCAGATGGAATTCACCATTCCAGCGGCCGACAGCCTGACGCGGTTCACGGTTGCGGCCCTTCGCGATCTCGCCCTTGAGGCTTCCGCCGCGTACGAAGAGCTGTACGGTCGGCTATCTGCCGATCCTTCCACGGCTTCCGACGCGGAGATCGACCACCTCGAAGCACTGAACACGTTCATGCTCTCCCTCGACGAAGAGATGGACTCGCGCAAGACCAAGGCTTCGCGCTTCTCCAACCTGCCCTCGACCGCACTCGCGGTTGGTGGCGAGGACGAGCCGGCCACCGAGCCCGAACCGGTAGCCGAGCCTGAGCCGGTTGCGACTCTGACTGCGACCACTACTTTCGCGAGCGCGGCTGATGCCGTGATCCCGTCACTCGCCGCGATCGCCAACGTGACCGGCGGCTCCGACGTGATCGAGGGCGAAATCATCGACGCGATGGAGGCCCAGTTCACGCTGCTCGCCGCGCCCGACACGGGCTACTCGGCCGGCCAGGAGCTGAGCGGCTGGATGGACGTCGCCAAGGCGTTCGTGCACCGCACCGCGAGCTACCGGGGCGCCAACTCGCCCCAACAGCACAACGTGGCGATGGTGCGCCGGGACTTCAGCAACGAGTTCGCTTGGTTGGACACCGACGACGACGGCACGCTCCAGCGTAAGTACGACTTCATCCGCGACGAGAAGCGTCTCCAGGGCGGGTCCCTGCTGGCCGGCGTCGGCTGGTGTGCGCCGTCCGAGACCATCTACACGACCTGCAACCAGGTCGCGATCGACGGCATCTTCTCGGCTCCCGAGATCGGTGCCCGGCGTGGTGGCATCAGGCACAACCAGGGCATCACGTTCTCGTCCATCTTCGGCGCGGGCACCGGCTTCAACATCCTCACTGAGGCCAACGTCATCGCGAACGTGGCGAAGACCTGCGTCGCGATCCCGTGTCCGTCGTTCGTGGACGACCGGCTGAAGGTCGCGGTCCTGTGTCTGACCGGCGACATCCTCCAGAACCGCGGCTACCCCGAGTTCGTCTCGGAGTTCGTGCAGGGGGCCATCGCGGTCAACGCGCACAACGTCAACAAGCAGATCATCGCGGATATCGTGGCGGACTCGGTGGCGGTCTCGCTGGCAGGCGAGCCGTTCCTGTCTGACGGATCAGTGGTCTCCAGCGTCATGTCCGCAGTCGAGCTGGCCGTGGTCGACATCCAGTACTCGCTGCGCCTTCCGCAGGGAGCTACCATCCAGTTCGTCTTCCCGTACTGGCTGAAGGCTCAGATGCGGGCGGACTGGCTTCGCCGCAACGCGGCCGAGTCGGCTGACATGGCGGACGCGGAGATCATGGCGATGTTCGCCACCCGGCGCGCTTCGGTCCAGTTCGTCTACGACTGGCAGGACGCCTTCTCCGGCGTCGTGGGCAACCCTGGTGACGCGACCCCGCTGACCGCGCTGCCTCAGGCGCTGTCGTTCCTGGCCTTCCCGGCTGGGACCTGGGTGATCGCCCGGCAGGACGTGATCCGGCTGGACTCGATCTACGACTCGACCAACATCACGACCAACAAGGTGACCCAGCTCTTCCTGGAGGACGGCTTCCGGGCGATGCGGTTCTGCCCGCTGAGCCGGATCTACTCCATGACCATCTGCCCGACCGGTGCGACTGGCGCCCAGCGCTCGGTGGACTGCGTTACCCCGTAATGACGGATCAGGGGGTCAGCTTCGGCTGGCCCCCTGAATCAGGAGGATCACATGGCTCTTATCGCAAAGGCCCTCCCTGGCACGGGGACGCTGTTGCTCCACACCGGCCCCATCACGGTCGGTGGGTTCACCTACAACAACGGCTCCGGCGGCTCGGGCACCATCACGATCTACGACTCATTGACGGCAACCGGGAAGATCATCTACCAGGAAGCGGTCGCCACTCTCACGTCCGTGGCCAGGGTCATCAGCCCAACGGTCACGGCGACGATCGGCGTGACCGTGAACCTCTCGGCGGCCACCTCGACCGGCGCAGTGTGGATGGACTGACATGGCAACCAACGTCAAGAGCTACGCGGTTTCCGGCAACACGGCCGCGATCCACACGGGACCGGTCACGCTGTCTGGCTACACGATGGCGAACACGACCGCCAACGCGGCCACGATCACCGTCTTCAACGCCCTGACGGCCGCGGGCGCGGTGGTCCTCACTGACACCGTGGCCGCGAACACCTCGAAGATCTTCCAGATGCCGCCCGTGTACTGCTCGGTAGGAATCTCGGTGGCCATCACCGGGACCACGCCGAACGCGGTCGGCTCCGTACTGCTCGACTGATCCACCCGAAACGACTGAGGAGTAGGCCATGGCGAGTGTGACGGGTCCGGTATACGTACCGGCTCCTAATCCCGTCCTGCCTCGCCCTGGCCTCTTCCAGGTCGCGACGGGACCACTGGATCTACCCGTGCACGGACGCATCGGCGGTCTCCAGTACGAGACCGCCGCGTGCGCGCTGCCGGGTGGCTACCAGATCGACTGCATCACCAGCCACACGACCAAGACGCTGACCAACACGAAGAACACGATTGTCGCGAACCCGTTCATCGTGTTCTCGAACATCCTGTGCGCGCCCGTGGGCCTGGACGATCCGCGCCTGAGGGGCTTCCTGTACGACCAGTTGGCCGGCGGCGAGCAGGCTGCGGTGGAGAACATCTTCTCCCGCCAGCTCTTCGCCCAGTCGCCCGGTCTGTCAAACAACGCTGGCGTGGTCGACCTGACGCCTGTCCCCGGCACGGCCGTCGATCCCGTGAAGGCGGTCAGCGTCCTGGAGTCCTGGCTGTATGCGCGGTATGGACTGCCGGGCGTCATCTACGCGCCCGAGGTGATGAGTTCCTACTTCTCCAGCCTCTACATCCACGGTGGACGGTCGGAGAACTACTGGCGCACGCTCGGCGGTACAGCGATCTCGTTCGGCAACTACGCCGGTCGCTCGCCCGTGGACGCCGCGCCGGCTGCGACCGAGACCTGGCTCTACATCACCGGTCAGGTCGCGATCTGGCGGACCGCGGACGCGGATCTGTTCGTCACGTCGATCGCGGACACGCTCAACCGCACCACGAACCAACTGACCGCCGTCATGGAGCGCGAGTACGTCGTGTCGTTCGACTGCTTCGTCGGTGCCGTGCAAACCAAGATCACCGGCGTAGTGGCCTAGGAGAACTGATGACCGACACCGCAAAGCTCTACGTCGAGACCGCGAACGGCCTGATCGACTCGGATTCGCTGGCCGCTACCGCAGCAGTCCTGACGAAGCTCGCCATGAACCAGAACGACGTGACCTTCACGGTCGACGAGAACGGGCACCACTTCGCGGTTCCAGCCTCCCTGCTGGATGCCTTCCGCGCGGAGCTGGAGCGCGCCGACGAGCCTGAGGTGGTCAAGCCCAAGCGGGGACGGCCGCGCAAGGTGGTCGCGACCGAGGAGACCGAACAGCCTTCGGCGCAAGAGCTTGACGCCGAAGAGGATCTGACCGAAGAGCCTGAGCAGGAGTAACTATGACGTCACGTTGCTTCACCCCGTTCAAGGTTCCACGGGTGCGGATCACTGAGCTGGACTCCTGCGGCACGCCGCTGGTGAGCGCCTGCTCGTCGGTCACGACCGATGGCATCATCACCGTTGCTCAGACGGCAGAGTACGAGTCCCGTGAAGAGTTCTTCATCAAGAACGCGGACGGCGTCTTCTGCGTGCAGCGCACCAACGCGCCCATCCTCAAGTGGCTGAACATGACGTACACGTTCTGCAACGTGGACCCCGAGCTGGTGAACCTACTGACCAAGCAGACGATCCTGCTCAACGACGCGGATACCCCGCTCGCGATGGGCAACTCGTGGCAGACCAACGACGCGGCGACAGTCCACTTCGGATTCGAGGCGTGGACCAGGGTCACCTCGATCTCGTGCGTATCGGAGATGTTCGGCTATGCCCTGTGGCCCTACAACGTTGAGGGCACGATGGGCGACGTCACGTACGAGAATGGCGCGGCCAACTTCATCGTGACCACCAGAACGCAGGTCGGTAGCAACTGGGGCATCGGTCCGTACTCGGTCATCTCCTCGGAGAAGTCGACCACACTGGGCAACCCGCTCCAGCTCCTCACGCCGGTCTCGGCCACCGAGCACCGTCGCATGTTCACGACGTTCCTCGCGCCGCCGGTCTCGGGCTGTGGCTGCACTCCGCTGAGCTACGTCATGACCATGACCGACACGGGCAGCGGCCTGCACCACGGCACGATCACGGTTCCCACGGTCCCCTACGCCGTGCTACCGGCCTCCGTGTCCTGGGGCGACACCCCGACGTCTCTCACGACCACTGTCACCACTGGCCCGACGTCGCTGCACAACTACTCAGTCGCTGGCACCTACACGGCGACCCTGTTCCCGCGCGGCTTCTCGTCCCAGCCGTTCGTCACCGCGCCCACGGTCATCGCCTCGTGACCGGTCCCTACTCCCGCAACTAATTGGCTGTTCCCGCAACTATCTGACGGAGGAGGCGCTCCATGGGGCCATGCAGTTGGAGCGTCGGATCGACCTGCTGTCCTGATTGGGATACCTACTCGCCCGCACTTCAGGCGCAGGCTGAGACGTATGCGAGCCTGGTCCTGTGGGCAGCGACGGGGCGCCAATACGGGCTGTGCCCGCAGGTCGTGCGGCCCTGTGGGCGCCAGTGCGACACCAACTGGAACGGGATGTACTGGAGTGACGGAACGTGGATTCCGTACATCTTCAATGGCACCTGGTACAACTGCATATGCGGCCTGAACCTGTGCCAGTGCGTACCGCAGTGCCAGCTCTACCTGCCCGGTCCCGTTGATTCTGTGAGCCAGGTTCTCCTGGACGGCGCCATTGTTGATCCCGCAACATGGCGGGTCGACGATGCTCAGTGGCTGGTTCGGACTGGTACCGGGAACTGCTGGCCACTGCGTCAGGACTTCGGCCTTGACGTGCCTGCGGTCAACACTCTTCAGGTCACTTACTTGCGGGGATTAGCAGTTCCGAGCGCGCTCCTGGACGCCGCCGGCACACTGGCTTGCGAGTACGCCAAGGCGTGCTCCGGAGCCCCATGTCGACTGCCCTCGCGCGTCTCATCGGTGGCACGCCAGGGCGTCTCGGTGACCATGGTCGACGTGGACACGCTCCTCAAGCACAACCTCACGGGCATCCAGGAGGTTGACCAGATCATCGTGAGCCTGAACCCGCGCGGCCTGAAGGGCAAGACGCGCTTCTACTCGCCCGACCTCCCCATCACGCGCACGGTGACGACGGCCTGATGACCGACACGTTGCTCCTGCCGACCGCGTACGAGCTACTGGCCTGCCTGTGTGAGGCGCTCTCGGTTGAGGCGCCGCTACCTGATGGCTTTACGTGCTGCATCAGGGCCGGCGACACCACGATTCAGGACATGGGCGCGTTCTACGACGAGTGCTGTGGCGGCATGGCCTACGTGCGCATCGACGGCTTCTACCCGACCGGCGCCCCGAACGCGCCGTTCCCCAGTCCCAGCTCGGACTTCGCCCTCTCCAAGTGCGCGCCGTATGCCTGGGGTCTCCAGATGGAGATGGGGGTCTTTCGCTGCATGAGTGCGGAGCAGGTCTCCTGCACCGAGTGGCAGGACGTTGCCGCACAGCAGATGTCCGATGCCAAGGCGATGCGCGCGGCGCTGTGCTGCTTCATGGCGCAGCGCGACAGTCAGGATGTCTCTGTGGGAACATGGACGTCCAAGGGACGTGACGGCGGTTGCATCGGTAGCGTCTGGCCGATCAGTGCCCTGGTGATCAACGCATGCGAAGGATGCTGATGTTCGAGGTTGAGATCACCCATTCCTTCGACACCCTGAGGGCTGGCGAGAAGTTCCAGGTCGATGAGGAATTCGTACAGAGGTACGCAACATATCTACGCATCCTGAGCGAGCCCGACGAGCCCGTCGAAGAGGTCATAGCGGCCTACAATTCCGGCACGAAAGGGCGCACGGCCAAGCCGAAGAAGGTGGCTGATGGCGAACCGGATCAGTCGGGTAGAGATCGACAAGACGAAGGCGAATCTCCTAGCGCTGAATGAGGGTTACCGGCGCTGCTTTCGCCTGGCCCTGAAAGTCGAGGAGCAGGCCAAGGTGCGCGTTGCCGAGCAGGCCACCAAGACCGGCGCGCTCGGCGCCTCCATTCGCACCAAGATGACGCTGAATAAGGCCAGCGCGAAGGGGCAGGTAGGGTCCCCGCTCAAGTACGCGATGGTCGTGCACGAGGGCGCGAAGCCCCATACGATCGTGGCCCGCAAGCGCCGTGGCATGAAGTGGCTGTGGCCGGCCGGAGTCGGCGTTCCTCCCCTCACGCACGCCAAGATGGTCTGTTTCAAGGGGAAGGTTCATCACCCCGGCATGCGTGCCCGCCGGTATCTGGTCGTGCCCCTGATTCAGGAGGCAGCCGAACTCGGGTTCCGTGTCGAGGTGGTCGCGGGCACTTCGCGTTTCCAGCGTTAAGATCAGCTCATGGCTGAACCCCTAGAAACGTTCCCCTCAGAGGATGAGAAGCCCAAGTACCTGCGCCAGGTAACCGACACGATCTCCGTCTGGGCATACATGCCGACCGAAGAGCAGATGGCGGTCGTCTACAAATCTGCCGCCGCGGCGAAACGGAACATACGCCTCGGCGGCCTGACAGCTCTCGACATCGTCTTCCGCGTCATTGAGAAGCTCTTGGTCGATCCGGCCGATGTGGAGATCCTGGATTCAGCCCTCGTCGATGGAACGGTGAGGATCTCCGACCTGAGCAAGATCTTTGGGACTGGCGAGGAGTCCGATGACAAGCCCGCTGCCAAGGTCCGTACCCGGCGCGGACGCTGATCCCGCCGGCTCGGGTGTCATCGCGCACCTGAGCTGTGATCCGGCGGCCTCCTTCGCGCCGGTAGACATCGAGATCGATTTCCTCGGCCGAACGTGGATCGTGCCCGCGATGAGCGCGCAGCAGTGGCTGGAGATCATCTGGGCCGGAGCGCTCTCGCCCGACGAGATCTTCCCTGGCCTGTGCGGTGCCGGCGAGGCGGCGTTCGAGGGCATCATCGACGGAACGGTGGAGATCGAGGAGCTGTTCGCCATCGCCATGGAGATTCTGGAGATCGCGTCAGGCTTCAAATGGTGGGTAGCACTGAACCTGGCCATGCTCGCCAAGAGCGCCTGGGCGAGCATCGGGGCGAGCGTGATAGCCGCTGTCGACCCGAGCCGAGAGAGCCTTGGAGCCTGGCTCGTTGTCGTCCTGAACGCCTGTAAGGAGCGCACAGATCCCAAGAACCTCGCCGAACTCATCAGCAACCTGAACACTCCGCCTCCAGGGTATGAGGCGGAGGGCCTGGACGAGGAGACGGAAGGCGAGGCTTTCCTGGCCATGATGCACCAGTCGCTATGACCGGGGCGATCTTGCCCATACCATGGGGTCATGGCGGTTAGCAACGTTCTCGGTAAGGCGTACATCGAGGTGCACGCCGACACCAGTCCGTTTGCCAGAGAGCTGGAGAAGGAACTCGCGGTTGTCTCGGAATCGCCCGCCGTGACGAAGGCGTCCCGAAAGTCGGGCGAGACGATCAGCAAGAGAGTTACCGAGGGCGCTGCCAAGCAGGCAGAGAAGGACATCCCGAACTTCTTCAAGAGGTTCATGCAGATCTTCAACAAGGAAGATAACAGAAACAAGAACTTCTTCCTGCGGGCTGGGAGGACCATCGGGTCGATGCTGGTCCAGGGCATCTCCAACGAGGTGTCGACGCTGAGCAGCGTGGGAAAAGGGCTGGCTTCCTTCTTCCAGGACTTCTCCAAGGGATTCAGCAGTAGCGCTCTTCCGACGTTGATCGCCGTTGGTATCCCCGCGCTTATCGGCCTGATCATCGACATCGGCGCCGAGCTGGGACCGCTCATCAATGGCGTCGCGCTGCTACCTGGACTGTTTGGCGCGGTGGCCGCATCAATCGGTCCTGTGATCGTTGGATTCCAGGGTTTCGGCGCGGCCATCCAGGCGATCATGTCGCGAGATCCCACGAAGATCGCCGCTGCCCTCAAGACTCTCCAGCCTGCCGCGCGCAGTGTGGCGCTGGAGTTCCAGCGCATGCTGCCCTTCCTGGATCAGCTCAAGGCGGTCGCCCAGCAGAGCCTGTTCAAGGGTTTCACCGGCGATCTGACCAAGCTCCAGAAGGCGCTCGGCCCCACCTTCCTGGCCGGCTTCAAGATCGTCGCTACGGACGCGGGCAAGCTGATCGGCTCTCTGCTGTCGCTGTTCTCCCAGCCGATCGCACAGCAGTTCTTCAAGGACCTGTTCAAGACCGCGGACAAGATCTACACGGCGTTCACGCCTGGACTGCTCAAGCTCGTCCAAGGAATCATCTGGCTCGCCGACGCATCGCAGCCGGTTATCGTCGACCTGTTCAAGGGGCTCGGAACGACGCTCGGACAGTTCGGCGACTTCCTGACCATGTCCGTGCAGAACGGCGACTTCCAGCACTTCCTTGACAAGTTCACGAATGCGCTTGACCTGTTGATCCAACTGGGCGGTTCTACCTGGAATCTGATCGGAGCCATCTTCGGTAGCGACAGCGATCAGCAGACTGCCCAGGATACCTTCCAGGCAATCATCAACGGAATTGACAGCCTGACCACCTTCTTCAAATCCGACCGCGGAAAGCAGGCGCTCAAGGGAATGATCAACCTGGCCGGCGATCTCACGATCGGCCTCGGTGCGGTTGGCCTTGGCCTGCTCTACATCCTTTCCGTGGTCGGCGACATCTACGACAAGCTGAGGTGGGTCGTCGCCAACACAGTTGGTATCACAGAGGCCCACATCACGAAGGTCCCGCACAAGCCGACGACGAATGCCCTGGGCCATCACCAGGACTTCGCCGAAGGTGGCATCGCAATGACGCCCACCTACGGCTGGACGGGCGAGAACGGGCCGGAAGCCGTCATCCCGCTCAACGATCCACAGCGGGCTCAACAGATCATGAACCAGGCTGGTCTCGGACAGGCAGGCGGTGGAGATGTCCAGTTCACTGTCTACATCGGAGATGAGCAGGTGATGGCTCGCGTGGACAAGCGCGTCGGATCAGCCCTGAAGGCCTTCGGCCGTAGCACAAAGTACGGTCCCCGCCTGGTGGGAGTTGGCGCCTGATGCCCATGATCTCCGCGACCTTCCAGCCAATTCAGGGTCACGTTCTCATCCTGATCGACTGGTCAGACGTCGGCACAGTGACGTTCGCGCGCGTTCTGCGCGTCACCTCAGACGGAGTCAGGACGGTCGTACGTCCCAACACGTTCGCCGATGCGACCGGCGACTACATCGAACTGAGCGGTGGATCAGGAGTCCTGTACGACACTGAGGCTCCTCTGGATGTGCCCGTCTACTACGTGACCGAGGGCCTGGGCGTCGCCACCACAGCCGGCGCCATGCTGTCGATCACCGCGAGCGACACGTTCACGCGCACCGTGGTCGACAACTGGGGGGCGGCCGATACCGGTCAGGTCTACCTGAACGACACACCTGACGTCGACTACGACGTGGCCGCCGGAGTAGGGACCATCCAGCCGACCGTCCTCAACGACGACTACGACACGTGGATCGAGGTCTCCAGCTCCGACCAGAACATCAAGGCGAACCTCACCCTGAACACGTTGCCGGCGGCGAACACGATCGAGCTGGGACTCATCGGCAGGGTCTACGACGCGCTGAACTACTACCGCGTACAGGTTGTCATCTCTACCACCGGCGCGATCTCGCTGCGCCTGGTGAAGGTGCTGGGCGGCACGCCCACGGTCCTGACCTCGGTATCGCTCGTCGACCTCTTCCTGGCCGCCACGCAGTACACGGTGGTCTTCCAGGTCGTTGGTAGCTCCCTGATGACGCGACTGTGGCCGAGCGCGGCACCCGATCCCGGCTGGCAGCTCACGTGGACAGATTCGATCATCCCGACCGGCACGGCCGCGGGCATCTTCTTCCGCAACAACGCCCTGGTCACCACGCACATCCTGAGCGTGGACAACCTGGTGGTCAGTGCGCAGCGGACCTTCCCTGAGGTGCTCACCTCAGGCACGAACTTGTGGTTGAAGTCCCCGCTGCACCCGTGGGCGGATCAGCGCGTTGTGCTCGCCACGCCCCAGGAGCCTGACTGCCTGCCCGCCTCTGCGATCTTCTTTCAGTCGATGACCGAGGAGACCAGAGGCAACCGTACGATCAGCCTCTCGATCAACAACCGCCGCAACCCGATCGCGCTCACCCGCATCCGCGGCGGCATCTCGTCCACGCTCAACCTGATCACGCGACGATTCACTGACCGTGACAACGTGGTGACGCTGAACTCTACCGGCGATCCTCTGCTCTTCCAGGGTCCTGCCGAGTACGGGATACCCGACCGGTACCTCACCGTAGGCGACTTCGTTGTCACGAGGGTTACCACCGATCATCGCCAGCAGTGGCGGGCTCACTCTCTACCGCACGTTGAGGTCGACCGGCCGGCCGGACTGGCTGATGGCGTCCTCGGTGTGCGCTGGGTCGACCTGTGCAACCAGGGCCTTACCTTCGATCAGGCGAAGGTTGCCGGCCTGACCTGGTTGAAGATCATGGCCGGCTATGGCGCGCCCTTCCCGGTCGTTTCGGGCTTCAGGCTCTACTCCGACATCACGACAGACTTCGCCACCTACGGCGCGATCTCAGTGGGCGGGCGTACGTACGAAGATCTGATGGAAGGCCGCTAATGCTTGCCGGAGGGACGAATGCGGGCTACCGAGCCCTGCTGGCGAGCGCCTACACGCCGGGCACCCGCATCGAGGTGTGGCGCTCGGGCGCCCGGATCGACTCCTACGGCGCGGCGGGGCTGCCCTTCAGCGAGGGGAGCCTGAGTGCGACCTTGCAGTCTCAGGTCACACGCCAACTGAGCATTACCGTCGATGAGTCCCTCTTCCCGGTACTGACCACGGATCTACTCGCACCGTATGGCAATGAGTTGCGGGTGTTCCAGAGCGTCAAGGGGGGCGCCGCCATCCCCTACGTCTGGCAGACCTTTCGTGGGCGCATCAACGACTGCACCCTGTCTGACTCTGGGACCGTCTCGGTCGGCTGCCTGGACCGGGCTGCCGACGTGAACGATGCCGGCTTCCAGGGACCAGAGAACTCAACCGTAGGCGCGAACATCTCCGCCGAGTTCCGGCGCTTGGTCAGCGAAGGCGTGCTGGACGCGACCTTCGGGACCTTTGACGATTTTTCGTCTCTCACGCCTGCGCTTACCTGGGAATGGGACCGAGGAAGCGCCTGTGACGACCTCGCGACGGCCGGCGGCTGCTTCTGGTACGCCCTGGCTAATGGCGATTACGTGCTGCGCTTCGTCCCCTGGTCCATCAACCAGACCCCCCTGTTGACGCTCAGTGATGGCGAAGGCGGATCTCTACACTCAGCCGTGCCCACCCTAAGTAGGGAGAATGTCTTCAACCAGGTAACGGTGGCCGCCGAACGCGCTGATGGAACAGCTCCAACATTCGCATCGGCTTCCGACGACGATCCGAACTCGCCCACTTTCATCGGCGGACCGTTCGGCGTCAAGTCCAAGCTGGTGCCGACGCAGGCGACCATCACGCAGTCTCAGACGGTTGAACTGGCCAGGGTTTCGCTCAGCCAGGCGAAGGCATTAAGGCAGACCTGGGCCATTGAGATGCCGGCCGACCCTTCGATCGAACTCGGCGACACCTTTACGATCAGTGCGAGGAACCTACCCCCCCAGATACAGGTAGTATCCAGTTTTACCCTGCCTCTGTTGGCGGGAGCAATGACTATCCAGCTCAGGGCCTTGCAGCCCGGATTGGTGAACTGATGGCCGGATCGACGACCAACTTCCTGTGGCCCTTCCCGGTCGTGGGAGACCCCGCCACGGTTGCGCCAGATATGGCAGCGCTGGCGGCTGCGGCCGATGCTTCACTGGGCAACGCATTCACCGCCTACACGCCCACATGGACCGCCGTCACCACGCCGCCGGCCATCGGCAATGGAACGCTCTTCGGGCGCGCCAAGAGGTTCGGCAAGTGGGGGGTATACAGCATCACCATGGTCGCCGGGAACACCACGACCTTCGGGACGGGAGCTTGGCGCTTCGCCCTTCCTGCGGGATGGCAGGTGTTCACCTTGAACACCTTCGCCGGCATGGGCAACGTCTTCCAGACGGCGGGGACCATCACGACCACGGGTGCGGTCCTGGCCGTGACCGTGGGACCGCCAGGAACGCTTGAGTTCAGGCCATCTGGCGCCGCCGCAGCGGCTGGCGTCACGGTTCCTTTCGCCTGGACCACCCTGAACTACCTCCAGATGTCCGGCGTTATCGAGCTGGCATGACCTCTCCCGTAGAAGATGTTCACGGTGCCCAACCTCCCGATACGGGAGTGCGGATAGGCACCGTCACATCGCTGAACGCCACCACCGTCGTGGTGTCGGTAGCTGGCGTGGCCATCTCGTGCGGGTTCGTCGACCCAGGCGCTCTTGAGGTCGGGCAACCAGTCGCGATACTGCGCGGCTCGGCATCATGGCTAGCGCTCGGATCAGTGTCGGCGAGCGCTGCTCCCAGCGATCGCGTTGGCTTCATCAACGTTGCCACGGGCGTGGGGACCAACGGCACGGGGAACTACATAGACGTGCCGGGCGGCAATACCTTCGTAGCGTTCAACAAGCTCTCCGCGACGACGCTACTGCGCGTGGACCTGCACCTCACGTTCTTCACCGACAACAACGCGACGGGTGCCGAGTTCGGAGTGTCCGTCAACGGAGTCGACACGATTGTCTCCCAGGTCCACGCCACGCTGACCGCTCTCGCGCATATGAACTCCAGTGGCACTCTGGGGATAAGTGGTCTTCCCGCTGGACTTTGGAACGTCCAGGCCCGCTACAGGAGAAGCTCCGGTGCCGGCCTGATCAACTTCAACACGGATGACCGGTTGAGCATGGCCGTGACGGAGGTGCGCGTCTAGTGTCCGACATGACGACCGTCTTCGCGATTCCGTTCCCAACCGGCCTAGACCGGCTGTGCGATGGCGCCACGTTCATACAGTCGATGGCCGCTCGCGTGGATACGGTGCTCGCTACTTTCGACGTTGACCTTGCGCTACTGGGCAACATCCCCGCGGCCAAGGTCTATCTGCCGACTACGATCGAAAACATCAACGTCAACGTCGATCCTCTTGTGCACTGGACCGCGATCGAATACGACACGGCACATCTGGCCGACCTGGTTCTTGATGACACGTCGATCCGCTACAACATCAACGGGTACTGGCTTCTGGGCGGGTCTAACGGAGCCATCAGTGCGCCTACGACCGCGAACGCCATGTACCAGGCGGACATCTTCTCGACCGTACCGCTTCAGGTTTCCGTCTCCCAGACAGCTCGCGATGACGGTTCGAGTGTATGGGTGGGAACAGCGGCGGGGCTGAACGTCTTTGTCAACGCCGGACTCGTTGGCCTTGAAGGAGAAGTGAGCACAGAAATGCGCACCTCGTCGGGCGCGGCCGTGATGTTCATCGTCAGCCGTGGCATGTATATCCGCTGGATCAGGGAGATCTGATGGATATCACTCCAGGCGAGTCGCTTCCGTTTCCCGAAGGGTTCGATCCCGGGAATGGAGCCCTTGATCTTCAGGTAATCGCTGAGGCGATCGACGCCAACATCACGGCGAAGCTCGGACAGTTCAAAACAGTCATCAACAAGGCTGTCCGCGTCGCCCGATCAACCGCCGCGGGGACCGCCTTCGGCCCCAACCTACGCACGAACATATTGGGCGGCCTGACGCCATTTTCCACCGTGTACTCGTCCCCTGGGTCCCCACTGGGGGCTCTGGCGTCCCTTGACGCCACGGGCCTGGGCTCGGCTCCAGGCATCTTCCGGGCGGGGGCATTCGTGGTAACCGCGCCGATCGGTGCGACGACGGCAGGAAGCTTTCGTCTCCTGGAGATCCAAGCTCTCATCCCGAACACGCCCACGCGATTTCCTACTCAGTTTGTCACGAAGATCGCTGACAGCGAGGTGTATGAAACCAACACTGGAGCGGAGTGGCAGATGGCCGAGCTGGAGATCATGACTCCCTTTCCTGATGCCCCCAACGGGCAGCTTGGATTCGTCGGCACGCAGTTCACCGCTTACATGACGCATCGAAACTTTGCCTCCAATCTTCAAGTACTCGCCGGTAGCGTGGTCTGGCTGTACCGGGCTGCGGATGTGGAGGTCTGATGCCTGGCTCAACTCCCCTCGGGCTGCGCTATCCATTCGTTGGCGAGGCCGTCGACGCGCAGTCCTACCAGAATCTTGCTTCCGACATCGAAGCGTCCCTGACGACTCTGCGCAATGCCCGCAACGTTGCCATGCGCACGCCTACGTGCTCGATCGGTAACGACGGCACGCTCGTGCCTTCGCTGGCCGCGAACACAGACGGCGTGATGACCTTCAACGTGACCAACTGGGACACGGATGGCCTGAGCAATCTGGCTGTCAACAACGACCGGATCACGGTAGGGCCGGGCATCTGGTGGGCGCGGGTATCGGCTGCCAGCATCACAGGATTCACTACCTTCACTTACATGAGGGTCGGGATCATCACGCCAGGATTCGCCTGGTCGCACCACATGCTCGATAACGTCGGCGTGGGCATCCCAGGACCGGTGACCGCTAACGGCCTGGTCGTCGTCACCGCTGCGGGGACCGCGCTCCAGATGCGCATCAGGTATGGCGGCACGGGGTCGGCCAACTGGAACCGCGCGCAGTTGCAGGTGCAGAAGATCCGAGATCTGGCCGACTTCTAGGAGAGAGAGTCATGGCGATCCTTTTCCCCGATGTCTCGCACTTCCAGGCCGGCCTGTCCCTACGAGGAGCGGTCGCCTGCATCGCGAAGGCCACTCAGGGCACCAGCTACAGCGACGCCGCGTACATCGAGTTCAGGACGCAGGCGGCCTCGCTGGGCATCCCGTTCGCGGCCTACCACTGGCTTGACACCTCGGATGCCGCCGCGCAGGCCCTGCACGCTTACTCCGTAGTGGGGACCACCCCGCTCATGATCGACGACGAGCAGGGTGTCATCAACGTCGCGCATACGCTGGCGTTCATCAACGCCTATCGCGCTCGCGGTGGTCGGGTGGTGCTGGAGTACGCGCCGCAGTGGGTCTGGACCGACAGCGGCAGGCCCGACCTGCGCCCACTGGTGGCCGCTGGGCTGGGGATCGTGTCCTCGAACTACCCGGCCGGGGGCTACACGGACGCTGGTCCCGGCTGGGGCACGTACGGTGGCATCACGCCGCTGGTCTGGCAGTACACCGACAAGCAGATGTTCAATGGCTTCCCTGTCGACTTCAATGGCTTCAGGGGGAGCCTGGATCAATTCCGGGCATTTCTCGCACAGGAGGATGGCGACATGACGCCAGAACAAGCGGCGCAATTGCAGGACATTTACAACTTGGTGCACTGGAACATCCATCCCTGGGTTGCCGATGCCACTCAGGGGGTCGGCCGGATCGAGGCGATCGTCAAGGCGATCGCAGCGAAGGCCGACGTCGACCCTACCGAGCTGGCTGCGATCGGCCAGGCTGTCACGGCCGCGATCACCGAGGCGAGCGATGCCCTCGCTGTCAAGCTGGTCGACGCTCTGGCGGCCAAGCTGCCGGCCGACACCCTGTCCCGCGATGACCTCACGCAGGCCGTCCGGACGGCGCTGGAGGGCGCTACCGCCGTCATCCATGCCTCACCCTGATGGCCGCTACCCTGACCATGGCTACCCGGACCACCGTAGTCACCGGATTTCGTTCGACGCTGCATCGCGTAGAGATCGTTTCTACACTGGTAAAGCATTAACATCGGACATATGAACGTGAAGAATCCCCATGTGATCTGGGCTTCAGTGGCCATTGTTTTCATGCTTGTCGCAGGGGCGATCACGTTAGTCGCCCTGGGTAAAGACGTGACGGTCATCCTGACTCTGGCGGCCGTCGTGGGAGTGCCCGTGCTCGGTGGCCTTGGCGTCGCCGTCTATCAGAAGATGGATAGCGTCGACACCAAGGTCAACGGGAACACCTCGGACATGATGACCACGATCAAGAACCTCCAGGCGACCGTGGAGCGCCTGGCCCTCCAGGTGCCTCCTCCCGCTACCGCGCCCGAGGACCCCGACAAGACGCAGGTTGTGGTGGGGTAGATGCCCGGCTCGGCGAGGACCTTCTGCTACACGCTCACGCCGGCGGACGGCGACGTGGAGAAGATGACCCGTCAGGCCCGCAAGATCATGGGCTGGGCCTGTGACGGCGACAAGCGGATCACCTGTCACGGCGTGGACGGGGGCATGTTCAGCGTGGTGCAGCTCAACATGACCGTCGTGGGCCGGGACCAGTGGAACGCCCGACAGCTCGCCCAGGACATCCTCAACATGGTGACCTGGGGGCTGGCCAATCCGGCTAGCATGGACCTGTTGTCCCAGCGACAAGATCCCCACGACCATCGTGGGTACCAGTACGGAAGGGTGAAGCAGTGGCGCGAGCGAGCATCGTCCTCACCCGACTGACCCGAGTGAGCTTCACGCCCAACCCCACGCCCTCGACGCTGGACAACGTGAACGGAAGCTTCGTGCTGAACGACGGCGCCACGTTCCTGGAGTTCACCAACTCCTCAGGCGCCACCCGTACGGTCTCGGTCGAAGTGCCCGAGCAGGTAGACCAAAACCTGCCCGTCACCTCGCGCACGTACACGCTGAGCAACGGGCAGGTCGGTAAGACAGGGAACTTCCCTCGCGAGCGCTACGGCTCGCAGCTACTGGTCGACGTCAGCGGAACCGGCGTCACCTGTGTCGCGTACACCATCAGATAGCAGACCCAGGTGGCCGGCACGGGTCCAGTCCCGAAAGACGGCCACCAGGATTCCGTTCTCGTCGGTCAGCAGGAGAGAGGGCACGCCGCCCTCCGTGTCCGTCAAGGTGATCTCTTCCGCGTCGACGACGTAGCGAACTTCGCCCGGGCCGCCGATGTCCTTGTCCCAGACCGAAGTGAATACGTTGATCATTTCTCGCTCTCCTTCAATTGATCGATGTCGTACCCGTGCTCAGCTTCGAGAGCGAGGTGACCGATCTCCTCGTCGTCGAACTGGAGACCGATGTCGCGCGCCCGAATGCGGTCCAGCGATGCGCCCAGGCTGGCGTTCACGCCTGCGTTCAGCTCCAGCCACTTGTGGGCCTCACGCACCCACTGAGCGTCTTCCAGGGCGTGGTGCTGAACGTGCTGCTGGGGCGGGAGCTGCGGGCAGCCCTGACGCTTCCACTCCTGCACGATGTCGTTGGTGAACATCGGCATGCCCGGCGGTAGCTCGGCCATCGTGCCGAACATCTGGGACAGGATCACGTGGCCGTACGCGCCGTAGTACGCCCAGAGTTCGGGCTCCTCGCCATCGGCTGTGCAGAACTCCAGCACCTTCGAGGCGATCGTGTCCAGCGCCAGTACCCGCGGGTAGTCGACGTGCTCGGTGTCCCAGGCCAGGATGTTGTCGTTCGGGTTGGCCAGCGGGAGTGTGGGCCAGACATTGAGGGCGAGCCAGACGTGGCGGGCGATCTGCGACAGCGAGACGTCGGCGTTGATCAGGTAGAGCGCCTCGCCGTCCTCACGCACCATGCCGACAGAGATCAACTCCATCGGTAGGTCGCGCCCCCGTTCGATGAATTCCAGGTCATACCAGATCTTCACGGCATCTCCCATCTGATCATCTCGATCTCCTGGCAGGTCTCCATCAGCGTCGCAGCCATCTGGCCGCCGACCTCCACGACGTTGACGCCGGGCTCCCGCATCTGAGGGAACTCTCCCCTCTTGCGCGAGATCATGAGCCGGCGCCCGTCCAGCATGCACGCAATACCAAACCGCTCCTCCTCGCGCCAGGACAAGAGGTGGAACCCGCCCGCCATGCGTGCCTGGTTCCACGCCTCGCGATCGGGGTGGCCTTCGGGCGGCATCTTCGCGGTCCAGCCCTCAGCGAAAAGGATCATGCCAATGAAGCCCGGCAGGTTGCTCATGTACCTGCGCACCCCAGCGCGCGCGGGCGGGTAATCCCTGAGCCAAGCCAGGAATGTCGGCCCGACATGATTGGGCGCCTCATACCAGGGCTCGGGCATGATGAACTCGATCGCGCCCTGGACATCGGTACCCTCGGCAACGTCGGGAACATTCACCATCATGAACATTTTGGGCCTGATGTCCCAGCCCATGGCCTCCATCTCAGCTTCCAGGCTCTGCATCGTCAGATGCAGGGGATCTTCGCCGGGCAGACCCTCGATCAGGCTAAATTGCCCGTTCGGCCACTGTGACGGACAGACGTGCCCCGGCTCGCCGTGCTCTGGATTCATGACTTCTCCTTTGACTGTGACGGTAGACGCAGGGTCGGCCCACGTTGAATGCGTAGACGAGGTTGAGCAACGTGAGGAACTGGAGGAATAGGACTTCGAAGGCGAAGAAGTACCACTTCGCCGCGTCATGCTCGAACATGAGGGCTCCGACCTCGGGGGAACGTACCCCTCAAGTGTGACAGAGGCCGGCGGGCCGGTCAACGATCGAAGCCTCGATGCCAGCCGCTAGTCGCGTGATCCTGTAGCCACGACCCGACTTCGTCTCGATTCTTCCCGATAATTAAGCCAGGGCATGATCGACATAGCGCATACCAGCGACCTCCGAACTTAAAGATCTTGTGCTTGCGCTGCACGTCGCTCCACCTCATTCTTGGTCAGCCAGGACCTGCGACGGCGCTCGACCCTGCGCATCTGGAATATGTCCAATGTGGACGTCAGGTGGATCTTCAGACACCAGCGACAGCGATATGTCGCAAGTGGACAGTCGAAGCCCTGCTCCTCGTTGTGCTCCTGCGCATACCGATCAGCGCTCCAGCGGTCGCTGAAAGGGCGCTTGCCCTTGCACTGAGCCCGCTGCTTGCCGCACTGCCAGCACTCCTCGAACGTAGCGTGCGTGAACTGGTGGTTACTCTCGTGGAACTCCTGTGGTGTCTTCATGAAAGGGATTTCCATAACCTGCCTGTCTGACCAACCGGACCATCTGTTCCAGGTACATCACGCGATAGTGCATGCTTGGCCTGGACTTGCAACCCGGCGGGATCGCGGTCACGGCGAACGTGTTGGTCCTCACTAGGGTCGCGAGCGAGTACTCGGCCTGGACCAGGGCAATCTTCAGGTTGCCGGCCGTGAAGGTGAAGGGCATGGGCAGCAAGATGTTGTTGATCAGGCCGGCCTGGAAGAGGAGCTTCTCATGCTCCATCGCCGGCATGACCGCGTACCACCAGGGCACCGATTTCGCGCCCAGCGTGGATGGCTTCACCACGAGGATGCCGTGCTCGGCGCCCGCGTTCAGCGTCTCCAGCGCGGTCTCGCCCATCCACGTCCCCAGCCGGAGGCCACCGTTGGCGTACTTCACCTCCCAGCACAGCCCAGGCGTGCCCGTGACGTCGCCCTGGTCGAGCGAGCCCTTGAGCGACCTGCGCTCCGCGTACGGGAAGCCATTGTTGCGCAGGTAGCCCACAACCGCGGACTCCGCCATCGTGCCCTTCTCGCGGGGCTTGTTCACTGTCTGGCTCCTTCGATGGAAGGGGACCTGCACAGGCTAAGAATGCAGGTCCCCGCCTCTATGGATATCGCTGGCCGATCTGATAGTCGTGCCAGCTTCGCTCGTCGACGTCTCGGCAACCCGTCTTATCGCCTTCGCGCAGGCAGAGCTGCCAGGACGCGGGCCAGTAGTGCTGGCTAGGCAGGCGGAGCGTGCAGCCCCCGTTCCTGCCATAGCTGGCACAGTCATAGCTGGTGTAGCTGTACGGCGGCGAGTACCGCTTGTCATACACGGTGCCGCGCTGAGGCGCCGAGCAGGCCACCAGCGTGACCCAGAGCACGATGACGGATACCGCGGCGAACACCATGAGCAGGATGTCAAACGGCTCGATTCGGCGCTTCATGGTCACTGGACCTGCTTGAACTGGCGCACGGCGAAGCGTGCCCAGATATCGGGGCGAGCGGTCTTCAGGAGACCCTCGTCCAGCTCGGTCTTGGTGACCTCGTGCTGGTAGATCTCGTACAGGTCGGGCTCTTCCGCCTTGAGCGCGGTGGTGTTGAGCCGGTCGATCGGCATGTTGGTGAAGACGGGCTCGCCGTTGACGAGCAACACCTCCGCGTCGCCCGCCAGCCCGCGCAGCTCCTGCTTGTAGCGGGCGACCTTGTCTCTCCAGTACTTCTCGGTCTCCTGGGCCTGGACCAGCAGGAGGGCGAGCTTGTGATGCTCGGTCAGGTCCACTGTGGAGTGTTCGTTGACGAGCTTCTTCAGATCTTGAGCCACGACTTTCCTCTCTCCCATTTCGAATTTCACACAGGGCGTTCGCCCGACAAGCTTCCTAGGACGCTCAGTACAACTCCGAGTGGTCGTCAAGCGGCTCGTCGGCGTGGGCCTCGCCCGCGCTCGTGATGAGGGCCGCCATGCGCTTCTTGCGGATGACCCGCAGGGTCACCTCCATGACCTCGAACGCCATGGCCAGACGGAGCATCCCGTCGATATCCATGTCGCGCGTGATCGCCGAGCACATCTCCATGTCGTCGTTCATGAAGGCCGCCACCAGCTTGGCCGTAGCTGCCTTCTCCTTTGGGCTCAGGTCAGTAAGAGCGGTCATGTCTCTTCCCTTCTAGAACAGTGGCTCGTCTTCCTCAAGCCGCGCAGGCGGCGCCGGCAGGCGCGACCTGTTCGTGCCCATGCACTTCGGGCAGATGTGGGAGACCATCGACGTGCCCCCGATGTTGCGCCCGTCGAAGACTCCCCATCCGCGCGCCCGTGCCCGCGCGATGGTCTCGACACGGTTGGAATCGCTGTCGATCAGCTCGCTGCACGTATCGCAGCGCATGATCGCGCCCTTCTCCCACGTCATAGCGCCTCCAGCGTCTTCAGGCAGCTTTTCAAGCTCTCCGTCACCTCAGCCTTGACGGCATCGAGAGCTTCGAAGTAGGGCATCTCGTAGGAGCCCTGAGACATGCTTTCGATGTCTTTCAGGACGTCCTCCAGGGCCAGCTTGTAGCCTTCCGCGTAGATCTTCATGCGATTCCTCGCGAGCTCTTTGCTCACGACTGGGATAAGTGACTCCCACTGCCGGCGCCCGGTCACGAGTGGTCCAGGCCGCAGTAGCCTTCCCCTTCGTACGGACGAAGCCTGGAGTGCCGAGGCGTCCGCTTACGCGCGTAGGCGAGGCGCCCCCGCCAGGACAAGAGGGCCGCCCTGCCTTCGTCCAGGATGGCGAAGATGTTGCTGAGGTCGTCGGCCGTGCGCTCCCTGATGGTCGGGTTGACCAGGACGGCGCACACAGCACCCGTGAGCACGGTGACGATCAGGTAGAGCCAGAGCGCCATCATGATGAACCCGCCTTCTCCGTCAGAGCCTTGTGAAGCTCGGTCACCAGGTTGGACAGCGCGGCCAGTGGTGTGCTCCCCACCGCGTCCCATTTGCGGTCGGCAGTGCGGGCATGCCAGTAGCCCTCAGGGTGCTGGCGCGTGCTGGCTCCGTCCCATCGGAGTTCGAAGGCTGGCCCATCCATCACGTCCCCGCTCTCGCAGGAACGACCACGAGCTTGCCGGCCTGGACCGCCACCTTGCTGGCGAGCTTCTTGGCGCGACGCTTCCACCGGTCGTCATCGCCGCCGACATCGCGGAGCATGAACCAATTCCAGACTTGCATTGCCAGGAGGATGTAGCTGTACCAGGCCATGTGAGTGGCGAGCTGGTACGTCCAGTAGACGGTACAGCAGGGGATATAGAACGGACGTAGCTCGAAATAGACGAACCGAAAGAACTGGCTCATCCTTGTCGATGGGAAATCGACCAGTCCCACCTGGACGAGGTAGACGGGCACCGCGGCCATGAGCCATGTAAAGCCGACCCAATCTGCGAGCTGTGCGATGATCGCCCAAATTGTCACGTCCTCGGCCTACCTTCCGTGGGGTAGCCTCCGCCGAGCTGGTGAAGATTCGCCGTTCCGCCATCTGGTAGAACGTGGACCGCGCACACCATGCAGAAGATGATCGAGTCGTCTGGATCGACCTTGTAATAGGCCAGTTGGCGCGGACCCATCCAGACGTCTTGTCCACAGCGCCCACACTGCTTGAGCGTGTAGAGGTCGGTGATGACGATGGCGTCCAGCTCGGGGCACTGGGGCAACCCTGAGCGGTCGACCGGGATGCACAGCAGAATCGGACCGTTCATGTCGTCACGTTCGGATCGCCCTTGGCCATCGCGTTGATGACGGCCTCCAGCCATTCGAGGATCGCCTGGAACATCGCCTCCGGCGTGCCGGAGCCCCGCGAGGTGTAGACAGCCAGGATCGCCGCCGCGGAAGTGTTCTCCAGCCGGCGGTACAGGCTCTCCAGCGTGCGGATCTCGTTGTCGTGCAGGAGCTTGGGTGTGGCCAGCAGGCCGAAGGTGTTGAGCAGCTCCAGGGGCTCCAGGCCCCTCTTGCGAGCCTGCTCCTCAATGTCCTGGAAGGCGTGCACGTATCTGGGCTCAAGAACGCTCATAGTGGCTCTCCGCGATTCGGTAGAACTCGGCCAGCGCGCGCGGCAGGCCCGAGACGATGACCTCATAGCGCCGCCAGATCGCGGCCTGCCAGTAGGTCACGACGTGATCTTCCAAGGTCTCCTGGACCCGCCATATGCCATCGGGGCAAGAAACCACCTCACGTCGAGTGGTCTGGTAGTGCCCGCCACGCATGAGTGGATCGGGCACGACCGTCAGGGAGATCCCCCACACCTCGTCCAGGGCCAGGTCGAGAGACTTCAAGATCTTCCTCGTCCTGGCCATCGGCGCGATGAGACGGCTCGTGACCTGACATCTGTCCGTACAGTCACCGGCCAGCAGGTTCTCGATCACCTCTGGCTGTATCAGCACTCGCTTCATTCCTCCCCTTCCATGAGACAGGCGCGAATCGCGACTCATGTCTACGATCCGCGCCGTCCTTCGTCTCAGTATGGGGGGTACGTAGGGGTCAGGTCAAGGGATTCCCCGCATCCGTACGCGCGACAACGTTGTCGATCGTGCCGTCCTTGCTGATCACCCGCACCCACGTGTGATTGCCCTGACCGGAGGCGAAGGCCGCAGTCGCGGCGTCGCCGAAGGTGGGCCACCAGAATGTCGACGTCCAGCCGTCCGGCTTCATGAACGTGAAGTACTGGATCTCGCTGTCGATCTCTTCGGTCTGCTCGGTCATGCTCGTGACTCCGTCAACAGTCGGGCGATGGTTTGGACGGTCTGGCCGCTGGCCAGCGCGAGGGCACTCTTGTCCATCGTCTCGCGGGCTTCGCGGGCGGCCTGCCGACGCACAAGGGCGGCGCCGGAGAGTAGCTGGTCACGCATGACCGCGATCAGCTCGGACGCGATACGTACGGTTGTAGGGGCGTCGTGCCCGGACAGGGCAGCGACAAGGCAGGCGCGCATCTGGGCCTGTTGAGCGGTATCGACCCAGCCCTCCGGCGGGGCCAGCATGGCGGGTACGTCGATCACTCGGTATGCCTCCTTCAAGGCTTGATCAGCTTGACCCCAGGGTACCCCTGGGAAGTATCTGTGGCTCCAGACACACGGCGGGCCGGCGAGGGAACGTTCCCCAGGCCGGCCCGCATAGTGTGGATCACTTAGAGTTCGGTTCGCGCGGGTTGCAGTATTCCCTGTCCTCGTGCTTGCAGCACAGATCGCAGCAGACGTTGATCGAGCAACCACAGCGGGGACAGGTCCACAACGTGAGTCCCGCCTCGATCGCGGCGCAGGAGACGCAATCCACTGGCCCGTTGAATCCCAGCGCCCAGACGTCTATCGGCGGCAGGAGCACGCCGCAGACCGGGCGCACGTCGATGCAGCAGTAGATGTGGTTGTCCTCCTCCGCGGTGACCTGCTCGGCGATCCTCTCGACCGCTTCCCGATCAAGGACCGCCGTGCTCATCAGGGACTCCCACCATCTCGTTGCCGTGCGTCTGCTTGAAGGTGTGGTCCATGAGGACCGAAATGATCATTTGAGCCTTGGTGAGGCTCAGCTCCGCGATCATGTTGATCATGTCGATGGACATGCACAGCGGCGAGCAGAACGGGTGCTCGTCGGCGTGCGCCTCTTCCATGTGTTCGTGCATCAGGCCGAGGTAGGTGTTCGCCCACTCGACCGTGACCTCGATGTTGTGATCGGCTATCCGCGCCTCCTCCGGCGTCATGGAGGACATCGTGCGCACGCCATCGGGCAGGCCCGGGTGATCAGTCACCGTTCCTCCACTGCGGACCGAGACGGTAGTCGGACATGCTACCTACGAAGGTGACCGCGTCCCGGTTCGCAATCAGGAAATCGTTCAGCTCAGAGACGGAGCCGTCAGGCAACAGGCGGTAGCGCATCTGCTGCATGACCTGGCCGAGCGCGCAGATCATGGCGTTGATCAGTGACTTCTCGCCTACCCTCACCATCAGGTTGACCAGCTCGACGCCGCCGACGAGCGCGGACCTGTGATCTTCGTTCTCCAGGCACTCCTGGATGGCGAAGGCATAGGCCAGCAACTTGGCCATCATGTCCTGGCCGGCCTTCTGATCCTGGTCGCTCGCTGCCTGAAAGCCAGGAATGTTCATCTTCTCCTGGAAATCCTCCCAGCTCGGGTCCCAGCTCATCGCTTTCCTCCTCGGTGTGGACGCTTGCGGGCGTTGACCCGCGCGCGCCGGTGTGCCGCACTCGCCCGCGTCGCTTCGTACGCGACGCGGGCGAGCATCGGCATGGGGTTGATCAGGACCGTTCCCCACTGTCGCTGCGCGACGCGGAGCCCGAAGTCCAGCGGTTCAGTCACGTGCCCTCCTTCTCGGCCCGCTTGAAGGCTTCCGTCGCCTCGTCCACGGCCTCTTGACGCTCCTTGGGGGTCTTGGCCTGCTGGGCTCGCACGAGCGCCTCGGCGGCCCTCTTGACCTCTTCGTCAGCCTTGCTCATAAGACTCCTCAGGCGCTCCCTCGTCGCCGCTCGAACCCCCCCTTGTCCCCGCTCGAAACCCCGCTCGAAACCCTGCCCCCAGCCCTGCTCGAAACCCCGCTCCCAGTCATGCGGTCCGCGGGCTGGGACCACGGGGGGATCGTTGAGCCGACCCGACTCAACCAGGTCGATGGCAAAGCTGACCAGTTTTCCGACAGGACCGAGTGGACGACCAGGCTCCGGCTTGTAGTTGATCATGACGACTGCGGTCAGTCTGGTGAGTTCGGCGATGTCTTCCTGCTTCACGTCCCAGCCTCCTTGTTAGCTCGCTTCAAGGCCTCGGCCGCCCGGTCGAGGGCAGCCTGAAATTCCTGTTGGGACTTGGCCTGCT
>Ga0307508_10000358_pt1 | contig 55352 bp, 45 predicted proteins | sample 9_EM_MG_FD_203089 | JGI IMG/M metagenome (GOLD analysis project Ga0307508, IMG submission 203089) | Populus trichocarpa ectomycorrhiza microbial communities from riparian zone in the Pacific Northwest, United States - 9_EM | ecosystem: Host-associated > Plants > Roots > Unclassified | place... | reverse complement strand
GCGTAGGGCCGCTGCGGCACGACGGCGTGGCGCAGCGCCTCGGTGCCGGTGAGCTCTTGCAGCGTGGCCGCGAGGCGCGCGTACATGCCGATCAGCGCGCGCCGGTACGGCTCGTCTTGACGATGCGCGTTGTGATCGGGCGAACTCTCGGCCAGCGCTTGCATCTCGGCCGTGACCGGCGCGAGCGAGGCCGAGATCGACAGCTCGGCGCCGAGCTCGTGCGCCTCGGTCAGGTAGAAGCGCAGCACGGTCTCGCTCTGGCGCGCGAGCGCCATCTGCAGCGTGTCGGCGGTGACGAAGGGGTTGCCGTCGCGGTCGCCGCCGATCCAGTTGCCCATGCGGAAGAACGACGCGACCGCGTGGCCGGGCAGCGCCTCTTCGAGATCGCGGTACATGCGCGGGATCTGGCGCAGGAAGGTGGAGCGGTAGTAGCTCAGCGCGTTCTCGATCTCGTCGGCCACCGTGAGCTTGGCGGTGCGCAGCATGCGCGTCTGCCAGATCTGCGTGACGCGGGCGCGTATCAGCGAGTCGATCTCGGCCAGCTCGCGCGCGGTGTGCGCGCCTTCGCGCTGCTCGACGAGCTCGGCGATCGTGCGCTCGGCATCGAGGATGCTCTTGCGCTGCACCTCGGTCGGGTGCGCGGTCAGCACCGGCGAGATGTAGGCGTGGGCCAGTGTCTTGGCGATGTCGGCGGCGCGGATGTCGGCCTGGCCCAGGCGCTCGAAGGCCATCGCCAGCGAGCCTTCCTGGAGGTGGCCCTGGCGCTCGTGGTGGTCGCGCCGGCGCACGTGGTGTCGGTCTTCGGCGATGTTGGCCAGGTGCGAGAAGTAGCTGAACGCGCGGATCACGCTGACGGTCTGATCGCCGGTCAGGTTCTTCAAGAGACGATCGAGCGCGCGGCCGGCCTGCGCGTCGCTCTTGAGCCGGTACGCGACCGAGAGCTGCCGCACGCGCTCGACCAGCTCGAACGCCGCCTTGCCTTCCTGCTCGCGGATCACGTCGCCGAGGATGCGGCCGAGCAGCCGGATGTCGTCGACCAGCGGCTTGTTCTTCTCGGCGGCGTCGCGGCTGTTGCGTTGCAAGGAAGGGGCGTTGGCACGGGCCATGGTTACCTCGGTCTGGGGCGAAACGGGGCGCGCATTCTTTCGGCGCGGCGGCAGCGTGCAACTTCCACGCCAGCGGCGCGCCGAGTCTACGCGGCGCGCCGAAGCCGGCTCTCCGTTTCAGGGCCCCAGACCGCTCACTGGATCATCAGGTGCAGGTGACCGTGACCACGGCCATGACGTTCGCGACCACCGTGCCACTGGCGTTCGACAAGGTGCAGGTCTGCCCCGACGGCTGGGTGCTGATGGACACGGTGTAGGTCGACCCGGCCGTCAGCGTGCCGGGAAACGCGAACGAGCCGTTCGCGGCGATCGGCAGCAGGACGGTGCCGTTGCTCAGCGTCACGCTGGTGCCCGAGGCCAGGCCGGACACGGTGCCGCCGACCGATGAACTGGTCGAGCAGGCGACGACGACGTTGCTGACCGAATCGGCGAGGCTGTCCACCGTGCCGCTGGCGTTCGAGACCGCGCAGGTCTGGCCTACCGGCTGCGTCAGTACCGTCACGCTGTAGGCGCTGCCGGTGGAAAGGTCGGTCGCGAAACTGAACGTTCCGTTGCTGGTCAGCGTGAGGTTGTCGGTGCTGTTGTCTTGCAGGACCACGCTCAGGCCCGAGCCCAGCCCGCTGAGCGTGCCGCCTATCGTTGCATCGCTGGCGCCGCCGCAGGCCGCCAACGACAGGGTCGTCAGGGCGCACAACAGAAAGTGGCTGGGTGATCTTGCAAGGCGCATGGGGTCTGGTCTCCGGGGTGTTCGGGTGCTGGTGGATGAGGTCGGTCGACGCGCCGAGGCGCGCGAGCGAGATCAAAGCGCAACGGTGTCACCGCGGCTTGTCCAGCCCGTAAAGAACGGCGAAGCACCGCGGCTGCGCTAGCATCTGCAGATGGCCGACACCACCTTGATCGCTACCCGCGAAAGCCGCCTCGCGCTGTGGCAGGCCGAGCACGTGCGGGCGCTTCTGATGCAGCGCTTCGGCATGCCGGTCGAGCTGCTCGGCATGACGACGCGGGGCGATCAGATCCTCGATCGTTCGCTGTCCAAGGTCGGCGGCAAGGGCTTGTTCGTGAAGGAGCTCGAGACCGCGCTTGAAGAAGGCCGCGCGCAGCTCGCCGTGCATTCGCTCAAGGATGTGCCGATGGACCTGCCCGACGGCTTCGAGCTCGCCGCGGTGCTGGAACGCGAGGACGCGCGCGATGCCTTCGTGTCGACTGACTTCAAGACGCTGGCCGAGCTGCCGCAAGGCGCGACCGTCGGCACCTCGAGCCTGCGCCGCGTCGTGCAGCTGCTGAGTGCGCGGCCCGACCTCGACGTGCAGCCGCTGCGCGGCAACCTCGACACCCGGCTGCGCAAGCTCGACGCCGGCGGCTACCACGCCATCGTGCTCGCCGCGGCCGGGCTCAAGCGGCTCGGGCTCGCCGCGCGCATCGCCAGCGTGTTCGAGCCCGACGCGATGTTGCCGTGTGCCGGGCAGGGCGCGCTCGGCATCGAGGTGCGTTCCGATGCGACGGCGTTGCGCGCGCAGCTCGCGCAGCTCACGCACTTGCCGACCTGGCTCGCGGTGCAGGCCGAGCGCGCCGTCTCGCGGGCGCTTGGCGGCAGTTGCAGCATGCCGCTCGCGGCGCACGCGACCTGGGCCGGCGACACGCTGACCCTGAACGTGGCGCTCGGCCACGCACTGCTGCCGGCCTCGAACCTGCTGCGGGCGAGCCAGCAAGCAGCGGTGCAGACGGACGAGCAGGCGCGCGCGCTGGGCGAGGCCGCAGCGCAGTCGCTGCGCGATACGGGAGCCTCGGCCTATCTCGTCCCCGCCGCGGCCTGAGCGGGCCGGTGCCATGCGCATCATCGTGACCCGGCCTGCGGCGCAGGCGGCCGATTGGGTCGCCGACCTGCGCGCGCACGGCTTGACGGCGGTGGCACTGCCGCTGATCGGCATCGAGGCGCTGGCCGACACCAGCGCCTTGGTCGCCGCATGGCACGCGCTCGTGCAGCAGCGGCTGGTGAGCTTCGTGAGCCCGAACGCGGTCCAGCATTTCTTCGCGCATCGACCCGCGGGCATGGCGTGGCCTGCCACGGTGCTGGCGGCGTCGCCGGGGCCGGGCACGACGCGCGCGCTGACCGCGCTCGGTGTGCCGATGGCGCAGGTCGTCGAGCCGGCGGCCGACGCGGCGCAGTTCGATTCCGAATCCCTGTGGGCGCAGCTATGCGGGCACGAGTGGCGGGCCGCGCAGGTGCTCGTCGTGCGTGGCGACGGCGGGCGCGACTGGCTGGCCGACCAGCTGCGCGATGCCGGCGCGCAGATCGCGCGCCTCGCAGCGTATCGGCGCTGCGTGCCGCAACTCAGCGCGGCGGAGCAGGCCTTGCTGCACGCGGCGACGGCCGCGCCCGAGGCGCATCTGTGGCTGTTCAGCAGCTCCGAGGCGATCGACAACCTCGCTGCACTGGCGCCCGCTGCGACTGCGTGGGATCGTGCACGTGCAGTCGCGACCCACCCACGCATCGCCGCGCGGGCAAGGCAATTGGGGTTCGCGAGCGTGACCGAGGCGCGACCGGCGCTGGCGGCCGTGGTGGCCTGCATACAATCGATTCGACCGTGACCGACGACCTCCACCCCGCTGCCCCCGCCGCATTGCCCGCCATGGCCGCCGAATCCTTGCCCCAGGCTTCACCGCCCTCCATGCGCCTGTGGTGGACGGCGCTGCTCGTGCTCGCTGCGATCAGCGCCGCCAGCCTCGCGCTCGCCTGGAAGGCCGATCAGCGCGGCGCCAGCCTCGAGCCGGAGCTGGTACGGCGCCAGCAGGACGCGGCCGGCAAGGTCACCGAGGCCCGGCTGCTCGCGAAACAGGCGCAGGAGCAGAGCGGCGAGTCCGCGGCCAAGGTCGCGCTGCTCGAGGCGCGCGTCGCCGAAGTCGCGGTGCAGCGCGGCCAGCTCGAGGAGCTGATCCAATCGCTGTCGCGCTCGCGCGATGAGAACCTGCTCACCGACATCGAAGCCGCGATCCGCGTCGCGCTGCAGCAGACCGCGATCACCGGCAGCGCCGAGCCGCTGGTGGCCACGCTGAGGCAGAGCGACGAGCGCCTGGCGCGCTACAAGCAGCCGCGCCTCGAAGGCGTGCGCCGCGCGATCGTGCGCGACCTGGACCGCGTCAAGGCGACCAGCGTCACCGACATCTCGTCGCTGAGCATCAAGCTCGACGAAGCGATCCGCATGGTCGACGAACTGCCGCTGGTGGCGGTCGCCGAAACCCGCAAAGACGCCGCCAGCCGCGACGCGCGGTTCGCGCCTGCGCCGGCGCGCCCGGCGAGCGCCGCGCCTGCAGCGAGCGTCGCGGCGGCCTGGACGGGCAAGGTCGGCGACCTCTGGGGCGCGCTGACCGAGCGCGTCTGGAGCGAAGCCAAGTCGCTGGTGCGCGTGACGCGCATCGAGCACCCGGACGCGATGCTGCTCGCGCCTGAGCAATCGTTCTTCGTGCGCGAGAACCTCAAGCTGCGCATGCTGAACGCGCGCCTGGCGCTGCTGAGCCGCCAGTTCGACATCGCGCAGAGCGATCTGCAGGTCGCGCAGATGTCGCTCGACCGCTACTTCGATCGCAGCTCGAAGCGCACCGTGCTCGCAGGCGAGCTGATTCGCCAGGTGATCGGGCAAGCGCGCCAGGTCGGCGTGCCGCGTCCCGACGACACGCTGGCGGCGCTGACGGCCGCCTCGGCGGGGCGCTAAGATGAAACAGCCCCCACGCTCACTTTGTTCGCTGCCCCCCGAGGGGGCGCGTCAGCGCCTTCGGGCGGCCGGGCGGCGCTGACATGGCAAGCGCCTGGCGCCTTGGTTACCGGCGCGCTCAGCGCGCGCAGGCCTGACATGCGCAACATCATCTGGCTCGTGCTGCTGTTCGGTGTCGCCGTGCTGACCGCGAGCACGCTTGGCACCAACGACGGCCTCGCCACTTTTTACTGGCGGGCGTGGCGCATCGATGTCTCGCTGAACCTGTTCCTGCTGGTGCTGCTCGGCACCTGCTTCGTGATCGTCACCGCGATCCAGGCGCTGAGTGCGCTGGTGGGCTTGCCGCAGCGCGCGCGCGAGTGGCGTGTCGCGCGCCGTGATCGCACCGCGCAGGCGGCGTTGCGCGATGCGCTCGCGCAGTATTTCGGCGGCCGCTACAGCCGCTCGCAAAAGGCGGCTCAGCGTGCCCTCGTGATCCAGGCCGATACGCCCGAGCTCGCACAGGACAACGAGTTCACCGTGCTCAGCCACCTGCTCGCCGCCGGCAGCGCGCACCGCATGCAGGATCGCCCCGGCCGCGACGAGCAACTCAGGCGTGCGCTCGATCTGGCGAGCCGCAGCGCCGCGGCGCGCCCGGCCGAAGAGGGCGCGCGCCTGCTCGCGGCCGAATGGGCGCTGGACGACCGCGATGCGCCGCGCGCACTCGAGCTGCTCGGCGAGCTGCCGCAAGGCGTGGCGCGCCGCACCCATGCGCTGCGCCTGAAGTTGCAGGCCACCAGGCTGGGCCGCCAGCCGCAAGAGGCGCTGAAGACCGCACGATTGCTCGCGAAGCACCAGGGCTTCTCGAAGATCGCCGCGCAAGGCTTGCTGCGCTCGCTCGCGTTCGAGTCGCTCGACACTGCGCACGACATCGACCAGCTGCGCCGCGTCTGGGCGCAGTTCGACCCGATCGATCGACGCGATGCCTTCGTCGCCGCACGCGCCGCAGACCGTGCCGCCGCGCTCGGCGCGTTCGACGAAGGGCGCGGCTGGCTGCGCCCGTTCTGGGACCATCCTGCCGACATCGGCGCCGACGAGCGTGCCGCGGTCGCGCTGGCGCTCGTGAGCGCGCTGCCCGGCATCGGGCCCGAGTGGCTGCCGCGCCTGGAGGCCGCCTCGACGGCGTACCCGCGCGAAGGCGCGGTCGCACTCGCGGTCGGCTGTGCGCTCGCCGAACGCCAGCTCTGGGGCAAGGCCCGTCGCCTGCTCGAACAAGCCGCCGCCGACCCGATGCTCGCAAACGCCGGCCGACGCAAGGCCTGGCTGTCGCTGGCGACCTTGGCGCAACAGGAGAGCGACCCGGCTCGCACCGCAGAATCCTTCGAGGCCGCGGCGCGGCTGGGATAGAACCGCAGCAAAAAATGCTATACTGCGCGGCTTAGCGGCTGTAGCTCAGCTGGATAGAGTACTTGGCTACGAACCAAGGGGTCGTGGGTTCGATTCCTGCCAGCCGCACCAGAACTTTCGTTCTAGAACAACAGCTTAGAGATTTCGGTCTCTAGGCTGTTTTTCTTTGTGCGCGACTTGTGCCAAGTATTCGTGAGTGCAAGACTGGGAGATCGTCAGAGGAGAGACGGTCGTTCATCAAGCCGTGCCTGCGCGACTTTCCGCCAAGCCGTCCTTGGACAAGACGCGTAGATGAAGGCGCGACTACGGCTTGTGCTGTACCAATGGCCCTGATGGTCTTCTCTCGGCTGTCCGGACTCAGTGCCGGTCTGCCCGGCGACACAAGCCCAACGAGCACGACATCCTGACCGACTCGCAGCCGGACGGCCGCGCCTACACCGACAACGCCGACCACACCTGCAAGAACTACACGAGCAGCGCGGCCGACGGCTCCGCGCAGGTCGGTCACTTCGACCGTATCGACGGCGGCAACACCTCGTGGAACTCGACGCACCCGAGCCGCGGCTGCGGCCAGGCGAACCTGGTCGCCACCGGCGACGCGGGCTTGCTCTATTGCTTCGCCGCTCTATAGACTGAGCGATGACGACCCACCCGATCTCTTCGCGCCGCCAATGGCTGCGTCGCGCCTCGGCGCTTGCCGCCGGCAGCGTGATCGGCGCATCGCGCAGCCACGCCGCCGATGGGAAGCGGCCCAACATCGTCTTCATTCTTGCAGACGATCTCGGCTGTGCCGACCTCGGCGTCTACGGCCAGACCGACTACCCAACGCCGCATCTCGACCGCTTGGCGGCGCAAGGCCTGCGGCTCACGCAGGCCTATGCGAACTCGGCCGTGTGCTCGGCCACGCGCTTCGGCTTGATCACCGGGCGGTATCAATATCGGCTGCGCGGCGGCCTGGAGGAGCCCATCGCCGGCGCGTCGGACACAGTCGGGCTGCCGCCCGGTCACGCCACGCTGCCGTCTTTGCTGAAGCGCGCGGGCTACGCCACCGCTTTGTTCGGCAAGTGGCATCTCGGTTCTCTGCCGACCTTCGGCCCGCTCAAGAGCGGCTATGACCGCTTCTTCGGCAACTACGGCGGCGCGATCGACTACTTCACGCACAAGCCCGGCGTCGGCGACAAGGTCAAGGAAGACCTGTTCGAAGGCGAGGTGCCCGTGCATCAGGCGGGCTACTACACCGACCTGCTGAGCGAGCGTGCGTCCGACTATCTGCGCGAGCGCAAGGCGGCCGCGAAGCCGTTCTTTCTGTCGCTGCACTTCACCGCGCCGCACTGGCCGTGGGAAGGGCCGGGCGACGAAGCGGTGTCGCGCGAGATTGGCAACATCTTCCACTACGACGGCGGCAATCTGGCCACCTACGCCAAGATGGTGACGGCGCTCGATGCCGCTGTCGGGCGTGTGCTCAAGACCCTGGACGAACAAGGCCTGGCAGACGACACCATCGTCATCTTCACCAGCGACAACGGCGGTGAGCGCTTCTCCAAGACCTGGCCCTTCAGCGGCCAGAAGACCGAGCTGCTGGAAGGCGGCATCCGCGTCCCGGCCATCATCCGCTGGCCCGGCCGCGTGAAGGCAGGCCAGGCCAACGACCTGGTGGCGATCAGCATGGACTGGCTGCCCACGCTGCTGGCCGCTGCCGGCGCGGCGCCTGACCCGACCACGCCGCCGGATGGCGAGAACCTCTTGCCCGTGCTGCTCGGCGAGCGCACGAGTGCGCCGCGCACGCTGTACTGGCGCTACAAGGCCAACGCCCAACGGGCCGTGCGCTCGGGCAACTGGAAGTACCTGAAGATCAACGACAACGAGTTCCTCTTCGACGTGGTCGTGGACCAGCGCGAGCGCGCCAACCTGGCCGCCAAGCACCCGGACGTGTTCGAGCAATTGCGGCGCCAGTGGGAGACCTGGAACACGTCGATGCTGCCCATCACGCCGGAGGTCCGCACGCATTCGTTGTCGCCGAAGATCCAGGCCGACCACTACGCGCCGCAGCGAACCGACTGATCGAACGAAGCGCTCGCGACTGCTGACGCGGTGATCCCAGGGCGATTTCGTAGACTGATTCTCATGGAGAACAATCGCGACCCTTCGCTCGACGACCTCGCCGTTTTCATCGCCGTCTGCGAGAGCGCCGGATTCCGTTCCGCGGCAAAGCGTCTTGGTCTGTCACCGTCCAACGTCAGCGACACCGTCACGCGTGTCGAAGGCCGCCTCGGCGTGCCACTTCTCACGCGCAATACCCGGAGCGTGCGACCCACCGAGGCCGGGCGCGAACTGGCGGCGCGCATGGCGCCGCTGCTGGCCGGTGCACGTGCGGCGATGCACGACGTTGCGAGCGCGGGCCGCGAAGTCCAGGGCCTGCTGAAGCTGAATGTGGCGGGCGCGGTGATGGTCGACATCCTGCCGCCGCTGATCGACCGCTTTCTGGCGCGTCACCCATCGGTTCGAGTCGAAGTTGTCGTGGAAGACCGCTTCGTCGATGCCATCGCCGACGGCGCCGACGCGGGAATCCGATACGGAGAGCACCTGGCCAAGGATGTAGTGGCCGTGCCGATCGGACCACCGTTTCAGCAGGCGGCGCTGGCTGCGGCGCCGTCGTACCTGGCCGCGCGCGGCCACCCCTCCCATCCACGCGAGCTACTCGAACACGATTGCATCCGCATGCGCTTCTCGAGCGGTGCGCTGACGTCTTGGGATTTCGAGCGTGCCGGAGAAGTGGTTCGACTCGACCCGCCAAGCCGGTTGATCGTCGGCACCGTGGCCGCCCCGGCTGCGATCGACCTGGCACGCGCCGGCCGAGGCATGGTTCACACGTTCAGGAACTGGCTGGATCCGCTGCTGGTTACCGGCGCATTGGTGCCCGTCCTGCAGGACTGGTGGCCTCGATTCGAAGGCCCACGGCTGTACTTCCCAAGCCGTTTCATGCCAGCGCCGCTGCGGGCATTCGTCGACCTCGTCAACGAAGAACGCACCCGCCAAACGACTGCCGAGTGACTGCGACCACTGTTCGAAATTGCGAACGGCCTGTACTGGTCGCGGCGCCTTCTCGCCTGCTGGGTTGCTGACTACAGTGACGGTCGGAAGAAAGGAAACCCACCATGATCGACATCAAGAAGGCAGGACAGTTCACCCTCGGTACGCGTCGCGTCCAACGCATGGGCTACGGTGCGATGCAACTCGCCGGTAAAGGCGTTTTCGGGCCGCCGGCAAACCGCGCTGGCGCGGTCGCGGTGCTGCGCGCGGCTGTCGAAGCGGGCGTGAACCACATCGACACCAGCGATTTCTACGGCCCGCACGTCACCAATCAGATCATCCGCGAGGCGTTGCATCCGTACCGCGACGAGCTCGTCATCGTCACGAAGATCGGCGCCCGGCGCGGCGACGACGCGTCGTGGATCCCGGCCATGTCACGCCAGGAACTCACGCAGGCCGTGCATGCCAACCTGCGCAACCTCGGTCTGGATGTTCTCGAGGTGGTCAACCTGCGCAGCATGCTCGACGTGCGCGGACCCGCGGAAGGCTCACTGGAAGAGCCGCTCACTGCGCTCGCTGACCTGCAGCGCCAGGGGCTGGTGCGCCACGTCGGCCTGAGCAATGTGACGCCGACGCAGCTGGCAGAGGGGCGCAAGATCTGCCCAATCGTCGGCGTTCAGAACATGTACAACCTGGCGCATCGCGGTGACGACGCGTTCATCGCCGACCTCGCGACCGACGGCACCGCCTATGTACCGTTTTTCCCTCTGGGCGGCTTCTCGCCGCTGCAGTCGACGGCGCTGTCTGACGTTGCCAAGTCGTTGGACGCTACGCCGATGCAAGTGGCTCTGGCGTGGCTGCTGCAACGTTCGCCCAACATCTTGTTGATTCCGGGCACGTCTTCGGTCGCCCATCTGGGCGAGAACCTGGCTGCAGTCGAGTTGGTGCTGCCGACCGAAGCGATCGCCACGCTGGACGGCATCTCGGGCTAGCGCGGGCCTTGTCGATCACGTAGGTCTCGGGCAGGCCGCAGATGCCGTAGGCGATGCCGGCCTTGCCGCTGGTGTCGAGGATCGAAAGCCGATATGGATCGCCATGCTGCGCCAGCCACCCCGCGCCTGCGGGCCGCGTGTCCATGTAGTTCAGGCCGACGATGGGCACGATGCTGCGCTGTGCCAGATCGAGCAACTACGAGTCAGCCAGGCTATCGAGAAGGATTTCCCTCAGCAGGTCAGCGTGTGGAGTCAGCGCGCCATCGCTGTTGGCGTTGTAGTTGCGGACGGCGAACCGGATCAGTTCGTCAACTCCTGCCGCTCTGACTGACCGCGCGGGCAGCCTGATCGGCCAACCAAACCTGACGAAGGCATTGTCAATCGCCGACGCAACCAGGTTCAGGTATCCGTTGTGATGTTGGCAAGGTGTAATCGCGAGCCGCGTGCCAATCTCGGACATGGCTGCGTTGCACAGCGGGCCAAGCTTGCGGGCGGAAGCCCCTGAAAAGGCGGCGTAGCCATGCGATTGGGTCAACCCCTCGCAGCGATTGAAGACGGCGACGGAAAGTGCATAAGCGGCGCGCGCGACCAGATGAGTCTTGAGAGGCTGGCCGCCGTCGTCCTCGTCTCGATTTTGAAGAAACGCCGCGGCGCACAGGTCGAGCCGAGCATTCAGATCGTCAAGATGCGTCATGGACGTGCGGGCAAGCTCCCACGCCTGCGCGCGCGAGGGCGCCACAAGCACATTGCTTTGAGGCGCGGATCCCAGTCCCATCAGGGCAAAGAAGAAGACCTCGAGGCCCGTCGATGAAATGAGCGATGCCGGTGCCGTAGCTAGCGCGACGGGATCCCAAAAGATCGCTTTCGGCCTGGTCTTCGGGTCGAAGAACTCCAGCTGGTGAAGGCTGCCGGACATGCGCAGGGCCGACCCGGCGCGATTCTGGGCGGTCGTCGGAGCCGTCAAGACATTGAAGATCGGAATCTTCGGTTTGTGCAGGCGGGTCGCAACGGGTTTTCCGTCGACGGTGTAGCGGGTCGCCAGTTCCGACAAGGGCCGGCCCTCTGCCATCAGCATCGTGACCACGCGGGTGCCCTTGATGACGCTGCCCGCTCCTACGGCAACGAGGGCATCGCAAGCCAGTTCCTGAGCAAAGGCCGCAGCTCGTTCGATGCATTCGGAAGGCGCCCCCTCGGAAATCTCCGAGAAAACGCCCGCGCAGCGGGGACCCAGAATCTGCTGCAGGTGTTGGATCAGGTCAGTCTTGGCGTGAACGGAGCGGCCACAGACGATGACCGCGCGACGTACCTCAAACCGAGACAACTCCCCGGGAAGATGAGACAGTGCGTCGTCGCCCGAGTACAGGTGAACAGGCAGCGCGCGTGCCGTGAATTGCCGCCTGTCCAGCGCGTTCGTGTTCGGACTCATGAAGAAGCTGCTCTCGAGCGGCTCAACGCCCGCTGAAGCGCGGCTTTTCTTTGGCGGCGAACGCCCGCCGACCCTCGATGCGATCAGCGGTATCGCGAAGCAGGCCGAACACCTGCTGGTCCATCTCGAGGCCTGCGGACAAGGGAAGTTCGCCGCCGACGTCGGCCAGTTGCTTCACGGCGACGACCGACAGCGGCGCGTTGTCTGCAATTCTTTTGGCGATGCCCATGGCACACCGCATCAACTCGTGCGGCTCGACCACCTTGCTCACCAATCCGATGCGGAGGGCTTCCGCAGCGTCGATGCGGTCCCCGGTCAGCAGCAACAGCATGGCGTCAGAACGCGACACTGCGCGAATCATTCGCTGCGTTCCGCCGGCGCCGGGCGTGCTGCCAAGACAGACTTCCGGCAAGCCGAAGGTCGCGGTCGATGAGGCAACGCGGATGTCGCATTGGAGCGCGATCTCGAGGCCGCCGCCCAGCGCGTAGCCGTTGATTGCCGCGATGACCGGCTTGCGGCACTTGAGCGTGGCGATGCCGGGTGGGGGTTCGCGCCCGAAGCGAAGTGTCGCAAAGCTGTCCGATGGCGGCGGAGTCTTCTTCAGATCGGACCCGGTACAAAAAGCCTTCCCGCCCGCCCCGGTCAGCACGGCGGCTCTGATCGCATCGTCGGCCGATATGGTCTGCCAGGCGTTGATCAGCGCCTCGGTCGTGTCCGGATCGATAGCGTTCATTGCATCGGGCCGGTCGATCGTGACGATGGCGACGCTTTGTTCAACTTCCAGCTTGATGCTCATCACTTCGACCCTTGAAGCTTGATGTTGTTGTCGCGGATGATCTGCGTCAGTTTGCGATCTTCTTGACGCAGGAGCACGAGATAGTCCGCACGCGGCATGAGCATTTCCTCGTAGCCGGCATCGTGCAGCGCCTTCTGCATGCCGGCACTCTTCAAGACGGCCTCGGTGGCGTCGTAGAGCTTCTGCAGGACCGCGGGCGGCGTGCCTTTCGGGACGATGATGTCCCACCAGTAATTGCTCTCGTATCCTCGCAGGCCACCTTCCGCCAAGGTCGGAACGTCGAGCGCGAGGGCCGACCGCTTCGAGGTGGCCACGCCGAGCAATTTGAGCCGGTTGCCGCTCGAGTACTGAAGCGCTTGAGGCAGCCCCACGAAAGCCAGCGGAATGTGATCTCCGAGCACATCGGAGATCGCGTTGGATGTGCCGCGGTACGGGACATGCTCGAGCTTCAGACCGACGGTGCGCGCAAACAGAGCGCCGGCAAGGTGCTGCGGTGTGCCGATGCCCGGCGTGCCGTACGCGAGTGGACCCTTCTTTTGGCCGTAGGCGCGAAGATCGGCCAAGTTGTTGACCGGCAGCGCCGAACTGGCGACAAGGACATTCGGCACGGTCGCCAACGGTGCGACGAACTCGAAAGCCGTCTTCGGGTCGAAGGGCAGCGAGTCATACATCTCGGCAAGCGGAGGAAGCGTGCTCGCGCCCAGGCCGATGGTGTACCCGTCGGCAGGTGCGCGCGCCACCTCGGCCCAGCCGATCACGCCGCCGGCGCCGGGCTTGTTCTCGATCACGATCGGCCGCCCGAGGCTTTCAGCCAATTCCTTGAAGACCATTCGCGCCAGGGTGTCGGTGCCTCCACCAGGAGAGAACGGAACGATGGCTCTGATCGGCTTGTTGGGATAGGCGCCCTGAGCCATTGCGGCCGCCGGGATGCAGGCGAGGAAGCCCGCCGCCGCGAACATAGGGAGCAGTGTTCTCCTGGTCATCATGGATGTCTCCCCGAGTGATGCTTCAGACCGACGCGCTGCTGAGGCTGCGGCCGCCGCAGACGTACAGGAGTTGGCCGGTCATGTAGGACGCTGCGGGATCCACCAGCATCCTGACCGCATGGGCAACGTCGGCCGGACTTCCGATCCGCTGCATCGGCACGGTTCGAGCCAGATCATCTTGAACGTTCGGGGCCAGTGCTCTGAACAATGGCGTGTCGGTGATGCCCGGGGCAATGGCATTCACGGTGATGCCGTATCGCGCGAACTCGAGCGCCAGCGTTCGCGTCAGGCTGACCACGCCGCCCTTCGACGCCGAGTAGCTGGCTTGCCCCCGGTTTCCCAGCCAGGCGCGCGAGGAGATGTTGACGATTCGCCCGAACTTCTTTTGCATCATCGACGTCGCGACTGATTTGGTGCAGATGAATTGAGAGGTGAGATTGACTCTGATCACACGCTCCCAGAATTCGAGATCCATCTTGGTCACGAGCTGGTCGCCGCCGATGCCGGCGTTGTTGATCAAGATGTCCACCTTGCCGTGCGTTGCGATGCAAGCTGCCGTGGCGGCGTTCACCGAGTCGACGGATGTCACGTCCACCTGCGCGGCTGCGATGTCGAAGCCTTTTGCGGCGAGCGACGAGACGGCGGCGGCTAGCGCTTCTTCATCCATGTCCCAGACGATCACGGCGCTCCCGGCCGATGCCAGGCCTTCTGCAATGCCCAAGCCGATGCCCTTGGCGCCGCCGGTCACGATGGCCGCACGGCCGGCAAGAGTTTCGTGTTCCATCTTGATGCCTTTGCTCAACGATCAGCGACTGAGAATGTGGAGGTTGGGATATCGAACGGCTCCCTCGTGGGGGCTTTCTCCCAACTCGAAATCCGCCGGCCCTCGGCCGACAGCGTGTCGAGCAGCGAAGAGCTCGTCCAGTAGCCATGAGGGTTGCCGCGGGCCTCCGCGTAGTACTGGAGGCGCTGCGCCACTTCATGCAGGCCGATGCTGTCGGCCATGAACAAAGGGCCGCCGCGGTGCTCCGGGAATCCATAGCCGGCCGTCCACACCACGTCGATGTCGCTGCCTCGGCAGGCAATGCCCTCCTCGAGGATCTTCGCCCCCTCGTTGATCAGCGGGTAGAGCAGGCGCTCGACGATCTCGCGCTCATCGATCGCCGGCCGCCGCGCGATGCCATGCCGAGCGGCCAACTCGATCGAGATGCGTTCGGTTTCGGGATCCGGCAGCGCAGTGCGGCCTTCGTAGCGGTAGTAGCCAGCGCCTGTCTTCTGTCCGTGGCGGCCGTGTTCGTAGAGGGCGCGCACGAGCGCGCGATAGCTGGCGTCCGGCGGCAAGCCCCCCGACTTGGCGCATTCGATGACCGTTCGGGCACCCACATCGACGCCCGCCATGTCGAGCATGCGGCACGGCCCCATGGCCATGCCGAGCGCCTCGACTGCAGCGTCCACCTGGGCGGGCGATGCGCCCTCCATCAGCAGGAACTCTGCTTCGCGCATGTAGACCTCGGCCATCCGATTACCGATGAAGCCGTAGCACACGCCCGAGACGACGGCCGTCTTGCCGATGCGCCGTGCCAGCGCCATCACGGTCGCGAGCACGTCGTCCGCCGTCTCGCGGCCGCGCACCACTTCGAGCAGCTTCATCACATGGGCCGGACTGAAGAAGTGCATGCCGACGACATCTCGCGGCCGCCCCGTTGCCGCTGCGAGGCGGTCGACGTCTAGGGTCGACGTATTCGTGGCGATGATCGCGCCGGGCTTGCAAAGCTTGCCAAGGCGTGTGCAGACTTTTTCTTTCAGAGCAAAGTCCTCGTAGACGGCCTCGACGACGAGATCGCAGTCGGCGAGTGCCGCATCGCGGAGTTCGGTGTGCAGCAGCGCCATGCGGGCGGTCAGGTCGTCGCCGCTGATCCTTCCTTTGGCGGTGTTCGCCTCGTAGACGGAGTGAATCGTCGAGACGGCGGTGTCGAGTGCAGCCTGGCTGGAGTCGACGAGACGCGTGGGCAGCCCCGCGTTGAGAAAGCTCATCGCAATGCCACGCCCCATGGTCCCGGCCCCCAGCACGCCGATGCAGTGGACCTCGCGGTGTTGGATGTCGCGCGACAAACCGGGGATCTTCCGTGTGCCGCGGCGCGCGAGGAAGAGATGCCGCAGGGACTGCGACTGCGGCGATGTTCGCAGCGCCTCGAACAGGCTCGCCTCGATGGCCTCGCCCATCGCGAAGGGCAGGAACGATGCCTGCACGGCTCTCGCGATGGCCACGGCCGCCGGATAAAACGGCTGGCGATCGCGGGCCTGGGCCACGGCCGCCTCCAGATGCCGGGACAGTGTGTCGTCGGGCATGAGACACACTTCGCTCAGGCGGCGAAGCGAATGCCTCGTTTGCACCCATTCGTGGGCGAGCGCGATCGCGTCTGCCAGCGCATCGGGGGCGACGCGATCCACGATGCCGGCCGCCAGCGCGGCCGCACTGTCGAGCGTGCGGCCGCTCGAGATCAGGTCCAGCGCCAATTCGGGCCCGACGAGCCGAGGCAGGCGCTGCGTGCCGAGAGAGCCGGGAAGAAGGCCGAGCTTGACCTCCGGAAAGCCGAACTGCGTGCCCTCCGCCGCGACGCGCGCATGGCAGGCCAAGGCAAGTTCGAACCCGCCGCCGAGCACCGAGCCATGCAGCGCGGCGACGACCGGGCGGGCCTGCGCCTCGATGCGTGCAAGGATGCGGTTGAACGGGGCGGGCGAAAAGTCCGGGCTGTCGAGGCCAGTGATGTCGCCGCCGGCCACGAAGGTGCGACCGTCACAAGCCACCACGAGCGCCGCCAAGTCGTCTCGAGCCTCCCAGGCGTCCAGCGCATGGCCCAGCTGTGCGACGACGTCCGCCGAGATCGCGTTGACCGGCGGATGATCGATCACGATGACGCCGAGGCCGCGTCGGACCTCGAGTCGGACCTTCATGCCACGCCCTGCGATTCGTGCAGCTCGCGGGCGCCGCTGGCCGATGCGCGAAACGCCTGCAGCAGCACGCTTCTCTTGGCGGTGGTGGTCGCCATGGCCGCCGCTTTCACATGGCCGTAGCCGCGGATCCCGTCCGGCAGGCTGGCAAGCGCGACCGCATTGGGCAGGTTGTCCTTGCGCAAGTGGGCGAGCATCTCGCGAACAGTGGCTTCGTATTCAGCAATGAGCGCGCGCTCGGCGCGCCGCTCTTCGGTGCGGCCGAACGGGTCGAAGCGGGTGCCGCGAAGGCCCTTCAGCCGCGCGAGCACGCGCATCGCATGAAACACCCAGGGTCCCCATTCCTCTTTCTTGGGGTGGCCGGTGACGGGGTCGCGGCGCGCGAAGAGCGGCGGCGCCAGATGAATGCCGAGCCGGCTCTGACCATCGAATTGCGCGCGCAGCTTCGCCATGAAGTCCGGCCGCGTGTAGAGCCGCGCGACCTCGTATTCGTCCTTGTAGGCCATGAGCTTCGCGAAGTTGTGCGCGACTGCGCGCGCCAGCACCTGATCGCCCGCGCCGCTCGCGTTGATCGCACGTTCCGCCGCCAGCGCTTCATCGACGAGAGTGCGCCAACGCTTGGCATACCCTGCATCCTGAAAGTCGGTCAGCAGGCGGGTTCGATGGGCGATGAGCTCGTCCATCGACAGCTCGCTCGTCGAACGCTGCGCCGGCAGGCGCGGCAGGGCGGTCTGCTCGACTTGATGCGGATGAACGGCCCAGAGCCGGCCCGCCTCGAAGGCGCGTCGATTCATCTCGACCTGCACGCCGTTGAGGGCGATGGCTTGTTCGAGCGCCTCGAGGCTCACGGGCAGCCACCCGCGCTGCGCGGCCACGCCGAGCAGAAACATGTTGGCGGCGATGGTGTCGCTGAAGAGAGCCAGCGCCAGGCCTGTCGCGTCCACGAAACTGGTGTGAGGTTCCGCCAGCCGCTGAAGCACCTTGCGTTGCAGAAGGTCCCTGTCCACGCGGGCGTCGCGGTCCGTCACGAACGCGGCAGTCTCCTGGACCCTGCGGTTGCCGACGAAGCGCGTCGAATCGCCGAACGTCAGAAACGACTCATCGCTCAAGGCCGCGACCATGTCGAAGCCCATCACGAGGTCGGCATCGCCCTGCCCGAGCCGTTGACTGTGGATGTCTTCCGGCGTCTCGGCGATCCGCAGGTGGCTGAAGACCGCGCCGTTCTTCTGCGACAGGCCGGTCATGTCGTAGGAGGAGGGCGCCTTGTACTCGAGGTAGGCCGCCATCGCGAGGATGGCACTCACGGTGACGACGCCCGTGCCGCCGATGCCGGCCATCATGACGGACCAGGTACCGCCGACGATGGTCGCGACCTCCGGAGACGGGAGGGATCGCAGGAGATCGGCGGGAAGTTCGACCTTCCCGGCTTTCGCGAGCTGAGCCCCATGCACCGTGACGAACGACGGACAAAAGCCCTGAACGCAGCTGAAGTCCTTGTTGCAGGCCGACTGGTTGATCGTGCGCTTGCGCCCCAGCTCGGTCTCCAGCGGCTCCACGCTCACGCAACCGGACTGCACGGAGCAGTCTCCGCAACCCTCGCAAACGTCCGGGTTGATGTACACGCGTCGATCGGGGTCCGGGTACTCGCCCTTCTTGCGTCGCCGGCGCTTCTCCGCGGCACAGGTCTGGTCGTAGATCAGCGCGGTGCAGCCGGCCTGGTCGCGCAACTCTCTTTGCACGCGCTGCAATTCACGCCGATCGAGCAGCTCGACCGACTGCGGCAACGCGCGCCCGCCGGCATAGCGGCCCACGTCCTCCGTCAAGACCACGACGCGCTTGACGCCCTCGGCCAGGATCTCTTGCGCGAGACCCGCGACATCGAGCTGGCCGTCCACCGGCTGGCCGCCGGTCATCGCGACCGCATCGTTGAAGAGGATCTTGTAGGTGATGTTGACGCCGCTCGCCACAGCGGCGCGGATCGCGAGGATGCCGGAATGAAAGTAGGTCCCGTCACCGAGGTTCTGGAACACGTGCCGCGTGTTCGAAAACGGCGCCAGGCCGACCCAGTTGAGACCTTCGCCGCCCATCTGCGTGCTCAGGTGGGTGCGTGGCTTGGCCCACATGGCCATGCCGTGGCAACCGATGCCCGCGATGGCCTTGCTGCCCTCCGGCAGCGCGGTCGAAGCGTTGTGCGGACAGCCCGAACAGAAATACGGCAGCCGCTTGTCTGCAGCCGGCGTGATCCCGATGATCGCGCGGCGATAGGACCGGAGGCCCGCCACGCTGGATGCCAGCGCGTCATCCGCGATCCCGAGTGCCGCGAGGCGGGCCGCGATGGCCAGCGCCACGTCCGCCGGCTCCAACGACTTCTCGGAGGGCAACAGGACATGGCCCGCGAGATCGTGCTTGCCGGTGATGGCCGGGCGGGCCGGCGCGTTGTACAGAAGCGCGGCCGCTTGCAACTCCATGAAGGCCGCCTTCTCCTCGACGAAGAAGAGCTCGTCGCGACCGGCGGCAAACTCCCGCAGGCCCAGCGGTTCGAGAGGCCAGATCATCCCCACCTTGTAGACGGCGACACCGAGCGTGCGGGCTCGTTCGGCGTCGATGCCGAGGATGCGAAGCGCCTGGCGCACATCCTGATGCGCCTTGCCGGCCGTGACGATGCCCAGCCGGCCGGCGGCGCCGAACGAGACGGCATCAAGCCGATTGGCGCGCGCGAAGCGGTGCACCAAGGGCAGCCGGTGCTGGTTGACGATCTCCTCGTCGCGCAGCGGCGCGTACACGCCGCGGTAGTGCACGCCTTCGGGTGGAACCAGGTCGTCTGCGGACGGCAGGGCGACACGAAACGCGTCCAGGTCCAGTCGCGCGATTGCCGTCTGCTCGGCCGTCTCGTTGACCATCTTGATGCCGACCCAGGACCCGCTGTAGCGCGACATCGCGTAGCCCAGCAGCCCGAGCTGAAGCGTGTCCTCGACGTTGGCCGGGTAAAGCACCGGTATCGACAGGCTGGCCATCGCCTGCTCGCTGTGATGAGCCACGGTAGAGGACTTGCCTGGATGGTCATCGCCGAACACCGCCAGCGCGCCGCCGTGGCGATGAACGCCCGCGCAGCTGGCATGCTTGAGCGCGTCTGCGGCGCGATCGACGCCCGGCCCCTTGCCGTACCACAGGCCAAAGACACCGTCCACGCGGGCCGGCCCATAGGCGTCGATCTGCTGTGAGCCGCTGACGGCGGTGGCCGCAAGCTCTTCGTTCACGCCGGGCTGGAAGACGATGTCGGCGGCGTGCAAGGCCTTCTGCGCCTTCCACAGCGCCAGATCGAACCCGCCCAAGGGCGAGCCTCGATATCCCGAGACATAGCCAGCGGTGTTCAATCCGGCTCGCCGGTCGATCTCGCGCTGTGCGAGAAGGACTCGCATAAGCGCCTGCGCGCCGCTGACGAGGACTTCCTTCTCACCGAGGTCTTGCCGCGCGGCCAGCCCCTGGCTACGCAGGCCCCGCGCATGCTTCGTGTCGAGCCGTGGTTCAGTCAACCTTCGCTCCTGATGTCTTCACGACCTTGCTCCACATGGCGAGGTCCTGCACGATGAGCGCCTTGAATTGCTGCGGTGTGCTGCCCATGATTTCGACACCCTGCTTGGCCAAGGTGTCGGCGAATTCCTTGCTCGTCAGGACCTTGGCGGTGGCGGCCTGCAGCTTGTCGAGCACGTCGCGTGGGGTGCCGGCCGGGGCCATCAAGCCGTACCATGCGGTCGCCTGAAAACCGGGCACGGTCTCGCCGATGGTGGGCAAGTCGGGGGCGAGCTTGGTGCGCTGCGAGGTCGCCACCGCGAGGGCGCGCAGCTGCCCGCTGCGCACCAACGGCATCACCCCCGGGAGGCTGCCGAAGAGCAGCTGCACCTGGCCGCTCACCGTATCGGCCGCAGCAGCAGCCACGGCCTTGTAGGGCACGTGGGTCATGTCGATGCCCGCCGAGCTCTTGAGCATCTCGCCCAGCAGATGATTGAGGCTGCCGTTGCCCGCCGAGCCGTAGTAGAGCGGCTGCTTTTTTGCGAGCTGGATCAGCTCGGCCACCGTGCTTGCCGGCAGCTTGGGATTCACGACCAGCGCATAGGGCGCGGTGGCGATGAGGCTGATGGGCTCGAAGTCCTTGATGGGGTCGAAGGGGATCTTGCTGTAGAGAACAGGGTTGATGGTCTGTGAGCTGCTGGCGGCCATGAGCAGCGTGTAGCCGTCGCGGGGTGCCTTGGCGGCGAAGTCGGTTCCGATGTTGCCGCCGGCACCGGCCCGGTTGTCGACCACGATGGTCTGGCCGATCTGTTGGCCGAGGTGTTGGGCGAGGACCCGGGCAACGCTGTCAACGGCGCCCGCCGGGCCGCTGGGCACGACGAGGGTGACGGGGCGGCTCGGGTAGGTCTCTGCGTGGGCGGCTACGGCCCCGAGTGCCGTGCACAAGGCCAGCAGGGCGGCGAGCGAGCGAACGTACATGGTCTGTCTCCTTTGCTTTTTTGTCGAGGGTCCGGGCGTGTGGCGTCAAGCAGGCTGCGCCAGCGGCAGCCGGTCCACGATCGCGCGCGCCATCTCGCGCGTGCCGGTGCTGCCGTCGCCGCCGATGTCGCGGGTGCGCAGGCCGGCGTCGAGCACGCCGTCGATCGCGGCGTTCAAGCGCGACGCGAGCTCGGGCGCCTGCAGCGAGTGCTCGAGGGCCAGCGCGAGGCTGCTGGCGGTGCCGATGGGATTGGCGACGTTCTTGCCCGCGATGTCCGGCGCAGACCCGTGGACCGGCTCGTACAGGCCGCGCCGCCTGCCGGACGCGCCCGGCGCCGACAACGATGCCGAGGGCAGCATGCCGAGCGAACCCGAGATCATCGCGGCGCAATCCGAGAGAATGTCGCCGAAGGTGTTCTCCGTCACGATGACGTCGAACTGCGTGGGCTGGCGCACGAGTTGCATGGCGCAGTTGTCCACGTACATGTGGCTGAGCGCGACATCCGGGTACTCGGTGCGGCCCACGGTGGCAACCACGTCGCGCCACAGCGCACCGCTGGCCAGCACGTTGCCTTTGTCGACCGAGCAGACCTTCGAGCGCCGCGTGCGCGCGAGATCGAAGGCCGCACGCGCGACGCGCTCGATTTCGTCGGAAAAATAGACGAGGCTGTCGAGGCCGCGGCGGCGTCCATCGGCCAATGTCTCCACGCCGCGCGGGGTGCCGAAGTAGAGGCCGCCGAGCAATTCGCGGACGATGAGCAGATCGGTGCCCGCGACGACCTCGGGCTTGATCGGTGAACCGTTCACGAGCGCGCGCGCGACGCGAATCGGACGCAGGTTCGCGAACACGCCCATCTTCTGTCGCAACTCGAGCAGTGCCGACGCGGGCCGCTCGGACGGAGGCAGCGCGGAAAAGGCCTCGTTGTCTTCGGCACCGAAGAGCACGGCATCAGAAGCCAGCGCCTCGGCCAGCACTCGGCGCGGAAGGGTTTCCTTCTCTGTGCGCCAGGCACCGTAGCCGCATTGCGCTTGGCTCACGTCCAGATTCATCGAGGACTTCACCCATGCGAACACGGGCTCGAGCGCCGTGAAGATTTCAGGGCCCACGCCGTCGCCGGGCAGAAGAAGCAATCGTTGGGTTGGCAAGTGGTTCTCCTCGGAAGGGATGGGCAGGAATCTCAAAGCTGCATCGCACGCCAAAGCCATGGCGCCTCGCGCCGCTGGCGCGCTTCGAACTCGTCGATTGCTCGCTGGTGGCGAAGCGTCAGCGCAATCTCGTCGAGACCATGGAGCAGGCGCTCCTTGCGCGTTGGGTCGATCTCGAAGGCCACGGCGTCGCCGTGTGGTGGCGCAATCGCTTGCGCGGGCAGATCGATCGTCCATTGCGCACCCGGCTCGCGCTGGGCCGCGTGGACAAGAATGTCCACCTTCTCCCTTGGCAGACGAATCGCCAACAGGCCGCTGTTGACGCTGTTCTGAAAAAAGATGTCGCCAAAGCTGGGCGCGATGACGCAACGGATGCCCCATTGCACGAGCGCCCACACCGCGTGCTCGCGGCTCGACCCGCAACCGAAGTTGTCGCCCGCGATCAGGATCGAGGCGTGGCGCCATGGCGGGCGATTGAGGATGAAGTCTGGCCGCTCGACACCATTCGCGTCGAAGCGTCGGTCGGAGAAGAGCGCGCGATCGAAGCCCGTCTTCTCTAGGCTTAAGAGGTGCTGCTTCGGACACAGCTGATCCGTGTCGATGTTGTCTTCGGCCATCGGAATGGCGCCGCCTGCAAGCACGGTGAACGGCTTCATCGCGCGTCTTCCTGCTTCGCGATCGGGTAGGCGAGTCGTCCGGTCAACGCTGCGGCGGCTGCAGTGGCCGGGCTCACGAGATGAGTACGCGCATCGCGTCCCTGCCGTCCTTCGAAGTTCCGGTTGGACGTCGAGGCACAGCGCTGTCCGGGGCCAAGGACATCGCCGTTCATGGCCAGGCACAGCGAGCAGCCGGGCGAACGCCATTCGAAGCCGGCGGTGCGGAATATGTCGGCCAGTCCTTCGGCTTCCGCATGGGTTTTCACCAGCCCCGACCCCGGCACGACGATCGCCGTCACGCCATCGGCCACGTGCCTTCCCTGGATGAGCGACGCGGCCGTTCGCAGGTCTTCCAGTCGCCCGTTGGTGCACGACCCGATGAACACGTGATCGACGCGAATGTCGGCGACGGCCATGCCCGCCTCGAGGCCCATGTAGTCAAGGGCGCGCTGCATGGCGTACCGGCGGGCCGGGTCTGGCTCCTGGGCCGGGTCGGGCACGACACCATCGATGGCGACGCTGTCCTGAGGCGTCGTGCCCCAGGTGACCATCGGCCGCAGGGAGTGCACATCGATCTCGATGACCCGCGCATACCTTGCACCTTCGTCGCTTGGCAAGGTCTGCCAGTGGGCCTGCGCCACGTCCCAATCCGGCCCCGCCGGCGCCAGCGGTTTGCCGCAGAGATACGCGAACGTGACATCGTCAGGGGCAATGAGGCCTGCGCGAGCACCAGCCTCGATGGCCATGTTGCAAAGCGTCATGCGAGCTTCCATCGAGAGCGTTCGGATGGTCGAGCCCGCGAACTCGATGACATGACCGGTGCCTCCCGCGACGCCGACGCGCCCGATCACCGCCAGCGCCAGGTCCTTCGCTCCGACGCCATCGGGGAGGCGGCCTTCCACGCGCACCAGCATGTTGGCCGGCTTGCGGCGCCACAGCGTTCGAGTGGCGAAGACATGCTCGACTTCGGAGGTCCCGATGCCGAATGCAAACGCACCGAACGCACCGTTGGTCGAGGTGTGGCTGTCGCCGCAGACGATCACCGAACCCGGCAGGCTGTAGCCCTGCTCGGGCCCGACGACGTGGACGATGCCCTGGCGCGGATCAGCCTCGTCAAAGATCGTGATGCCGTATTGCGCAGTGTCCCGATGGAACGCTTCCATCATGGCCTTCGCTTGGGGACTCGGCGGCACGAGATCCCGGTCGCGCGTCGGTATCGTGTGGTCGATCACCCCCATCATCGTTTCGGGGTGCCGCACGCGGCGATCTGAAAAGCGAAGTGCTGAGAATGCCAAGGGCGTGGAGCCCTCATGGAGGATGTGCCTGTCCACGTAGAGAAGGCAATCGTCACCGCTGCGTGCGACGACGTGCGCATCCCAGATCTTGTCGAACAGCGTTCGCAGGTGATTTGAAGTGGTGGCAGGCATCGCGCCACTGTAGGGAAGGCGCCCCGCATTGAACACAACAGAAAGTTGAGGCTGGACTCACCAAATGCTGGGCAGAGCCGCGCTCTTGGCTGCGTGCGGGATCTCGACGTAGGATCGAAACTGCAATCCATTTGGAACGTCATGTCTGCCCGTCGCAAGCTCCCGCCACTCAATGCACTCAAGGCCTTCGAAGCCGCCGCCCGCCTCGGTGGGTTCACCGCTGCCGCAGAGGAGATGTTCGTCAGCCCCGGCGCCATCAGCCGCCATGTTTCCAATCTCGAGGGGTTTCTGGGCGCCACGCTTTTTCAGCGAGGCCACAACGAGGTTCGACTGACCGCGGATGGGGCCGACTACCTGGCGCAGATTGCAACGGCGCTGTCGGCCATCGAAAGAGCGTCCAGTGGAATGGCCAAGCCGGCGCGCGACCGGAACCTGAACATCCACGCGCTGCCGACATTTGCCGAGTACTGGCTGATGCCTCGTCTTGGAAGATTTCGCGACGCTCATCCGGATGCCTGCATTCAGCTCACCACGTCACTGGAGGAGACCGATTGGGACACGGACAGCGCCGACGTCTCGATCTACGCCAGCTTCGGCGGCTGGAATGAACGTGGCACGCATCTGTTCGACAGCGTCGTCAGCCCCGTGTGTGCGCCGTCGCTTGTGCAAGGCGCCACCCCGACCGCGGCGCAACTCGTGAGCTGGCCTTTGCTCAGTTCGGTCAACAAGACCAACGACTGGCTGCGCTGGTTCCACGCCGCGGGCTTGCAGCCCGATGGCGCGCCGCCCCGCTACCTGTTCGGCTCCTCTGCAATGGCCTACAAGGCCGCGACACATGGCTTGGGCGCCGTGTGCGCCGAACTGGTCTTCGTCGAGTCGCTCGTTCTTGCACGCAGTCTGGTGCGGTTGAGCGATTTGACGACCATCGGATCAGGCTACTTCTTCGAGCTGCGGCCCGGCGAGAGAGAGTCTTCGCTTGCGCGATCCTTCAGGGAATGGATCGTGGCTGAGGCTGGTCATTGACAACGAGTACGGGCTCGATGCTCAGGCTCAAGCGCCCAACATGCTTCTCCCGGCTGCTTCGAGAGCCGGCTTGACGCTCTCGAACGAGCCGCCGCCATCGCACGGCACGATCGCGCCGGAGATGTAGCTCGCGTAGGGCGACGCGAGGAAGAGGGCGAGGTTGCCGATGTCGTCGAGCGTGCCGAGCCGCCGCAGCGGGACGCTCGCCTCGGCGAACGCGCGTTCCTCGGGGCCTGGCGCGATGAGCCGGCGAACGCCCTCGGTTCCGTCAATGGGGCCCGGCGAGATGGCGTTGACCCGGATCCCCACCGAGCCCCATTCCAAGGCGAGCATTCGCGTCAGTTGGTCGACGCCCGCCTTGGCTGAGCCGCAGTGAGCCTGGAAGCGCATCGGTACCGTACCTTGCGGCGCCGTGATGTTGATGACGGCGGCTCCCGGCTGGCGCAGATGGGCATAGGCCTGCCTGAGCACGTGGAACGAGCCGACGAGGTCGATGTCGATGACCGACTTGAAGCCGTTGGCGGAGATGTCCTTGGCTTGCGCCAGGAAATTTCCCGCGGCGCCCGAGATCAACACATCGATCGGGCCGAAGCGCTGCACCGCCCGCTCGAACAGCGCGCCCACGGCATCGAAGTCCCGGACGTCGGCGCAGTCGCCGAAGGCGTGCACACCGTCCGCCGTCAGTGCCTGGATCGCGGCGTGCACGTTTTCCTGCTTGCGGCTGGCCACGGTGACATGGGCACCGCAGCGCCCGAAAGCCTGTGCGATACCGAAGTTGATGCCGGTCGTTCCGCCGAACACGACCACGTGCCGGCGTTCAAAGCTGATGTCGATCTTCATCGTTGTCTTAGGCGAGATGACGCGCGAAGAAGGCCCGGATGCGGGCTCGAGCGTCGGCCGCGTCCTTGTCCTTGTAGCTCGACCCGAGGACGGTACCGAGCACGCCGATCAGGCCCTGGTACTCGTCGAGGAAGGAGTGCCCGGCGTCCGGGTACTCTTTGACGTCATGCTCGATCTGGCGCCGCTCGAGGGCGCCGTTCAGCCGCGCCGCCGCGCCTTTCAGCGTCCTGTCGCGGCCGCCGTAACTCGCCACCACCGGGCAGGCGCCGTCCAGGATCGCGTCGATGTCGTTCGGAACCTGGCCATAGTTCGGTGCCGCCACTGAAAAGCCGTGGCCGGCTGCCAGCAGGATCGCGAAACCGCCGGTCGCGCAGAAGCCGATGATGCCGGTCTTGCCGCTGCAATCGGGGCGGCCCGCGAGCCATTGCCGCACCGCGTCGACATCGTCGAACGCCGGCCCTCTGCGCGCCGCCAGATCCTTCATCAGGGCGCGGATGCAACGGATGCGGCCGCCCCACGAGAACAGGTCCGGCGCCACCGCGAGATAGCCTTCCTGGGCCACCCAATCGGCGTGGCCGCGCGTCACGTCGGTCAGACCGAAGATGTCGTGCAGCACGATGACGCCCGGCCACGGTCCCTGGCCTGGCGGCGCGGCCACATAGGCTTTGAGCGGGTGGTGTGGGGTCGTAATCGAGACATCGGCCATAGCGTTTCCCTGACGCGAGTTGGAACGTGCGGCGTTCTGAAAAAGGTGGCCGGCATCGCCCCACTGTAGGGAAGGCGCATCGCATTGAACACCACAGAAAGTTGAGGCTGGACTCACCAAATGGTGGGCATGCCTGCGCTTCAGCGGCAGGTGAAGAGAGGACCTAAACGAGGGCCGATATATATCGTTGGATTCGTCATGGCCGGCTCACGAGAATGAGATTCGCAGACCGCAACAGCGGCAAGACGAAGGAGACAAAGTCATGACACTCGAATACTCATAGGCCGTTTGACGCCTCTGAAACAGAGGCGGCTTCACCCGATCCGACGAGGATCGACAGAACCAACAAGTCCGACGGCATTCCGCCGATCGGGACGCATTCCATCGACTGGAGGGGACAACATGGCCTACCGGGTCACGCTTGGCGCGCCGATGCTTCATGCCATCGCCGTCGCCGCAGCAACATCGATCAGTGTCGCGGCGCACGCAGAATCAAATTCGACAGTCACGATTTACGGCATCTTCGATGCCGGCGTCGAGTACTTGACGAATGTCGGGCCCACCGGCGACCGCATGGTGCGCATGCCCTCGCTCACCGGAACCTTTCCGTCGCGCATCGGCTTTCGCGGCAGCGAAGATCTCGGCGACGGACTGAGAGCCGTCTTCGTGCTCGAAGAGGGCTTCGCGCCGGACATGGGCACGCTGAACCAGGGCGGACGCGCCTGGGGCCGGCAGGCCTTCGTCGGCCTCAGCGGGCCGTGGGGGCAGCTCTCGTTCGGGCGCCAGTACTCGCAGATCTTCTTCGCGCTCATCGGCGATACGCTGGCCCCGAATATCTATGCCGCGGGCGTGCTGGACACCTACATCCCTAACGCGCGTGTCGACAACTCGGTCGCCTACCGCGGAACCTTCAACGCCTGGACAGTCGGCGCGACGTACTCCATCGGGCGCGATGCCGTGGCGGCCCCCGCCGCGGGCGGCTGCGCCGGCGAGAGCAGCAGCGACTCCAAGGCCTGCCGCCATGTCTCAGGCCTGTTGCAGTACTCGACGAAGGAATGGGGTGTTGCCGCCGTCTACGACAGCAACGCCGGCGGCGCCGGAACCGGGAGCCCGCTGCCGTCGAGTTCGCAGACAGATACGCGCAAGTTGATCAATGGCTTCTACACCGTCGGCCCGGTGTTGATCGGCGCCGGCTTCGAGCGCCGCATCAACGAAGGCGCGCCGGCGAGCAACGCGCCGACGACCGCGCGCAGCAACTACTGGTGGTTGGGGGGGTCGTATCGCGTCGACCTCGTCAATCTCGACCTGCAGTACGGCTCGTTGAAGTACAGCGGCAGCACCACCGGTAACGGCGCGCGTGTGCTCGCGGCGCGCGCGATGTACCACTTGTCCAAGCGCACCGCGGTCTATGCCAGCGTCGGCCATATCGACAACCAGGGCACGAGCGCGGTCACCATCGACGGTGGCAACATCAGCGGCTCCGCCCCGGCCGCCGGTGGCCAGCAGAGCGGGGTGATGCTCGGCATTCGCCACTTCTTCTGACGCATGCGCGGCCAGGAGGCCGCTGCCCGGCGAAGCATCGCCTGCGCGTCCGGCCGGGCGCGTTCACCGGGGTGGACGGCCCGCGATTCGGGGCGGCCCTGGCGCGTGCCGCAGTCGACAGCTGCCGCGCATTCAATCGAGAGCTCCAAGCCCGCGTGACGCGCTAGCCCTGAAACCTCAGAGGACAGCCTTCACGCGTTCCGGCAACAACGGCAGGTCGCGCAGCCGCTTGCCGGCCGCGTGCGCGAGCGCATTCGCCAGCGCCGCCGAGGCGGGGCCGACCGTCGCCTCGCCGGCCCCCAGCGGCGGCGCGTCGGGACGGTCGACGATCACGACCTCGATGGTCGGCACCTCGTCGAAGCGCATGATCGGGTAGCCGGCCCAGTCGACCGACGTGATGGCCTGGTGGTCGAAGCGCATGCGCTCCTTCAGCGCCCAGCTCAAGCCCTGGACGATGCCGCCTTCGCATTGGCTCACCACGCCGTCGGGGTTGATGACCTGGCCGACGTCCACCGCCGCCACCGCGCGCGCGATCGAGATCTTGCCGCTGGCGCGGTCGAGGTCGATGTCGACGATCACCGCGACGTAGGTCGAGATGTTCTTGTAGCGCGCGTAGGCGACGCCGCGCCCGCGTTGGCCGTCCGACGGTGCGCCGGGCTTCCAACCCGCCGCATCGGCCGCTGCCTGCAGCACCGCACGTGCGCGCGGGTCGGCCAGGTGGGCGAGCCGGAACGCGACCGGGTCGGCGCCTGCCGCCAGCGCGAGCTCGTCCATGAAGCACTCGATGGCGTAGATGTTGCCGTGCCCGCCGAGGGTGCGCAGCGAGCCGGTGCGCAGCGGCATCTCGGTCAGCAGGTGGTGGACGATGCGCTGACGCGGCAGCTCGTACAGCGGCACGGCGTTGCGGTCGCCGTTGCCGAACGGCTGCGGGATCTTCAGCGGCGGCGAGACGTGATGCCCTTCGCCGAGGTACCACGCGCCCAGCAGGTTCAGGCCGCCCGGCTGGCCGGGTCGCGTCGCGTGCGTGTTGCTCCAGAGCTCGTAGTGCCAGTCGACTATTCTGCCGTCGGCCGAGAGGCCGGCCTTGGCCTCCATCAGCATGGCCGGTGCGATCGGCGACCACGCGAACTCGTCCTGTCGTGTCCACTGCAATTTAACGGGCCGGCCCGGCAACGCACGCGCGAGCAGCGCGGCGTCGAACGCTGCATCGTCGGCGCCGTTGTGGCCGTAGCAGCCGGCGGCCTGGACGTGGATCACGGCTACGTTCTGCGGCGGCAGGCCGAGCGCAAGCGCGATGTCGCCGCGCAGCGGGAACACGCCCTGCGTGTGCGACCACAGCGTCAACCGGCCGTCGGCGAACGAGGCGACCGCGCAGCTCGGGCCGATTGAGCCGTGCGACAGGTAGGGCCGGCTGTAGCTGGCCTCGACCCACGTGACCACCGTGCCGGGCGCGGGCTCTGAGCCCGTCTCCTTGAGCACGGTGTCGTCGCTGGCGAACGACTTCAGCGCTTGCGGCAGGCGGGCTTCGTCCGGCAGTGCGAGCTCGCTGGCCTTCCAGCGCGCGGAGGTGCGAAGCGCGTTCGCGGCAGCGATCGCCTGCTCTTCGCGTTCGGCCACCACGCCCAGGAAGCTGGCGATGCGCACGACGGCCGCGACGCCTGGCATTGCGCGCACGTGCTTGTCGTCCACCGCCTCCAGCACGGCGCTGGGCGAGGGCGGCCGCACGACGCGACCGAAGGCCATGCGGGGCAGGCGCATGTCCTGCAGGAAGACGCCGCGTGCCATCACCTTGTCGGGCAGGTCGATGCGCGGCACCGGCTTGCCGACGAGCTTGTGCTCTGCCTGCGGCTTGGGGCGGACGCGGTGCGAGACCTCGCGCTTGAGCAGTGCGGCATCGCCGCGCACGATGTCGCCGTAGCTGAGCTGGCGCCCGTCGGTGCTGCGAACCATGCCGCGCTCGACCTTCAGCGTGTCCGCATCGACTTGCAGCCGCTCGGCCGCCGCGGCCAGCAGCACCGAGCGGGCCTGCGCACCGGCCGCGCGCAGCGCCGATCCGCTCTGTTCCACTGACTGCGAGCCGAACGTGTAGCCCTCGTCAGGGCTGCGCGTGGTGCCGGCCGAGACCATGCGGACCTGATCCATCCCGAGGTCCATCTCCTCGGCCGCGATCTGCGCCAGCGCCGTGAGGATGCCCTGGCCGAGCTCGGCCTTGCCGGTGTAGACGGTGGCGACGCTGTTCTCGGACACCGCGATCCAGCCCTCGAGGCGCTTGGTCTTCGCGAAGCTCATCGGCGGCGCGCCTTCGATCACCTGCGCGCGCACCAGCGGCGAGGCGAGGGAGAACGTCGCGACGACGGCGCCGAGTCCGAGCCCGAAACGGCGCCGCGTGAGCTGCTCGCCGGCGCGCGGCATCGTGCTCATCATGTCGTCGGCTCCGCAGCCGCGCGGCGCACCGCCTGCACGATGCGCTTGTGCGAACCGCAGCGGCACAGATGCCCAGCCAGCGCCTGCCGGACCGTCGCTTCGCTGGGCGCCTTGTCGCGGTCGAGCAAGGCCTTCGCCGTCATGATCATGCCGTTGGTGCAGTAGCCGCATTGCGCCGCTTGCGCCTCGATGAAGGCGCGCTGCAGCCGGTGCGGCGCGCCACCTTTCGCCAGCCCATCGAGAGTGACGACGGCACCCCGGCCGACCGCACGCACCGGCATCACGCAGGAACGGACGGGCTTGCCGTCGAGCAGGACCGTGCACGCGCCGCACTGCCCGAGGCCGCAGCCGAACTGGGGCCCGTTGAGTGCGAGGTCGTTGCGAAGCACGTACAGCAGCGGCGTGTCCGGCTCGCATGTCACCGCGGCGCGGCGGCCGTTCACGCGCAGCTGGAACGTCGTCGTCATGAGCGCGCCGCGCCGAGCGTCAGGCCGAACAGCCGGCTGGCGTTGTCGCGGCCGATCTTGCGGCGGTCGTTCTCGCTGATCTCGCAGCAGTCGAACCAGCGCGACGCATCCTCGTGCGTCTCGAACGGGTAGTCGACCGAATACATGATGCGGTCCGCGCCCACCTCGAGCATCGTCGACAGCAGCGTCGGCGTGCGGAAGTGGCCGCTGGTCGTGATGTAGACGTTCTCGCGCAGGTACTCGCCGACCTCGCGCTTGCAGGGCACGCCGCGCGGCGCCTTGCGCATGATGTTGTCGACGCGCCAGATGTTGAACGGGATGAACTCGCCGAAGTGGCCGAGGATCATCTGCAGCTCCGGGTGGCGGTCGAACAAGCCAGTGGTCATCAGGCGCAGCGCGTGCGTGCTGGTCTCGACCGCGAACGACCACGTGGCCGCGGTCAGCCACGGGAAGCCGTCGTAGATCGGCGCGCGGCTGGGCAGCGGGTCGCGCGGATGCATATAGAACGGCTTGCCCAGCGCAGCGGCGTTGGCCCAGAAGTCGTTGAACATCGGGTGGTCGTAGTAGACGACGTTCTCCGGGTCGCCGACCTGCGAGAAGCCGTTGACCATGAAGCCGTGGAAGCCGAAGTCGTGCACGCAGCGCTCGAGCTCGCGCGCGGCAGCCTCCGGGTCCTGCATCGGCAGCGCCGCAAAGCCGCCCAGGCGCTGCGGGTGCCGCGCCACGTGCTCGGCCAGCGTGTCGTTGGCGCGTCGCGCCACGTCGCGTGCGACCTTCGGGTCGTGCAGGCTCTGGATGCCCGGCGAGTTGAGCGACAGGATCGAGAACGCCGTGCCGCCTTCGTCCATGCGCTGCAGGCGCTGTTGTTCGATGTCGAGCAGGTTGGCCTTCAGGCGCGCCCACACGTCGTCAGGAGCGTAGATCTTCGACTGTTCGATCGTCAGGTCGATTGCGAAGTGCTCTTCGAGGGCAATCTTGTCGCGCATTGCTTGTGTCTCCTTGAATTGTACGAACGTAAAGTATAAGCTTCGACCCACGAGATGCAAGGGCTTCTTCGAACGGCACGCGGGGCTCCCATGAAAAAACGCAGAGACAAGCTCCCCTTGACGGCGCTGCGGGCCTTCGAGGCGGCCGCGCGCAACCGCGGCCTGAAGGTGGCGTGCGAAGAACTGCACCTCACGCCGGGCGCGATCTCGCAGCAGGTGCGCGAGCTCGAGCAACGGCTGGAGGTGCAGCTCTTCGACCGCAGCTTCGGCCGCTACGAACTCACGCCGCTGGGGCAGTTGCTGGTGGGCCGCCTCACGCGCTGCTTCGACGACCTCGAGCAGGCGGTGGCCGAGGTGCAAGCGCGCGCCGAGCCGCGCCGCCTGCGCCTGAAGCTCGCACCGACCTTCGCGGTGCGCTGGTTCGCGCCGCGCCTGGTCTCGTTCTTCTCGCACAGCCCGGGCGTGGACCTCGAGGTCGTGACGCTGTCGACCGACACCGAAGTGGGCTTTGACGACTGCGACTTCCTCGTCCGCACCGGCCGACCGCCGTGGCCGGAGCAGGACAGCATCCTCCTGTTCGAGGATGAGCTCGTCGCCGTCTGCAGCCCGCGGGTCGCGGCGCAGCTGCACGAGCCTTCCGACCTGCGCGGGCAGACCCTCCTGCATTCGTCGGTGCGCGAGGAGAACTGGTCGATCTGGATGCGCAGCGCCGGCCTGGACCCGGCCTGCGCCGAGCATGGCGCGCGCTTCCCCAACGCGGCGCTGGCCTGCGAGGCGGCAGCCGGCGGCAGCGGTGTCGCGGTGACGCAGTGGGTCTACGTCGAGCAGGACGTCAAGAGCGGCCGCCTGGTGCTTCCGTTCGCGCACCACGCATCGAGCGACAACGGCTGGTACATGGTCAATTCCAAGTACCGCAGCGACGAAAAAAAGATCGCCGACTTCCGTGCCTGGCTCGGTGGCCTGGTGCAGGCCGAGCGCCAGGTGCTTGAAGAAAAAAACTAAACACCGCGCAAGACATATCGATTGAGCATCGGGTGACCCGCCGCCCAGAATGACCCACGACATGCGCCGAGTGCACGGCGCGCCGACAGGAGACATGCATGACCCACGCAGAGAGACCGGGCGCACTGCCGGCCGAGTACGAACGCCAGTTGCAAGAGGCTCACCTGCGACCGCTGTGGCTGGCCGGCGTGAGCGACGTGACGCGTGCCGAAGCCGGGCAGCCGCTGCGGCGCGCGCGGCCGCATGCGTGGTCTTGGAGTACGGTGCGCGAGCGGCTTCTGAAGGCCGGCGAGCTGGTCGCGGTGGAGCAGGCCGAGCGCCGCGTGCTGGTGCTGGTCAACCCCGGGCATCGCACGCCCGACGGCGTGTCCGCCGACTCGTCGCTCTTCGTCGGCGCCCAGCTCGTGCTGCCCGGCGAGGCTACGTCGCGCCACCGCCATTCGGCCGCCGCGACGCGCTTCGTCGTCGAAGGCTCGAGTGCCTGCACGCTCGTCAACGGCGAGCGCCTGCCGATGGAGCCGGGCGACCTGATCCTGACCCCGCCGCACCACTGGCACGAGCACGTGAACGAAGGCGGCGAGCATGCGATCTGGCTCGATATGCTGGACGTGCCGCTGAGTTCGCCGCTGGACGCCGTGTACTTCGAATCCGGGCCGCGCACGCCGCCGGCCGAGCAGCGGCCCGAACGCGCCGCCTGGTGCGCCGCCGGGCTGCTGCCGTACCGCAGCCCGAGGATCGCCCCGCAGCGCTACCCCATGCTGCGCTACCGCTGGAGCGAGGTGCGCAAGGCGCTCGACGCGATGGCCTCGGCCGCCGCGCATGGTGAGGCGGTGCACCTGATGTACGCGAACCCCGAGACCGGCGCCAGCGTGCTCGAACCCTACAACTACTCGGCGCGTTTGCTGCGCCCGGGCGAGGAGGTGGCGCCGCCGCTCACGTCGGCAAGCGCGGTCTTCCATGTCGTCGGCGGCGAAGGCGAATCGCAGATCGGCGAGCACGTGTTCGCATGGCAGCAGGGCGACGTGATTGCCGCGCCTTCGCAGCTCGCGGTCCGCCACCGCAACCGGTCGCGGACGCGCTCCGCGTACCTGCTCCAGGTCGACAACGCGCCGCTGCAATCCAAGCTCGGCTGGTACCGCGAATGGCCCTGAAGGAAACGAGCATGAAGGAACCGAGCATGAGATCGGCCCCCGTCGTCCTGCTGTCCTGTGCGATCGGATTGATGTTCAGCATCTCCCCGACCTTCCTGGCCAGCATGAGTGTCTTCATCAAACCGTTGGCGGCCGAGTTCGGCTGGGGCCGCACACAGGTCGCGGCGGCGGTCTCCGTGTGCACGCTGCTGCTGGCGGTGTGCTCGCCGTTGATCGGCCCGCTGCTCGACAGGCACGGCCCGCGCCGCGTGATCCTGGCAGGGACCGCGCTCTTCGCAGCCGCGGTCGCGAGCATGGCGCTGCTGAACGGCAGTTATGCGATGTATCTGGTGATCGCCGCGCTCATCGGCATCACCGGCACCGCGAGCAATGCCTTCGCCTATCTGTCGATCCTGCCGAACTGGTTCGACAAGCGCTTCGGCCTGAGCCTGGGCGTCGCGATGATCGGCGTCGGCCTGGGCCAGCTGGCCGCGCCGCTGTATGCCAACGCGCTCGTCGCCGGATACGGCTGGCGCGTGGCCTATGCGCTGATCGGCCTGCTGATCCTCGTGGTGACGGTGCCGAACGCATTCTTCCTGCTGCGCGACCGGCCGGACGAGGGCGCCGTGAAGCGCGCCAAGTCCGCCGAGCCGGCGGCTGGCGCCACGCGCGCGGAGGCGATCGCGCAGCCGGTGTTCTGGCGCCTGTCGCTGAGCTTCTTCTTCATCACGGTCGCCGCGTCGGGCGTCATCATCCACCTCGTGCCGCTGCTCACCGACCGCGGCCTTACGACCGCGAATGCGGCCGCGATGGCGGCGCTGATCGGCTCGTCGCTGATGATGGGCCGGCTCGTCACCGGCGTGCTGCTGGACTACCTCAGCGCCACGCTGATCGGCATGGTCTGCTTCGCCGGCGCCGCCGGCGGCATCGCGATGCTGATGGCCGGCGTGCAGGGGCAGCTGATACCGGTCGCCATCATCCTCATCGGCACCGCGTTCGGCGTCGAGGGCGACCTGATGGCCTTCATGACGCGGCGCATCTTCGGCATGCGGGCCTATGGTGCGATCTACGGCCTGATGTTCGGCATCTTCAACGCCGGCATCGTGCTGGGCCCGTTGCTGATGGGCCTGTCGTTCGACCTGACCAAGAGCTACGGTGACGGCCTGACCGCGCTGTTCGCGATGGCGCTCGGCGCCGTGGTGCTGATCGGCTGGCCGTCGTCGAAGCCGGCCTACCAGCCGGAGATCCGGCCGCGCGTTTCCTGACCTACCCGACACCTTGATGAAGGACTATTCGACATGAAGCTGGTGCGCTTCAACGGCGGGCGGCTGGGCGTCGTCCGTGGCGAGACCGTCGTCGACGTGACCGACGTGATGCAGATCGACCCCGCCGAGTTTCCTCCGGTGGGGATGAACCGGTTGATCGCCGACTTTCCAGCGCGTCGCGCCGCGCTCGAAGCGGCGCGTGGCCCGGCACTGATGCTCGGCGCGGTGACCTTGGAAACGCCGGTGCCGTGGCCGAACAAGTTGATCGCATTCCCGATCAACTTCAAGGCACACGGCGAGGAGATCCTCAACGCGCCGACGGCGCTGATGGCGCGCGGCTTCTTCCTCAAGGCGCCGAGCGCGCTGAGCGGCGCCGGCGAGCCCATCGTGCTGCCCGAGCTGCCGCAGCACCAGGTGCACCACGAGGCCGAGATCGGCATCGTCATCGCCCGCCAGTGCCGCCACATGAGCCGCAGCGACGCGCTCGGTGCGGTGTTCGGCTACGCCTGCGCGCTCGACATCACGGTGCGCGACATGGCGGTCGACCGCGTGCTGCGCAAGTCGTACGACACCTTCGCGCCGCTCGGGCCGTGGATCATCACCGCCGACGAAGTGCCCGACCCGTCGCAACTGCAGATGACGCTGTGGGTCGGCGACGAGCTGCGGCAGGACGCGAACATGCGCGACCTGCTGGTGGACATCCCCGGCATGATCGCGATGGCCTCGGCGGTGATGACGCTGTACCCCGGCGACATCATCTTCGGCGGCACGCCGGCCGGCATCGGCCCCATCAAAGCGGGCGACGTCGTCACGATCGAGATCGAGCAAGTGGGCCGCATGTCGGTGACGGTGGTGCAGGGGCAGGGCGGCGGCAACAGCGCGTTCGAGGGATTCGACCCGCAGTTCGACGGCACCGTCACGCGCCCGGTCGCGAAGCGCGTCGACTGAAGCAGCTGTTTAGCGCAGCTAAACGCCGGCTAAAACTCGTCGATTGAGGCGTGCACCACCCCCGCGAACAATGAAGACCATGTCATTCACATCGTTCACCGCCAAGCCCACGGACGCTTTCGACGCCGTGGATCTCAACGACTTCGTCGAGGCCAGCCGCTACAAGTTCCTCACCGGATCGGTGGTGCCGCGACCGATCGCGTTGGTCACTTCGGTCGGCAAGTCGGGCGTGCTGAACGCCGCGCCTTACAGCCAGTTCGTCATCGTCTCGGTGACGCCTGCGCTGCTGGGCATCGTCGCCCACGAAGGCGAGCACAGCCAGAAGGACACTGTGCGCAACATCCTCGAGACCGGCGAGTTCGTCATCAACACCGTCTCGGAAACGATGGCCATCCAGGTGCAGCAGTGCGCCGAGCCGTACCCGCCCGAGATCAGCGAAGTCGCCGAGGTCGGCTTCCACACGCTGCCGTCGCTGAAGGTGGGGCCGCCGCGCATCGCCGAGTCGCCACTGCACTTCGAATGCAAGCTGCACAGCACGTTCGACTTCGGCGTGCCGGAGTCGCGCACGCTGCTCGTCGTCGGCGAGGTGGTCATGGTGCACTGCGCCGAAGGTGTGCGCAGCGGCCATCGCATCGACCACCTGCGCTTCAACCCGCTGGGGCGCATCGCCGGACGCAGCTATTGCAAGACCGGGGACACGCTGCATGTCTGAGGCCGCGGCTTTCGCGGCGTTCGCGGCGCCGCAGGCGCTGGCCGGCCTGCGCGTGCTGGATATGTCCGGGCTGGCCGGCCAGTATTGCGGCAAGCTCTTCGCCGACCTCGGCGCCGACGTCATCCTCGTCGAGCCGCCGGGCGGTTCGGCGGTGCGGCGCGAAGGCCCGTTCCTCGACGAGCGCGCCCACCCCGAATACAGCCTCACGTTCGGCTACCTCAACGCTGGCAAGCGTGCCATCGGCCTCGACCTCGACCACCCCGAAGGCCAGCGCGTGTTGAAGGCGCTGGCCGCGAAGGCCGACCTGCTGATCGAGTCCGACAAGCCCGGCGTTGCTGCACGGCGCGGGCTCGATGCCGCGGCGCTGCGCGCGTTGTCGCCGCGGCTCGTGGTCACCAGCATTACGCCGTTCGGACAGACCGGGCCGTTCGCGCAGTACGAGTCCGAAGAGCTCATCGCCTTGGCGCTCGGCGGCCTGCTGTACCTGGGCGGCTACGCCGACAGCGCGCCGATGGCCGCGGCCGGCAACCTCGCGTGCTTCGCCGCGGCGCAGTTCGCCGCCGTCGCGTCGATGACCGCGCTGTGGGCCAGCGAAGGGCCGCAAGGCGAGGGTCGGCACGTCGACGTGTCGATCCAGGAGAGCGTGGTGATGGCGATGGAGAACGCGATCCAGTTCTTCGACCTCGAAGGCAGCGTGCGCAAGCGCGAGGCCGGCCAGCAAAAGCTGGCGGGCATGGGCGTGTTCGATTGCCTCGACGGGCAGGTGTACCTGATGGCCGGCGGCATCGCGTCGTCGACGTTCTGGCGGTCGACCACGCAATGGCTGGTCGAGGCCGATGTGCCCGATGCGGCGCAGCTGGCCGAGGCGCAGTGGAGCGATGCGGACTACCTCGCCACGGACGAGGCAAAAGCGATCTTCTCCAGCCTGTTCGGGCCCTTCGCCGCGGCGCGCACGAAAGAGCAGCTCTACCGCGACGGGCAGGGGCGCCGCATTCCGATCTGCCCGATCCAGACGCCGTCCGATCTGGTCGGCGACCGACAGCTCGCGCACCGCGGCTTCTTCGTGCCGCTGCAGCACCCGGCTTCGGGCCGCACGCTGACCGTGCCTGGCGCCCCGTACGCGCTGAGCCAGACGCCCTGGCGTCTGGCCGGCAGCGCGCCGCGCCTGGGCGAACACACGGCGCAGGTGCTCGGCGAGCTGGGCATCGCCGCGGGCGAGATGGCCGCGCTGCTGCAGTCGGGAGCGATCCATTGAAGAACGCGCTGCCTGCACTGCCACTCGCCGGCATCCGCGTTGCCGACTTCACCTGGATCGGCGCCGGCTCGTTCACCACCAAGCTGCTCGCCGACTTCGGCGCCGACGTCATCAAGGTCGAAAGCAGCGGCCGCCTGGACCCGCTGCGCACGAGCCGCCCGTACCGCGACGGCACGCCGGGCGTGAACCGCAGCGGCTACTTCGCCGACCGCAACAGCAGCAAGCGCAGCATCACGCTGAACCTGAAGACGCCGCGCGCGCAAGAGCTGGCGCGCCGGCTCGTCGCCACCAGCGACGTCGTGGCCAACAACTTCACGCCCGGCACGATGGAGAAGTTCGGGCTCGGCTACGGCGCGGTGCGCGAGATCAAGCCCGACATCGTCTACCTCGCGATGTCGATGACGGGCGCCAGCGGACCCGACCACAAGTACCTCGGCTTCGGGCTGACGATCGGTGCGCTGACGGGTCTTCAGCACCTGTGCGGCCTGCCTGAGCGCGAGCCCGCCGGCACCGGCACCAACTACCCGGACCACATCCCCAACCCGTGCCACGCGGCCTTCGCCGTGCTGGCGGCGCTGCGGCACCGGCGGCGCACCGGGGAAGGGCAGTACATCGACGTCGCGCAGACCGAGCCGACGATTGCGCTGTTCGGTCCCGCCATCCTGCAGTACACGGCCAACGGCGAGGTCGCCGGCCGCACCGGCAACCAGCGCGGCGCGAAGGCCGCGCACGGCGTCTACCCGTGCGCCGGCGACGACCGCTGGATCGCGATCGCGGCCTGGACCGATGCCGCGTGGGCCGCGCTCGTCGGTGTGCTCGGCCGCCCCGTGTGGGCGACGGCCGAGCTGGCCGCCAGCGCCGCGGCGCGGCTGGCGCGCCGCGACGAGATCGATGCGCTGATCGGCGGCGCGACACTGCACTGGAGCGCCGAGGAGCTGATGGCCTGCCTGCAGGCCGTGGGCGTGCCCGCCGGCGTGGTGCACACCGCCGCCGGCATCGTGCAGCGCGACGTGCAGCTCAGGCACCGCGGCCACTGGGTGCAGCTCGATCACCCCGAGATGGGGCCGTCGATCTACAACGCGCCGCCGTTCCGCCTGTCCGGCGTCGAAGGCGTGCCGCGTTCGCCGGCGCCGCTGCTGGGGCAGCACACCGACGAGGTCTGCCGCGAGGTCTTCGGCCTCGACGATCGTGAGATCGAGGCGCTGCGTCGCGAGGACGTGTTGTCATGATCGAGCGCACGCGTGGGCAAAGCTTCAGTCAAGCCATCGCTGCATTCGCTGCGGACTACGATCCGGCCGCGTTGCTGCCCGCGCATGTGCGCCAGTGCTCGCGCGCACTGATCGACACCATGGCCGTCGCGCTGGCCGGGCGCCACCAACCGGCAGCGCGCCGCGCCGCGGCCTATGCATGTGCGGCCGGGTCCGGCGCCGCTCTGCTGTGGGGCACGCGCAGCTTCGTGCCCGTCGAAGCGGCGGCGCTCTGCAACGGCGTGGCAGCCCATGTGCTCGACTACGACGACGTCTGCTCGCCGATGAGCGGCCATCCGAGCGTCGCATTGCTGCCGGCGCTCGTCGCGCTGGCCCAGGCGCGCGACCTGCCGGGCCGGCGCGTCGCCAGCGCCTACGTGGTCGGCTTCGAGGTCGCGTGCCACCTGGGCCGCGCGCTCGGCACCGTGCACTACGAGCGCGGCTGGCATACCACCGCAACTGTCGGCACCATCGCCACGGCCGCGGCCTGCGCGCACCTCGTCGCCCTGGATGCAGCGCGCACCGCGAACGCGATCGGCCTGGCGGTGGCGCAGACCGGCGGCACGCGCGAACACTTCGGCACCGACGCCAAGTCGTTCCAGGCCGGGCAGTGCGGCGCTGCGGCGGTGCGCGCGGTGCTGCTGGCCGAGACCGGCTTCACCGCCGCGGCGGGCGCGCTGGACGGCAAGGCCGGCCTGTTCGCGCTGTACGGCGCCGAGCGTGCCGAGGTCATCGCCGTCGAGCAGGCCGCGCTCGGCTCGTGGCCGCTGGAGATCGAACGCAGCGGCATCGAGATCAAAAAGTATCCCGCGTGCTACGCCACGCACCGGGCACTGGACGCGCTGCTGCAGCTGCGGGCCGAACACCGCTTCGGCATCGCCGACATCGCGCGCATCGACGTTGTCACCAGCGGCAGCGGCCTCGCGCCACTGCGCCAGGAGCTGGCGAGCACCGGCACGCAGGGCCAGTTCAGCCTGCCCTATGTGCTGGCGGCCGCGCTGCTGGACGGCGAGATCCGTCTCGCCAGCTTCACCGACAGCGCCGTCCTGCGGCCTGAGACGCAAGCCTTCCACGCGAAGGTACACGCGCGCGAGAGCGCGACGCCGATGCTGCCGCGCTGGGCCGAGATCGACGTCGCGCTGATCGACGGGCGGCGGCTGGTGCGGCGCATAACCACGTTGCACGGCGCGCCGGAGGACCCGCTGAGCGACGACGAGCTGCAGCGCAAGGCCGCCGACTGCCTGGTCTGGGGCGACTGCAGCCTCGACGCCGCGGCGCTGGTGGGCGCCGCTTTCCAGATCGGCGAGCTGCCGATGCGCGTCGTGCTCGACCACATGCTCGCATTCACCGGGAGCCCCACATGAGCACTGTTCTCTACGACGTCGACCGCATGATCGCAACGATCACGCTGAACCGACCCGAGGCGATGAACGCGCTCGACCCCGAGACGCTCGAAGGCGTGAACCAGGCCTTCGAGCGCGCTGACGCCGACCCCGAGGTGCGCGTCGTACTCCTCACCGGTGCCGGCGAGCGCGCCTTCTGCACAGGCTCGGACCTGAAGAAGACGATGCCGCCGAAAGAAGGCTTCGCCGAGCTGGCGTTCAACGGCCGCCAGCGCACGTATCCGTTCTCGGGGCTGGACATCGACAAGCCCGTGGTCTGCGCGATCAACGGCTACGCGCTCGCCGGCGGCATGGAGATGGCGCTGGCCTGCGACATCCGCCTGGCCGCCAGCCACGCCGAGTTCGCGCAGGCCGAGGTGCGGGTCGGCAGCATCCCGGCGGCCGGCGGTACCCAGCGCCTGCCGCGCACGGTGGGGCTGTCCGACGCCTTGCTGATGATGCTCACCGGCGACCGCATCGACGCCCAATCCGCGCTGCGCATGGGCCTGGTCAGCCACGTCGTGCCGCTGCCCGAGCTGATGCCGCTGGCGCGCCAGATCGCGCAGCGCATCGCCGACAACGCGCCGCTGTCGGTGCGCGCGATCAAGCGCCTGGTGCGCCAGGGCCTGGACATGCCGCTCGATGGTGGGATCCAGACCGAGCAGTACGTGCTGGGGCTGCTGCGCGACACGCACGACCGCCTCGAAGGGCGGCACGCCTTTCAAGAAAAGCGCGCCCCGCGCTACGAGGGCCGATGACAAGCTGGCCGCGCTCGTGAAGTCGGCGAACCTCAAGCTGGACACCTGAAAGAGATGACGATGAATCCTGTATTCGTGGCCGGCATCGGCCAGACCGCCTTCGGAAAATTCCTCGAACGCGGCGTGCGCTCGCTGGCCGAGGAGGCGTTGGCGACCGCCGCTGCCGACGCCGGCATCGATCCCGCGCGCATCGCTGCGACCTACTTCGCCAACGCGCTCTCGGGCCTGATCACAGGGCAGGAGACGATCCGCGGCCAAGTGGCGCTGCGCCACACCGCGCTGATGGGCCGGCCCATCGTCAACGTCGACAACGCCTGCGCCTCGGGCTCGACGGCGCTGCACCTGGCGTGGCTGGCGGTCGCCTCGGGGCAGGTCGACATCGCGCTGGCGATCGGCGCCGAGAAGCTGACACACGAGGACAAGTCGGTGACCTTCAACGCCTACGCCGGCGGCGTGGACGTGGAGGAGCGCGAACGTTTGCAGCGCGAGCGCCCGGCGTCGCACTCGATCTTCATGGACATCTACGCCGAGCGCACGCGCCGCTACATGGCCGCCAGCGGCGCCACGCCGGAGGACTTCGCGCTCGTCACAGTGAAGAGCCGGCGCGCCGCGTCGCTGAACCCGCTGGCGCAGTTCCGCACCGAGACCACGGTCGACGAGGTGCTGGGCGCGCGCATGGTCAGCGCGCCGCTGACGCTGCCGATGTGCTCGCCCATCGCTGACGGCGCGGCCGCGGTGCTGCTCGTCAGCGAGGCGGTGGCGCGCACGCTGGCGGTGCCCGCGGTGCGGGTGCGCGCATGCGCGCTCTTGTCGGCCAACCACGACGGCGCCGCGCCCGTGGTCGCGGCGCGCGCCGCTGCCGAAGCCTATCGACTGGCCGGCCTGGGCCCCGCCGACGTGCATGTGGCCGAGGTCCACGACGCCTCGGCGCCGGCGGAGATCATGCTGTACGAACACCTGGGCTTCGCCGAGCGCGGCCGCGGCTTCGAGCTCGTGCGCCGCGGCGTCACGTCGCTCGGCGGCGCGCTGCCGGTGAACCCGGGCGGTGGCCTGCTCAGCCGCGGCCACCCGGTCGGCGCGACCGGGCTGGCGCAGATCGTCGAGCTGACGACCCAACTGCGCGGACAGGCCGGTGCGCGCCAGCGCGAAGGCGCACGCGTCGCGCTGGCCGAATGCTCGGGCGGGCAGATCGGCGCCGATTCCGCCGTTGCTGCGGTGACCATTCTTTCGGTCTGACCGGCACGCCGCCGCGCGATCGTTTCGCAACGGCGCAGCGAACCTGCCCCTCAGCACACTGATCCCGTTTTCGCCCTGAAGGAACCCATGAACAACAAAACCCATCTCGCTGCCGTGCTCGGCACCGCGCTGTGCCTGTGCACCACGCTTCCCGGCTGCAGCGACGACGCCGAGGCCCAGACGCCGACCTTCTCGCTCTCGAGCCCGGACCTCGCGTCCGGTACGTTTGCGAATCGCCACCTCTTGAACGGATTCGGCTGCACCGGAGGCAACGTCTCGCCCGAGCTGGCGTGGAGAAATCCGCCAGCGGGCACGCGCTCGTATGCCGTGCAGGTGCGCGACCTCGACGCCGCCTCCGGTGGCTTCTGGCACTGGGCCGTGTACAACATCCCGGCCTCGGCAACAGGCCTGCCGCAAGGGGCGGGCAACCAAGCGTCCACGCTGCCGGCGCCGGCATTCGGCGGCAACACCGACTTCTTCGACACCGGCGCGACCGGCACCAACGGCAACTACGGTGGCCCGTGTCCGCCGGCCGGCGATGGGGTGCACCGCTACGTGTTCACCGTCTACGCGCTCGCGGTGGACGACGTCGCAGCCGCGGCGGGCCTGCCGCGCAGCGGCATGGCGGGGCTGTACTCCGTCATCCTGAACCGCGCGCTCGGCAGCGCCCTGCTCGGTACGACCAGCTTCACCGCCACGTATTCGAGGTAACCCACGGCAGCGGCTGGCGGGCGATCCATCCGACAGCTCATGGGCACGGCCGACTTCGATGCTTCAGCCCACCGAAAAAGTTTGAGAGGTTCGACCATGGTCCGATTTGGCGTCACGCTCGTTGCACTGCTCGCGTCCCTGTGTTCGGCTGCGGCCGATTGGCCGATGTTCGGGCAGAACCTGCAGAACACGGCCTCGGTCGCGAGCCGCTCGCCGATCGATCCCGGCAAGCTGCAGGTCAAATGGGTGTTCACGACCGCGGGCGACGTCTCGGCGCGGGCCGCGGTCGTCGATGGCGTCGTCTACTTCCCCGACTGGGGCGGCTACGCCTACGGGGTCGACGCATCGACCGGCCGACTCATCTGGAAGGTCGCACTGTCGAGCTTCGGTCTGAGCGGGAGCGCCGATGGCAGCTACCACTCGCGCACCAGCCCCGCGGTCGCCCACGGCAAGGTCTACCTGGGCACGGTGGAAGGCGGCTGGCTGCTGGCGCTGGACGCGGCCACCGGCACGCTGGCCTGGAAAACGCAGCTCGAGACCGAAGACCCATACGCCAACGTCACGGCCTCGCCGACGGTTGCCGGCGGTTTCGTCTACACCGGCCTCATCTCCAACCAGGAGACGATGGCCGGGCTCGTTCCGAACTTCGCGTGCTGCACCGCGCGCGGCAGCGTCGTCTCGGTACATGCCGCGACCGGCGCCATCCGCTGGAAGACCTACACCGTTCCGCCGGGGTACAACGGCGGCGGCGTCTGGGGCAGCAACATGGTCGTCGACGCCACGCGTGGCACGATGTTTGCCGCCACCGGCAACAACTACACCGCACCGACCGATCCGGCCTACCGGGCCTGCATCGCGAACCGCGGAACGCCGGCGGTCTGCACCTCGCCCGACAACCACATCGACTCGGTCATTGCGCTCGACATGAACACCGGCGCGATCAAGTGGGCGCGCAAGCAGGTCGCGTGGTACCAGGCCGGTGTGACCGACGGCAGCGACAACTGGAACCTCAGTTGCCAGGTGGCGCCGTTCTCGGTCTGCCCGGCCAGCCCCGGCCCTGACTATGACTTCGGGTCGGCACCGAACCTCATCACCTACCATGGCCCGCACGGCCCGAAGACGATCCTCGGCGCGGGGCAGAAGAGCGGCATCTACTACGCGCTCGATCCGGACACCGGCGCCGACATCTGGCGCACCCAGGTCGGGCCGGGCTCGGCGCTCGGCGGCATCGAATTGGGCGCGGCCAGCGACGGCAAGCGCATCTACGTCGCCATCGCCAACTACTTCGGCCTCCCCAGCGCCGCCGGCAGCGCGGGCTCGTGGGCCGCGCTCGACCCGGCGACCGGCTCGATCCTGTGGCAGGTGGCCGATCCCAACGGCGCCATCGATCTCGGCCCGCTGGCGGTGGTGGACGGCGTGGTCTACGCCGCATCGATGGCCGGCGAGCCGACCGCTCCGACGATGTTCGCGCTCAACGCGCACGACGGACAGAAGCTGTGGAGCTTCGCGGCCGGTTCGTCGGTCATCGCCGGCGCGGCGGTCGTCGACGGAGTCGTCTACTGGGGGTCGGGCTACGGGCGGCTGGCCGCGGTCATCCCGGGCAGCACGGGCAACAACAAGTTCTACGCGTTCTCCACACACGGCAAGTAGGCGCGTGACCGTGCCATCGATCTCCTCGCGCCCGCGTCGGGCGGTCATCGCGCTGGCGTTGTCGGCCGCGCTGCCGGTTGCGAAGGCGGCCGGTGAGACGGCGTTCGACGTGCGGCTCATCAAGACCGGGCTGTACCTCATCGGCGGTGGCGGCGCCAACACGCTGATACGCTTCAGCGCCGCGGGCACGATCCTGGTCGACGCCAAGCTGCCTGGCCTCTATCGGGCACTGGCGTCGCAAGTGCGGAGGATATCGAGGCTCTCCGACCATCCGGTGCGCGTGCTGCTGCTGACCGGCTCCGACGCGGCCCGCGCCGGCAACGCGGCGCAGTTCCTGGCAGCCGGCATTCCGGTCGTCGCGCAGCGCAGGGCCGCGGCGCGCCTGCCGGCGGCGGATGCGAAGTCTCCGCTGGTCGCGTTCGACGACGACTACGCCTTGCGCCTGGGCGGTGCCGAACTGCGGCTGCTGCACTTCGGCCGCGCGTACAGCGACGCCGATGCGGTGGTCCACTTCTCAGACCTGAAGGTCGTCGCACTGGGCGCCCTGTTCACGCCGGACGCGGCGGACGCGCCGGTGCCCGACTTCGCGGCCGGCGGCAGCCTCGTTAACTGGGCGCCGGTGCTGGACCAGGTCTTGACGCTCGACTTCGAGCTCGTGGTCGGCGCCGACGGCGCCCCGCGGCCGCGCGGCGATCTCGAAGCGTTCAAGACCCGCATCGAAATGCTCGTGGATCTGGCGCGCAGCCTCGTGCGGCAAGGCGCCGCGCCGGATCAACTGCCGGCGCGTCTGCAAGCCGCCGATTCGGGCTGGAGCCTGCGTTTCACGCCAGAGCAGCTCGCCGCCTTCCACGCCGAGCTGGCGAACGCCCGTTGAGCTCCGCCGCGAAGCGGGAACGTCGGCGCATCAGGGCGCGCCGGCGCGGAGGATCCGGCCGTGTTGATGTCCTCCCAGCGATCACGGAGGGACCGCGCGAGATTTCGCGCAATCCGAGCTCGCCGATCACAACGTGATTTTGCTGCATGACCATCAGGCGAATTCGCACGTCCATCTGAGCGTTCGGGTCGAGTCGAGGCATGGCAGGCAGGCCATTCGATGGCAGGCTCACCGTCGTGGATTTGCGCTACGCCGTTCGGAGCAATCGCGTCACGGAGACACATCGACGTTCAACCGAGTGTGGGTTCGATTCCTGCCAGCCGCACCAGAACTTCCGTTCGAGAACAACAGCTTAGAGATTTCGGTCTCTAGGCTGTTTTTCCTTCTGCGCGACTTTTGCGCGAGCCGCAGCCGTGCTTGCGCGACTTTCCGCCAAGTACTCTTTGGATATGGCGCTTAGATGAAGGCGCGACTGACGCTTGTGCTCTACCAACGGCACCCAATGGTGCTCTCTCGGCTGTCCGGCCTCAGCGCCGGGCCAGCCTTGCGACATTGGACGGACGACAGCGAACGGCTGAGCCTGAAAGCCGACGTTGTTCAGTCACCCTCGGCCAAGGGTGCGGACACTGGCCATGGACCACTTTGCGTCCGAAGTCTGGGCGGAAGTTCTCCGTCGTCGATCAAACACTTGCTGGCAAACCTTCGAATCTCGCCGAACCGCGCAGTGTCCAGAATGAATGAGTGCGGCGCTCGGCGCAGACGCACCACCCCGCTGGCGCAGCCTTGCGGCTGAACTGCGAGGGGCATCTCGTCGATGCCCCCAACTATGGGCGGCTACTTCCCGGCAGTCGGCACGCGGCCCTCGACGCCTTTGACGTAGAACTGCATGGTGTTGAGGAAACGGTCGTCGCCGACCTGGCCTTTGGCGAGAACGGTTTTCCCCGCGTTGTCGACGACCGGCCCCTGCCAAATGACGAACGTGCCCTCCTTGAGCCCACGGCGCACCGCGTCGACCTGCGCTCGCACCGGCGCCGGAACCTTGTCCGGCACACCGATGAGGTCGACCACCCCTTCCTTGACACCCCACCATGCCTGTCCGGTCACCCACTTGCCCTCGAGGACGTCGTTGACGCTCTTGGCGTAGTACGGCTCCCAGTTGATGACGGCCGAACCGAGGTGCGCGTGGGGGCCATAGTGGGTCATGTCGCTTTCCAGGCCGAAGGCATATTTGCCGGCTCGCTCGGCCGCCTGCAGCACGGCGGGCGAGTCGGTCGTTTGCATCAGCACATCGGCACCGGCGTTCATGAGTGACAGCGCGGCTTCGGTCTCCTTGGGCGGGTTGAACCAGTCGCTCACCCAAACCACGCGCACGGTGATCTTCGGGTTGACCGATTGAGCACCGAGGGCGATCGAATTGATCGCACGGACCACCGAAGGAATGGGCAGCGCGCCGACCACGCCCAGTACATTCGTCTTCGTCATCGCACCGGCCACGATGCCGGCCATGTAGGCCGACTCATGTGTTCGAGCGTCATAGGAGCGAAGGTTCTCGGCAGTCTTGTAGCCGGTGGCGTGTTCGAACTTCACCCCCTTGTTGTCGGCCGCCACGCGGAGCATCGAATCCATGTAGCCGAAGGTGGTTCCGAAGATCAGTTTGTTTCCTTGGGCTACCAGATCGCGCATCACCCGTTCGGAGTCGACGCCCTCCTTGACCATCTCGACGGAGCTCGTGCTGATGCGATTGCCGAACTTGCGCTCGATCGCCTTTCGGGCCGAATCGTGCGCGAAGGTCCAACCGCCGTCGCCAACCGGCCCCACGTACACGAAGGCCACTTTCAAGGGTTCGCGCGGCGCCGAAGGAGACTGAGCCTGCGAAGGCAATCCATACAAGGCCGCGCCGCAGAAAAAACCCGTGACGCGCAGCGCCGTGAAGACGTATTTTCGAAACTTGAACAAGGTTGACTCCATCGCATTCAAGACATGTTGAGGGATACAGCCGCTGCTGCGGTCAGAAGGTGACTCTCGCCTGCGCACCAAAGGTTCGCGGGTCCGTGACGAAACCGGTCAGATTGTTGAAGTCCACCGCGCCGGTGATGCGGGTCTGATTCGTGATGTTGCGAGCAAACGCGGCGACTTCATACTTGCCGTTGCCCCAGACATAGCCCACGCGCAGGCCTCCTTCGAGGCTGGACTTGGCGGTGAACTCCACGGCTTCGTACAAGAACAGGTTCATCTTGCTGCGATAGGCCCAATCGGTGTACACGTACCACTCGCCTTCCGGCGTGGCGACGGTGTATTTCGCAGTGACATTCGCAGCCCACTTGGGCGCCTGGGGCAGGGGATTGCCGTTGATCGAGACAATCGGTGCGAACGCACCCACAGCGGGGTTGGCCGGCGTGACGATCGGATTGGTCACCGTGCACCCGTTGCCGCAGGCAGAGATCAGAAGGCCGGGATCATCGATGCGGGTCTGGTTGTAGCTCGCCCCCGCGGTGACCATCAAGCCTTCCGTGAGAAAAGCCTGCAGGTCGAGTTCGAAGCCGCGGCCTTTGGTCTTCTTCGAGTTGATCAGCGTATTGGCGTTGCCGTTTCCGCCGATCACCGTCAGCTGCTGATTCTTGACTTCGTAGTCGAAGAAGGACAGCGAGACCCGCGCACTGCGATCCAACAGATCGGCCTTGACGCCGGCCTCTATCGACGTGTTGGTTTCGGGCCGGGCCACGCTCAGCTGGGCCAGCGCGGAGGGCGGCTGGATGCTGGTCCCCCGGTATGCGCTGGCCGCTCGGGCGTACAGCGTGGCATCGGGGGTCAGCGCATGGGTTCCGCTGAAGTCCCAGCTCAGCTTGTTGTCGCGCGGGGTGGCAGTCAACGGGCCTGTCAGCGTGACGCCTTCGACGGACTCGGTATCGAAGGACTTCTTGTCGCGGGTGTAGCGCAGACCCGCCTGCAGCTTGAAGCTGGGCGTCACCTTGTAGCTGGCGGAGCCGAATGCCGCTGTGGCCCGGGTCTTTTGCCGGTAGCGCACCGAATCGATCAAGCTCCCGCCTGCGAGCGAGTTGTAGTCGTTGTTGATGAAGGTGTAGTTCTCGTCGAAGACATAGAGGCCCGCCTGCCAGTTCAGCGGCCCGTTGTAGAGCGACTCGATGCGCAGTTCTTGACTGAGCTGGCGATGACTCGGAACTTCGGCCGATGTTTCGGACGCAAAAGGTGTGATGGACGGATCGGCGGAATTGCTGGTCTCCGAGCGATCGATGCCGCCATCGATATCGCCGCGAGCGAAGGTCTTCAGCGCCTCATAGCCGGTGATCGAGTGCACGGCATAGTCACCCAGCGCCAAGCGCAGCCGCATGCTCCCGCCATGCGACTGCAGCGTCGATTGGTTGGTGGCGTCGATCGCGATCGCGCTCGGATCGAAGCCATCGACCATGTCGTTCGTTCCCGGTTTGATCAGGTTGGCCCGGAACAGACGCTGCGATCCCTTCATGTCGCGCGCGTGGGCGTTGAACAGGGCCGAGAAGTCCTTGCTCGGCGCATAGAGCAATTGCGCGCGCGCAGCGCGATCGTCATAACCCTCGAAGTCCTGCGTCGGGCCGGCGGCGTATGTGTTGTGCACCCAGTTGTCGCGGTGCTGGTTCAGAAACGAAACGCGAGCCGCCCAGTCGTCGTTGATCGGCGTGTTGACCGCGCCCTCGAGGTTGCTCGTTCCAAAGCTTCCATACGACAGGCTGCCATAGCCCTCGAACTTGCGCGTGGGCTTTGTCGAGTCGAACTTGATCACGCCGGCCGGTGAATTTCGCCCGAAGAGTGTCCCTTGTGGCCCACGCAACACCTCGACCTGGTCGAGGTCGAACACCGGGAAGCCTTTCAGGTAGGCGTTTTCCTGAACCACATCGTCATAGACGAGCGACACAGGCTGGGACGAATTGACCTGGAAGTCGGTGTTGCCGTAGCCGCGAATGTAGAAGCGAGGGAACGACCGGCCCGCCGACGTTTCTGCGTTCACGCTGGGCGCCCTGGATGCCAGCGCGATGATGGTGTCACCGCTCGCGTTGATCGCATCCAGGGCTTCACCCCGCAGCACCGAGATCGACACCGGCACGTTCTTGATGTTCTCGACGCGACGTTCGGCGGTCACGGTCACTGCGTCGAGCTTGGCGGGTTCGCTCTGCGGAGCGACGCTGACAGCGTTGGGGTCGGGCAGGGCCGCTGCCGGCACGGGAGCCGATGCCGCCGAGGCCGGCGCCTGCACCTGCGCGCTCGCAGACAGGCCGGAAATCATCAGCCCCGCCATGGCGGCGATCTGATGGGGACGGGGGAGTGCCTTGGTCATGAAATGTTCTCGCAGGATGGGGTTGTGCCGACAGCCGCGCGCAACCGCACCGCGCCATCCTGTGGTCGGTGGTGCGCGATGAGCGGCAGACCGGTTTGGGCGTCTGATCGCCGGGCCGAATCCACTGCGTGAGTCAGCGGATTCAGCTGTGGGCTATGGCAGCGTCAGGTCGTTGCCAGCGCCGACTGTGCGAAGTCGTCCAGCGTCGCCAGGTAGCGGTTCCTGTCGGAACGCGGCAGCCAGGCCGCCTCGAAGGCGTTGCGTGACAGCGTGTGCAGCTCTGCGTTGCTCAACCCCAACTCCCGCTGCGCCATGCCGAAGTTCTCTGCCAGATACAGCCCTTGCATATAGGCCGGATCGTCGGAGTTGATGGTCACGCACAGGCCCAGATCGAGCATGCGGCGAACCGGCTGCTGGGCATTGCGGAGCAGCACGCTCTGGTTGGCAAAGGGGCACAGCGTGAAGCTGAGGTCGCGAGCCCTGGCCAAGGCGATCAGTGCGGGATCGTCGAGCAGGTTCACGCCGTGGTCCACGCGCTCGACACCGACCTCGGCGATCGCTTGGCGAATGTGTTCGTGGGTGTTCTCCTGGTTCACGTCGCAATGCATGGTCAGCCGGTAGCCCTCCTGCCGCGCACGCGCGAACACGCTCAGAAACTTGGCGGGCGGGTTGCCTCTTTCGTCCGAGTCCAGCCCGACGCCAACGATCCAGTCCTTGTAGGCCAGCGACTGCTCGAGGGTCGACATCGCGTCGTCGGCGCTGAGCTCGCGCAAGAAGCACATGATCAACTGCGAGCGGATGCCCAGCTCGCGTTCCGCGTCCACTTGGGCCTGGTGAATGCCGCGCACGATGCTGTCGAACGCCACGCCGCGCGACGTATGCGCTTGCGGGTCGAAGAACATTTCCGCGTACAGGATGTTTTGCGAGCGAGCCTTCTTCAGGTAGGCATGGCAGAGCTCGTAGAAGTCTCGCTCGGTGAGCAGCACTTGCATGCCCTCGTAGTAGACCTTCAGGAACGATGGCAGGTCATGGAAGGCATACGCGGCCTTCAGGCTGGCCGCGTCTGCATACGGCAGCTCGATGCCGTTGCGTTCGGCCAGCACGAACTTCATTTCTGCCTCGAGCGTTCCCTCGAGATGAACGTGGAGTTCGCATTTCGGCATGGCGTGGATGAAATCTTGGGGGCTGAGCATGAGGTCTCCGGAAAGCTTGGATGAGCGCGATGAACCGATCTCGAACGAAGGAAAGTTTGCACGCCATTGGGCGTGCAGCGCTATCCGAAATCGGCAAACATGGCCGCTCTGGCCAATGGCCAAGCCTGGGCCGTGAGAAGTCTGGGGGGCGTTGCGCCCCGCTATGCCGCGTCGGCGGCTTGCCCGCTGGATCGCCCGTCGGGCGTGGGCGCCATGAATCGGCGGGAGTTGGCGGCAACCGCGCCACGCACCGTGTCCGAGGGACGCTCCGCAAACATGCGCTTGTAGTCCAGCGAAAAATGCCCCAGGTGCCAAAACCCCCAGCGCGCCGCGGTGTCCTGAATGCTCGGAACCGATGCGCCCCCGGCCTTCAACTCGCGGCGAACGCGGCAGAGCCGGATGGCGCGCAAATACCGATTCGGCGACGTTCCCATGACCTCCTGAAACGCGTACTGCAAGCGACGCCGGCTGGTGCCGACATGGAAACAAAGATCGGCCACGGTGACCGACTCAAAGGGCCGCGACAGCACGAATTCTTCGGCGCGAGCCACGATGCGAGCGCGCTGTTGTGCGGTGCTCTGGCCCACCGCCTCGGCCTCGGTCGACCGGAGCACGGCGAGCACGCGGTCAAGGACTTCAGCCTGCAGGGCTAGTCGCGCGTTCTCGTGTGCCAGCACCGAATGATGGCTCTCCAGATGGTCAAACACGGAGGCCAGGAACAGGCGAAGCTCTTCGGCCAGTGTCGATGCCAGCGGAATCACGTCTCTGCGATCGAGACGATCGATCAGATGTCGACCCTCGACCGTCTCGGCATGCCTTCGCAGTACATCGGAGCACACCGTGAGCCCGAAGGCTTCGAAGCTGCGAGACGTGCGCAGGTCAAGGTCGACGTCTTCTCCCATGGTGAGCAGCGAGTGCGGCGTCAGCGTGCTGCCGCGAAAACGGGCATCGCCACCGTCGTCAATACGGATCGCGAGGGTGTGGGTTCCGTTCGGTGCGCGCCCTCGCTGGCGCAGCGCCGTGCTGGAGAATTCGCGAAACAACTGAAGATCGTCGAGGTAGGCGTTGACGGTCACGCCGCAATGGGCGCCAGGGCTGATCTGGTCGTAGCACTGGTCCCAACCGCGCAGCAATAAGGCTTGCTCGTCGGCGTCGGATGACTCATGGCGCTCCCAGCCAAGATGGCGCGTCAGGATGGTGTCGCCCGAACTCTCGTGGATTGAGGCGTGCAGAGGGGACATGGTGCGATCTTGCTCTGATGCGAACGATGGCGTCAGCAATATTGATGCCACGCAGTGCCCGGTCATCGGTCCCGACGCAGCGCTCGCCGTGTCACCCGCTACTCGGCTTCCAGCTCGTGCTGACCGCCTCCGAGCTCGCATGAAGCGCTGCCTGTCGGTAGCATGCGGCATCGACGCTCGAGGAGGAACAGGACGTGGTGACGACGAATCTTCAGCAAGACATCGCCCGCATCGCAGAGCAGGAACGACGCTTGCGTTTCGCGAGCTTCAACGAAGACACCGCCTGGGCGCTGGGCTCGCGCTTGCGGGCGCTTGCCGTCGAGCGCGGCGTCGCGGTCGCGATCGAAGTGCGGCTGGCGCGCGAGACCGTCTTCTTCTGCGCGATGCCCGGCACCGCCCCGGCCAATGCCGACTGGGCCCGGCGCAAGCGCAACACGGTGGAACTGCTGGCGCGCAGCTCGTACGGCGTCGGGCGTTCGCTGGCGCTCGAGGGCAACTCGCTCGAAGCCAGCATGGGACTGCCGCTGCGCGACTACGCGAGCCACGGCGGCAGCATGCCGATCTTCACTGCGGCCGGCGCGTGCATCGGCGCGGTCACGGTCTCCGGCCTGCCGCAGCGCGTCGACCATGCGCTGGTGGTCGAAGCCCTGGCCGGGCTGTGCGACGTGCCGCTCGCCGAGGTCGCACTGGAACGCGATTGACGAAGCCCCACCACGGCGGCCGACGATCTTCTGACCGGACAACCCGACACGGCCCGTCATGAACACGCCCGGTGCCGCCTGCTACGTCGAGCAGGTCGTCTTCCCGACCCAGCTGCCCGTGCACGCGTTCTTCCACTCCGTGCAGACGGTCGACTTCCACCTGCATGCCGCCTTCGAGGTGCTGCTGGTGCTTCGCGGCCGCATCATGCTCTACACCGACGCGGGCGAGCAGCGGCTGGAGGCGGGCGACCTGGCGATCGTTCATGGTGGCCAGCCGCACGCCACGCACGACCTGGGCGAACCCAACGCAGTGCTTGCGCTGCACGTCGACCCTGCGATCGCGCGGCACGACGCCCATTTCTCGCGCCGGCGATTCGACTTCGGCGAGTGGCACGCCGACGCCGAGAAGCGCGAGGTACGCCGCCAGCTGCGCGGCCTGGTCGCCCGCATCATGATCGAGTCGCGCGTGAAGCGCTCGGCCTGGGAGATGGAGGTCGAGGCCCTGGTCCTGCGTCTCATCGCGACGCTGCTGCGCAAGGTGCCCAGCGTGCTCGTCGACGAGGCGAGCAGCGCGTTGCTCGATGACGAGGTGCGTTTGCTCGGTCCGCGTCTGGCCCGCGTTGCCGAGTACATCCGGCGCCATGCCAGCGAGCCCATGTCGATCTCTACCGTCGCGCAGGCGCATGGCCTGTCCAGCGGCTACCTGTCGCGTCTGTTCAAGTCCGAGACCGGCGAGAGCTTCGGCAGCTTCATCGGGCACGTCCGCCTGCGCCGCTCGCTCGACCTCTTGTCCGCGCCGAAACCCCGGCCCATCACGCACATTGCGCTGGACTGCGGGTTCCCGAACGTGAAGTCCTTCAACCTGGCCTTCAAGCGCGCGTTCGGCAGCGCCCCCAGCGCTTGGCGCCAAGCACGCCTGGCGCGTTCAGAGACGCCCGTGCCCAGCTACGCCGTCGTCGATGAGTCCAGTGCGATGCGCCTGCTGCATCGATACGCGGACGAGTCTCACGACCTCTTGCGCGACCTCTCGCACGGCGCTCCGGACATTCCCTAGGGTCAGAGTTTTGCCTGTCCGCTGTGCCGGTTCTGGCAGAGACCGCGGCGGCAGACCTCGGCACAGTCGCCTGGCAGGTCCCGCGCCGATGCGCTGGCCGAGCGACAACATCCGAGGAGACCTATCGTGAGTTCCATCCTTGCCGGCCCGAAGGGCCTCAGCGCCGTCCAGGCCCCCGTGGGCCTGGGTTTCATCCTCGTCTACACACTCGCCTACTTCGGCGTCTGGATGGCGCTGCTGACGCCACCCGTGGTCTCGTTGGCGCTGCGCGTCAACGAGATCGACCCGGCCCACAAGGAAACCGCGCTGTCGTGGATTCTCGGCCTGGGGGCTGTCGTCGCGATGTTCGCCAACCCGATCGCCGGTCAACTGAGCGACCGCACCTCGTCGCGATTGGGCATGCGCCGCCCTTGGCTCGTCGGCGGCATGGCGGTCGGTACCGCCGGCCTCTACATCATCGCCACCGGCGCGAGCGTCGCGTGGATCGCGGCCGGCTGGTGCATTGCCCAACTCGGCTTCAATGCCGTGCTCGCCGCCATCGTCGCGGTGCTTCCCGACCAGGTGCCCGACGCGC
>Ga0307508_10000357_pt1 | contig 55613 bp, 57 predicted proteins | sample 9_EM_MG_FD_203089 | JGI IMG/M metagenome (GOLD analysis project Ga0307508, IMG submission 203089) | Populus trichocarpa ectomycorrhiza microbial communities from riparian zone in the Pacific Northwest, United States - 9_EM | ecosystem: Host-associated > Plants > Roots > Unclassified | place... | reverse complement strand
GTCCGACGCAAGATGAGTGGCTACAACGTTCGACATCGCGGCGAACTGCTACACCAGCGGCATCAGCCGACACCAGTACTGCTTATCTGAACAGTATTGTCCCTAGACCCCCAAGCTAGGGGGAGGTAGAACCCCACCTGCTAGAGCTAACAGTTGTCTACGGGCACGGCGAAGAACTAAGCTGCACTCAGCTTGCCTCCGCCCCGATCAGGCATCACCAAATCGGAACGACAGAGATGCACACGCCGGCACGTGGAGCGAAGCGTCAAAGGGGTTCCATGGTTTCCGATGATTTCGACTCCGCATTAATAACTGCGCTGCAAGGCGCGCAAAAGATTGCTGTGCTGACAGGCGCGGGAATCTCCGCCGAAAGCGGTATCCCGACATTCCGCGATGCATTGACCGGCCTCTGGCGGAATTTTGATGCCGAGATGCTCGCTACGCCCGAAGCATTCCAGCGCGATCCGGCCTTGGTGTGGGGGTGGTATGAATGGCGGCGCATGAAGACGCTTGCGGCTCAGCCCAATGCCGCCCACATGGCCATCGCCGAACTTGCCCGCCGGGTGCCGCAACTGTCGTTGATCACCCAGAACGTCGACGATCTGCATGAGCGGGCCGGAAGCGCCGATGTGCAGCACCTTCACGGTAGTCTTCAGAATCCGCGCTGTTTCGACTGCGGGCGTCCGTTCTCATTGCCGGATGGCATTCTCGAGGAGCCCGAAGATGGTGACTGGCGTTTGTCGCCGCCAAAGTGTCGGGATTGCGGGGGCCTGATTCGGCCGGGCGTCGTATGGTTCAACGAACTGCTGCCCGCGGACATCCTCGAGGGGGCATTTGAATCATCCCGTTCATGCGATCTGCTGATCGTGGTGGGAACCTCAGGTGTGGTCTATCCGGTCGCCCGGCTCCCCGAAGTGGCGAGTAGAGCCGGTCGCAAAGTCATCCAGATCAATCCAGCCAAAAGCGAACTGGACAGCGTCTGCACATGGAATGTGCGGGGAAGTGCCGGGAAACTGTTGCCTGCATTGATCAGCCGCGCATTCTGATGGCTCCGTGGTGCATGAATTGAGGGAGCGCCATGAATGGGAGATGGATCAGGGGACTGGGCGAGACTGCATCGCCGATGGCCGTGGTGTTCGTGCATGGCCTTCTGTCCGATGGTGAAACCTGCTGGCGCCATCAGAATGGCACCTACTGGCCGGAGCTGCTCTCCAGGCACGAGGCCATGGGGGATGTGGGCATTTATGAGTTCACTTACCACACCGATTTCTTCAGCGGCTCCTACAACCTGGGCAACATTGTCGATGCGCTGAAGGAATGCCTGCGCTTGGATGGTGTCAACCGGGCGCGCAAGATCGTCTTCGTTGCTCACAGCATGGGTGGGATTGTGGCCCGGCGCTATGTCGTGCAGCGCTGCGATGAACTGATGGAGCGTGGTGCAGAGCTGGGGCTTTTCTTGATAGCCTCACCTTCATTGGGCTCGTCCTATGCCAAATGGCTCAGTCCCATCGCGAAATTCATGGGGCATGCCCAAGGCCAGGCACTGGCGTTCTGCCAGAACAATGTCTGGCTCAACGATCTGAATAGCGATTTCCGCAATGTGTTGGCGCGCCGCAAGCTGGTGATCTATGGCCGGGAACTGGTGGAAGACCGGTTCGTGGTCCTCAAGCGCCTCCTTATGCTCGAGCAGGTCGTGCCACCGTTCAGCGGGGCCGCGTATTTCGGCGAAGCTTTTAAGGTGCCTTTGTCAGATCACTTCTCCATCGCCAAGCCAGTGGATGCCCAGGCCATCCAGCACCGCATGCTGTGCGACTTCATCGAAAGCATCGCGCAGCAGAAGGGCAACGCCAGCAATGTCTGGGAATGCGCGGGCGGCTTCCGGGCCAGTGTGGGTGCCAGCGAAATCAGCATCGTCGCGGGGCGCATCGAAGACCATGCGGCGGGGCCGGAAGCAGTGGTGGTGCTGCCTTGCAATGAGTATTTCGAAGACCATTGCACCAGCGATACCAGAACGGCGCTGGGCGTGTATATCAACCGGCATTGCGCCGGAATGACATCGGCCTTCTCGGATCTGGTCAGGCAGCAGTGCCTGACGCGGTTCGGCATCGGGAAACAGCAGCAAAAGACCATGGATGAATCGGTCGAAAGCCATGGTCCAGGCCGAGCAATTCTTGTTCCGGATCCATCGATGAACGCCGCTGCCATCGCGCTGGTTTCCACGACGACGCAGCGAGCCGGGCGGGGACTGGCCGCGAGGATGTCCTATGTGTTCGACGGCGTGCGGGAACTGTTCGAGTTGCTCGCGGACAAGCGGATCAACGAGTTGGTGATGCCTGTACTGGGGGCCGGGCATGGAGGAATCGATCCGCCGCTGGCGCTTGCGGGACTGGTGCTAGCGCTGGCGGAAGCCGCCCGGTATGGTGCCGATCGCCAGCGTCGCAAAAAGATCACCATCGTCGTGTTCCAGCGGACGAAGCATGATCCGCCCGACGTGACGCCAGATGGCATCCGCAAGGCATTGGAACTGGTGGCCAACAAAACGTAGCGGAGAACACGGTATGGCGAGTGCGAAAGACTCAATTCGGAACTATCTGGGCTACGGCGGCTTCGATCACCGACAACGCACATTGGATCAGGCGCTGGCCTGGGATGATGAGATGCTGGAAAGCGCCCATGACTTTGTCCAATGGTGGTTTCCGCTGACTGAACCCAGCGCCTTCAACAGCCATGCGCCGGTGGCGAGTCGCTCCGAGTTCGAAGAGCTTAGGGGCGACGAGCGTGTGAGAGCCGGGATGGAGCGTGCGATGCACCGCATGCTGCGTTTCTATGGTTTGAGGCTAGATTTGTCGGGTGTAATCAAGAAGACGGATGAATGGGATCGGCGCAGCCAGAACTGGGCGTTCAGCCAGAACCACAATGACCTGCGCATCACACGCATACTGAAATCCCTGTGCCTGCTGGGCCATCGGGCGCATGCCGAGGCACTGCTCGCCGCCCTGGAACAGATCATCAAGGAAGAACGTAGTCACAGTGGCCAAGTGCCATTGCGTTTCTGGGCCGAAGCACTGCTTTGACGAGGCCGTTTTGCCAGCTCGTTCTCCAACGCCAACCTTTCGAGGTCAGATCTTGCAATCAAGCACTCACCGAATGCTTGATTGCAAGACCTGACTCCGATGCACTGCGGCTTGATCCTTAAGGTGGCGGGAGCAATCTTCGCGCATCGACGATGCGCAGCAGGTGCGAGGCGAGCATGACCATCTCCTGCGCCTCGCGCGCATCGCTCAGCGAAACAGTGCGATGGGAGTGCGGGTTCTTGTAGGACCCTATGGCACCCGCGAACAGATTGGCTAGGGCCTCTTGCTCCGACACTGGGTCCGAAACTCTTGCCAGTGGGCCTACCGTGTGGGCGAACGCCCTGCGGACCAAGTTCACCCCTATATCGGTTGGAGCAAGTTTGCTGGCATCGCGCACTGCAACCTCTACGGCTTTGAAAGCAGCGAAGACGGCTTGGTCGTATGCCCCACGACTGAGCAGGAGCCAGACCTCATCAGCAATGGCCGGGTGCAGTAGGGCCCTCGTGAACGCAATCGCGCTAGCAAATGACTTGAGCGTGCCAGGCGCGGCGAAACGCTCGGCCCGTCTCCCGAAGACGCGAAAGCCGTTCGTCCCATTCGGCGCCGGCGCCGGAACCAGGAACAGATTGAACTCAAGCCATGCCCAAGCTTCTGCCAGCGCGGCATGTACTTCGGCTTGGTACGAGTTCGGATACCTTCCTATCTGAGCGTGCATTGTGTTGTCGAAATGAACGAGGCCGTTCTGCCGGCTTGCGCGCGCAACGGCCAGGAGAGGTTCAGCGAGTTCTTCCGGCTCCAGCGCGAGAAGAATCTCAACGGTGGGAATCTGGTCAATCAACCACATGCTTGCCTCTCATCTCTACTGTTGACCGCAGGGGCGCTGGCGATGCGCTCGATGTCTTTGATCATTGGACAAGCTGAGACTACCAGCGCAATGAGCATCGCACCACGCTCAGTACGCGGCATCGTGCGCGTGGCAAGCAGCATCCTCTTGGGCCACTGGGGTCTGGGCCACCAGGGTCAGTGGTTACGCGCAGCCACTCGGATCGGCTGGTCTGCTGCCTCAGGTCGCGCAACACAAGCAGCAACTCGCAGTCGCGGTAAGCCGGGATCTGCCCGTGGATATCCGCGCTCATGACGAACAGAGCAGGAACCATGTGGCATTGGACGGTCACACACACAACGCCGCAGCTCAAGCATCCCTAAGCTGTAGGAAGCGTCGTCGTGCGCTTAGGTTCATCCTCGCGGCGCGGCCTACAGGCGCACCTCTCGGTGGGAGCACTGTGCATGGAGGACGAAGCTGATGAACAAGGAGAAGCCATGGAAACTCTGACCCCCAAAGATTTCGTCGTGGATTTCGATCTCAGCAAGCCGAGCAGGCGCGTCTTCATTCAGGGCCTGGGCTTCGTCAGTGTTGCGCTGCTCATGGGCAGCCTAGGCGGTTGCGAAACGCTCATCGAGGCCATCCGCAACAGGCCGATTCGCCGACACCTGCGAACTGGATCGGCCGACGTCGATGCCGCAATCGCGACGTATCGCGATGCAGTAACGGCGATGAAAGGGCTCGGGGCGAGTGATGGGCGTAACTGGAATGCACAGGCGGCAATCCACGGTACTGCAGGGGTCGGCTTCAACTTCTGCCAGCACGGTACCGTCCACTTCTTCGACTGGCACCGCGCCTATCTCTTTTATCTTGAGAAGATCTGCCAGAAACTCACTGGCAACAAGCAATTTGGCCTGCCCTACTGGAACTGGAATCAAGAGCCGGACATCCATCCCGCCTTCCTCGACACGGCGAGCGTTCTGTTCCTGTCGAGGACGCGTAACAGCATGAGCGGCTCGAGTTCGATCACCACTGCGACACTCGACCCGATCTTCGCGGACACGAACTTCTTCACCTTCCGTTCACAGCTCGAGGGCACGCCGCACAACAACGTACACAGCTTCACCGGTGGCGCATTCGGTGGCTACGGTTCGGCCCGCGATCCGCTCTTCTACATGCACCATTGCATGGTCGACTACAGCTGGTACAAGTGGAACGTAGATCTCGGGAACGACAACACCAATGATTCGGCCTGGATCAACACCGACGAGATTCAGTTTGTCGATGCCGACGGCAATGCGGCATCGGTGACCGCCGGGATCACAACCCTGATGCCACTACTCAGCTATCAGTACGAGAGCAGTGCGATCGGCAGCAACGCGGCTTCCGCCTCACTGAGCACCAAGAAGGCCTACCTGGCGATCGAAGAGCGCCTCAAGATCGGTGCGAACATCCGCTTGGACATCACGCACCGCGTGCGGATCACCGAGCGCGCGGCGACCAGCATTGCCAAGCCGCTGTCACTCCAATCACGCATCGCACCAGACACGATGGCGCAGATCGTCAACAGCGATACGGCGCGCGAACGCATCTTCGCCAGCATCGAGTACGCACAGCTCCCCGCAACGAGTGATTTTTCCGTGCGCGTTTTCGTCAATCTGACGAGCGCCGATCGCAATACGCCCAACACTGATCCGCACTATGCAGGCAGCTTCACCTTCTTCGGAACCGAGAATCCGGGTGCGCCGGCCGCGGGTGCCCACCACCATGCGCCGAAATTTCTGGTGAACCTCACCGATACCATTCAGCGGCTGCGGCAGCGCCAGGAACTCAGCGGCACGAAGCCGATCTCACTGCAATTGGTGCCAACGCCCTTCGCGGAGAAGCTCGAGCGAGAGGATACCGAGCTGGTCCTGAATGCCATCGATATCATCACCACACCGATCATCATCCCTTCCGCGCCGCGCTAGGCGTGGGTGTTGGGCTATGTGGCTGCTCGTGGCGGCGCTCGCGCCGGCAGCTTGGTGTGCCGCAGAGCGAAATGAGCTTGCTGTGCGCTACTTGGACTTCGCCACTGCCACGCTGACTCAGCCAGTCGACCCCGCGAGCGCGAAATCCGGCGAGACCAAGTTCGTTGAAGTCGAGGTCGTGGAGGTCGTCAATCCCGCCACAACTGGCCTCTCGTTCGAGGTTTACTTCCAACCGGCCGGGGCGCCGCAAGTTCTTCTCGGCACGTTCAGCCTTTTTCCCGCGAACAATCCCGGAACGTTCATCGTCCCGACCCAGGGCAAGGTGGACCGCACAGGCACGCTCATCGTAGCCATGCTCGTGACCGAGCCGATTCCAGCCGGAACTCCCTTGAAGGTGGGAATCGCAAGAATTGCACTCTCCTCCGGACTGCCTCGTCATTGAGCCCACCGAATCAAGGAGGCGATCTTGATGGTTGCGTCCAGGCCCACGATGAAGATGCCCAAGTTGCCGTCTGCCGAGCGACTCGAGCCAGTGACGCCAACGACGTCGGCAGGCCGAAAAAACCAATGCGTGAATCGCCGTAGCCAAGGTGGGAGCGTGAAGTGCGTTTGCAGCTAGATGACTACTGGTCCCTATGTCGTAAGCCCGCGCGGTTTCAAGCCGTGATCCGCGCCTCAGTCACTCCGACTGCTGCCTACCTGCCTACGATGGAAAGTCGTCTTGCCCTCGACCCGGGCGATGCATCTACACCTTGAACGCCCCTTGGTCGTAGGCCTTTGCGTAGGTCTTCCAATCCTTGGCAGTCTGCTTTGCGCATTGGCGCGCGGCATTCAGCAATGCGCCTTGCCAGGCCTTGCGATCGGTGCCGAAGGCGATCAGCGCGTCTGCCGTGTCCGCGCCTTGCCGACCGGAACTGCGCAGCTGGGCCCAGGCCACCATGCGGCCCATGTCGTGCAAGACCTCGCGTATCCGTTTGAACTTGGCGCGTGACGCGTTCAGGCGCACGCTGTCTTCACTGGGTTGCAGGCCGCGCAGCACATACGACCCAAGCGGGCCATCGATCGGATGGAGGAAAGCCGCCGAAACCGCCTGCAAGCGGGTCTGCGCCGCCACGATGCGTTCGGCTTCGGAGGGCCCAGTCGGCTGGGACTGTGTCAGGTGCTTCACCAATGACGACCGCTGAGCCTCTTTCAGATCGAGCAGATAGTTGCCATCAGGCGAGCCCTTGCCTCGGACGAGGACGACATAGCGCTCCACGCCCAGGCTGCCGGTGCCGGCCACGCGGCGTGCCACATCCAGCACCTCGAAGAAGCGGGGGTTGTCTTGCGTCGCGGCAAAGGCGTGAACCAACTCACGTGCCCGTGTCTGTTCCTTTGCGCTGGCCTTGAGCGCATGCTTGCGATCGCAACGAATCACTCGACGCCGCTTGTTGAGTTCGGTACGCCGATCGAGAAGTTCCACGCGCTTACGGCCCTTCAATCCTTCCAGTAAGGTCTTGATGAGACCCTGGGCCGTGTCGCGCTCCACCCAGCGTGCTTTGCCTGTCTCGAGGGCTTGGGCGTATCCGGCAATGAAGTCCCGGCACAGAGAGGTCGCCTGCGCAGGCTGAATCTTCAGGGACTCCGCAGCCGTGAGCACGCTGGCGAGCAAACGAACCAAGTCCCAGGTGACGGGCGCGAGTGCCGATTCGTCGAAATCGTTGATGTCGAAGTAGACGAGGCGGTTGTCGCCCTTGTAGCTGCCGAAATTCTCAAGATGAAGGTCGCCGCAGACCCAGGCCGAAGGCGCGCCTGCAGGCAGCGGGATCGCGGGCAGGCGGTCGTAGAAGAGGTGGCAAGCCCCCCGCAGAAAGACGAAAGGGCTCTTGCTCATGTTGGCGTACTTCATCGCCAAGCGCTCGGGCTCGCGGCCGGCATTGAAGCGGCGAATGGTCTCGACGACGTCCAGCACGCAGCCCCTCCCTTGGGATCGTTTAAGCAGACAGTTGCGATGCACTCTGGCGGACACAGCAAACCACGCCATCATCAATGCAGTGGATATGCTGCATTCGAGCGACGAAGGTATTTCGCCGGCTGCTCACCCATCCCTTGGGTCTGCCCCTGCACCAGGGGGCAGGCCTGCGCAGCAGGTCTACTTGGCCCGCGGTGCGCGCTTGGGCAGCAGGGGTTCGCTGACACCCTGCACACCCACCAGCCCGAGCACGGTGACGAGCGAGTTCTGGGCGCCCTTCCATGCATCGGTCACGTCGATCCACTCGCTCAGCGCGTGAAAGCCGCCGGTCTTGCCGCCGCCGCCGATGATGATGGCGGGCACGCCCAGCGACATCGGCACGTTGGCGTCGGTGCTCCCGCCGGACAACAGCGTCTTCTGCCCGAAGGCCGTGTTCGAGCGCACCGCCGCCTCGACGATCAAGGAATCGGCCTGCGTGCGGCCGCCGGGCCGGTCGCCGATCAGCCGGTTCGACACGCTGAGCGTGCTCACGCCCCAGCGTTTGTTTTCTTCCACCACGGCTTCGTCGACGGCGGCGAGGATCTTCGTTTCGGTCTCGAGCAGCGGGCCCATCTCGTCGGAGCGGATGTCGACCGCCATGCGTGCATCCGGCGCGATGGTGTTGACCGAGGTGCCGCCGCTGACCGTGCCGACCGTGAAGGTCGTCTTCGGAACGCTCGGCGTCTTGATGTCGCCGATGCGGGCGATGGCGCGGCCCATGCCGTGGATCGCGCTCGGCACCTGGCCGAAGGCGCTGTAGCTGTGCCCGCCCGGGCCCTTGAAATTCACTTCGTAGCGGTGGCTTGCCGTGCCGAGCACGATCACGCTGCCGTCCGCCATCGGCTCGAGGCCCGCCATGCCGTCGATGTCGAGGTGGTCGGCAAAGATCCGCTTGATGCCGCGCAGGTTGCCGAGCTCCTCTTCACCCACGTTGCCGACGAACAGCAGGTCGCCCACCGTCTGCACCTTGTTGTCGTTGAGCACCTTGAGCCACGAGAGCAGCACCGACAGGCCGCGTGTGTCGTCGGAGATGCCGGGCGCGTAGAGCTTGCCGTCGCGTTCCTTCACCTTCACGTCGGTGCCGGCCGGGAACACGGTGTCGAGGTGCGCCGAGATGAGCAGCTTGGGGCCGTTGCCGCTGCCCTTGCGCAGGCCGACGACGTTGCCTTCGGCATCGATCTTCGCGTCGGCCAGGCCGAGTGCCTTCACACGCGCGAGAAAGGCCTCGGCGCGCTTTTGTTCCTTGAACGGCGGCGCTTCGATCTCGGTCAGCACCCTCAAGTCTTCGATCGACCGTTCATGGTCGGCCTTCACCGCATCGAGCAGCCGCGTGATCGCCGGCGCGGCCATCAGCTGCCGGTAGGCCTGGTCGACAGCGGGGCTGATCTGCTGCGGCGTGGGCGCGACAACGTTCTGCGCCTGCGCAATGCCGGCGCAACACAGCGCAGCCACGAGGCGAATCACAGCGAACCGGGGTGAGCGCGAGAAGGACATGGTGCGGCCTGAAGGGTTGCGGTGCTTCGCATTCTTTCGCGGCCGGCGCCGGCTTGGTGTCGTTTATTCTTCGGTGCCTTTAGCTTTTCTAACATGCGCCGCCAACTTCCCAGCACCCGCGCCCTTCTGGTGTTCGACGCAGTCGCCCGCCACCACGGCGTCGGCAAGGCCGCCGAATCCTTGTGCCTCACGCACGGCGCGGTGAGCCAGCAACTGCGCTTGCTCGAAACGCGGCTGGGTGTGAGCCTGGTGGAACGCACGGCGCGCGGGTCGCAGCTCACCGATGCGGGCCGGCGCTACCACGCGCAGATCGCGGGCGATCTGCTCCGGCTCGAGAACCACACGCTCGAAGCGATGGCGCAGCGCCCCGACGGCACGCGGCTGCTGGTCGGCGCGGTGCCGGCCTTCGCCGAGCGCTGGCTGATGCCGCGCATGCCGGCCTTCGCCGCGCTGCAGCCGGCCTGCAGCGTGCACCTGCAGATCTTCCCGACCCACATCTACATCCACGAACCTGCCTTCGACGTCGGCGTGCAGTACGACGACGCCGTGTGGCCGGGTGCCCAAGCCCGGGCGCTGCTGCCCGAGCACTGCGTGGTCGTTTGCGCGCCGCAAGCGCGCTACCGGCGCGAGATGGCACGCGGCGATTTCCGCTCGGCCACGCTGCTGCAATTGAGCTCGCGGCTCGGTGCCTGGGAAGAATGGTTCGCCCAGGCCGGCATCGCACGCACACCGGCCAACACCATGGCAGGCCACCGGTTCGACCTGTTCTCGATGCTCGTCGAAGCGGTGCGCGGCGGCCTCGGCGTTGGCCTCGTGCCCCACTACTTCGTCGAACGCGAGCTGCAGTCGGGCGAGCTGCTGCTGGCGCACCCGAAAGTCAGCCGCAGCAGCCGCGGCTACAGCGTGTTCAGCCCACCGCACAAGGCGCAAGACCCCGTCGTCGACGCCTTCGTGCGCTGGCTCGGCGAGGCAGCGGCAGCGGCCGACCCGATGCTGCCGCAAGCGGCCTGAACGAGGCCGGCGACAAGCTCGCCTCGGCGCGACAGCGTGCCGCGACGACGGCGATCTATCCCGCCTCGACCCGCGCGCTGTACGCCTCGATGGTCCGCTTCCATGCGGGCCGAGCCAGGCACCGACTCCGATACGCCGTGATGGCCGGATACGGCGCGATCAATGCCTCGTCCTTGATGCCCGAGAAGAGCACGTGCGCCATCAGGATGTCGGCGACGGTGAAATCGTTTGTCGCGACGAAGTCGCGCCCAGCGAACCAGCGCTCCAGGTTCGTCAGCACCCGATTCACCCAGCCGACCAGAAACTCGCGGTGCTTGCCGCAGCTGCCATCGGCCGTCCAGTCGAGCACCATCAGGCCGAGCAGCGGCGGCTCGACCGAGTTCATCGCAGCGAAGCACCAGCGCAGCACCTGCGCCTCGCCGGCGAGGTCGCCAGGGATCAAACGGCCGGACTTCTTCGCCAGGTAGACGAGGATGGCGGCGGATTCGGACAGCACCACCCCGTCGTCGTCGATCGACGGGATCTGTTCGAAGGGGCTGAGCCCGCGATAGGCATCGGTGCTCAGGTCGTGCGCCGGGTGGTCCATGCCGGCCACCTCGAACGGCAGTTGCATCTCTTCGAGCGCCCACAACACGCGCAGATCGCGCGTGTGGCCTCGCGCAAAAGCGTTGACCTTCGAAAAGCCGTAGAGCTTGAGCATGGTGGAGTTCCTTCGTTGAAGCTGCCCTGCTGCGAAGCAGTGCCGACAATCTAACGTCGGCGCCTCCCTGACGAGATGGCCTCGTCACGCGCATGGCAGAGATCTATGCCGTGGCCGGCACGCTGTCGATGGCCAACTGCTCGGCCAGCCCGCGCACCCGCTGCACATCGAGCGCCGAAGCCCGATCGCCCACACAGACTGCGCTGCGAAAGCCCGCGAAGTCGGGCGCGAGCTGCCGCAGTGCCGACAGGTCCGGCAGGCGCAACGCTCCGGCCAGCCCGACCAGCTGGCCCGCTCGGCGCACCGTCGCGACGAAGCGCTGCAGCTCCGGCATGGTCGCGCACGCGAAGAGGCTGCCCGCGCGCTTGTCGGCGGTGTCGGCCATCAGCGCCGGAAAGCCTAGCCGGCAGGCCTGCGCAATCAGGTCGAAATCAAGCCCTGCGTCGGCAATGAACACCGGCACCACCGCGTGTCGGCTGCGGGCCAGCATGTCGAGCACCGCCGCGGCCTGTGGCGACGGCTCGATGCCGACCTTCACGTAGTCGACCCCGCAAGCGCCCACGGCCTCCACGCGGCCAGCAATGAACTCCGCCTCATGCATGGCCACGTCACCGATGGTCGCGCTGACCGGCAACGCGATGCCGCGCTCGCGCAGCGCCTGCACGATGGCGCGAACCGTTGTGACCGGCAGGCCGCCCAGCGCGCCGTCGCGCGGCTCTTTCAGGTCGATGAAGTCGGCGCCGCCCTCGGCTGCGAGCAGAGCTTCGGCTTCGTTGCGAACACTCACGAGCAAGCGCATCAAGACGGCTCCGCCACCTTGGCGCGGTGCTTCGTGATCGCTTCGCGCAGCCAGCTCCAGGCTTCCCTCTCGGCCGAGCCGGCGGTCTTGTCGATGGCGATCTGCAGGTAGGCCATCTCGGAGTCGACCTTCTCGGCCGACAGCATGTGCAGGCGGCTGACGAGCACCGCGCCTTCGACCACCGCAGCCTGCGCACGGTTGAAGCCCATGAAGGGAGCGTGCAAGCCTTCGTGCACGCGCGCCATCTGCAGCACCGGGCGCTGCGGGTCGTCGCGCCGCCGCTCCAGGTGCAGCTCGATGTGCCCGAGCGCGCTGGCGAGCCGCGAGCCCTTCACCTTGTCGGCCGGCACCAGCGGCCACTGCTTGCGGCCGGTGACGCAGCCGGCGAACACGCGTGTGTCGGTCAGCAGGTTCAGCACCGCGTATTGCGTAGCGATGATGTTCTCGTGCGTGGTCGATGGCTTGAAGGGCATCAACACCACATGCTCGTCTTGATAGCGCACGCCCATCGGCGCCACGTGTGGCACGCCCTCCGGTGAAACCGTGGTCACCACCGTCTCGAAGATCATGTCATTCATTTGATTTGCTCCTTGAGTTGCCCGTCACCATCGTCGCCCCTGGCGCGCACCAGTTGTTCAGGTCTTGCGCCTTGTTCTCGACCGCGCAGCCCCAATCGAGCGGCTGGTCTTGCACATAGCGCTTGCCGAGCTTCCACGCGATCTCGGCATGCGCGAGTTCCACGCCCATGTAGAAGGCGTGGGCAGCATCGTTCTCCAGCTTGAGCTGCGGCCACAGCTCGAAGGCGCCCTGCCCCAGGCGCAGGCCGTCGCGGTTGTAGACGTGCAGGCCGAGCGGCGACACCTGCACGCGAAAGTTCGGGTCGCGCACCAGCGCTGCGGTGTCGGCGATCTCTTGCGGCGTGTCGGGGAACGGGTGCTTGGCGTGCACCGTCATCAATTGGTCGCTGATGCCCTTGGGCAGGCTGCTGTGGCTGGCCGCGGCATGCATGATGCGGCGCGCCCAATCGGCCTCGCGCACGGCGCGGCGCGCATGGTTGCTGACCTGCGTGGTCAGCACCGCGGCCACGTTCAGCTCGGCCGTAATGCCGAACAGCACGGCGTTGATGCCGCTGGTGTCGGCCTCGGTGAGCTCAGTCACGTTGCCGATGCCCATCATGATCGGCGCCTCGGGAAAGCGCTCTCGCAGGCGGTGGTAGCGCACGATGGAAGCCGTCAGCCCGAAGGGGATCGGGTCGAGGATGGAATCGGCGAAGAAGGGCTTGCCCATCGCCTGCATTTGCTCCACGGCTTCGTACAGCGAGGCCTCGTCGGCCGGCGTGCGCGGGATCAGCACCGGCACCGAATCGACCTCGCCTGCCACCCACAGCGTGTCGAGCGTGAGGCTCAGCAGGTAGTCGGCACCGGCCTGACCACCGCGCAGCAGCTCTTGCGCGTCGTTCGAGTCGACGCTCACCGAGAAGCCTTCGGCCTTCAGCGCCTTGACGCTGTCGGCCAGGTGGTCGAAGCGCGTGGCCGGCAGGCTGCCGAGATCGATCACGTCGGCGCCATCGGCGCGCAAAAGCCGAGCGCGTTCGACGATCGCGTCCACCGACAAACGCGGCGCGTCGACGATCTCGGCAAAGATGGCGACCTCGTACTCGCTCAGGTCCATCGGCTTCGCAGCGCGGTTGAAGAAGCGCGGCAAATCCTTCAGCTCCTCGGGGCCGCGCTGCACCGGGATGCCGTAGTGCTGCGCCAGCGCATCGAGGTCACCGCGGCAACGGCCTGGCACCAGGATGCGATCGGCCTTCACCGGGCCGGGGACGCGGCGGGCGATCATCTCGGCCGTCATCAGCGCCGCCACCTGCAGGCCCAGGTCACGCACCTCCCAGGTGAAGGGAGCTTGCTCGATGCCGTTCAGCACCCGCTCCAGGCTGGGCCGGGCTAGGTGGCCGGTCAGGAAGACGATGTGTTCCATGCGAGGAGAAGCTCCTTCAGGCGCGCATCGAGCGCGCCTTCCAGCTCGGCAGGGGAGCACACCACCTGGCAGAAGTCGATGCTGCGAAGACGGTCCACGTTGTCGAGTTCGATGCGCCGCGGGCGCAGCGTGACCCAGTCGTGCGGCGACTGGGTCACCACCACCGGCTCGGTGTCGCATGCAAACACGATGCCGGGGATGCCGAGCTTGCCGGCCTGCGCGAACATGTTGGTCGGCAGCGTGTCGCTGAAGCCGAAGGCGCACTTGGCGACCGTGTTGCTGGTGGCCGGTGCGACCACTACCGTGTGATAGACGTCGTCGTACAGCATGCCCACCGGCACGGCGCTCGCGGTCTTGTCGCGAAAGATGCGAAAGCGCTGCTTCAGTTCGTCGAGCGGCAGCTTGTAGATCGACAGCACCTCTTCGGCCGCAGCTGAGAGGAACAGGTCGCACGACGGCAATCGCGCGGCCAAGGCGAGAGCCTCGGTCAAGAAGTGGCCCGAGCCCGTGACGCACCAGGCAAAGCGGGACCGCGGCGGCGTGTCGGCCGGCAGGGCATCGTCATCGCCCTCGGGGAAACGCCGGGCCGCTCCCAAGTTTCCTTGACCCCCTCGGGGGGCCTGATGCGAAGCGGCAGGTTCGGGGGCGCTCACCAGTGTCAACGCGTCACTCGGGATGCGAGATTTCGATGTGGAGCTTGTGGAGCTTGCGGTAGAGGGTGTTGCGGCTGACATCGAGTGCCTTGGCGACATTGCTCACGTTCCAGCGGTGTTGCTCCAGCATCTGCAGCAGCACCTGCCGTTCGTTGGCCTGGATCGGGTTCAGTTTGAGGGGAGCCGATGCGTTGTCGGCACTCGCATGCGCCAGCGGTGCGTTCGCACTGCTCGGTGGCACCAAGGCCAGCGGCACCGCAAGCACGGGTGCGGGCGGCGCGGCGCTGCCTTGCAGGGCCGGCAGATGCGCGCATTCGATGGTCGCGCCATCGGCCAGCGCGGCGGCGGTGCGCAGCACGTGGCGAAGCTGGCGGATGTTGCCGGGCCAGGCGTAGTCCATCAGCAGGCGCTCGGCCTCGGCGCTGAGTGCGACGCCATGGCCGCCTTCGGCTTCGAGCACGCCGTGAATCAGCTCGCGCTTGTCGCTGCGCTCGCGCAGGGCCGGCAGCAGCAACTCGATGCCCGACAGGCGGTAGTACAGGTCTTCGCGGAAGCGGCCCTCGCGCACGAGGTCGGGCAGGCGCTGGTGGCTCGCGCTGATGAGCTGGAAGTCGACCGGGTGCGTTTCTTCGGTACCCAGCGGCGTGACCTGCCGCTCGTCGAGCACACGCAGCAGGCGGGCCTGCAGGTCGATCGGCATGTCGGCAATCTCGTCGAGGAACAGCGTGCCGCCGTCGGCCTGCAGGATCTTGCCGCGCCGCCCGGTGCGCTGCGCGCCGGTGAAGGCGCCGGCGCGGTAGCCGAAGAGCTCGGACTCGATCAGCGTCTCGGGCAGGCTCGCACAGTTGATGGCCACGAAGGCACCGCCCGCATGCGGGCTGGCCTCGTGCACGGCGCGTGCGAACACCTCCTTGCCCGAACCGGTTTCGCCGCACAGCAGCACCGGCGTCTGCCGCGCGATCACGCGGCGCGCGGTTTCCAGGTGGGCCGACAGGCGCAGGTCTTTGAAGGTGGGGGATTGCGCCGCGGCGCGCGATGAGGCGAGGCGAGGCGCCGGGCGCGTGGAAATCGACGACGTGCCAGCGGATGACCCACCGGCGGACGCCAGCGTGCGCATCGGCGCGTCCGACTCGGTGGCCGGCCGGCGCGCGACGGCGAAGAAGCGCAGCGCGGCGTTCGCGCGGAAGGTCACGATCGGGTGGAACGACGACTGCGTGCTTCGCTGCAGCATGTCTTCGAGCGAGGTCTGGAAGAAGTCTTCGATGTGGCGCGAGCGAATCTCGTCGACCGACTGCAGCCCCAGCTGGAACAGCGCGCTGCGGTTGGCCGCGAGGATGCGCCCGTCGTCGCCGACGGCGAGCTTGCCTTCGTGCAGCGTGTAGACGAACTCGGGCCGGCTGTGGAAGTGCAGCGGGTGCGCGTTGCGAAAGCGCCGGTCGATCAGGCGGTTCTCGATCATGCGGGCCGTCATGCCCAGCAGCACCAGCAGGTGCTGCTGCATCATGCTCGAGCGGCTGCTGACGTCGAGCACCGCGGTGATGTGGCCCGAGGGGTCGTACACCGGCACGGCCGAGCAGGTCAGCTGCGTGAACTGGGTGAAGAAGTGGTCTTCGCGGCGAACCGAGATCGGCGCCGCGGCGGCGAGGCAGGTGCCCATGCCATTGGTGCCGGCCTCGGTCTCGCTCCACATGCCGCCGGGGCGCAGGCCGAGTGGCCCCATCTCGGCAGCGAACTCGGTGGAGGTGACCATGTGCACGATCACGCCGTCGGTGTCGGTGAGCACCACGGCCGAGTCGGCATCGGCGAGCTGCTGGTACAGCGTGGTCATCTCGTAGCGGGCGCAGTCGATCACGTCGGCTTGGCGCGTGCGCCGCTCTTCGAGCGCGGCGCGGCTGATGACCGCGGGCTCGCGGGCTTTGTCAGGGTGGAGCCGGTATTCGTTGAGGCAGCGGCTCCAGGAGCGTGTCACCACGTCGTTCGCCGATTCGTGGAGGCCGCTTCGCACCACGTCCAGGACATGCTCGGCATGTCGATCGTCACCCGTTCGCAACACCAGCGTCATGTGGCTCTCCAGAGTCTGGGGCCGGCCGGGTCAGGCCGGGAGAATGTCGATTCTGGTGCGATATCTGCCTCTGCATACCCGGTGAAACGATGAGTCGATTGATTCGATTTCGTAGTTGCTTTTTCACGGTGTGCGTCGTGGCTTGCTTTTTGCGACCAGCCCCTTGATTCTGAGCAGACCATGCGCACGTACATCTGCAAAGCTTCCTTCAAAAACAAACGGAGACTCGATTGAACAGCCAAAGCCGCCCTCTGAGCGTGACCCTGAATGGATCGGCCAGCTCGCCCGATTCGTCCACCAGCCTCGACATGATCTTCATCGAAGGCCTCACCGGCGAAACGGTCATCGGCATCCACGAGTCCGAACTCCACCGGCCGCAGCCGCTGGTGATCGACGTGCATGCCGGCCTGCCGCGGGCGCGCGCCTGCGACACCGACCGCATCGGCGACACCATCGACTACAGCGTCGTGCGCGAGCGCCTGTTGCGCCTGCTGGCCGAGCACCAGCTCAAGCTGCTGGAAGCGCTGGCCGAAACCGTGGCTGACATCCTGCTCGGTGAATTCGGCGCGAGCTGGGTGCGCGTGAAGATCGTCAAGCCGCGCAAGTTCGACGACGTGGCCTCGGTCGGCGTGCAGATCGAACGCGTGGCGAGCCCCGTGTCGGCAGCGGGCCGCTCGGCCACCGTCGTGCAGCTGCTCGGTTCGGGCCTGGTGCCGGGCGACAAGGGTTCGATGCGTTAAACAACAACGCAACAACGCGCGTGCCGTAAAAACAGCAAAGCCGACCCGGTTGGGTCGGCTTGCGTTTGCGCTTGTTACTGAGATCGTCAGGTCAGCCGGCAGCGAACGGGTGCGGGCTCGAACCTTTCTTGGCCACCACTTCGGCAGCCGTCGGCGAGCCGGCCACGGCGCGCTTGATCGACTCCTTCACGGCTTGGTAGTTGTACTGCTGGATCTTCTTGTCGTCTTCGGCCAGCCAGTGGATGAACACACCGACGCAGACGAACAGGTTGTCGGCCTCCGCAGCGGGAATGGTGCCGTCTTCAACACAGTCGGCCACGGCCATGGCCACGCCGCGCTGTGCGGGGCCGAACATCTGGACGGCCTGCTTGGCGCCCTTGATGGTGACCTTGTTGAACATCACGGTGGCGGGTTTGGTCAACAGGTTCGGTGCCACCACTGCGAGCAGCGAAGTGAAACCGTCCTTGTTGTTGGTCAGCGCGTTGGCGAACGCGGATTCGGCAGGGCTGCCACGCGGTCCGATGAGCAGGTCGATGTGGGCAACTTCGTTGCCGTCTCCGACGAGCGACTCGCCGACCATCATGCGATCGATCTTGGCCATGGTTTTGTCATCTCCTGTTTGCGGTTCTAGGGACGTTCCCGACACTGGCGAGACGCCAATGCTTCAGGGCTGTTATCACGTTCCGTGCCATCAAACACAGAGGTCGGCAATCATCAGCGTGGCCACCGTCAGATCGGCGCTGGTACCGGGGTTGATGCCCCGCGCCTTGAGCGATTCGTCCCAGGCGGCGAACGCCGGCGAGACATCGGTGCCGGCCACGCCGCGCCACGCTTGCGCCGAGGCCATGACAGTCTGTGCCACGGCCTCGCCGTGTTTCCGAACAATGTGTGAATCGGGAAAGGCCCCGGCCAGCGCGACGTAAAGCTGCTGCACAGCCACCGTGGTGGCCGCGTCGGGCTGCTCGCAGGCAGCACCCGCCGGACATGCAAAGCGCGGACCCAGCACCGGCAGCGCGATGTCGAATAAATCGGCATAGCCATCCCGATACTGCCGCGCAATCAGATCGCGCCCGGCCGATAAGGCCATGGCCGCGCGCAGGCCGATGCTCGGCGCGGCGCGCACGTCCTCGGCCGGCGCGTTGCCCAGGCCGCCCGGGTTGGCGCGGGCGATGGCACGGTAGGCGTGTTGCGCATCGGCGAGGTCCAGGCCCGCCAGCACCTCGTTGATGGCCTCGCGCAACGCAGCCGCGTTCGTGGCCTCGGGCCGCCGCTCCACCGCCACGGCCACCGGCGCGCACAGCAGCAGGATGCCGAGGTTGGTGTTGCAGTGCGCAACGGCCCAGCTCGCTTCCACCGCCGCCTCGATGCGCTCGCCGACGCTTGCGCCCCGCCTGAACAGCGGAATGGCTGCAGCGCGTGCACTGTCGATGAACATCGAGGCCTCCATGCGATGGCCGGCGGAATGCAGGCTCACGTTGCCCGGCTTGCGCACCGCCACGTCGAGCGTGCAGGCACAGAGAAAACTCGCCTTCGCGCGCTCCACGTCCACCTGCGAGGCCCCCTTCACACGACCCTCACGCGCGGCGCTCGGCCGCCTCACCGTCGAGCGCGCGGTGGGCAGCGCACTTGCGGTCCAGCAGGTCGTCGACGATCGCTCGTGCGATGTTGAAACCCGTCACGCGCTGCAGGCCGCGCCAGGCCGCCACGCCGTTGACCTCGATCACCTGCGTGCCCTGCGCCGACGGGATCAGGTCGACACCGGCGTAGTCCATGTCCAGCGCGTGGGCGGCCTGCTCGGCCAGCTGCGCCAGCTCGGGCGTGAGCTCGGCCGGCTCGCAGCGCGCACCTTGCGCCACGTTGTGAATCCAGTTCTCGCTGACGCGTCGCATCGCGGTGACCGCGCGCCCGCCCACCACCAGCACGCGCCAGTCGAACCCCGGCGTGCTGACCGGCGGCACGAAGCGCTGCAGGTACGCGAGCGAACCATGGCTCTGGCTGAGCATGGGCAGCGTGTGGTGCACGCCGTTCACCTCGCCCACCAGCTGCAGGCCCTTGCCCTGCGAGCCGAACAGCGGCTTGAGCACGAGCGCATGCCCGGCCGCGCCTTCGCGCACCGCGATGCGTTGCGCATGCGCCTGCGATTCGGTGGCCCAGGTGGGCGGCGTGGGGATGCCCGCCGCATGCAGCAGCAGGCTGGTCATCGACTTGTCGACACTGCGCTCGATGGCACGCGCATCGTTGTAGACCGGCACGCCGAGTTCGCGCAGCATGTGCAACACGCCCAGCCGCTTGGTCACCTGCTCGAAGCTGCCGCCGGCCACGCCGCGCACCAGCACCGCATCGGGCAGCTCGCGGCCGAAGCCGGGCAGCACGAGGCCGTGCCACGCGGCGGTGGTGTCGATGTGGCAATCGGCCAAGTCGATGCAGCGGCCCACGGCGCCCCGTGCGCGCAAGGCGCTCTGCAACTGGCGCGTGTGCCAGCCGGTTTCGTCGGCCATGATGGCCACGCGCAAGCTCATGTGATGGCCCTTGTGCTTGTCATCCCGGTGAATGCCGGGATCCACTCTTCAAGGGGCACAGCTTCAGGCAAGGTCTTTTCGGACGCAAGGGTCGCGAAGAGGGACGCAAAGCTCGCAGAGGAATACAAGGCTTTCCTTGCGACCTTTGCGTCTTCCCTTTGCGTTCTTTGCGTCCAAAGAAAAGGTTCGAATGGCTCGGCACCAAGCATCCACTCCTCAAAGGGCACAGCTTCGGGCAAGGTCTTTTCGGACGCAAGGGCCGCGAAGAAAGACGCAAAGCTCGCAGAGGAATACAAGGCTTTCCTTGCGACCTTTGCGTCTTCCTTCGCGTTCTTTGCGTCCAAAGAAAGGGTTCGAATGGGTCGGCGCCACGCAAACTTCAGCATCACGCTTCCTGCAACCAAAGCTGCCGCAGCAGCGCCATGTTCAGCACACCATCGTGCCATGTGTTGCCGCTGTCGATGTTGCTGACCCACACCTCGGCCGGCGCGAACAGGCCGGCGTCGATCTTGTAGAAGTCGTAGCCTGCTTCCTTGAAGATGTCGCTGAACGAGCGGCCGTGGTCGCGCGAGTTGGTGGACGGCAGCTGTTTCGCCAGCGCGCGGGCTTCCGCATCGTCGCCGCGAACCGTGAGGTGCACCTTGCCTCCGTAGAGGATGGCGTCGTTGGTGCGGCCCATCGCGAGGCCGCCATCGGGCGATGGCGACGGCAGCGGCGCGGTGGCCGAGCCTTCGACGATGTGGCCCAGCGCAAAGCCCAGCGTGTGTGCCTTGTGCAGCGCCGTTTCCAGCACGCGCGCGACGATCTGCGTGGTGCCCGCCAGGCTCGTGGTCGGCGTGAGGATGATCGTGAGCGCCTCGGGCTTCAGCGCGCAGTCGTGCAGCAGCTTGTCGATGATCACCTTGGGCGGCGGGCGGTCGACCTCCATCACGAGCACACCGCTGTCGCAGCGGTCGCGGTAGCCGAGTTCCTTGAACAAATCTTCCTTGCCGGCCAGCGCACGCGCCGGGCCCGAGCCGAGCGAAAAGAACTTCTTGCCGCCCGTTTCTTCTTTCGTGGCCGCGAGGCTCCAGCCCGCGTACTGGCTACCCAGGCAGGCCAGCACAGGCTTGGAGCTGCGCACCTCGACCCAGGTGGGCCAGCTCTCCAGCCCGCTCGCGTGCAGACCCACCTGGCCCAGCCCGCCCATGCAGATCTCACCGATCAGCAGGCCGGCGGCCACGCTGCCGCGCACCTCGATGCCGGCGTCGACGATGCACACGCCGCTCTCGTCGCGGCGCACGGCCACTTGCAAGGCTTCTGCATCAGCGATCAGGCGCTCGACCAGTGGAAGAGCTCGCGCGTTGACGCTCAGCGTCGTGTCGGCCAGTGGTGGGGTGGTGTCGGTCATGACGGTGTCTCCAGTGTGTCGAGCAAGGCCTCGCGGGCCTGGCGCAAGGCCGCCCTCACCGCAGCGGCATCGGCCCCGCTCGCGCTCAGGCTGCACAGCGGGTCGCCGGCTTCCAGGCGCGTGCCGGCGCGCGGCAGGTCGTGAGCGCCCGGCCAGCCGCTCACGCGGCGCGCGGCCGCATCGTCGATCAGCCCGTCATGCCTTGCGAACACGATCTCGGTGCCTTCGACGTGGTCCGGCAAGGCACGCGGCGGCGGCAGCGTGTCGTGCAGGCAGGCCTTCACGTGCGCGGCCATCAGGCCGTCGCCATACAAGGCCATGCTCGCGGGCGGGCGCGGGTTGATCTCGAGCACGGCGATCTCGCTGCCGTGGAGCATGAAGTCGAGGCTGCACAGGCCGCGCAGTTCGAACTCGGCGGTCAGCGCGCGCACGGCGGCCAGTGCACGCGACGCCGCCCGCGCAGCCAGCTTCACCGGCCCCACCGCGCCGCAGAACACGAAGGGCCGCGTGCCGAAGCGCCGCACCGTCAGCTCGTTGAAGCCGAGGATCACCGCCTGGCGCCCGTTCGCCACGAAGGTGGCCGACATCGGCGCGCCCGGCGCCTCCTGCTGCAGGTAGTGGTGTGCCGGCATGTCTTCGGCCACACGCCGCGGCGTGGCGCGCCACACATGCCAGCCGCCGCAACCCAGCGCGTCTTTCACCAGCCAGCGCGTGCCGTCGTCGGGCAGCGTGCGCGCGAGGGCACCCAGCCGCACCGGCGGGTAGTGAATGCCTTTCGACGCGAGAAAGCCGAAGAACTGGGCCGGGTCGCGCACACGGCACACCGCCGGCGCCGAGGTACCGACCAAGGGCAACAGCGCCGCCGCTTCGGCCAGCAGGCCGGGCCGGCCTTCGAAGCCGCTGCCGGCGACCCAGCCGCTCACGTCGCCGCGCCGAGCCAGCACGCGCAGGGCCGCGAGCGTGCGCGCGTCGTCGATCGCGAGCGAAGCGGGTTCGCCGAGGCTCATCCATTGCGATGCGGCCTCGCGCGTGTCGGCATCGCCGAACAGGTCGAGCGCCACCACGTCGAACCCATCGCGCGCCGAGGCCTCGGCCATCATGCGGGCGGACAGCGCCGCCACGGCGATCGTGCCGGCAGGGTGCTGGCGATTCAACCCGCTCCGCCGGCCGCGCGCTCCGAGAGAAACGCACGCGCCATGGCGAACGCCTCCGGGAAGCCGAGCACCAGCGCCTTCTTGTCGGAGTCGCGCATCTGCACCAGCAGGCGGTGCTGCGTCTGGTACTTCACGTTGCCGATGGCGAGCGCTCCAATCCCTACCGCACTGCCAACCATCGCAGCGGTGCCGGCCAGCGCCTTGCCGTCGTCCATCACGCCCACGCCGGCAATGCCTTCGGGCGGCACGGCGTTCACGTCGGCGGCCACCTTGAGCTGCCTGGCTTCTTTCAAGTCGTCTGCCGAGACGACCTGCACGCCGGCGGCGGCGCAGGCCAGCACCACGTCGGCCTCGGCGAGCGAGGCGCGCACCGCAGCGCGGTCTGCACCCGACACGCCATGCATCGTCACCTTGAAGCAGGTGGCGGTTTCGTGTGCGGCCTCTTCTGCCGCGGCCGCACCGCTGCGACTGGAGAGCGAGACCAATGCGCCCGCCTGCGCAGCAATCACACCGGCGATGCGGCCCACCGGCCCCAGCCCGCCGAGCACCACCACCCGCAAGCCGCTGAGGCCGCGCCCGTGCTGCTTCTGCAGCGCGGCCTCGGTGCAGGCCACCATGGCCGCGGCCGTGGTGTAGGCGCCGCTCGGGTCGGCCATCACCGACACGACGAAAGGCTTGACCATCGAGGCCCTGGCACGCTCGAGCATGTCGGCCGCGAGCATGGCGTTGCGACCGCCGATGAAGATGCCGGTACGCGCCACGCCCTTGGGGCCGCGCGAGAAGATGGCGTCTTGCGTGAGCGCGGTGATGCCGTCGAGCCCGACCTCGCAATACGGCACGATCACCCGGTAGCCGGCGTCGGCGGCCATGTTGACGTCGAAGGGGCTCACCTGCTTGCCCGGCGTGAACATGTGGAGGATGTAGGGGCGTTCCATGGCGTCTCTCTCTTTGGCTTTCTTTTGGCGTTCTTTTTGGCGTTCTCTTTGGTGTCTTATGGGAGGGTCAATGCGGTTCGTGGGCGTGCTCGCTGAGCACCGCGCCGCGGTTGAGGCCGGCAACGATGCTCACCGTGAGGCCGGGTTCGAGCAGCCCTGCCGCGCGCAGCGAATGCACCGCCGCTTCGGCACTCGACTGCGAGGGCAGGATCGCGAACGCCGTCGGCCCCCACGAGCTCTGGCCGATGGCCGCGCCGTGCTCGAGCGACTTGTCGGCACCGCGCAGCTCGCGGCCGGCGTCGGCGATGAACTGCACGGCGCGGCCCACGGCGGCGCTCGTGTACACGCCGCCCTGTGCCGGCGCGAAGTGCTTGCCGAGCAGCTGCTGCACACGGTTGATGCCGGCCGCGAACGGTGCGAACTCTCCACTCGCCGCGCCGGGCAGCACGCGCATCAGCACCTGGTGGCAGATGTCGGCCGACAGGCTTTGCGGCAAGGGCTCCAGCGTGGCGATGGCCTGCTTCTCTTGCGTGCCCGACAGGCCGCGGTGGCGCTCGTCCTGAACCACCACCACGCGCCACGCAGCGGGGAATGCGATGCGCGACAACAGCGGTGCCGGCATGCCGTCGGCACCCGGCCCGCCGTCGACGAGCAACCCGCCCTGCTCGAAGCCGGCGATGCCGATGCCCGAGCGCAGCCCGCGCGCCAGCCAATGCGCGAGCGTCACGCTGTTCAGCTCCAGCCCATGCCAATGCGCGAACACCCGCCCGATCGCCAGCGCGAGCTGCGTGCCCGAGCCGAAGCCTGCATGCGGCGGCAGCACGCGCGTGAGCTGCAAGCGCAGCGGTGTTTGCAGACCCGTGTGCTCGCGCAGCAATGCCAGGTAGCGGCTGGCGCGTTCGATCTCGGTCTGCGCGGCTGCATCGCCGGCCACCACCTCGTCAGCAGTTGCCGCACTCAGTTCGACCTCGGTCGCAACGCCGTCGATCACCAGCCCGAGGCTGCCGAAACGGCGGCCCAGGGTGCCCGCCGGGTCGAGGAAGCCCAGGTGCAAACGGCCGGGTGCGCGCAGCTTCAGCACGCGGTGGCTGTCAGCGCGCATGGCACGTCTTCGTGAGGGCGGACCGGGCCGCGGCAGGGCGTGTTGCAGTAGGCATTCGTGCCTGGATAAGCAAACCCCGTTCCGATGAGGTTTACCCGAAGAAGCGGGTGCGAGCAGCACGAAAACGCCCTGTGCCTGTCCCGGCAAGGTGACACAGTGTCATGCGCGCTTCGCTCCTGCCCCCCAAGCACTCAGTCGTACTTGATGTACTTGAAACGCGGATCGTCGGGCGTGCCTTCGAGTGCCGAGCCTTCCGCCGCGCCGGGCTGCCACATCACCACCTCTTCGATCTTCGCGGCGAGCGCGAAGTCTTTCTCGGTGATGCCCTTGGCCGCGTGGTTCATCAGCTTCACCGTGACGAAGGCAAACGAGACGTTGAGATCCGGGTGGTGCCAGGCCGCTTCGGCCAGGTGGCCCACGGTGTTGACCACCATCAGCGTGCCCTTCCATCCACCGGTCTTGTACTTGCGGCGGATCCAGCCGTCTTCGAGCGTCCATTTGGGCAGCTCGGCCTTGAGGCGGGCCTCGACCTCTTCGGCCGTGTACACCTCGTCGGGGGTTTTCTTACGCCATTGCGTCATGTCGGTCTCCTCGGGTTGTCATGCGGGTTTGCATGCAAGGGGTGATGGGCAGGGTTGATGACCTTGATCTTTTGCGCCGCACTGCACAGCATCATCAACCCACCGGAGCAAACACTGTGCGCAGAAGGGTCTGGAACGTCGCCGTCGCATCTGCCGTACTGGGCTTCGGCAGCCGCACCGCGTGGGCCGCGCGGCTCACCGCCGAGCAGGTGCGCGAGCGGCTCGCCGCAGCCAGCGCGCAAAGCCCGGCCGACCTGTCGGACCACGACTTGTCCGACCTCGACCTGAGCCGCCTCGACTTCCGCCAGGCGCGGCTCACGAACGCCAGCCTCTTCGCCTCCAAGCTCGTGTTGAGCAAGTTCATCGGCACCGACCTCACGCGCGCCAACCTCAACGGCGCGTGGCTGATGGGCACCGACTTCAGCAGCGCCACGCTGGTGAGCTGCAGCATGCTGAGCGTGGTGGTGCTCGGCGGCGAGGTGAAGACCCCGCCCAACTTCGCCGGTGCCGACCTGAGCGGCGCACGCATCATTGCCGACTTCCCCGGTGCCAACCTGCGCCGCGCCAGGCTCGTCAAGGCCAACCTCGGCGTCAACATCAAGAACCAGGGCATGGGCCAGATGCGCACCGACCTGTCGGGCGCCGACCTCACCGAAGCCAACCTCGAAGGCGCCGACCTCAACCGCTCGTTGATGGCTTTCGCCAAACTCAACGGCGCCAACCTGCGCGGCGTGAACTTCTTCAACGCCAAGATGGCCGGCGCCGACCTGCGCGGTGCCGACGTGACGGGCGCCGACTTCACCGACGCCGATCTCGACGGCACCGTGTTCGCCGATGCCAAGGGGCTCGACAGCGCGAAAGGCCTGGGCAACGCAGTGCAGCGCTGAAGGAGCGGGATGACCGGCGCCGTTCGGCAAGGCAAGATAGCGCGCCATGCCAACCAATCCCACCCTGCACATCCGCGCCCTCACTCCGTCAGACGCAGCCGAATACCGCGCCCTGATGCTCGAAGGCTACGAACTCGCGACCGACGCTTTCACGTCCACACCGGCCGAACGTTCGGCCGAGCCCCTGGCCTGGTGGCAACACCGCATCCACGACCCGAACAACCTGGGCCAGGCCTTCGGTGCGTTCCACGGCGGCGCTCTCGTCGGCACCGTGGCCATCGAGTACTCGGCCAAACCCAAGACGCGGCACAAGGCGCTGGTCATCGGCATGTACGTCTCGGCCGCACAGCGCGGGCTGGGCGCCGGCAGGGCCTTGCTGCAGGAGGCCATCGACCACGCGAGCGCTCGCGCCGAAGTGAAGGTGATCACGCTGACGGTGACGCACGGCAACGCCGCGGCCACGCGCCTGTACGAGTCGGCCGGCTTCACGACGTTCGGCCTGGAGCCCATGGCCATCTTCACCGGCGCTGAGTTCAAGGCCAAGCTGCACATGCAGCTGATGCTGGCCCCCGATTCAGTGCCGGCAACCTGACGCTTCGCATCTCCGCCATCACGGGATGGCGAGAATTCAGCACCGCGGCGAGGCACGGCGAGTGCCATTGTTCACGGAGAATGTATAAATCGACGACGCTGCGGCAATCTGTGCACGGCGCGTGCTTTCCCAGTCCCCATGAGCAACGACAGCAGCCCCAGCGACCCCCGCCCGATCACCGAAGCGCGCCTGCTTTCCATGGTGAATGCGAGCGGCGACAGCTTCTGGGAATCGGACGTCGAGCGCCGCTTCGTCCACATCAGCGACAACATGTGCCGCATGATGGGCTACGAGAGGGAAGAACTGCGCGGCCACTCGGTCATGGAGTTCATGACGCCGGAGTACCGCGCCGAAATCATCCGCTACGCCATGGAGCGCGGCAGCGCGGACAACCCGCTGGCCCACACCGGGCCGATCCGCCACGAAGGCGAGTTCTTCCGCAAGAACGGCTCGCGGCTGTGGATCGAAACCGTCTCCGTACCGGTGTTCGATGACGACGGCGTGCACATCGGCTACTTCGGCATCACCCGCGACATGACCGACCGCAAGCTCGCCGAGCACGCACTGCGCGACGCGAACCGCCAGCTCGAAGACCAGCTGCGCCACATCAACGAGCTGCATGCACAGATGCGCGAGCACGCCATCCGCGACGACCTGACCGGCGTGCACAACCGCCGGCACTTCGTCGAGGTGGCCGAGAACGAACTCGACCGCGCACGCCGCGAGGGCACCACGCTGTCCCTGGTGATGCTCGACATCGACCACTTCAAGAACGTCAACGACGCCTACGGCCACTCCACCGGCGACGCGGCGCTGCAGGCCGTCGGCTCGATGCTGAGCGCCACCACGCACGCCGGCGACCTGGCCAGCCGCCTGGGCGGCGAGGAATTCGCGGTGCTCCTGGTGGGCATGGACCATGAAGACGCGATGGAACGCGCCGAGAGCTGGCGCTCCACGCTGGCCGCGATGACCATCCTGGCCGACGGCGCCGCGCTGCGGCTGACCGCCTCGTTCGGCGTGGCCACCTTTCCGCAGCAGGCGGGCACGCTGGTGGAGCTGATGAAGGTGGCGGATGCGCGGATGTACCGGGCAAAGTCACTCGGGCGGGATCGGGTGAACGGCGAGAGCGTCGGGTAGTCCGGTACAGGGACGAGACGGCCTCCAGGCCGGCATCGGCCCCGCCCGGCGGCAGGCCGCCGTCGGCAAGAAAGTGCCGCTCGACACTGATCGAATGTGCCCGCATGCAGATTCCACAGTGAAGTTACTTTCTACTTGAGCGGCATGAGCAAGATGGCCTGCAGCCGTACAACTCGTTGCACCTCGCCATGCCGCTGGTCAGGATCTCGTCATGACTTCGATGGGATCTTCACCTACGGTCAAGACCACGACCCAGCCCGGTCGTGGAACAAACCCTTTGACCCGTGGGAGGACATATCTTGTCGAACATTCAAACCTACTTCGCTCACGGCCGCACGCCGCCAGCACACCGCGCCGCCGCCGCGCAGGTGCTGTTCCTCGCCGCTGTCGCCACGATTGCCCTGACAGCTTGCGGCGGTAGTTCTGAAAGCGATCAAGTCAACGCTGACGATGGCGGTCGCGAACAGGCCCAAGCCGTGCGCACTGTCAGCAAATCGCCCATCGGCTTTGCCGCCGGAGTGACGGGCGGCGCTGGCGGTGCCACCGTGCGCGTGAGTACAGCCGCGGACCTGAAGCGGGAGCTTTGCCGCTCCAGCAACGGCAATGGCTGCACCGATAACGAGGCGCGCATCATCGAAGTCGCGTCGGTCATCGACATGACCAACAGCGATGGCAGCGCCACGGCAACGGGCTGCTTCGCGACCAGCGTGTGCACTGGCGGCACTTACAAGAGCGAGATCACGCTGGTGATCTCCGCCTCTGAGAGTTCCCGCTGCGCGGGCAAGCAGACCTCCAACTACACGTACAAGGTGGCAGGCATCTCCCCCATCCTGGTCGGCTCGAACAAGACCTTGATCGGCGTGGGCGCCAACGCAGGCCTCAAGGGCAAAGGCCTGATCCTGCAAAGCGGGGTCAGCAACATCATCATCCGCAACCTGTCGTTCACCGACATCAACGAGGGCATGGTCTTTGGCGGCGACGCCCTGAACATTGCCAGCGCGACGAAGGTGTGGGTCGACCACAACCGATTCGCGCGCATCGGCCGCCAGTTCATCGTCCTCGGCAGCGGGGACGCCAAGGCCACGGCCGACAACATCACCATTTCCAACAATGAACTCGACGGCCAGTCGGCCTGGTCGGCGAGGTGCACCGGCAACCACTACTGGAACGTACTGGCGTACAGCAACGGCAAGATCACCTTTGCCAACAACTACCTGCATCACTTCGACGGCCGCGCCCCGCGCATCAATTCCGCTGGCAGCGGTGCGCTGGTGCACATCGTCAACAACTACTTCGAGACCGGCGGCTGGCATGCGCTCGACTACGAAGGCGCCAACACACGCGTGCTGATGGAGGGCAACTACTTCAAGAACGTCAGCATGCCGGTGCTCACCGATGCTTCAGGCAACGGCCAGCTGTTCGGCGTGTACGGGCAGACCTCGGCGACCAAGGCCACCTGCCAAGCGGCAATCGGGCGCACCTGCAACCCGAACGTTGCCAGCCCGGCGCCGAGCACCGACAAGCTGGTGCAGGACTCGGCGGTGGCGTCCGCGTTCAAGCCCATCTCGAGCGGCTTGATCAAGCCGATCTCGGCCAACGACGTGCCCGACACGGTCAAGGCCAACGCGGGGGTCGGCAAGATCTGATCTTTCAGCGCGCGGCGGCCGCAAAGCGCAGGCGCACCGTCGTACCGGCACCGAGCCTGCTGTCGATCTTGAGCGAGCCGCCGAGCAGCCGGGCGCGCTCCTCCATGCCGAGCAGGCCGTGCCCGCTGCGCTCACCCTCGGGGTCGAAACCGACGCCGTCGTCGGTGACCGTCAGCATCCAACCCTCGGCGTCGCGCTGCAGCGCGATGTCCACCCGGGCAGCACGCGAATAACGGCGCACGTTGGTGAGCGATTCCTGAGCCACGCGGAAGACCTGCGTCGCGGTGTCCTGCGCCAAGCCGTCCGCGGCCGAGTCGACCTGCATGTGACACGGCGTGCCGGTGACCTCGGTGAATTCCGAGGCCAACCACTCCAACGCCGCGGCGAGGCCACCATCCAGTGCTGGCGGACGCAACTGCTTCACGAGCGCACGCACGCCGCCGGCCAGCTGGTCGATGCGGTCGAGCAGCAGCTGGAAGTGCTCCTGCGCCGGCGGCCGCTCGCCGCGTGCATGCGCCCGCAGCACCGAGGCCTCCATGCGCAGCGCTGCCAGCTGCTGGCCCATCTCGTCGTGCAGCTCGCGCGCGATGCGCTTGCGTTCGTCCTCCAGCGCGTGCGTGTTGTGGTCGCCGAGCCTGCGAAGCGCCTGGCGCGAGGCCTCAAGCTCCACGGTGCGCTCGGCCACCGCGCGCTCGAGCCGCACGCGGTCGGCACGCTGTCGCCGGTTCGCCACCAGACTGGACAGCCACCACAGCAGCGCCAGTCCGGCCGCGCCGGCCAGCTTCGCCGGTGTCGACCGCCACCATGGCGGCGCGATGCTGAAGGCCATGCGCAGTGGCGGGCCGGCCTCGATGATCGGCAGCTGCGAGGCCGCACGCACCTCGAGCTGATGCGACCCGGCATCGAGCGATTCGATCGTCACCACGTTGCCATCGATCGCCTGCCACGGCGCATCGCCATGCAACCGGTACTCGACGTGAAGCGTGCGGGCGCGGCCGATGTTCGGCGTGGCCAGCGTGAGCTGCAGTTGGCGATCGTCCCAGTCGACCTCCGTCTGCGCCGCAGGCGGTACCGTCTTGTCTCCGAACCGCAGCGTCTCGATCCGCAACACCGGCGGCGCGGGTTTCGGCAGCCCCGGACGGACGCGCGTGACCCCCGCACTGGTGCCGATCCACGCGGTGCCGTCGGCTTCCAGCAGGAGCGCATCGGAATCGATGTCGTCCCACAGCAGCCCGTTCGAGCGATCCCTGAGCGACCACTGCTTGCCGTCGAAGACGAAGACGCCTCGGTCGGTTCCGAACCAGATTCGGCCGTCGGGCCCGGTGCTGAGGAAGTACGCGGTCGGGTCGCCGAACGGCGTCAGGTCGAAGCGGCGCACGAGCCGGGCAACGTTGTCGCCATTCAGCGCGTAGACGGACAGGCCGTGGGAGTCGAACGCCCAGAACTCCGACGGGCCGGCGAAGGTCGCGTACCCATAGACCTCGATCAGCTGTCCGAGCTCGTCGCGCATCGGCACCCACGCCCCATCGACGATTCGGGAGACATGGCGCTCGCTGATGAACCATTCGGTCGCCCCAGGTCCGGTGCCAGCGATGGCGATGCCGCCCACCCCTTCGCTGTCCGGCAGCCCGGTGGCAACCGGTTCCCGGCGCGGCCCCGAGGGCGAGGCGACGATTCGATCGACGCCCTTGCGCCCTGAAAGATAGATGCCACCATTCGCGCCCTGCATGACCAGGTTCAGCGACGGGTCACTGAAGACCCTGTCGGCGCGGACCGCGCCGGCCTTCAGCCGCATGACCTCGCCCGCCTGGGTCCACCACAGGTCGCCGCCCGCATCGACGGCAAGCGCGCCGACTGCGGCGTCAGGGCTCGGCGATGGCGTGGGCATCGGCCGGAAGCGTTGTGTAGCGTCGTCCAGCCACGCAATGCCCCCCGGCGTGGCGACCCACAGGCGCCCGCTGCCGTCGCGCGCGAAGGAGAAGGCCGCGGGCGCCGGTAGCCCGAGCGCCGGGGTCCAGTGATCGACCTGCAGGTAGCCGATCCAGCTGTGCAGGCCGCGGCCGTTGGTTCCGAGCCAGAGCGAGCCCTCGGCATCGAACAACAGCGAGCGGACGAGCGTCTCCGGCAGCCCCTGCTTCGGTGTCCACTCCCGCCACCGCTGACCATCCCAGAGCGCGATGCCCGCATCGGTAGCGGCCATGATGTTGCCTGTCGGGTCCTCGGCCAGCGCCGCGCTGGCCGGCAGCCGGCGCGTCGGCGGCGCCTCGACGGCGCTGAAGCGGTGGTCTCCCGGCCGCAGACGTGCGAGCCGGTCGCTGCTGCGCGCCCAGATGCTGCCGTCGCGGCCAATCACCAGGTTGCCCCACATGCGGGCCGGCAGGCCCTCGACCTCGCCCCAGGCGTGAAGCACCCCGCCGCGCCATTCGCACAGCCCGTGGCCGCAGCCGAACCAGAGCGCGCCGCGGCCGACGCGCAGCGGCCCGGAATCAGCATCCATCTCGCCCGGTGGCGGCGGGAACGCCGGCACCGGCACGCGCAGCACGACGAGCGCCGCATCTTCGGACGCCGTGACCTCGATCGACCAGATCCGGCTCTGGCGATCGATGGCGTAGACGATGCCGCGTTCGTCGACATCGATGCGCTGCCCGACCTCGACACCGATCAAGGCCCCGCTGGGCTGGGTGACCGGGGTCCAGCTCGGCACACCGCCCTTCTCGCGCCGTAGGAACAGGCCGGCATCCGTCGCCACCCAGAGCCGGCCCTGGGCATCGGCCTTCGCGGTCTGCAGCGCCGCCCTTTCCGCGCCCGGCGCCAGCGGCTCGCGCCGGATGCGGAAACCGTCGAAGCGGAACAGCCCGTTCTCAGTGCAGAGCCACAGCGTGCCATCGGGCGCCTGGGTCAGGCACCCGACGGCCATGTTGGTCAGCCCGGCAGTCTGCTGGTAGCTCTCGAAGACCGCATGCTGCGCGCGCGCAGCCGTGGCCAGCCCGGCCAGCAGGAGCGCCGCGAACGCCGCCTTGCCGCGCTCAATCCACCAGGCCATGCCTCAACGCGTAGCGCACGAGGTCGCTCAGCGAGTCCTGGCCCAGCTTTTCCATCAGGCGCGCCTTGTAGGTGCTGACGGTGTTGGGTGCCAGCTGCAGCTCGGTGGCGATGTCGGTCGGCGCCCTGCCCTTCACCAGCGCGATCAGCACCTGGCGTTCGCGCGCCGACAGACGGGCCATCGGCTCGGCCTGCGTCTGCTCGGCGCGGAAGAACTCGGCACTCAGCGAGGGATCGACGTAGCCGCGCCCGGCGGCGACGCGGTGGATCGCGTCGAGCAGCTGTTCGGGCGAGACGTCCTTCGTCAGGTAACCGAGGGCGCCGGCCTTCAGCGCTCGGCGCGCAATGTGCGGGTCGGCATGCATCGTCAGCACCAGCACGGGCAGCTTCGGATGCGCAGCCGCCACGCGCTCGATCAGGTCGACACCGTTGCAGCCGGGCATCAGCAGGTCGAGCAGCAGCAGGTCGACCCCGCCGGTTTCGAGTCCGGCCAGCACTTCAGTTGCAGACGCCGCCTGGCCGACGAGCACCAGCCCGTCGTCGAGCTCGAGCATCTTGCGCAAGCCTTCGCGCACGAGCGCGTGGTCGTCCGCAATGAAGACGCGGGTCTTGGTTGCAACGAGTGAAGAGGTGTTCATGGGCGCCCCTTGGGCGGAGAAGCGTTGTAGTGATCAGTCTACATGATGTAGATCACTCGTTATGCATAGTCGCCTGGCAACAAAACGCTGAAATCTGCGAAAAATTTCCATCGACATGTGTCGATCCATTTGTAGATAATTATCTACACGATTGGCAGCAACTCTACACACGAGGTCTCCATGTTCAGCATCCCGTCCGCGCGTCACCCTTTCGAGAACACTCCTGTCACCGCGGCGTCGCCGCTGGACGCGCCCCTGTCGACACTCGCAACGGGCCACCGTGTGCGCCCCCCTTATCGCTTCGGACGCTGCGAAGTCCGCGTGGCCTCGCGCGAGGTGCTGGTCGACGGGCAGCTGCGTGCGCTGCAGCCGCGGCCGTTCGATCTGCTGGTCTGCCTGATCGGAAGCCGCGAACGCGTGCTCACGACAGATGAGCTGCTCGACGAGATCTGGCGTCAAACGGCCGTGCAGCCCAGCTCGCTGGCCGCGGCAATCACGCGCGTGCGCAAGGCGCTGTGCGAAGGCGAGCCGGGCATCGGCCAGATCATCAAAACCTACCCGCGCGTCGGTTACCGCTTCGTCGCGAAGCTGGACGGCGACACGCGCTGAACGGCGTACCGGACGCGCCCACCCGAGCCAAGTTCCAAGCAGAGATGTCATGAAGAAACAAGCCCTGTCCGCCGCGTTGGCGGCCACCTTCGCGCTGGCCAGCGCCGGCGCGTTCGCGCGCTCCGAAGTCTGCGTGGATGTCAGCGAAGCGCAGATCGCCAGCCTGTTCGATAGCTGGAATGCGTCGCTGCAAACCGACGATCCGAAACTGGTGGTGGCCCGGTATGCGCAGAAGTCGGTGCTGCTGCCGACCTTGTCCGACTCGCCACGGCTGACGCCTAAGGCGAAGGAAGACTACTTCGTGCACTTCCTCGCGCGCAAGCCGGTCGGCCACATCGACAGCCGCAGCATCGAGATCGACTGCAACACCGCGATCGACACCGGCCTCTACACCTTCCGCTTCGGCGACGGCAGCGAGGTGAAGGCGCGCTACACCTACACCTACAAGCGCTTCGGCAACCAGTGGCTGATCACCAGCCACCACTCTTCGGTGCAGCCGAAGAACTGACCGCATTCGACAGACCATGAGCCGCCGCATGAACCGCACGGCCGCGCGGTCGCGCGGCCTCACATCCGTCAAGAACGTGGCGCTGGCCGCCACGGTCGTCGCGGCCTTCGCTGCCGCCGAGTGGTCGGTCTACCGCGCCCACGTCTTGCACGGCCACCTGGCGGCCGGCACCCAGGCGCTCGCCGAGTTGCGCACGCGCATGGAGCAGTACCGTGCAGACCACCACACCTACCTGACGGTAGACGGCACCGTCAGCCCGTGCGACACCACCGGCGCAGCGGGAACCTTCACCCTGGCCTGCCCGACGCTGTCGCCGGCCTCGTACCAGCTCGCCGCCACCGGCTCGGGGCCGACCGCCGGGTTCGTCTACACCACCGATTCGCAAGGCAACCGCAACACCATCCGCGTGGCCGATGGCTGGGGCCGCGCCACGCCCTATGCCTGCTGGATCACCCGCGAGGACGACGCGTGCTGACGGCGCGGACCACGGCCCGTGGCCCAGGTCACGCGGACACCCACCGACAGATTTTCATCAGACAACGATCAGTGCACCGTCATGCGAGCCCTGTGCGAGATCCCTACATTCGCCGCTCGCGCCGAACCGACAGTTTCAACAAGGCAGCGAGGTAACCCAATGCCCATGCAGTTTCTCCACCGTGCGGCGCTTGCCCGCTGGCTGCGCGCCACCCGAGGCGCCATCGGCCTGGCAGCCCTGTCGCTGCTGGCCGCAGCGCCGGCGCGCGCCGAGATCGTCGTCGGCCAGGTCGCACCGTTCAGCGGCCCGCAAGGCGTCACCGGCAAGGCCGTGCGGGCTGGCGCCCAGCTCTACTTCGACGCGGTCAATGCGCGCGGCGGCGTCAAGGGCCAGCAGATCCGCTTCGTCACGCGCGACGACGCGCAGAAGCCCGAGCAGACAGTGCGCCTGGTCAAGGAGCTGATCGAGAAGGAAGCCCCGGTGGCCTTGCTCGGCACCATCGGCACGACCAACATGGAGGCGCTGGCCGCAGACGGCGTGCTGCCGCGCACCCACACCACGCTGATCGGCGCGATCTCGGGCGCCGCCTCGGTGGCGCGCGCCGACGGCATGCTGGTCGTCAGGGCGAGCTATCACGACGAGGTCTCCCGCCTGCTCAGCCAGCTATCGCACCTGGGCCTGCGGCGCATCGGGCTCGTGTATCAAGACGACGGCCTGGGCAAGGACGTGCTGGCCGGCATGGAAGCGGCCGCGGCCCGCTTCGGCGTGACGCTGGTCGCGCGCGCCGGCTATGCGCGCAACACCGTCGACGTGCAGGGGCCGGTCGCGCAGATGGTGCAGGCCGCCCCGGAGGTGGTCGTGCTGGGCGCGACCACTGCGGCAGCCATCGAGTTCATCCGTCAGTACGACAAGGCCGGTGGCCATGCGCTGCTGTACGGCATGTCGATCATCGACACCGATGCACTGCTGAAGGGCTTGGGCGCGCAGCGTGCGCGTGGCTATGCATTCAGCATGGTGCTGCCGCAAACGTCGCAGCAGAGCCGCCCGGTGGTGCGCGAGTACCTGGCGCTGCAGGCAGCGGCCCATAACCCCGAGCTGTCGGCCCGTTCGATGGAAGGCTTCATCGCCGCCAAGGCGCTGGTCATGTCACTCGAGAAGACCCAGCGCCTCACGGCTGAGGCGGTCGGCACCACGTTGCGCACGGCCGCGCCGGTGGACGTTGGCGGCTACATGCTGGACTTCAGCACCCCCAAGCGCAACGGCTCTCACTACGTGAACTTCGGCATCTTCGGCGACAACGGACGCATCGTTCAGTGACCGTCTCCCTCCCTTAATCTTCGTGAAAAAGAAACCATGCGTCTCATCAGTGCCCTGTGCGCCTTCGTCTGCTGTTCGTTCAATATGGGCAGCCACGCGGCGGAACCCGATCTGGTCGGCAAGACCATCCTGCTCGGCCAGTCGGCGCCCTTCAGCGGCCCGTCGTCTCAGCTCGCCACCGAGTTCAACCTCGGCGCCCGCACCTACTTCCAGGCCGTCAACGAAGCCGGCGGCGTGGCCGGGCGCAAGATCGAACTGCGCACGCTCGACGACGCCGACGACCCCGCCCGCACTGCGCAGAACACCCGGACCCTGATCGAGCAGGACGGCGTGCTGGCGCTGTTCGGCTATATCGGCACCTCGACGACGCTCGCGGCGCTGCCGGTGATAAGCGCCGCACAGGTACCGCTGTTCGCGCCCTCGACCGGCGCGGCCGGCCTGCGCCAGCCGTTCAACCGCTACCTATTCAGCATCCGCGCGGGCTACGACCAGGAGGCCGAGCACATCGTCGACCAGCTGAGCGTCACCAACCTGACGCACATCGCGGTGTTCCACCAGAACGACGCCTTCGGTGCCGCCGGCCTGGACGCAGTGACCCGCGCCCGCAAGAAGCGCAACCTGCAGTTGGGCGCCGTTGCATCGATCGAGCGGAACAGCACCGACACGGCAGTGGCCGCCAAGGCGCTGCTGGCCGCGCACCCCGATGCCGTCGTGCTGGTCAGCTCCTACGCGACCGGTGCGGCGCTCATCAAGGAGATGCGCAAGGACGGCTACAAGGGCCAGTTCGTCAGCCTGTCCTCAGTCGGCGGCAAATCGCTGGCCGACGAGCTGGGCAGCATCGGCTCGGGCGTGCAGATCTCCGAGGTGGTGCCGTTCCCGTGGGCGGAGGCGAGCCCGATCCAGCGCGAGTACGCGCAGGCGATGCGCAAGGCCGGCGTGCCGACCCGCAGCTTCGGCTCGATGGAAGGCTTCATCGCCGCGAAAGCGATCACCGAAGGCCTGCGCCGCGCCGGTCATGCGCTCACGCGCGCCAAGTTGATCACCGCGCTGGAGTCGATGCACGACTGGGACGCCGGAGGCTTTCAACTGACCTTCACCCCGGACAACCACAACGGCGGCCACATGGTCGAGATGACCCAGATCGGGTCCGACGGCCGCTTCCTGCACTGAGCGCAGGCACCGACGCATGGCAACCATCGAAAGACGCCGGCTCCAGTTGCTGGCGCAGAACCTGACGGACGTCGACCTGGCACGCGTCGCGGCCTTCCTGCGCGTGGGCCGTGCTCGCTTCTACTGCCGCTGGGAGCTGGTGTCCGAAGGCGACGTCCATCTGCTGCTGTCGGGCTGCGAGCTGCCGAGCGACCCGGCCGACGACCCGGTACCGGTGTTGACCGTGATGGACCCGCACGCCGGCCGTCACGAAGATCGCCTGGTGTTGATGCGGCCGCTGCAGTACGAGGCCTTCGTCGAAGCCTTGTGCGCGCTGGAGGTTCGGCTGCTCGGGTTGGAGCCGGCACCGCCCACGGGGCTCACCTGGCTGGCCTCGCAGCCCATCGGCGAGGCCACGCCGATGATGTTGCCGGCGCTGCTGCCCGGCGCGCGCTGCCGCCTGCGCCGCTGGCCACCGGCGGCGATGTTGCAGGCGCACCGCCACAACCGGCGGCTCGCTGGCGTCATGGCGACGCGTCACATCGACCTCGACGAGCTGGCCCACCTGACCGACATCGACCGTCGCCACTGCGAGGAGTTCGCCACGACGCTGTTGGGGGCCGGCCTCCTCGACGTGCAGCCGGCGCGGCCGGCCGCCACGGCCAGCAGTGCCCCGAACACGACGACTGTGCCGCCGCCCGACGCACCGGCCGGCCTTGGGCTGATCACACGCATCCGCCGCAGTCTGGGATGGGCCCGATGAAAGAATTCAAGATCGTGTTCACCGGCCCACCCGGCGCCGGCAAGACGACGGCGATCGCTGCGCTGAGCGACCTGCCGCCGGTGCGCACCGAGGCGCGCAACACCGACGCCACGCTCGGCCCGACGCACATCACCGTGGCGATGGACTTCGGCCAGGTTGACCTCGGCCGCGGCCAGCGGGCACGCCTGTTCGGCGCGCCCGGGCAGGCGCGCTTCGAGTTCATGTGGCGCATCGTCGCCGCCGACGCGGCAGGGGTGGTGATCCTGATCGACAACACGCGCGCCGACCCGTTGGGCGAGTTCGTCGCCTACCTCGATGCGTACCGCGATCTGCTGCCGCAAATGACCTTCGTCGCCGGCATCGTCCGCTCCGACGTCTGCCGGCAGCCGACGGTGGCCGACTACGTCGAGCAGCTGACCGCACGCGGGCTCGCCTTCCCGGTGCTCGAAGTGGACGTGCGGCGCCGCGACGACGTGCAGGTGATGGTCGACATGCTGCTCACGAAGGCCCAGTCGCGCTCGTGAAAGAACGCCTCGCGCCGGCCCCGTTCTTCGTGGCCTCGCGCCCCGACTCCGCGCCGGCCGACCACGCACTGCGAATCGTCCAGGCCCTGCTCGTCGACCTCGACGGCGCGGCCGCCATTCTGGTCGCAAGCACCGATGGCTTCGAGCTGGCGCACGGCGGCCGGCTGCGCAGCGACCCGGCGCGGCTCGCCGCGATGGCCAGCTCGCTGGCGGCACTCGGCGACACCGCCAGCCGCGAAACCGGCATCGGCCCGCCACGCTGCCTGGTGATCGAGTCGAATGATGGCCGGTTGGTGGTGCGCGGCATGCAGCTGCGCGGCAAGCCTGTCATCGTGGTTGTGCTGACCAGCCACGACTTGCTGATCGGCCGGGTCTGGAACAGCCTGGCTGCGGCCGAGGCTCGGCTGGGCGAGTGATGAAGCAGCAGCCCGTGCTCGCTGCCGCGTTTCAGCACGTCATGCCCAAGATCCAGATCCGCTCCATGCCTTGCGGCCGCAGTGTGCGGGCCTCGCGACTGATCGGATACCACCTGAGCTGGTTGACCAGATCTCTTGTTGCGCCAACAGCATGTCGGCGGGGTGCCGACTGCGAACGGCAATGCGCATGCCGGCTCGGCGTGGCATCGGTATGGCCTCAGCGCGCCAAGGTTTGCAGCAGTCGAACCCGCTCGGGATCGGTCAAGGCATCCGTGGTGCGCAGAACCTGCTCGCCCCACAGCGGGTCGATGCTCACCAACGTGTCGGCAATGCCTTGCAGCGCCAACCCGCGCTGGTGCTCGTCCGATAGCTTCGCGGCCCATCGAATGGCCAGCGCGGCATCTCGCCGCACCAAGGTGTCAGAGGTCAGATAGCGCATCAGCGGCGCATCGAGCTCGGCGGCGCTGGGCTGGCCCTGCAACCAGGCCACCGCGGCGTCTTCGTCTAGCGCGAGCCAGCGCGACAAGGCCTCGACCAGCAGCGTGTTGCGCGGCGGCCCGGGCGGCAACGCGGCGGCGAAGTCCGTCGCGCCACGTGGATCCTGGTTGATCCAGCGATCGCAGATCGAGGCCAGCAGGGGCTCCCATGCGGCGGACTTCTTGGCACTGGCCCAGCGTGCCGCGGCCGCCGGATCGATGTCGGCCCAGGAGTTCGCGATCTGCTGCAGCACCGCGGCGCGGTCGGAGTCGCCAAGCCGTGCGGCTTCGGTGGCTTGCATCGCACGTTGGAACTCGCGACCGGCGACCAGGTGAGCGACGATCGGCGCGTAGATGTCGTTGGACAGCGCCGGCTGCACATCGCTCCACAGGGCGGCATGGCGCAAAGCCTGATCGACGTCAGGACGAAGCAGGTTCGCGATCAATACCCGGCCGACGTCGATCGCATGGCGGCCGAGCAGCGGCAGCCAGCGCCACACGGTATCGGGCTGGCGCTGCAGCCACGGGGTCAGCGCGGCCACGGTTTCTTGCAGCAGCCGGGCCTGGCGATCTTCGGCCGCCGGGTCCGTGGCCGTGTCGATGGCTTGCCAGCGCGCCAACAAGCTGGCCATCTGTTCGGCGAATTCGTCTTCGGCCCTGCGCGCTGCCGCGGTCGACGAAGGCGCAGGCGAGGCGTTCTGTGTCGCAGCGGGCTGCGTTGCACCGGCGATGCCCGGCCCGCCATCGGCAAGCGTCCATGCAGCGCCCGCCGCGGCCAATGCACCCACGAGCAAGGCGCCAATGGCAGCGCGTTGCACCCCGCGTCTACTTGAAGACGCAGCTGCGAGCGATGTTGGTCGCGCTGGTGTCGGTCGGCGGCTCGGCGCCCGACGCATTGCCGACGTAGGTAGCGCACTTCTTCTTCGATCCCGTGTACGACAGGTCGGTGAAGGTCGCAACGTCGTACTGGCCCTGGATGCCGGTCGTGCTGTCGAAGCTGCTGTTGACGCCGGCGACCGCCGAATTGACCGTACCCAAGGTGACGCTGGTAATCGTCAGCTTGCGCGCGTACTGCTTGCTGCAGTTGCCGCATGAGCGGTACAGCTTGCCGATGTTGTTGGCGTAGAAATCGGTGATGACGATCGAGCCATTGCTGTTGTTCTGGAAGGTCTTGTCCTTGCCTTTGAAAGCAGCGCCGCCCGAGATGGTCAGCTTGCCGGTCACACCGCTCAGGTACTTCAGCGTCGCGGCGTCCTCGCCGATGTCGGCCCAATAGACGTTCGTGATGTTGCACACGCCGTAGCAGTGCACGCCATCGCCACCACCGGCCGTCAGGTTGGTGCCGGTGCCCAGCGAGCCATCGCCGATGACGACGTTCTTCAGCGTGGCGCCGTTGTTGAGCTTGAAGACCGGGAGCTGGTCTTCCGTTTGATCGCCGGGCATCGTCGACGAGTTGCCGACGAAGCAGATCCACTTGCCGTACTTCGCGACGCCATCGAACGTGGTGCCCGCCGGGACGTCGATCGTCGAGTTCACCGTCATCTTGGTGCAACTGGGCACCGTGCGCACCGCCGGTGCTGACCAAGCGCTTGCCGCCGAGCTCAAAGCGAGCAGGCACCCCAACATCCTGAATATCAATTTCATTTTCGATCCTCTGTAATGCGCATTTTTGAGACCAAGGTGCCGACCGCTGGGGGCGGGCAACGATCATGTTATGAGTTAGCAATGTCAGGTCAACACAGGTTGCACATGGTTGCCACATCTGATCGCGAAGTTTCTTCCGGGTTACGAACATCGCAAGCCAGTTGGCCCGGTACGCCCCGAGGCACGATCGGGTAACCCCTCGGTTATCGGCCTGCGCCACGCAGCGATCAAGGATGTGCTTGAGCGCTTGCCCACACGACCGGCTACCAAGGCCGCTCAACCGACGGGGTCAGAGCCCCAAAGAAGATTCATCCATGTAGAGGCGGATGCATCGAAACCATCGGCATTGCTCACCAGCACGAGAGACAGGCCCTGATCTGGGCAGCGCAGCATCAGCGAAGAGAAACCTGCATATGCGCCGCCGTGGAACATGAACCGATGACCGGCATGCTCTAGCAACTCCAATCCGAAGCGGTACGGTTCATCAGCAGGACCAAAGCGAACATCTTCAGCGATGCAGCGAGCCAGCAGGCTGTGCGCTCCGTGGCGGCGCCAGTCCTCCAGCCAGTGTGCTTCCGCCAGGACCAGATCGTCTGGCGTGGACCACAGCCCACCATCGCCCCAGGTGGCGAGAGCGACTGGCAGCTCCTGCCACGCTTCGGGCTCTGTTTCCATTCGGCCATAGCTGCGTGCACGGTGCGGCAGCACACGCCAGGGCTGGTTCTCGAAGCTGGTGTTTCGCATGCCCCATCGTTCGAAAAATCGCTTGCGTGCCAGGTCGGCCAGGCTGCACCCGGCGTCTTGCTGCAGCCACTCGGCCAACAACACGTAGTTGCTGTTGCTGTAGTCGTGGCGCAATCCGGGGGCGAAGGAAACATCGCCGGCCCGCTTGATCAAGTCGAGCGCCTGCAGCTGCGTGACCACATCATTGTCATGGCGCCCAAGCTGCGCGCCCCACAAGAACAGGTAGTCATCAATGCCGCTGGTGTGACGCAGCAGGTGCCCGGCACACACAGGCTGTTCGCAGGACTGCAGCGCAGGACTGCAGCGCAGGAAGATTCGGGCGCAGGTCGGTGTTCAAGTCCAGCCTGCCGGCCGCCACCGCGTCCAGCACCAGCGCGGCCACCCAGGGCTTGGACTCGGAAGCCAGGTAGTAGCGCGTACCACCATCGAGCCGTCGCTCCCATTCGAGGTGGGCCATGCCATGGTGCACGCACCGAAGCGCCTGTCCGTCCGCCACCAGGGACAGGCTGAATCCAGGCCCATCCAGCATGTGCTCGCCACGCAGGCGATCGACAGCGCCATCAAAACGGTCGAGCAATTGAGAGAGTTCGAGGTTCATGCCGGATGAATGCGTTGAAGCTGTGTGGAGCTACCAACCCTGGATTGCGGGCGAGGAAGCATATCGAACTTGGCCTGAACGTTGCGCAGCCGGCGTCGCTCATGCGTACCTCTGGCAGACTGACCAGACATACACATCGCGTCAGATCGCTCAGAACATGCTGCACCACATCTCATTTGGCGTCACAAACCTTGAGCGCTCTGCTGCGTTCTACGACGCAACGCTGTCCGCGCTTGGCTACGTGAGGGTGTGGGCCAATGAAACCGCTGTCGGGTACGGCCACCCGGGGGGAGGCGACAAGCTGGCCATCAAACTCCAACCATTGCCGGCAGAGGCACCCGGCCCGGGCTTTCATCTTGCGTTCTCGGCGCCATCGCGAGAAGCAGTTGCTCTCTTTCATGCGGAGGCGCTCAAGAACGGCGGCAAGGACAACGGCGCACCAGGGCTGCGGCCTGACTATGGAGACAACTACTACGCGGCCTTCGTTGTGGACCCGGATGGTTATCGCGTTGAAGCCGTCATCAATTCAGCAGCCTGACCATGCTTCTCTTCCTGAAGCGATCATCATTGACGTTTCACGCGCAGATGACATCATTTGCGGGTCCAACTACTCGCAAAGGTGTTGCATGTCCAAGCCATTTCCCACAGACGACCCATTCCTGCGTGGCTACTACGCGCCGCTGCACATGGAATGCGATGCGCCTAATCTGCCCGTGACGGGCGAGATTCCCAAGGAGTTGAACGGCTGGCTCTACCGGAACGGGCCCAACCCGCAGTTTGCGCCGCGCGGGCCGTACCACTTCTTCTCGGGCGATGGGATGTTGCATGCCTTCCATGTGGAGAACGGACGCGTGGCCTATCGCAACCGCTGGGTGCAGACGCCGAAGTGGAAGCTCGAACACGCAGAAGGCGAGGGGCTGTCGGGCGCGTTCGGCAGCCCACGCTTTTCCGACCCGCGGATCGTGGAAATGAATTCGACGGTGGCCAATACCAACGTGGTGTGGCATGGCGGGAGGCTGTTGGCTTTGGAAGAGACGCATGCCCCCTATGAGGTCGACCCTGTCACGCTGGCGTCGCGCGGGTATTGCGACTTCGCCGGGAAGCTGGCCGGGCCGATGACGGCGCACCCGAAACTGGATGCCGTCACCGGCGAGATGGTGTTCATCGGCAATGCGGCGAAAGGCCGCTTCACGCCGGACATAGCACTGCACCTTGCCGATGCCGACGGCCGCCTGGTGAATTCGCAGATGCTGCAGGCGCCTTATCCGAGCATGCTGCACGACTTCGTGATGACGCGCGACTGGATCGTCCTGCCCATCTTCCCGCTGACCGGCTCGATGGACCGTGCCATGAAAGGGGCCCCTCCGTATGCCTGGGAACCCGACAAGGGCACGCACATTGCGCTGGTGCCCCGCCGCGGTTCCGTGGCCGACGCGCGCTGGTTCAGCGCCGATCCTTGCTATGTGTTCCACACGATGAATGCCTTCGACACCCCCGACGGCAAGGTCGTCTGCGACATGATGAAGCTCCCGGTTGCGCCGCTCTTCCCGCTCCCGAACGGAAAGCCGATCGGTGACACCGATCCGACGGCCCAACTCGTGCGCTGGACGTTCGACCCGACAGGCCGCAGCGACAGCTTCAGCGAAACAGTTCTCGACGACCACCCAGGCGAGTTCCCGCGGCTGGACGAGCGGTTCGTCGGCCTGCCTTATCGCCACGGCTATTTCCAGGCGAGCACGGAGCACATCCGGAAGCGCGAGGCCCGGAACGGCCTGGCGCACATCGATCACCAGACCGGCCGCGTGAACACCTGGCGGCCCGGTGATGCCGACCATTGCGGGGAGCCGGTATTCGTGCCGCGCAGCGCCACGGCCGATGAAGGAGATGGCTTCTTGTTGACGGTGATCTGGCGTGCCGAGACGAACAGCAGCGACCTGGCCATCTTCAACGCGGGCCAGATCGCCGACGGGCCGATTGCCCTGGCGCACCTGTCGCACCGAGTCCCGTCGGGGTTCCACGGCAATTGGCGCGGGGCTGCCGCGTAGGGAGCGAAGGGGTTCGCCATTCATGCCGTGAGGCGTGATCGCTGCTGCAGGGCTCGGGCAAGAGTTGGCAGGGCGGGCCCCGGTTTCAGCCCGGAACGCCAATTGCTGCGAGCCCGCTGCGCCGGCCATCGCTTTGCCCCGATAAGCAGTACCGCGACACCGCCCTGACTCGCGCATGTCCGTCCTTTCAGGAGGTGTGCATGGCCGAGGCGTCGATACCCACGGGCGCGGCAGTTCTTGCCGCCCCTGTCGTTTTTGCTGCACCGCTTGCCAGCCCCTTCGCAGCACGCGCCCAGACCTGCAACTTCGCGACGTTGCCGCCCATGAGTGCGGACCGCAACGTGGGCCATGCCATCAACGACCGTGGCGCCTGAACTTCCAGGATGCCGCGCCCGCTGCGACGCAGGCACATCCACATCAACCGGAGCCGCACCATGCACCTGACTCCATTTCGCAGCATCGTCCTCGGGTTGACCTTCGCACTCGCGGCCGGGAGCGCCGCCGCGCAGAACTACTCGCTCAGCTTCCTCTCCACCGACGGCAACCGCTTCTGGACGCCCACGGACATCAACAACCGCGCCCAGATCGTGGGCACGGTAGGCGAATCCCATGTCCCCAACGCCGTGACCTGGGACGCCACCCAATCGCCCGCGCAAAGGCGCTACCTGCCGCCGTACGCGGACTGCTGCACCAATATCGCCACCTTTGGCAACGCCATCAACAACCGCGGGCAAGTCGCCGGTGAGGATGCCTCCCGCGCTGCGCTGTGGAACGGCTACACCCGCCCGATCCTGCTGTCCGGCGAGTTCTCGCAGTCCAGCGCCCGGGACCTGAACGAGTCCGGCTCCGTGGTGGGCTACATCGGCGGGCACGCCGCGCTGTGGGACGCCACTGGCGCCCACGACCTCGGCACGCTCGGCGGGAACATCAGCGACGCGTATGCCATCAACGAGGCCGGCACGGTGGCGGGTCTGAGCGAGCTGGCCGGCCAGTCTCATGCCGCGCTCTGGCAGAACGGCAACATCACGGACCTGGGCAGGGGCATTGCCTACAGCCTGAACGACCACGGCCTGGTCGTCGGTACGGTGGACCAGCGCGCAACGCTGTGGAGCGGCACGCAGGCCACCTTCATCGGCGGACTGGGCTCGGACGCCTTCGACGTGAACAACCACGGCTGGGCGGTCGGCAGCGTATACGACATGTCCACGGGCGACCCGACGACCGCCATGCTGTGGCACGGCGGCCAGTCCATCGATCTCAACAGCTTCCTGAGCCAGACCGACCGCGACGCGGGCTGGCGCCTCGTGTCCGCGACCGCCATCAACGACCACGGCTGGATCGTGGGCTCGGCCTTCAACACACAGACCGTGACTGGCAAGGGCTTCGTGCTGTCGATTCCGGCGGTGCCGGAACCGACCAGCCTCGCGCTGATGGGAGCGGGATTGGCCGTGTTCGGTGCGGCCGCACATCGGCGACAGCGTGGCAGCAACAATCGCGAAGACGAATCGGGTCAATCTCGGGACGCGGCCGTCCAGCCGCATCCGCAACCTCAACGCAGGGTCTGACGCTGCCCCGTTTCCGCAGCCTTCTCGATCGCGTCGAGCATGCGATGGCGCGTGACCGCGTCGTCGAAGGTCGGGCAGAAATTCGTCCCCTCCCGGTAGTCGCGCGCGAAACGTGCGTAGGCCTGGGCCACGTTGGTGGAAAGGCCCGGGCCTTGCGGCGCCCAGCGGTACTGTTCCGGCACGGGCAGAACCTCGAGCGCCGTCTGCGCGCCCTGGCCGCCGCGCACGGTCATCTCGAACATCTGGGCGTGGCCGGCGGCTGCGGTGAGCTGCAAATCACCCTCGGTGCCGTTGATCTCCCAGAGCAGGTTGGTGCCGCGCGACAACCCGCCGCGGTAGTGGACCGAGAGTGCCGCCCCGCCTTCGAGCAGGCCGGTGACGGCCACCTGGTCGTCGGCGGCCATCGCCCTGCGTTCGCCTGTGCCGTCGATCGTGAACGATTCGCGGCGCACGGTCATCGTGGCCGTCAGCTCCTGGATCTCGCCGAGGCAGTAGCACAGCGCGTCCACCGTGTGGCCGAGCGGGATCGACAGCATCGTCGCGCCGTTCTTCTTGTCGTTGAGGTAGGCGTTGAACGGCGGCACCGTCGCGCCCCAGCCGTAGCCCGAGCCGATCAGCGAGGTGGAGAGCACCTCGCCGACATAGCCCTGCTTGATCAGCTCACGCACATAGGCGACCGACGGCGCAGCGCGGGCCTGCAGCCCCACCACGGCGAGCACGCCCTTCTTCCCGGCCAGCGCGGCCAGCGTCTGCGCCTCGGCCAGCCCGTTGCCGAGCGGCCATTCGCAATACACGGCCTTGCCCGCTTCGATCGCCGCAGTCGCCAGCTCGAGGTGGTGCGGCACCTTCACGGTGATCGCGACGACGTCGACGTCGTCCCTGTTCACCAGCTCCCGGTGGTTGTCGAATGCCGCAGACACGCCGAAGAGCTTGCTCGCGGCGTCGGCCGATTCGCGCCGGCTGGTGGACAGCGCAGTGATCTCGAAGTCGTTCGAGAGCGACTTCAACGCAGGGATGTGCGCATCCGCCGCCCACCCGCGGTCCGGGCTCGCGCCGATGATTCCGACGCGAATCTTCCGGGGCTTGCTCTTGCTGACGGTGTTCATCCGATTCACTTCGCCGAGCGAAGCGTCGAATTGAAGGCGTAGCGGGCGATCTTCCATTGCCCGTTGGCCTTGTGCAGCACGAACAGCTCCTGGTTGCCGCCCGGAACCTCGGCACCGTTGGCGAGGATCTTGACGACGCCGGTCGAGGTCGTGCGCAGCAGGGCCCAGTCGGCCGAGAGCAGCTTGGTTTCGACGACCTGGAACTTCAGCTTCAGGGCGATCGCCTGGAACACGCCGGCGTAGGCCTTGCGCAGCACTTCGGTGCCCACGGCCGCGGGGTTCTCCGGCGCCATGAACACGCCGTCGTCGGTGTAGAGCTGCACGACGGCATTCACGTCGCTGGCGTTCAGCGCTTGTTCGTACTTGTTCAACAGCTGCTCGATCTGAGCCGCACTCGCCTTGGCCGAAGCGGCTTGCGGCTCGGCGGCCTGAGCGGCAGGAGCCGCGACTTGAAGGGCGAAGAAAGCGGCTGCGACCGCCAGATGGGTTTTCATTTTGGAGTCCTGTTGATGGCGCGAATTTGCGCTGGCTGGAAGATAGGGATTCGGCCCGCGGCGCACTAGCCGGTGCAAGCTCAAATCACTTTCTCGCCGGTGAGAAAATGCGCGTCCGCATCGGGAACGATGTTCATTCCTCGTCCATGGGATTGGGTGGCCACTTTGCAAATCAACTTCTCACTGCCGGAATGACCTCGCGCACAGACAAGAACGCCATGGCGCTGTACGTCAAGGTGGTCGAGGCGGGGAGCTTTTCAAAGGCGGCGGCACGTGAGGGCCTGCCGGTCTCGAGCGTGAGCCGAAAGATCGCCGAACTCGAGAAGGCACTCGGCGTTCGCCTGCTCGAGCGCTCGACGCGCCAGCTTCGAATGACCGATATCGGGCAGGACTACTTCGAGCTATGCCGCCGCGGGTTGACGGAGTTCGAAGCCGCAGACGCACTGATGACCGACCGCCGCACCGAGATCTCGGGCCGGTTGCGGATCTCGATCCCGCCCAGCATGTCGGACCTGATCATGGTGCCGCTCTTCGCGGCCTTCCAGAAGGCGTATCCCAACGTGGTGGTGCACTGCCTCGTGACCGAGCGCTACATCGACCACATCGCCGACGGCGTCGATCTGTCGCTGCGGGTCGGGCATCGCAATGACAGCAGCCTGGTGGCACCTGCCGTGGCAACCCCTCGGCCGAAACTCGTCGCGTCGCCGGGCTACCTGGCGGGCATCGAAGCGCTGACGCATCCGCACCAGGTCGTGCCCCATGTGAACCTCGCGTTCTCGCGCTGGGAACACCCGCTGCAATGGACCTTGAGCCGCGGCGACGACACGGTGCAGATCAAGCCCGAACCGCGCCTGGTGCTCAACGACTATGCGGGCGTGCAGCAGGGCGTGGTCAGCGGCATGGGCATCTCCGAGGTGCCGAGCTTCATCTGCGAAGCGGCATTGAACGACGGGCGGCTGATCGAAGTGCTGCCCGAGTGGCGCTTCGCAACCATCACGATGGCCGCCACCTACCCGAGCAACAAGTACCTGTCGCCGTTGGTTCGCGCGTTCAAGGACTTCTGCGCCGAATACTTCGAACACCGGCCGCTTGCGTAGTCTGCCCAGCACACGCGCGAGTGCGAGCCACATCTGGGTAGATACACCCTATTCGTGAGGTACATCTCCCACTGGTCGTGCGAGCCGTGCCTGCATTCCAATGCATTCGCTTGGGGTCCAAGTCCGAAGTAGATGTACCGCCATCCAAACTCTCACCACATCCAAGGAAACCAAATGACTACGAACATCTCCCTTCAAGGTACTCGTTCGCGCCGCTTGCATCTTGCTCGTGCACAGGTGGCATGTGCCACCCTGGCGCTGCTGGTGGCCTGCGGCGGTGGCAGCACGACAGCCGAACATGCGCCCGCCAAAGCCGATGCGTCCACCAAAGTCAAGGCGAATGACCTCGCAGAGTCGAACAGCAAGGACATCGCCATGACGTTGGTCTCTACCGCGGAGAACTCGTCCCCGGATTGGCGCGCGCAGTACAAGTACATCGAAGACATTGCCGATGGCCGGGGCTACACCGGCGGCATCATCGGTTTCACCTCCGGCACCGGCGACATGCTTGACCTCGTGCGCCTCTACGCCGCCCGGGCACCCGGCAATCCGCTGGAAGCATTCTTGCCTGCACTGCAGGCCGTCAACGGCACAGACTCGCACGACGGCCTCGGCGACCCCTTCGTGGCCGCATGGAAAACCGCAGCCCTGTCGGATGAGTTCAAAGGTTCGCAAGACAGCGAGCGTGACCGCGTGTATTTCGACCCTGCCGTGGCCTTGGCCAAGGGCGATGGGCTGCGGACCCTCGGCCAATTCATCTACTACGACGCCGCGGTCGTGCATGGGCGCGGCAATGGCGAGTACACGCTCGACGGCATCCGTGCCAAGGCCATGGAGAGCGCAACACCGCCGAGCCAAGGCGGCGATGAAGTCGCGTACCTGAACGCCTTCCTCGATGCCCGTGTCATCGCGATGAAGAGCGAGGCGGCGCATAAGGATGTGAGCCGCATCGAAACCGCACAGCGCGTATTTCTGCAAGCAGGGAACATGGAATTGCTCCCGCCGTTGCACTGGAAGATCTATGGCGACTCTTACTCGATCCCCGCAGCCGGCACAAACTGAACCTGCGCGTTGATTGCGCCCTCTCTGCGCCGGCTTCGACAGGCTCAGCCCGAACGGAGGGGCGAGGTAGCTGAAGAATATTGCTAAGGCGACGCTGATTCAGCGTTGCCCTAATCAAGTCTCAGGTCGTGCGCGTCCACCACCCAGGCCTCGCACTGCGCGCCAGCAACAACACGAACGCCAGCGCCGCCAGTGCCACACGCCCATCGGCGCGAGCCACCACCGGCTTGGCGAGTACCGGCGACGACAGTTCGGCCGACAGCCCTTCCGCCGTCTGCAGCCGATGAAACTTCAGCCCGCGTTCGCTTGCGAGCAATCGCAGATAACCTTCTCGCAGAGCGGATAGATGTTCGTGCCCGGGCGTGCTGCCGAGGCCTGATGCAGCGGGCCCGGCGCCGTCGTCCACCAGTTTCTCGCCATCGACACTCGCGCCGCGGCCCTTGCTGCGTGCATCGGTCTGCATCACCTCATCGGCGCGCCAGAAGCCGAGCGGGCGGCCCATCGGGTCGGTCTTGGGGATGGGGAACGGCAGCAGGTCGCCCACACCGACGATGAGGCCGGGCACCTCGCCGGGCTTGTCATCGAAGGCGGGGCGGTACAGCGGGTTCAGCGGCGGGGCCTCCTGCCCGTCGGTGATGAACACCAGCGAGGGTTTTCCGGGCAGGTCTCGCGCGATGCCGAGGCCGCTGTGCAGGCCCTTGGCCACCTCGCTGTTGCCCGACCAGGCCATGCGGCCGTCGATACGCGCGAGCGAAGAGCGCAGCTCGCTCAGGTTGGCACACACCTCCACCGGCGCCAGCAGCAGGAACGATCGGTACTCGGTGAACACCGCCCAGCCCACCTTGGAGCCACAGGGCATGTCGAGCAGGCTCTGGCGCAGCGCGTGCTTGGCGAAGGCGAGGCGCGATGCGGGCTTGCCTTCGAGCGTCTGGTCGGTCACGTTCATGCTCTGCGTGATGTCGAGCACGACCACGTGTTCGAACAGCTTGCGCTCGATGCGCACGCCGGGGTCGAGGAAGGTGGCGGCCAGCGCCACGGCTGCCAGGGCCAGCAGCCAGCGTTCGCGCTGGCTGCGCCATGACGCGCGCAACCACTCGAAGGCTCTCACGGCATGCCCGGGGAATAGCCGCGCATCGTGGTGACGGCGCGCTCGGCGTCGCGCTTCATGTCGGCAGGCTCGGCCAGGTTTTCGTCGGGGTCGGGCAGCAGGCGCTGTGCGCGTTCGAGGTTGTAGCGCGCGTCCCATTGCTCGGGGTCGTTGCGCAGCACCTCGCGGTAGATTTCTTTCGCCAACTCGAGCAGCGGGATGGCCTGGCCGGGCTGTGCGGTGGCGCGCACGGCGATGGCCTGGCGCATCAGCAGGTTCGCGCTGTTGTAGCGCGCTGCCTGGCCCAGGGCCGAATCGCCCTGCAGCGCGCGGTAGCGCATCGAGGCCTCTTCGGTGGCGCCGCTGGCGGCTTGCGCATGGGCCAGTGCGAACTGCAGTTCGGCGGGTGGCGAGCTGCCGCCAGCCACCGGCCGATCGGCAGCGATGGCCACATTCCACTGACGCTGGCGCCACAGATGCGCGGAGTCGACGCCCGCAGCCAGCGCCGCCGCGGCTAGCACTGCCAGCACGATGCGCGTGCGCCGCCTGGTGGCTAGGCCCATCGCTTGATCTCCAGCAGCTGCGCACTCAGCAACAGCAGCACGCACAGCAGCGCGACACCGTGGCCGTAGGGCGAGAGGTCGCGACGCGGCACGGTGTCGAGGTAGGTGATGGGCAGGTTCTCCAGGCGGTTCACGTCGTCGATGGCAGCCTGCAGGGACTTGTCGTTGTCGGCCTCGTAGGCGCGGTACGGCGTGCCCAGCGACTGGAAGAAGCGGTGCAGCTGGTGCTCGGGCACGGTGTCAGCCGCGCCGAGAGGGTCGCCGGCCTCGGCGTTCAGGCCGGGGCTGTTGGCCGAGCGCAGGTAGAACCAGTCGATGGCGGTGCGCTGCTTGCGCGCAGCGAAGGCAATGCGCTCTTGCGTCACCTCATCAAGGTGGTCGCCGCCGTCGGACACCAGCATCACGATGCGCGAGCCGGTGTAGGGCCGGTCGTCGAAGAACGAAAGCGCTTCGAGCAGTGCGAGGCCGATGTTGGTTTCCGACAGGCCACGGCCGATCTCGCCGGCGGCGATGGCGGCCTGCACCACCTCGTCCTTCTGCGTGAACTCGAGCACCCTCATCGGCAGCGTGCTGAACACCACCATGCCGAAGCGGTCGTCGGGCCGGCTGGTCGCGAACTCCGAGAGCAGGTGGCGCGCGACCTTGCCTTTGGAGTCGCGCGAACGACCGAGGCCCACGTAGTAGTCGAGCGCCTCGGGGCCGGTGCCGCGCGGTGTGGCCGCTGGGCGCGCGCCGGCGAAGCCCTGGTCCATGCTGCGGCTGCGGTCGAGCACGACCACGATTTCGGCACCCTTGCCCACGCGCTCCACCGTGTACTCGGGCCGGTAGGGGCCGGCCATCGCCAGCACGAGCAGCGCGAGCGCCAGCACGGCAGCGCCCTTGAGCGCGCGCTGCAACGCGTCGGACGCGCGGTCGTGCGGCATCAACGCCACCCAGGCGTTGAGCACCGGGTGGTCGGCGCGCGCCCACAGCGGCAGCAGCGCCAGCGGCAGCAGGCACAGCAGCCAGGGCTCGTCGAAACGGATCACGCCGCACCCCGCTCGGCGTCGCGACACCTGCGGCAGAACTCGACGAGCCAGCGCCCGTCGTTCGCCGCGGGTTCGCTCTCGGCAAAGAACTCGCGGCGCGACTGCTGGAAGAAGGCCAGCAGGTCGGAGCGTAGATCGGCATAGCGCGGCTGCCTGGCCACGAAGCGGTCGACGCCGTGTTCGAACACCACCTCGCCGGCCGTCTGGTTCAGCGCCTCGTGCATGCGCTGGAATGCGGCTCGCCACTCCGCCGACGGGCTGCCCGCAGGCAAGCCGCTCAACTGCCGCCACGCATTCGCGAACGGCCGCTTGCGGCTCGACCACCACGGCATGGCGACGTAGACCTGCGCGAGGTAGGCCAGGCACAGCAGCAACAGCACGCCATAGGCCAGCAGGCGTTGCTGCGCGGGGCGCGTGTCGATCAGCGGTGGTGCCACGTCGGGCCGCAGCTCGCCCAGGCCCTGGCGCGGCGAGACTTCGGTCGGAACAAGCGGCGACACCGTCACCGGCCACGCGTCCACACGCAGCTCCTGGTCGCGCCCATCGCCTTTGACGCTCAACGAGAAAGGCACGATCTCCAGCGTGCGGACTTCGGTCGGCGCCATGAACACCTGGTACTTGAGTTGCAACACCACGCGCGTGCCGCCGGATTCAGCCTCGCTGCGGCGCGACACGCTCTGCAATTCGAGCGCCTTGCCGCGCGCACCGGGGCGCGGCAGCGAGGCCTCGTCAAGCACGAAGCCTTCAGGCACGTGAACGATGACCTCGCGGTCGACGACATCGCCCACGTGGTAGCCAAAGGCACGCGGCTCGACGGTGATGGCGCGCAGTGTGCCGGCGGGCGCGTCTGCAGCCAGCGCGTGGCCGGCGCAAACCGTCAACACCAGGGCGAGGACGAGCTCACGCATGGAAGTGCCGCGTGACCGCGTCGGCGTCGAAGGCGCCCTCGACGAACAAGGGGCTCAGGCGCTGCGTGCGGAACACCTGAAGCAGCGCCTCGCGCCGCTGCGCCAGCTGCTCATGCCATTGCTCCCGCAGCGCAGGCCGCCACCACACGAGGCGCTGCCGGCCGGTCTCGGGGTCGAGCACCTGCGCGAGGCCGCGCGCGGCGCTGAGGCTGAACTCCTGCGGGTCCCACAGCACCACCGGCACCAGGTCGTGGTGGGCCAGGCTGGCGAGCACGGCCGACACCTCGTCCATCGCGAAATGAAAGTCCGACAGCAGGAAGACCAACGAACGCCGAGGAGAAAGGTACCGGTGCGCCACGTGCAGGCCCTGCGCCGAGCGGCCCGCGGGCTGCAGACTGCGCAGCGTTTGCGTCAGCTCGCCGGCCACGGCGCGCGAGCGGCTCTGCGGCAGCAGCAGGTCGCCGCGCACCTGCTCGTCGCACGCGACGAAGCCGAAGCTGTCGCCGGTGCGCCAGGCCGACCAGGCCAGGCTGTCGACGAAATCGGCCACCACGCCGAGCTTGTGCTGCGCGCCCTCGAAGCCCATCGACGCCGACAGGTCCGCCACCACCGTAACGGGGATGGACTTGCGCTGGCTGTAGACGCGCACCGACCACTGGCCGAAGGGGTCGCGCAGGCTCGCGTGCAAGTCGAGCCGGCGCGGGTCGGGCGCGTCGAGCAGCGACGCGTGTCCGCGGAACTCGAATCCGCTCTCACCACGCCGGCTGCGGTGGTGGCCCGGGAAGTGGCCGAGTGCCGCGCTGCCGATGCGGTAGTGGATCTCGGGGATGGGCGCGGGCTGGGTCATGTCAGCTCCTCCTATCCGATCGCCCTGAGCCTGTCGAAGGGTGCGCCGTGCACTGCGCTGGCTCCCTTCGACAGGCTCAGGGCGATCGGGAATACAGGCTCAGCCCGAACGGGATGTGGGGATGACTTGAGCGGACTCGAGGTCATCACGATGCCGCTACGGCGCCGCCACCGCAGACAAGATGCCGCTCATCAGCGGGCCTGAGATTTCATGCCGCCGCATCTCGTACACCGGCTGGTAGCACAGCCGGTGTGCGATGGTCTCGACGAACACGGCCTGCACGTCTTCAGGCGTGACGAAGCTGCGCCCCTCCAGCCAGGCCGCCACGCGCGCGGCGCGCAGCAGGTAGCTCATGCCGCGCGGGCTGGCGCCGGCGAGCATCAGCTGCGCCGCATCGAGCCCCGGGAGCTTGACGCCGTAGTCGGCCGGCATCGCGGTGGCCCGCCACAGGCCGAGCGCGTAGTTCTGCAAGGCCTGCGAGGCCTGCACGCTGCGTTGGATCACTTCGGCCACTTCGTTCAGCGCTTGGTAGTTCACCATCGCCGGCGCCAGCTCTTCCATCAGCCGGTCGGTGTCGTGGTAGCGCGGGTTGAACATCAGCTCGCGGCGGTCTTCGTCGCTCGTGGGTGAGTCGATGGTGATCTCCATCATGAAACGGTCGCGCGCGGCCGACGAGATCTCGAAGGTCTCTTCACGCTCGACGCGGTTGCGGTCGGCGAAGACGATGAGGTGCGGAAAGCGGAACTCGCGGTTGAACGCCGACACGCTGCGCTCGGCCATCACGCGCAGCAGCAGCGAGTGCACCTGAGGGCGCGCGCGGTTGATCTCGTTGAAGAAGAAGATCGCCAGGTCTTCGCCATGGCGGATCAACGGCCCCTGCTCCACCGCCGGCCGGCCTTCGGCGCTGATGTAGGTGTAGTAGATGAGGTCGTTGGGCATCAGGTCGATGGTGCCCTCGGTACGCGCGAAGTCGCCGCCCAGCACCTGCGCGAAGGCGCGCAGCAGCGTGGTCTTGCCCACGCCCACGTCGCCCTGCAGCAGCACGTGGCCGCGCGCGAACACGGCCATGTTGATGAGCCGGATCACCCGGGTCTGGCCGATCACCGCCTTGCCCACCTCGGCCTCGAGGGCCAGCGCGCGTTCGCGCCAGTCGCTCAGCAGCGCGTCGTTTCGGTCCATGCGGTGCGTCTCCGTCTTTATTGCGGCACGGCGATGGGTCCGCGCCGGGCGCGGGACAGTCTGCGTCAGCCGTGGAACTGGGCTGGGGGAGGTGGCCTGCGCCTCCGAGTTGAAGCAAGAGGCAAGCCGGTGGGGTGGGGGCAAACCCGGGGTCGGGTTTCTGGTTTCTTTTTCCGATTTGGGACGTGACTCAGCCATGCTCCGTTCGCCCTGTCGAAGCCGCGCGCCTTCCTTGTCTTGGCACACCCCCACCCGTTCGGGCTGAGAGCCTGTGAACAAATCCGACACACCCGCTCGTGCGCCCCAAAGGGCGCCGCTCGTCGTTGCAAATGCTCGCTGTAGCCCGAGCTACAGCTGCGCTTTGCGCCTAGTAGTTCGTTCCGCCAATATAGTTACTAACTAGCCTGTCTTCGCTATGATGGTGATCGCAACTCTTGACGGAGGCGATCATGGCGAGGAAATCCGGTCGTGCAGCGCTGGTGCTCACGCAGGC
>Ga0307508_10000356_pt1 | contig 55624 bp, 63 predicted proteins | sample 9_EM_MG_FD_203089 | JGI IMG/M metagenome (GOLD analysis project Ga0307508, IMG submission 203089) | Populus trichocarpa ectomycorrhiza microbial communities from riparian zone in the Pacific Northwest, United States - 9_EM | ecosystem: Host-associated > Plants > Roots > Unclassified | place... | reverse complement strand
ACCCCGCGAGCCTCAACACGCGGATCCCCAACTCCAAGCCGCTCCATGCCGTTCTCCAATCCCTCTACAGGATCAGTGAATCAGCTCCCGACAAACTTGAATACCCACTTCCGTGCATCCCGTAGCCGCCAGGGCAGGGGAGGATTGTGTATGGGCACGGACTAGCCGCGAGACCCCCAGCGCCAGCGCCAGGCACCATCAGTCTTGCGCCAGCTGATGACCAGCATCGCCGCCGTCAGCGTGAAGGCGATCACGATCTTGGGCAGTATTTCGCGTACAAAATGCACATCGAGCAGAAATGCGGCGGCGAAGCCGAGCGTCAGTGCCCAGCCCTGCCACGTTACCGGTGTCGCGCCGACGCCGAACGGCTTGGGAGCGAACCAATAGCCCTCGCGAACCCGAAACGAGCGCTTCGCATCGTCGAACGTCATCACAAAGTCCTTCAGTTCAGGCGCAGCAGCAGCCCGAGGCCGATACCCAGCAGCGTAACCGATACAGCGATGAGCCAGGGCAGGCCGCCCCGGGTCGTGAAAATGCCGATCATTTACGTGTCTCCATTTTTTGCCGGCCGGCCGCGCTTGGCCCGCACCGGCGCTTCGAGTTTCACCCCGCGCCTGGCCAGCGCCTCGCGGAGCAGGCATTCGAGCTGGGCGTTGACGCTCCTGAGGTCAGCCGCCGCCGCGCGCTCGATCGCCGCGTAGAGCGCGGAATCGAGGCGGAGCGGGAACGCCTTTTTGGGAGGAGCACTCAACGCTGCCGGCCTTATTGGTACAGGCTGCCGGCGTTCACGACGGGCTGGGTATCGCGCTCGCCGCACAGCACGACCATCAGGTTCGAGACCATCGCGGCGCGGCGCTCATCGTCAAGCTCGACGACATTCTTGGCCGACAGCAGGTCGAGCGCCATCTCGACCATACCGACCGCGCCCTCGACCAGGGTCTTGCGGGCAGCGACGACCGCCTGGGCCTGCTGGCGGCGCAGCATCGCGCCGGCAATTTCCTGCGCATAGGCAAGGTGAGTGAAGCCGCACTCGTCGACGGTGATGCCGGCAACGACCAGCCGGGCGATCAGCTCGGTGCGCAGCTCGGCGCTGACCTGATCGTGATTGCCGCGCAGCGTGACCTCCTGATGCTCGAAATCGTCATAGGGATAGCGCGCGCCGATGGTGCGTACTGCCGCCTCGATCTGGACGATGACGAAGGATTTGTAGTCGTCGATGTCGAACAGGGCCTGAGCGGTGTCGGTGACGCGCCACACCACCTGCGCCGCGATCTCGATCGGGTTGCCGCGCAGATCATTCACTTTGAGCCGCTCGGAAATCATGTTGTTGGCCCGGAGCGAGACCTTCTTGCGCCCAAGCCATGGCAGCAACCAGCGGAGACCGGTGTTGCGATCCGTGCCCTTGTACGAGCCGAACAGGGTGACCGCAGTCGCCTGGTTTGGCTGCTGCATATAGAAGCCGCACAGCAGGAAGCTGAAAACCACCACCGCAACGGCGATGATCGTGCCGCCGAGCACCGGGTCGTCATCCGCCACGAACGCGCCGCAAACGCCTGCGACAAGCGCGAGCAGCATGATCAACAGCATGATATAGCCGCTCGACGTGGCGGCCGTACGTTCGCTCGACAGCGTGAGCGCAGTATTCCTGGCAACCGAATCCGACATGGGATCCTCCCGTTAATGTGATATCACTTTTATATCGGAATTTCGGCTGATGCAAGGGGAATCGAATCCGCACGAAAGCGCCGCCCGGATCTCGCGATCGGGCGGCGCCATTCTTGCTGGATCCCGGCCTGCGCCGGAAGGATTTCAGTTCAGGACGATCGTCACCGCACGGCGGTTCTGGGCCCAGCTCGACTCGTCGGAGCCGAGCGCGATCGGGCGTTCCTTGCCGTAGCTGATCGTCGAGATACGTGCCGGGTTGATGCCGCGCGACGCGAGATAGTTCTTCGCCGCATTGGCGCGGCGATCGCCGAGCGCGAGGTTATATTCGCGGGTGCCGCGCTCGTCGCAATGCCCCTCCAGGCTGACCGGCACGTTCGGCCAGTGCGCGAGCCACGCCGCCTGGCTGTCGAGGATCGAGCGCGCCTCGGAATCGATGTCATATTTGTCCAGCGCGAAGTGGACCGTGTTGCTCGTGACCGAGCGCTCGAAATCGGCGCGCGACCCGGGCCGGACATTATCCTGCGTGACCGGCGTACCACCCTGATCGCCAGGCGCGGGCGGGATGTTTTTCGGCTTCGGGCTGCATCCGGCGGTCGCTGCGAGTGCTGCGGCAACGATCAGCGTCGTGGTCAATCTGGCCATCTGGCTTCTCCTTCGTGTCCGGGTCGTTTCGGGTGCGCTTGAAATCGACCCTCGGGGCATCGGGTATTGGTTAACGAGAGTCAACGTTCAGCCGAAATGGCTATAGTCTTCCGTCAGGGGCGTAACGGTCCCCATGCCGGATCGGATCCATCGAGCGGCGTCGCGAGCTTGCGTTCGTTGACGCCGGTCAGATCGACCGACCACAGATCGGCATTTCCGGCACCGCCGCGATGCGACCGGAAGAAGACCAGCACCCGGCCATTGGGCGACCAGCTCGGCTGCTCATCCTGCCAGTTGTCGGTCAGGAGACGCTCGTTGCCGCCGCCTGAACTCATCACGCCGATGCGGAAGCCGCCTGCGATTTTCGTGAAGGCGATCAGATCGCCGCGCGGGCTCCAGGCAGGCGTTGCATAGCGTCCGCCGCCAAAGCTGATGCGGGTCGGGTTCGATCCGTCGGCACCCATGACATAGATTTGCTGGGTGCCCGAACGGTCGCTCTCGAACGCGATGCGGGCGCCGTCGGGCGAATAGCTGCCGCCGGTATCGATCCCCGGGCTGTTGGTCAGCCGCTGCGGCGAGCCGCCATTCGCCTGGACCCGGTAGAGGTTGGTGTTGCCCGCCACCGCCATCGAGAACAGGATCCAGCGCCCGTCAGGCGAGAAGCGCGGGGCGAAGGTGAGGCTTGGATTGTTGACGACCAGGCGCTGCCGCGCTGTCCCAATATCGTACACATAGATCGCCGGACGATCATTCAGATAGCTCATATAGACGATCGATTTCTGGTCCGGCGAGAAGCGCGGGGTCAGCACGATCGACTGGCCGTTGGTCAGGAAACGGTGATTCGCACCGTCCTGATCCATGATCGCGAGCCGTTTGAGGCGGTGCGCCTTGGGACCGGTCTCCGAGATATAAACCATGCGGCTGTCGAAATAGGGGCCTTCGCCGGTGAGGCGGGTATAGACCATGTCGGCGCATTTGTGCCCGGCCCGGCGCCAGTCGCCTGGCGTGACGACGAAGCCCTGGCGGGACAATTCAGTGCGAGCGAAGATGTCGTAGAGATAGCAGCCGACCGTCAGCGTGCCGTCGTCATTGGCGCGGACAAAGCCCTGGACGAGGGTCTGCGCGCCGGCGCTGCCCCAATAATCGAAGGAGGGCGCGGTCACCTCGGGATAACCGACGTTTTTCAGCGCATCGGCGCCGACCGGCTTGAACAGGCCCGAATTCTTCAGATCATTGCTGACGATCTGGGCAAGTTGCCGGCCGAGTTCGTCAGTGCGGCCCGCCGGCGTGTTCACAGCTGACGCGGTCGGCATGACCGGCACGGCGATCCCGAGAGGCGCCGAAGTGCCGCCCGTCACCGACACCTCGAGCGGGGGCGCCGTCTGATCGGTCGCCGGTGGTTGCTGCTGGTCGGGTGGCGGCAGAGTCTGCGCAGCCACCGGCGCGGCAAAGGCGGCAAAGGCGAGGAGCCAGGATGTTACGATGGAATATCGAAGGGTCATGCGTGCCTCGCTCAATGCTTCAATTGCCATGTGAAGTTGATGTTGTTCCAGCCACCGGCTGCGGTCTGATAATATTCATCGGGCAACCTTAGCGGTGAACAACCCTTGAACGCGGCGACGCCGAGATCAACCACACGCTGGACATAGCGTCCATTGTCTTCGTCCACCCCACTCGGGCTGCCGACCATTTTGGGGAGCGCCGAAAGCGAGCCATCGCGATTGATGCGCAGGTTGAGCTTGACCGAGATCTGGTTGGCGCCCGGCCCGGGAATGACCTGGCGATCCGCGCAGGGCTGAATCTGCCGGGCGATCGCCGACTGAATGTCGGCCAGGGCCTTGGCGCTCAGAACTGCGCCCGGCGGCGCTTTCGATTTCGACGGGGACGGCTTGGTGCCCAAACCATCGTTCAGGACATCGTCGATGTTGAAACCGGTTTGGCGCGTCCTGGTGGATCTCACGCTGCTGCCGGTCCCCCGCGCGGTCGCGGCGGTGCTCGCCGGCGCGGCCGCGCGCTTGGTCTGGGTCTTCGCTTTGTCAGGCGCTGGCGCCACGGGTGTTTTCGGTTGAGGCTTGGCTACGGGCGCGGGCTTGGGCGGCGGCGCCGCCTTGGGTTGGGGCGCGGGGGGCGTCGGATCGGGCTCGGCCTCCTGCTTCGCCGCGGCGGCAGCCTCCTCGGGTGGGCCCTGTTCGGGCGCTTTCGATTCAGCCGGCTCGCTCGCTTCCGGTGTCGTCGAGACCAAGCCGACATCGTCGACCAGAGACACTTCGATGGGTTTCGTATGCGGCGGCTCGACCTTGGGCGGCGCGCAGAAGCTCAGCGTCAGCAGCGCGAACAGCGCGGCATGGCCGAGCACGGCGACGCCGAGCCCAACCATTTCCGATCGCTGCATCAGGCCACCCGTCCGGTCACTTGGCGTCGTCGCCGACCGTCACCAGCGCCACGCGGTTGAGCCCGGCATGGTTGAGCTCGCCCATCACCCGCATCACCCGGCCATAATCAAGGCTCTTGTCGGCCCGCAGAAAGACCTGGGGCGGCTTGGGCCCATCCGGGCCGGCTGCCGCGCCGGCGCCGGCTTTCGAGACGATCTGCTGCAGGACGTCGGGCAGGATCGCCTCGGTGACCTCGTCCTTGTCGACGAAGATCTTGCCGCCGGCCTCAATCGAGATCTGGACCGGCTGCTGATCCTGGTCGAGCGCCTTGGCGCGGCTGTCAGGCAGATTGACCGGGACGCCGGCGGTGAGGAGCGGCGCCGTCACCATGAAGATGATCAGCAGCACCAGCATCACGTCGACCAGCGGCGTGACGTTGATATCCGCCATCGGTGCCCGCCGACCACGGCCGCGCTGCGAGGGGAGCTGCATCGCCATCAGATTTTCTTCACATCGGTCTCGAGCTGGCGGCTGAGCGTCGCGTGGAAGCTGTCGGCGAAGCGGTTGAGCCGTGCCTCGATCTTGTTGGTGCCGTGGCTGAAGCGATTATAAGCGATGACCGCGGGGATCGCCGCGAACAGGCCAATCGCGGTCGCGAACAGGGCCTCGGCAATGCCGGGCGCGACCACCGCAAGCGACGTGTTCTGCGCGCTGGCGATGCCTGAAAAGCTGCCCATGATCCCGAGCACTGTGCCGAACAGCCCGACGAACGGCGCGACCGCACCGACGGTTGCAAGGATGTTGAGCCGGTCGGCCAGCTTGTCGATCTCGCTCGCAACCGCCGAGCCCATCGCGGTCGCCAGCCGTTCGCGCGTGCCGTCGCGGTCGACTGACCCGATCGCGGTCGAGCGCCGCCATTCCCGGACGCCGGCCGAGAAGACTTTGGCCACCGGCAGATCGCTTTCGCTCTCGACCCGGTAAAAGGCGTCGATATCCTCCGCCTTCCAGAAATCGCGCTCGAACCGGTCGATCCTGCTGCGGGTGCGCCCGATCCGCAGCCCAAAGCTGATGATGATCGCCCAGGTCCAGATGCTGGCGAGCAGCAACCCGCCCATCACCACCAGCACGACGATATGGGTCGCGGCCGGCGAGATGGTCGCACTATTGGTATTGAAGAACAGGTCGTTCACGAATCGTCTTCCTCTTGATCCACCAGACGCCGGAACGCCTCGATCCATGCGAGCGGCTGGCGGGTCGGCCGGCCGGATGCCGACACCAATGCCGCCGTCACATCAGCTTCGGTTAGTATCTCAGCCCCGCGCATGACTCTCTGATGAATATCGACCGAGGCAGCGCGTATCTGTGTCAATCTGGTCACCACCACCAGCGCGTCGTCGAGCCGCGCCGGGCGCTTGTAGCGGATCGCGAGCGCGCTGACGGCATAGGCGCCGCCGCCCGCCTCATGGACCCCGCGCTGGTCGATGCCCGCCAGCCGCAGCATGTCGGACCGGGCGCGCTCCATGTAGCGGAGGTAATTGGCGTGATAGACGACGCCCGAGAGATCAGTGTCCTCGAAATAGACGCGCACCGGGAATCGGTGCTGCTTCCCGTCGAAGCGGCCTTCGACCGGTTGATCCTCATGCGTCTGCACCATGGCGCGGTTCCTATCGGAGGGACCGCCGCGAAGGAACCCCGTTCGCCTCACAAGAGGCACCGCTTGACAGTGAAGTAACCTTTGGGTTACATGTAACCTCTGAGTTACATGAAGGGCAGGACATGACCAACCAAGCAGACCTTGTCGACCGCATTGCCTGGGGCCGCGCTCGCGCGGCCACCGTGATGGCGATGGTATTCGTCGCCGCCCAGGCAGGAAGCTTTGCCGATGATCTGCCGCTCAACCGGCCGCAGACGCTTCACCTTGCCGCCTGGATCATATGGGCGGCTGCGTTGCTGATGTTCCTCGCCTGGGGCGGCGGCCTGTGGCGCAGCAAGCGCATCCGCGCGCTGCTCAATGACGAGACGACGCTCGACCATCGCCGGCGCGCGCTTGCGCTCGGCTTCTGGGGGGCGATGGGCACCGCCGCCTTTGTCTATTGCCTCAGCTTCTACGAGCCGATCTCCGCGCGGATGGCGGTGCGGCTGGTCGTCACCTTCAGTATCGCGCTGGCGCTGCTCCGCTTCGGCACGCTTGAGAGGAAGGCATTGAAGGATGGCTGAGCGGCTGCTCAACAGCCTCAAGGACGAGCGCGCCCGGCTCGGCCTGACCCAGGCCGAGCTTGCCGACCGGATCGGGGTCAGCCGCAAGACCATCAACACAGTCGAGAACGGCATCTTCGTCCCGTCCACGATTCTCGCGCTCAGGCTGGCTCAGGCGCTGGACCGGCGCGTGGAAGACCTGTTCCGAATCGCTCCGGAGGAATAGCGCCGGCCCCCTCTGGACGAACCGCCGCATTCTTATAGGTTGCAGGCCATGAACGCCCCCGCCCTGCGCATCCGCGGCCTCGCCAAAAGCTTCGACAAGCCGGTGATCGCGGGGCTCGACCTCGAGATTGCCGCCGGCCAGCTCTACGCCCTGCTCGGCCCCAATGGTGCGGGTAAGACGACCACGCTGCGGATGGTGACTGGCCTGACCCGGCCCGATGCGGGCAGCATCGAGATTCTCGGCATCGATGCGCGGCGCAATCCGCTCGAGGCCAAGGCGATCACGGCCTGGCTGCCTGACGAGCCGATGCTCTACGACAAGCTGACCCCGGCCGAATATCTCGCCTTTGTCGCCGGGCTGTGGCGGATGGAGCCGCTCGGCGCGGCGGCTGAGGCCGAGCGACTGCTCCAATGGCTCGATCTGTGGGAACAGCGCGACACACGGTGCGAGGGCTTTTCGCGTGGGATGAAGCAGAAGGTCGCGCTGGCGGGCGCGCTGATTCACGATCCAAAGCTGCTGATCCTCGATGAGCCGCTGACCGGGCTCGACGCGAGCATGGCGCGCGCGGTGAAGGATGCGCTGCGCGCGCAGGTCGATGACGGCAAGACCGTGATCGTGACGACCCATATCCTCGAAGTCGCTGAGCGCATGGCTGACCGGATCGGCATCATCGCCGGCGGCAAGCTGCTCGCCGAGGGTACGCTCGAGGAATTGCGCGGCCATGCCGGCACCGAGGGGATGACGCTGGAAGACACCTTCATCCGCCTGACGAGCGGCGTGTGAGCATCGGCGCGAAGCTCGCGCCCGGCTCGTTCGCCTGGCTCGCATGGCACGAGATGAGGCTGACCTGGCGATCGCGATCCAGAAGCGGCGTCACGCGCTGGATCGGCTATGCGATGGTGCTGGCCTGGTTTGGTTTTGGCTGTTTTCTGGGCGTGATTCTCCAGGACCAGCCGATCCCGATATTTCCCGGAATCAGAACCGCGATCCTGTCCGGCAGCATCGTCGCTTTTACCTTCATGACCGCCCAGGCAATGATCGGCAGTCAGCGGACACTGTACGAAAGGGGCGATCTCGCTTTGCTCTTCTCGGCGCCGATCGAGGGGCGAACGGTGCTGCTCGCCAAGCTGCTCGGCATCACCGGCACGATTGTGCTGACCTATGCCATCCTGTTGCTGGCGATCGTGGTGCCGATCGCTACGCTGGGGCATCCGCGACTGTTCGGCATAGTCGCGTTGCTGGGCGCTCTCGCGCTTGCCGCCGCGGCGTTCGGCATTGCCATCACGCTGGCGCTCGCGATGCTGGTCGGTCCGCGCGCCGCGCGCACCGTCGGCCAGGTCGCGGCGGCCTTGCTCGGTGGCACGGTGTTCCTGGTCTCGCAGATCGCGTCGCACAGCGAGAACCGGCAAAACAGCATGGTGGCTGTGTTCAACCAGCTCCACGCCCGCGGCATTGGCGATAACGGGCTGAGCGCGCTGCCGGGCCGCGCCGCTTTGGGCGATCCGCTGCCGATCCTGGTGCTGCTGGGGACGGGTCTGCTGTTGTTCCTGCTGGCCGGCGCGACGCTGCAGCGGCTGTTCCTCAGCGGCTATCAGGATGGCGGCGTGCGGCTTTCGCGGGCGCGACCAACCGGTCGGCGGATCGCGCGGCTGTTCCATGCCGGCCTGTTCCGATCGGTCTTCGCCAAGGAATGGCGGCTGCTCGCACGCGACCCGGCGCTTGCGTTCCAGATCATCTTGCGGCTCGTCTATCTCGCACCGCTTGCCTTTGTGGCGTTCGGCGGGCGCGGCAGCCATCCGCCGCTCGCGCCGGGCCTCGCCTTTGCAAGCGTGCTGATCGCGAGCCAGCTGGTCGGCAGCTTCGCCTGGCTGACCGTTTCGGCCGAGGACGCGCCCGATCTGCTTACGGTCTCGCCGGTCGCCAAAGAGCAGATCGATATGGCCAAGCTGATGGCGGCGCTGGCGATGACGGCTCCGCTCGGCGTGATCCTGCCGATCGCGATCGCGCTCCAGACGGTGGCCGGTGCGATCGTGACGCTTGGCTGCACCGCTGTCGGCGGCGGACTGGCCGGCCTGGTCGAGCTCAAGCTTGGCAAACCCGGGAACCGCAGCGGCTTCCGGCAGCGGCGCTCGGGATCGATGGTGGCGACGATCCTCTCGATGCTGATCGCCGGCGTGTTCGGCGGCGGGGCTGCGGTTGCGGTGTTTTTCCTGAGCTGAGCCGGGCTGTCAGGCGGCAGCGTCCGCGATGCCCTGAACTCGTACCGCATTCCGTTTCGCTCGCGGAACTCTCACGACATCGCCGCGTTGCCGATAAGTGCGATGTAACCAGATCAGGCGTTCGAGCTGATCCAATATATGCAAACAGCCCGATCCCGCCTGCACTGCGGCGTCCGAGCGAGAGGTGAAGCCATGTACATATCGAGCGAAGGCCTGCTGATCATCTTATTCGTCGGCCTCGTTGCGGGCTGGCTGGCTGGTCAGATTGTGCAAGGGACGGGACTGGGGCTCATTGGCGACCTCCTGTTCGGGATTTTGGGGGCCTTTGTCGGAAGCTGGTTTTTGCCGAAGCTTGGTGTCCATCTTGGTGCCGGCATTATCAACGCGATCATCAACGCTACCGTCGGTGCGATATTGCTGCTCCTGCTTGTGAAATTGCTTCGCGGCGGCGGTGGCTGGGGGCGAAGGTGGCGACGCTAACAGCGCCTTCCAGTTCGACCCGGGCCGCTGCCCTCTTCATTTAGCGGCCTTCTCCACCTTGGGATGCACCCTCTCGCCCCGGGCGCACATGCCCACGAACTTCGCGATCCGCGCCGCCCGTGTCTCCGGCTTCTTCGCTTCGTGGACGCGGTACAGGATCGCGTAGCGATTGGCCGATTCGAGGGTTTCGAAGAAGGCCTGCGCACCGGGTTCCGCCTCGAATGCGGCCGCGAGATCATCAGGCACGGTGACGGTACTTTGCGGGGCATAGGCTGCGTCCCAGCGGCCGTCTGACTTCGCCGCATCGATCTCGGCCTGGCCCCCCGCTGCCACCCGCCCGGCGGCGGCCAGCTCGCCGGCGCGAATGCGGTTCTTCTCGGACCATTTGCTGCGGGCCTTGCGCGGCGTGAAGCGGATCAGCCACCAATGCTCGTCATAGGGGTTCAGCTGGCCGTCGATCCAGCCATGGCAGAGCGCGCCGTCAATCGCCTCGGCCTTTGACACCGAGGCCACGCCCGCGCCTGCCTTGGCGAGCTTGAGCCAGACGCCCGGCGCGCTGCGGTGCTGCGCGGCCAGCCACGCTTCCCAGGCGGCGGCATCGGCAAATGCCAGGATCGGCAAGCCTGCACGGGTCTCCGGCTCCGACATCATCAAACCTCACAAACGCAACCAGGGCGCTGGCTACCAGATCAGCGGGGCGCCCGCCTAGCGCCGCAATCAGGGGCTTGCGAATCACTTAGCTGTGTGTCATACAGTATGTGTCATACACCATGTAGGACACAGCAAATGCCCGTGGAAGACGATCTTTTCGAAAAGCTGCGCATCGAGCTGCGCCGGGGGTCGCTGATCCTCGCAGTGCTCGGCGCGCTGCGGGTGGAGCGATATGGCTACACCTTGCGCCAAAGCCTGGAGGATGCCGGGCTGCCGATCGACGAAGGCGCGCTCTACCCGCTGCTCCGGCGCCTCGAGGCGCAGGGCCTGCTCACCAGTGAATGGCGCGAAGAGGCGAAGCGCAACAAGCGCTTCTACCGCCTCTCGCCTGACGGCGAGACGATCCTCGCTGAACTTCTCGGCGAATGGAATGCGATCTCCGAATCGATCCTCCGCCTGACCGAAAGGGAAATGTGATGGACCTGCTTGACCGCTATCTTCACGCCGTGCGGTGGAACCTGCCCGCCGCCAAGGCCGACGACATCATTGCCGAGCTGCGCGACGAGCTCGTCACACGCAAGGAGGACCGGGAGGAAAGCCTCGGCCGGCCGTTGACCGGGGACGAGACCAGCGCGCTGCTCAAGGATTTCGGACACCCGTTGGTGGTCGCGTCGCGCTACCGGCCGCAGCAATGGCTGATCGGGCCCGACGTCTTCCCCTTCTACTTCTTCGTGATGCGGATCGTCACACTGATCATCGTCGCCGCGGTGGTCGTAATCGGCATCGCCAATGCGCTGTTCAGCGGGCAGGAGCCGCTCCGGGTCGTCGCCCAGACGAGCGCCAGCCTGTGGACCTCGCTGCTTCTCAATGGGGCGATCATCACCATCGTCTTCGCGGTGATGGAGCGCTCCGGCTTCCCGATCGATCATCTCAAGCGCTGGAAGCCCGAACAGCTCCCCGATGTGCGGATCAAGCGGAAGGGCCGCTGGGAATCAGCCTTCGAAATCGCCTGGGGAATCGCCTTCCTGCTGTGGTGGGTCGGCCTCATCCACCTTCCGCTCGCCACTGGCGGCCCTGATTTCCAGCTGGTGCCGGGGCCAATCTTCACCCAGCTCTGGTGGCCGATCCTGGCCTTGCTGTCAGCGCGGCTCGTGCAGAATCTGATCGCCTGGCTGCGGCCGCGCTGGACGGTGATGAATGGCCTGCTCAACATCGCGACCATAGTCGCCACGGTCGCCATGCTCGCGGTGATCTACCGCGCCGGCCATTGGGCGACGGTCATCGCGACCGGCATGCCCGCGGGCCAGGCCGCCCAGCTCGAGACCAGCCTCAACCTGGCGCTGCGAATTGGGTTCATCGCGGTGGGTGTAGTCATGATCTGGCAGGGCGCTGTCGAAATGTGGCGGCTGGCCCGGACGCGGCGCGAGCCGGTTGCCGGCTAAAGGGTCAGGCCGCGCGCTTCTCCAGGGCGTGCGCGGCCTCGGCCATCAGGGTCGCGATGATCTCGGCGACCGGCTCTTCCTTCGTCACCATGCCTACCGACTGGCCGGCCATAAGGCTGCCATGTTCGACATCGCCGTCAATCACTGCGCGGCGCAGCGCACCCGCCCAATAATGCTCGATCTGGAGCTGGGCCTCCATCATCTCGACCTTGCCCTCATCGAGCAGCTGCGCGACTTCACGCTGCTTGGCGGTGAACAGCTCGCCGCCGGCATTTTTCAGCGCCCGGACCGGAATGACCGGAAGGCGCGGATCGATCTGGACGCTCGCCACCGCATCGCGGGCCGAGGCGCGCATGAAGGCCTTTTTGAACGCCGGATGCGCGATCGATTCCGTCGCGCAGACGAAGCGGGTGCCGAGCTGGACACCGGCCGCACCCATATCGAGATAGGCGGCAATCGCCTCGCCACGGCCGATGCCGCCGGCGACGAACACCGGCACCTGCTCGGCGACCTCGGGCAGGATTTCCTGGGCGAGCACGCTGGTCGAGACCGGGCCGATATGGCCTCCCGCTTCCATGCCCTCGACGACCAGCGCGTCGACACCGGAGCGGATCAGCTTCTTCGCCAGCGACAGGGCCGGCGCAAAGCAGATCAGCTTGGCGCCATTCGCCTTGATCGCGTCGATCGATCCAGTGGGCGGCAGGCCGCCCGCCAGCACGACATGGCTGACCCTATGCTTGTTACAAACCTCGATCAGGTCGAACAGGCCGGGATGCATGGTGATGAGGTTCACGCCGAACGGCTTGTCGGTGAGCGCCTTTGTCCCCGTAATCTCGGCATCGAGCAGCTCGGGGGTCATCGCCCCGCACGCGATCAGCCCGAAGCCACCCGCGTTCGACATTGCCGAGACGAGATGGCGTTCCGAGACCCAGGACATGGCGCCGCACAAGATGGCGACGTCGCTACCGAGGAAGGCGGCGCCGCGCGCCATGCGGCGCGCGAGCCGCTCCTGGCCAATGCTCACGCGGCATCCTCCGCGTCGAGCCCATAAGCGGTGTGGAGCACGCGCACCGCGAGCTCGGTATAATCTTCCTCGATCAGCACCGAGACCTTGATCTCCGAGGTGGTGATGGCCTGGATATTGATGCCGCGCTCGCCAAGCGTCTTGAACATCGTCGCCGCGACACCCGCATGGCTGCGCATGCCGACGCCGACCACCGAGATCTTGGCGACGCGGGTATCGTGGACGAGCTCCACATAGCCGATATCGCCCTGGGCGTTGCCCAGCACTTCGAGCGACCGCGCCAGATCGGACGAGGGCACGGTGAAGGTCACGTCAGTCGATCCGGTCGAATGCGCGACGTTCTGGACGATCATATCGACATTGATGTTCGCGTCAGCGAGCGGCACGAAGATCGAGGCGACCGAGCCGGGCCGGTCCGGCACCGCGGTCAGCGTGATCTTCGCTTCATTCTTGTCGTGCGCGATGCCGGTGATGAGCTGGCGTTCCATATCGTCGATCTCCTCTTCGCCCACGATCATCGTACCGGGCAATGTGTCCGCCATCGGTGCATCGTCGTCCGTGAACGACGAGAGCACCTGGACGCGGACCTGTTCCTTCATCGCAAGACCCACCGAACGCGTCTGGAGCACTTTCGCCCCGACGCTCGCGAGCTCGAGCATTTCCTCATACGTGACGCGCTTCAGTTTGCGCGCGCGCGGGACGATGCGTGGGTCGGTCGTGTAGACGCCGTCGACATCGGTATAGATGTCGCAGCGATCCGCCTTCATCGCCGCCGCCATCGCCACCGCCGAGGTGTCCGATCCGCCGCGCCCGAGCGTGGTCACGCGCTCGCCCGCCGCGACGCCCTGGAAGCCCGGGATCACGGCAACCTCGCCTTTGGCCAGCGAGACGTTCAGCGCGGTCGTATCGATTTCGGCGATCCGGGCTGAGCCGTGCCCGTCCGATGTGCGGATCGGCAGCTGCCAACCGAGCCAGCTCCGCGCGGGCACACCGATCGCCTGAAGCGCCACCGCGAGCAGGCCGCTGGTGATCTGCTCGCCCGCCGAGACGACCACATCATATTCATGCGGATCATAAAGCGAGGAGGCTTCGCGGCAGAAATTGACGAGGCGGTCAGTCTCGCCGGCCATCGCCGAGACGACGACCGCAACCTGATTGCCGGCATCGACCTCACGCTTGATACGCGCGGCGACGCTCCGGATCCGCTCGATCCCGGCCATCGACGTGCCGCCGAACTTCATCACGATACGGGCCATGAGCTTGCGAGAATTCCTTGGGGTGGGCGGGGCGCCCTGATAGGAAGGCCGCATGGTGATAGCAAGCGACCCTGTAACGACGATCGATCCGGCCGAAGCCGCGCATTTTGGCGGATTAGCAGCTGACTGGTGGGACCCGAAGGGCTCCTCAGCGATGCTCCACCGGCTGAACCCGGCACGACTCGGCTATCTGCGAGAGGCGGTGGACCGGCATTGGGGGCTGGACGAGACGAGCTTCACCCCGCTTTCCGGCAAGACCGCGCTTGATGTCGGCTGCGGGGCCGGGCTGTTGTGCGAGCCGCTTGCCCGGCTCGGTGCTGCGGTGACGGGAATCGACGCGGCGGCGGAGAATATCGCGGCCGCCCATGGCCATGCGCTGCAATCGGGGCTGAGCATCGACTATCGCACCGGCGGGATCGAAGGCCTTGGTTCGCAGCGTTTCGATCTGGTGACGAGCCTCGAGGTGATCGAGCACGTCACCGATCCGGCTGCGTTTATCGCCGGGCTGGCGGGGGCTTTGGCGGATGGCGGGTTGCTGGTGTTGTCGACACCGAACCGGACGGCACTATCGCATCTCGCGATGATCACCATCGGCGAAGGCACCGGGCAGATCCCGAAGGGCACGCATGACTGGGACAAATTCCTGACGCCGGACGAGCTTGGGGCGCTGCTCGAAGAGGCCGGGCTGAAGGTAATCGATACGCGCGGGTTGAGCTTTTCGCCGGCCAGGGGCTTTGTGATTTCGGACGATATGAAGCTCGATTATTTCGTGACAGCGGTTCGGCCATAGAGCGTCACCCGGCTCTTCTGCTCCCCTCCCGCTTGCGGGAGGGGTCGGGGGAGGGCCTGTTTCACGCGGGCGCCTCAGGACAGGCCCTCCCCTAACCCCTCCCGCAAGCGGGAGGGGGACAAGAAGTGCAGTCGCGTGGTCCGCTACAACCCCAGCTTCTTCTCCAGCCACCGCGCCGCCGCTTCGGGTGAGGCCTTGTTGTCGTCGCGGTCAACCATGTAATTCGCCTCGCGCATCGCCTCGACCGGTATGTGTCCGACCAGAGGCCTGATCGCGCGCAGGAAGCGATCATCGTGCGCGCGGCGCGGTGAGACCATCAGGATCGCGTCATAGCCCGGGATCGCGCCTTTCGGATCGGCCAGCACGGTGAGCTTGTCCGCCGCGATCCGGCCGTCCGAGGAGAAAGCGGGGATCACATCGGCAGTACCGTCGGTCAGCGCTCGGAACATGAAGGTCGGCTGATACGGGTGCGCCGATTTGAATTCGAGACCGTAAGCCCGCTTCACCGCCGCCCATTCAGGCCGCTCGAGGAACTCGATATCGGTCGCGAAGCGGAGCTGCGAGGCGATCGCGGTCAGATCGGCTATGCTCGTCACATGGCGGCGCGCAGCATCGTCGCCGCGCATCGCAAAGGCATAGGTGTTCTCGAAGCCGAGCGTACCGGCCACACCGACGCCATGCTCCCGCGCGGCCCAGGCGGCGACGCCCTGCACGATCGCGGCGCGCGGCGGCACATCGGTGCGCTTCATCTCGTTGGTCCAGATCGTCCCCGAATAATCGACATAGACATCGACATCGCCGCCCGCCGTCGCGGAAAAGGCGACGACCGAGCCAAGCCCCTCGCGATATTCGACATGATAGCCGGCCGCCTCGAGCCGGTGGCCGATCACCCGGGCGAGGATATATTGCTCGGAAAAGCCCTTGGCGCCGACCACGACGGTCTGCCCGCCCCGTGGCCATAGCGGCGCCAGCGCGGCAAGGACGCCGACCGCGAGCAGCCCGGCCGCGACAAAGGCACGTATCCGCTTCCGCGCGGCGATGCCGTGCTCGATCACGCCGAGCAGCGCATCGACGGTCAGCGCCAAGACCGCCGCGGCGAGGCAGCCGGCGAGGACCAGCGCCCAATTCTGGGTCTGCAGGCCGGCGAAGATCATGTCGCCAAGGCTCGGCTGGCCGACCGTGGTGGAGAGGGTCGCCGCGCCGATCGTCCAGACCGCCGCGGTGCGGATGCCCGCCATCAGCACTGGCGCGACCAAAGGCGCCTCGACGAGGCGGAGCTTCTGCCACGCTGTCATGCCCATGCCGTCAGCCGCCTCGATCACCGCCGGATCGATCCCGGCAAGGCCGGTGACGCCGTTCCGCAGGATCGGCAGCAGGGCATAAAGCGTCAGCGCAAGCAGCGACGGCAGGAAGCCAAGCGCCGGAATGCCGCCGCCGACCAGCACCGAGAGCGACAGTAGCAGCGGATAGAAGAGCGCGAGCAGGGCAAGCGACGGGATGGTCTGAATGAGGCTCGCAAAGCCGAGCGCAATGCGCGCAACGGTCGGGCGCCGGGCCGACCAGATCGCCAGCGGCAGGCTGATGACCAGGCCGAGCGCGAGCGCTGAAAAGGCGAGCAGCAGATGTTGCGCGAGCAGCGGCGGCACGCGGGACAGCGCTTCGAGGAAAGCGCTCACGCCCCGTCCTCCAGCGCGTGCAGGCGGCGCGCCTGCTCGCGGGGCACGGCGACCAAGGCATCGGCTTCCGGACCACCCTTGCCGGCGAGCAGTGCCTTCGGGCTCGCATCGGCAACGATCCGCCCGCCCGTCATCACCAGCACGCGGTCAGCGAGCAGCAGCGCCTCGGCCATGTCATGAGTCACCATGATCGTGGTGAGGCCGAGCCTGTCGTGCAGCGCGCGGATCGCCGCGCCAAGCTGATCGCGCGTGACCGGATCGAGCGCGCCGAACGGCTCATCCATCAGCATCAGCCCGGGCTGGCGCGCCAGCGCGCGTGCAACACCGACCCGCTGGCGCTGGCCGCCCGACAGCGCATCGGGCATGCGGCTGGCGAAATCACGCGGCAGATCGACCAGGTCGAGCAGTTCGGCGATGCGGGGGCCGCGATCCTTTTCACCCGCCAGCCACAGGCCGATGCCGATATTCTCGGCCACGGTCATGTGCGGGAACAGCCCGATATTCTGAAAGACATAGCCGATGCCCCGGCGCAGGTCGTGCAGCTCGGCCTGCCCCACCTGCTCGCCATCGATCGCGATGGTGCCGGCGCTCGGCTCGACCAACCGGTTGATCATCTTGAGCAGAGTCGATTTGCCCGATCCCGATGTGCCGACCAGCGCGACGAAGCTGCCGCCGGCGATTTCCAGCGAGATGCTATCGACCGCCACCGTGCCGCCGGCATAGCGTTTCGTCACATCGGCAAAGGCGACTGACGGGCCCGGAGTGCGCGATTCTGGCATCGCCTTTGATTGTGCGGGACGATAGGCATAGCGTCAAACACGAACAGGGAGCGGACATGGCTGAGGCGGGCGCGCAAAAAGCGATCTTCATCACGGGCGGCGGATCGGGGATCGGCCAGGCGACGGCGAAACTGTTCGCAGGCCGCGGCTGGCGGGTCGGACTCGCCGATGTGAACGCGGCCGGGCTGACCGCGACCGCGGCGATGCTGCCGCCCGGCATGGCGACCACCTATGTGATGGACGTGCGAGACCGCGACGCCTGGGTCGCGAATCTCGACGCCTTCACCGCGGCAAGCGGCGGGCGGCTCGACGTGCTGTTCAACAATGCCGGGATCGGCACCGGCGGGCCGCTCACCGAGACAAGCTTTGAGGATATCGACCGGACGATCGCGATCAACCTGACGGGCGTGCTGAACGGCGCGCGGATCGGCTATGCCTATCTTGCCCGAACACCGGGATCCTGCCTGCTCAACACCGCCTCGGCCTCTGCAATCTATGGCTGCTCGGGCCTGGTTCCTTATTCGATGACCAAGTTCGCCGTGCGCGCGATGACCGAGGGTCTCGACGGCGAATGGGCCGGCGCGGGCATCAAGGTGCGCGCCATCGTGCCCGGCTTTATCGACACGCCGCTATTGAAGGCGCCGGCCGGCGGCTCCAACCAGTCGATCCGCGAGACGGTGACCGCCGCGGGGCTCGAGCTGACCGCGGTCGAGGAGGTTGCCGAGGCGGCCTGGGCCGCGGTGCATGGCGACAAGCTCCACACCTATGTCGGCAAGACCGCCTTCCGCATGGCCTTTGGCGCGCGCTGGATGCCGGGCAGGATGCGCAAGATGATGCGGCGCGGGACTGTGGCGCCGAAGGACTAATTAGCCCCTCCCCTTCAGGGGTTGGGGGTGGGGCAGCGGCGATGGGGCTCAATGCCCCGCTCGGCGCTTCGGCACTTGGTGAAAACGAGTCTTTTGAGCGTGCAGACGCACGCCCCCACCCCAACCCCTCCCCTGAAAGGGAGGGGCTTAAGAAAGCTCAATCGACCAGCAGGTCGATCGCCTCGGCCATGTCGACGTCACGCTGCGAAAGCCCACCGGCATCATGGGTGGTGAGCAGGATCTCCACACGGTTCCACACATTCGACCATTCGGGATGATGGTCCGCCTTTTCCGCAAGCAAGGCGACGCGTGTCATGAACGCGAAGGCCTCGCTGAAATCGGCGAACAGGAATTTGCGGGTGATCGCATCGCGCGCCTCGTCATAATCCCATTCGTCGAGTGCATCGAGCGCCTCCGCCCGGTCTTCGTCGCTGAGCTGCTCGATCGTCACGTCGCCCTCCTGCTGGCACTTCGCGCGCCTTCACCCTAAGGCATAGCTCATGTCAGCGCCCGTTCAACCGCGCACCGCGCCCGATGCCGCAGCGATCGAGGCAATCGCGCGTGCAACCCTTGCCGCCCTGCCCGCCGAGTTTCGCGCGCATCTCGGGGATGTCGTGCTGATCATCGAGGAGCTGGCCGATGAGGAAACCCTCGATGCGCTCGGCATCGAGCATCCGCTCGACCTGAGCGGCCTCTATCATGGCCGGCCAGTGGGGGAGAAATCCTCGATGGAATCGGGCGCGCTGCCCGACCGCATCCATCTTTATCGTCGCGCGATCCTGGAGGAATGGATCGAGACCGGCGTCGGGCTGGAGGAGCTGGTCGCGCATGTGATGATCCATGAGGTCGGGCATCATTTCGGCCTGTCGGATGAGGATATGCACGCGCTCGAAGATTCGGTGGCGTGACGGAAAGGCTCGCCTTCCACGCCGTGACCTGCGCGCGCGGCGGCCGGACATTGTTCGAGGCGCTGTCCTTCGCGATCGAACCCGGCGGTGCAGCGGTGGTGACCGGCCCGAACGGGGTCGGCAAATCGAGCCTGATCAGGGTCGCGGCCGGACTGCTCGCGCCGGCTTCGGGCAGCGTCGAGGGGCCGGCAGCGCGCGCGTTGATGGCCGAGGCGAGCGCCCTCGATTCGGACAAGCGGCTTCGCGACGCGCTGCGATTCTGGGCGGCGCTCGATGAGAGCGACGATCCGCATGGCAGGGTCGCGCGGGCGATCGCGGCAACGCAGCTTTCGCCGCTCGCCGAGGTGCCGGTGCGGTTGCTCTCGACCGGACAGCGCCGGCGCGCCGCGCTGGCGCGGGTGGTGGCAAGCGGCGCACCAGTCTGGCTGTTGGACGAGCCCGCCAATGGCCTTGACGATGCGAGCGTGGGGACGCTCGAGACCCTCATTGCCGATCATCGCGCGGCCGGCGGGATTGCGCTGATCGCGACACATTTGCCGATCGATGTTCCGGGCGCGCAGGCGATCATGCTTGGAGGTGCTGCGTGACGCCGCTTCTCGCCCTGATCACGCGCGACCTTCGCCGTGCCTGGGCCGGCGGCAGCGTGACCTACACGCTCGCCTTTTTCCTGCTCGTGACCATCCTGTTCCCCTTCGCGATCGGGCCTGATGCGGCGCTGCTGGCGCGGGTCGGCGGCGGCGTGATCTGGGCGGCCGCCCTGCTTGCCGCGCTGATGCCGGTCGAGCGGCTGATCGGGCCGGATGCGGAAAGCGGTGTGCTCGATCAATTCGCGGTGCGTGGGTTGAGTATGGCGAGCGTGGCGGCGGCGAAGATCGTGGCGCATTGGCTTGCGTTCGGGCCGCCGCTGATGCTGGCGGCGGTGATTGCCGCTGGGCTGCTGGACCTGTCGGGGGCGACGTTGCTGAAGGTCGAGATTGGGTTGTTGATCGGTACGCCCGGGCTGGCGGCACTGGCGGTCGCGACCTCTGCGCTTGTTTCAGGGCTGCGCGGCGCTGGCGCCGTGGCGGGGCTGGTGATGCTGCCGCTTGCGGTGCCGCTGCTGATCTTCGGGGCTGGATCGATTGATGGGGGATTCGGGGCGGTGAAGTTGCTGGCTGCGGTGAGTTTGCTGCTGCTGGCGGGCGCGCCGTTTGTGGCTGGCGCGGCGATGAAGGCGGGGATGGACTGACCTTCTTCCTCCCCTCCCGTTTACGGGAGGGGCTGGGGGAGGGCCTGTCTCCAACAGCGGCGCGAGCGGACACGCCCTCCCCTAACCCCTCCCGCAAGCGGGAGGGGGATTTCAGCGGCTCCACCTCGCCCAGATTGCGGTCGGCAGCAAAAGACCACGCGCTTCCTCGCGCACCGCCAGTTCGCCCGCCTCAATCGTCCCACCGAGATCACCGAGCGCCTGGTTAAGCAGCTCCCCGATCGCCAGCGCCGACATCCGCACGGCGTAAACCGTCAGGAACAGAAACCGCGAATCGCCATCGAGCAGCTTGCGGCAATCGGCGATCAACCCCGGCAAACCCTCCTCGAGCCGCCACACCTCGCCCTCAGGCCCGCGCCCGAATTTCGGCGGATCGAGCAGAATCCCGTCATAACGCCGCCCGCGCCGCACTTCGCGGGCGATGAACTTGGTCGCGTCGTCGGTCATCCAGCGGATTGGCTTGTCAGCCATCCCCGAGAGCTGCGCATTGGCACGAGCCGCCTCTACCGATTTCTTCGAGGCGTCGACATGCACCATCTTCGCGCCCTTGGACGCCATCGCCAGCGTGCCGACGCCGGTATAGCCGAACAGGTTGAGACACTCAGGCGCCTCCATGTCCGCGACCCGTTCGCGCATCCAGGACCAGACTGGCGCCATGTCGGGGAAGAAACCGAGATGGCGGAAGGGCGTGGTCTGGGCGGTGAAGCTGACATCGTCCCATTTGAGCGGCCAGCCCTCGCGCGGCACCGGTTCGGCGAATTCCCAGCGGCCACCGCCGTCCTCGTCCGAGCCCGGCACGAATTCCGCATGCGCGCGCCAATCGTCCTTGGCGGGCGCCCATAGCGCCTGGCCTTCGGGGCGAATGAAGCGGAAGCGGCCGTAGCGCTCGAGCTTCTTGCCGCCCCCCGAATCGATGAGGCCGTAATCAGCCCAGGGCTCGCCGATGAGAGTCCTGAGCTCCATCAGAAACGCTCGGGCTTCACGGACGCGCCACCGCCCGCTCGGCGATATAGGCGGTGATGGCCTCGAACGTACCCGGGAGAGTCGCATACCGCTCCTCGCGGTCGAACAGATCGCCGATCCGCGCCGGAAGCGCCGGCCGCACGCCGGTCGCGCGCTCGACCGCGTCGCCGAACTTCGCCGGATGCGCGGTGGCAAGCGTCACGATCGGCACATCGGCGGGCAGATCGGCGCGGCGCGCGGCGGCGAGCCCGATCGCGGTGTGCGGATCGATCACCTGGCCGGCACCGTCGCACGCCCAGCGCATTGCCAGCGCCATATCATCGAGATCGATGCGATCGCTCGCGAACAGGTGCGCGGCGCCCTCGCGTTGGGCGTTGGTGAGGCGCATCGCCTTCGACGCTTCGAAGCCGTGCATCTGCGCGGCCGTCGCGGCGCCGTCGCGACCGCCGAGATCGAACAGCAGGCGCTCGAAATTGCTCGAGACCTGGATATCCATCGAAGGGCTCGGCGTCGGGACGACAGTGCCTTGCGAATAATCGCCCGCGCTGAGCGCACGGTGGAGGATGTCGTTGACGTTGGTCGCGACGACCAGCTTCGCCACCGGCAGGCCCATCTTCGCTGCGACATAGCCGGCGAAGACGTCGCCGAAATTGCCCGTCGGGACGGAGAAAGCCACCGGCCGCTCCGGCGCGCCGAGCCGGACGGCCGCGTAGAAATAATAGACGACCTGCGCCATCAGCCGTGCCCAGTTGATCGAATTGACCGCCGAGACCGCGAACTTCCCCGAGAAACCGGGGTCGTTGAACATCGCCTTCACCAGCGCCTGGGCGTCGTCGAAGCTGCCCTCGATCGCGATATTGTGGATGTTGGGCGCGAGCACCGTCGTCATCTGCCGGCGCTGCACATCGGACACGCGGCCCTTGGGGTGGAGCATGAAGACATCGACCCCCGAGCGTCCCGCCAGCGCGTCGATCGCGGCCGAGCCGGTGTCGCCCGAGGTCGCGCCGACCACGGTCAGATGCTTGTCGGTCCCCGAGAGGAAGCGTTCGAAGAGCAGGCCGAGCAGCTGGAGCGCGACATCCTTGAAGGCGAGCGTCGGGCCGTGGAACAGTTCGAGCAGCCATTGGCGCTCGTCCAGCTGGACGAGCGGGGTGACGGCACTGTGCGCGAAGCGGCCATAGGCCTGGGCGCACAGCCCGCGCAGTTCCTCGCGGGTCAGCGTGCCCTCGACGAAGGGCGCCATCACCGCGACCGCCGTGTCGACATAGGATAGGCCGCGCAGGCCGGCGATCTCGTCCGCGCTCAGGCTCGGCCAGGATTCGGGGATATAAAGGCCACCATCGTTGCCAAGGCCGGCGAGCGTGACCTGTTCGAAATCGAGTACGGGAGCTGCCCCGCGGGTGCTGATATAGCGCATGGGATTGCCGCCTAACCGCGACGCGGCAAAGTCACAAGCTCGTCAGGCCTTCAACCGCCGCCGAAGCGCAATCGCGTAGATGATCGCCGCGACAGCCGCGAACAGAAACCATTGCACCGCATAAGCGAGGTGATTGTTCGGCACGGCCGACAGATCGGGCTCGGGATTGGCGTCGAGCCCAGGCGCGGGCTTGTCGGCGACGAGCATCAGGGTCTTGGGCGCGCGTGAGAAAAGCGAGGCGATCAAAGGCCGGTGATCGGGCAGATGGGTGATGTACCCGCTGACCTCTCCGCCCTTCCAGTTCGGCTTTGCATCGACAGCTGAGGCGACACCGATCTGCACCGCGAAGCCGGGTCCTTCGGCGCCAGTGCGGCACTGGGCGATCTGGCGCCAGCCGGCGCGACCAGCCGCGCTCCGCCCGCCCTCGGCCTTGAAGCTCACCGGCTCGAGGCAGAAGGCGCTCGCGCGGCGGAAGAGCAGGCTCTCGCCGATTGAGATGCGGGGAAAGGCGATCGGCGGGAGCGTGCGATTCGCAGAGATCTGCGCAAGCAGCGCTTCCTTCTCGCCCTTGCGCTGGAGCTGCCAGACGCCAAGCGCGATCATTGCCGCAATGGCGAGACCGACCAGGATCGTGGCGAAGACCGGAAAGCGTTTCATTGGTCTGAAATGCGCCCCTCGCGTGCCGAGTTCCGATATTCGAGCGCGAGCAGCACGCCTTTTGCAATCCTGAGCGATCCGACCACGCTCACCACGCCGAGCGGGATGAGGATGATTGCGAGCAGCCAGAGCGGCGGCTCGATGGTCAGCTCAAGCGTCAGCGACAGGCCGACAAGGAGCCCGCCGAGCAGGAAGGTCAGAAACGCGGCCGGCCCGTCGCCGACATTGAAGCCGGCGAAATCTAGCCCGCAGGCACTGCAGCGACTCGTGAACTTGATCGGCCCTGTGAACAGGGTTTTGGCGCCGCACCGCGGGCACAATCCCTTGATCGCCACGGCCGCAGGGGTGGGAGCGGCAGAGGGGCTCGGCGAGGAAGGCGATTCAGGCGTGGCCGATGCACCAGGGGTCGGGCTGCATGTCGACGGGGATGCCGGGAGCATCCGGCGCCGGATAGCGCAGCTTGAAGGTGAAGGCGCGGTCGTTCGGCCCGTAGCGGTCGAGCAGCCATAGCCGCGCGAATGCGTCATGGATCGTGGGGGTGGTGCCGGCGGGGATCCACCACAAGGCCTGATGGGCGCCGTCGAAGCGATCGAACCAGGTGCGGCGCTGCGCCATCACCGGCGTGTGGGCGCTGCGATAGACATAGTCGAACAGCGATTCGGCATCGGCCCAGACCGACATGTTGAGGATCAGGCGCGGATCGGGCGTCGGCTGGAGATCGGTGGCGCTGTTGCCCTCGCCGGTCAGCCGCCAGATGAAACCGGGGCTCGCATCGGCCAGCGCATTGACGGCGTCCAGCTGCTCGAAAAAGCCGGCTACCTGCGGGTCATCGGCCGGCGCGGCGAGCCGACCGATATTGACCTGCGCAAGGTGCCAGCCGGCCATTCAGCTTAGCCGCTGAAGACCGGCGCGCCCCAGCCGCCCCAGACATAGATGGAGACGAACAGGAACAGCCACACCACGTCGACGAAATGCCAGTACCACGCGGCGGCTTCGAAGCCGAAATGCTGGCGCGGGGTGAAATCGCCCTTGTACGCGCGGATCAGGCAGACGGTCAGGAAGATCGTGCCGATGATGACATGGAAGCCGTGGAAACCGGTCGCCATGAAGAAGGAGGCGCCATAGTTGATGCCCTGGAAGGGGAAAGGCGCGTCCGAATATTCATAGGCCTGGATCGAGCTGAACAGCAGGCCGAGGATGATCGTCAGCCAAAGGCCCTTGAGCACGCCGTCGCGGTTGCCCACGCCGATCAGGCCCCAGAGCCCGGTCTTCTCGCCGCCACGCTGGCCATGGATCAGCGCGTGATGCGCCCAGGTCACCGTGGTGCCGGAGGTCAGCAGGATGATCGTGTTGAGCAGCGGGAATTTGAAGGCGTTGAGGACTTCGATGCCCTTGGGCGGCCAGGTCGAGGCAGTCGCCGCCGCATCGGTGATCAGGCTCGTGGTGTGCGTCGCCATGTCATAGGCGACGGGCGCCGGGAACAGCGAGAAATCGAAGAAGGCCCAGAACCAGCCGACGAAGAACATCACTTCGGAGGCGATGAACAGGATCATGCCGTAGCGCAGGTGAAGCTGCACGACCGGGGTGTGATCGCCCGCATGCGCCTCTCGGATCACGTTTGACCACCAGCTGAACATCGTGGTGAGCACGGCGAGCACGCCGCCGAAGAACAGGAAGCCGCCACCATTCGGGTGCCCGACATGGCCGCCATGCATCCACATGATGCCACCTGCCGCCATCGCGAGCGCAGAGAAGGCGCCGACGAACGGCCAGATATCGGGTGGGAGGATATGATAATCGTGATTCTTGGCGCCGGCCATTTCGGTCCCCGTTCAATAGGCTGTGGATGTGCTCTAGCTTGCGGCTTTCGCGGAATCCACAGGGTAAAAAGTGTAGCTCAAGGTGATCGTCTTGATGTCCGCCGCATCCGGATCGGCGAGCATCTTGGGATCGACGAAGAAGATGACCGGCATGCGCACGGTCTCACCAGGCTTCAGCGTCTGCTGGGTGAAGCAGAAGCACTGGATCTTGGTGAAATATTTGCCCGCCTGGGCCGGCGTGACGTTGAATGTCGCGGTGCCGGTGATCGGGTGATCGCTGGTGTTGGTCGCGGTGAAGAACGCCATGTCGCGCGCGCCGATCGCCACCGTGTCCGAAGGGTTTTCGGGCATGAACTTCCAGGGCAGCTTGGGCGAGACATTGGTGTCGAAATCGACCCGCACCTGATGATCGACCGCGCCCGGCGCGACCTTTCCGCGCTGCGTGGTGCCGTTCAATCCGGTCGCCTGGCAGAAGGCGCGGTACAAGGGCACGCTCGCCCAGCCGAGGCCAGTCATGAAACATATGCCGAGAAGGGCGAAAACCAGGGTCCGGATCTTGGGGGTCAATGCGCCATCCCCGCCTTGATCTTGGCGATCGAGATGCCGAACATCAGCACGACGAACGCACCCAGCAGCAGTGCCATCACGATGGAGCGGCTGCGCTGACGCTTGCGGATTGCCTCGCTTTGCGCCGCGCCGGGCTTTTGCCACGGGGACGGTGACGCGCCTGGGCGCGGTGCGTCGTCAGGCTGGCTCATGCGAATACCCAGCGGTCGATCACGATCGCCCCGAAGAGAATGAAAAGATACAGGATCGACCAGGCGAACAACCGCTTCTCCGGGCGCATCGCATCCTTGACGCCGGTGGTGCGGAGGCTGACCTGCAGGGCCAGCGCGGCGAACACAAGCGTGGCAACGATAGCGACGCCGCCATACAGCACACCGCTCAAGCCAAGCGCCCAGGGCGCGATGGCGGCGACCGCCATCGGGATTGTGTACAGGCCGATCTGCGTCCGCGTGACGCGCTCGCCCGAGACCACCGGCAGCATCGGCACGCCAGCGGCCGCGTAGTCGCTCTTCATGAACAGAGCTAGCGCCCAGAAATGCGGCGGCGTCCACAGGAAGACGATCGCGAACAGCAGCACCGGCAGGGTCGCGACATGGCCGGTCGCCGCGGCCCAGCCGATCAGCGGCGGAAAGGCGCCGGCCGCGCCGCCGATGACGATATTCTGCGGCGTCCGGCGCTTGAGCCAGACGGTGTAGACAAGGACATAGAAGAGGATCGAGACAGCCAGGATCCCGGCCGCGAGCAGGTTGGTCGCGAGCCCCATAAGGATCACTGAAAAACTGCCGAGCCCGACGCCGAAATGGAGCGCCGATTGCCGGTCCATCCGGCCGGCGGGCAGCGGCCGACGCTCGGTGCGCTTCATCTTCGCGTCGAGATCGGCCTCATACCATTGGTTGAGCGCCCCCGCCGCGCCGGCGCCGAGCGCGATGCACAGGATCGCGGTGAAGGCCAGCACTGGCGCGATCTGCACCGGCGCCGCAAGCATCCCGCATAGCCCCGTAAAGACGACAAGCGTCATCACCCGCGGCTTGGTCAGCGCGAGGAAATCGCGCCAGTCGGCGGGAAGGGCAATGGGCTGGGCAGTCGTCGTGGTCATTTCATTTCCTCCCCTCCCGCAAGCGGGAGGGGGATTTAAAGTGCCGCCACCGGCGGCCCCGGTCTTCAGTCAATCCGCGGCAGCGTCTCGAACTGATGGTAAGGCGGCGGGCTCGACAGCGTCCATTCGAGCGTCGTCGCGCCGTCACCCCAGGGGCTGTCGCCCGCCTTCGGACCCGCGAACAGCGACCAGAACAGGTTGATGAAGAACACCAGCATCGACAGGCCCATGATCGCATAGCCATAGGAGGCGATCGTGTTCCAATGCTCGAGCGCCGGGGTGTAATCCGGAACGCGGCGCTGCATCGCCTGCAGGCCGAGGAAGTGCATCGGGAAGAACAGGATGTTCACGCCGATGAAGAACACCCAGAAATGCACCTGGCCGAGCGCCTCGTTCATCATCCGGCCCGACATTTTCGGGAACCAGTAATAGAAGCCCGAGAACAGGCTGAACACCGCGCCGAGGCTCAGCACATAGTGGAAATGCGCCACCACATAATAGGTGTCCTGCATATTGTCGTCGACACCGCCATTGGCGAGCACCACACCCGTCACGCCACCGACGGTGAACATGAAGATGAAGCCGATCGCCCACATCATCGGCGTCTTGAAGCTCAAGGAGCCGCCCCACATCGTCGCGATCCAGGAGAAGATCTTGATGCCGGTCGGCACCGCGATCACCATCGTCGCCGCGGTGAAATACATCTTCACATCGACCGACAGGCCAGTGGTGAACATGTGGTGCGCCCACACGACGAAGCCGACCACGCCGATCGCGACCATGGCGTAAGCCATGCCGAGATAGCCGAAGACGGGCTTTTTCGAGAAGGTCGAGATCACCTGGCTGACCATGCCGAAGCCCGGCAGGATCATGATGTACACCTCGGGGTGGCCGAAGAACCAGAAGAGATGCTGGTACAGGATCGGATCGCCGCCGCCGGCGGGATCGAAGAAAGTGGTGTGGAAGTTGCGGTCCGTCAGCAACATGGTGATCGCCGCGGCGAGCACCGGCAACGCCAGCAGCAGCAGGAAGGCGGTGACCAGCACCGACCACACGAACAGCGGCATCTTGTGCAGCGTCATACCCGGCGCGCGCATGTTGAAGATGGTGGTGATGAAGTTGATCGCCCCGAGGATCGAGCTCGCGCCGGCAAGATGGAGCGCGAGGATCGCCATGTCGGTCGATGGCCCGGGCTCGCCATAGGTGGAGAGCGGAGCGTAGAGCGTCCAGCCGTTACCCGCGCCGCCAAAAAAGGGCGAGGAGAAGAGCAGGATCATCGATGGGATGAGCAGCCAGAAGCTGATATTGTTCATCCGCGGGAACGCCATGTCCGGCGCGCCGATCATCAGCGGCACGAACCAGTTGCCGAAGCCCCCGATCATCGCCGGCATGACCATGAAGAACACCATGATCAGGCCGTGCGCGGTGATCAGCACGTTCCAGAAGTGAAGCGATTCGTCGAGGCTCTGCGGGCTCTGATGGACGAAGCTCGCCCAGGCGCCGAGATACTGGATGCCGGGATGGGCGAGCTCGAGGCGCATCAGCCCCGAAATCGCGCCGCCGACGATCCCCGCGAAGATCGCGAAGATCAAATAGAGCGTGCCGATGTCCTTGTGGTTCGTCGACATGAACCAGCGCTGGAAGAACGCGGGCTTGTGATCGGCATCGTGATGCGCGTGATCGTCATGATGATGCGCGTCGAATGCGGACGGATGGAGGGCGGTGTCGGTCATGTCTTACTGTCCAGCATTGCCGGCCGCTACGGCCTGATTGGTGGCGGGAGCGGCGCTGGTCGCATTCTCGACCGGTCCGGTGGTGTTGGTGTTCGTCTCGACCGCTACGGGCTGGGCTGGTGCCGCAACCGCAGGCTTGCCTGTAGCTGGCCCCGCGCCCGGCATGGTGCCGCCCTTGGCTTTGACCCAGGCAGCGAACACCTCCGGTTTCACCGCCTCGACGGTGATCGGCATATAGCCGTGACGGGCGCCGCACAGTTCCGAACAGACGCCGTAATAGACGCCTTCCTTCTCGATGGTGAAGCTGGTCTCGTTGACCCGGCCCGGGACCGCGTCGAGCTTGATCCAGAAAGCGGGGATCGACCAGCTGTGAATCACGTCGACTGAGGTTGTGAGCAGGCGGATCGGAACGCCGACCGGCAGGACGACGCGATTGTCGGTCGCCAGCAGCTTCGGGCCATCGGCATCGGTGCGGGTGCGCTCGCCGGGCTGGCCTTCGCCCGGTTCCTTGAGCATGTTGGCGGTAATCTCGAAGCCGCCATTGTCCGGATATTGATAGCTCCAATACCATTGGTTGCCGATCGCCTTGAGCGTGACGGCATTGGCTGGCGCGGGCTTGAACTGGGCTGAGAGCAGGCCGATCGACGGCGCCGCGATCAGCGCCAGGATGATAACCGGAACACCGGTCCAGACGATCTCGATGAAGGTGTTGTGCGACGTCTTCGACGGCACCGGGTTCGCGCTCTTGCGGTAGCGGAACATGACCCACATCAGCAGGGCCAGCACGAAGAGCGATATGACGGTGATGACCGGCAGCAGGATATAATTGTGGAAGCGCAGCGCGGTTTCACCGTTCTTCGTCACCTGCGGCTGGAGGCCATATTCACCGGCAACCGGCATGCCGACGCCCGGCGTCGGCAGCATCGCCGGCGCGCCGTCCATGGCCAGCATCGGATCGGTCGGTGCGGCGGCGGCTGGCTTTGCATCGGCCGGAGCCGTGGCTTGTGTGGTGCTTGCCGTCGCTGCTGCCGGCGTAGCTGCCGGTGAGGCCGGCACCTGGGGCGCGGCGTGGCCGACACCGGCCAGCGCGAGCCCAGCGGCCAGCACGATCGACTTGAGACCCATCATGCGCATCGTTTTTCGTTACCCCTGGCGGATGCGCCGTGCCCGGCGCCCGGGCGCGGATACGCCCATTTGGGAGGGCCTATACGCGCAGGTCCCCAGTGTCTCAAGCATGTCGCGCGCGTTTTTTGACAGTAGCGTTGCACCATGCGCACCGCACTCCTATCAACCCCGCGCACGAAGAGGCTCGTCTTCCAAGAGGCCCATCTTCCAAGAGGAATGCGCACGCATCATGACCGACGAAGAAATCCTGGCCGAGTTCCGCGCCGCCGACGCGCTGCTTGAAGGGCATTTCATCCTTTCCTCGGGGCTGCGCAGCCCGCGCTATCTGCAATGCGCGCGCGTGCTGATGGATCCAGCGCGCGGCGCGCGCCTCGCGAGCGCGCTCGCGAAACGCATCCCGGAAGAGCTGCGCGCACAAATCCAGGCCGTGGTTTCGCCTGCGATGGGCGGCGTAATCGCTGGCCATGAAATGGCGCGTGCGCTCGGCGTGGAGGCGATGTTCCTCGAGCGGCCAGAGGGCGTGTTCGAGCTGCGCCGTGGCTTCCGCCTCGAGCCCGGCACCCGCGTGCTGATGATGGAGGATGTCGTGACGACCGGCCTCTCCTCGCGCGAGGCGATCGCCGCGATCGGCCGCGCCGGCGGCGAAACCATCGCCGGGGCGGCTTTGGTCGATCGCTCGGGCGGCACCGCCGATCTCGGCGTGCCCTTCTTCCCGCTGATTCGGCTCGATGTGCCGACCTATAGCGCCGATGCGCTCCCACCGGAGCTCGCAGCGATGCCCGCGATCAAGCCGGGCAGCCGGGCCGCGGCGTGACTGGTCCCGCGCGCCCGTCTTTACGCCCCCCCTCTTTACGGCTGGGCGTCAATATCGACCATGTTGCGACCGTCCGTAACGCGCGCGGCGCCGGCTATCCCGATCCGGTCCGCGCCGCATTGGCCGCCGCCGAGGCCGGCGCCGACGGCATCACAGCGCATCTGCGCGAGGACCGCCGCCATATCACTGACGACGATATCGCCCGGCTTTCCGAGCAGCTGACGATTCCGCTCAATCTCGAAATGGCGGCGACTGACGAAATGCTGGCGATCGCGCTGCGCCACCGACCGCACGCCGCCTGCATCGTCCCCGAAAAGCGTGAGGAGCGGACGACTGAGGGCGGGCTCGACGCCGCCGGCCAGCACAATCATCTCCAGCATCTTGTCAGCGATCTGCTGCAGGCGAAGATCCGCGTATCCTTGTTCATCGAACCCGATTCGCGCCAGATCGATGCCGCGCTCCGCCTCGGCGCGCCGGTCGTCGAGTTACACACCGGCCGCTATGCCGAACTGACCGGCGAGGCGCAGGCTGAAGAACTGCGCCGCCTCGCCGATGCGGCGGCGCTGGCCGCGAAGAACGGCATCGAGGTCCATGCCGGCCACGGCCTGACCTATGACAATGTCGCACCGATCGCCGCGATTCCGCAGATCCGTGAACTCAATATCGGCCATTTCCTGGTCGGCGAGGCGATGTTCGTGGGTCTTGGCGAAGCAGTCCGCACGATGCGCGCGGCAATGGATGCGGCGCGGTGACGGAAGAGCGTTTCACCTTTTTCTGGAGCGGGCCTTTCTCGCAGTGGCACCCCAGCCGCTTCACGATAGACGGCACGATCTATGTGACCGCCGAGCAATATATGATGGCGGAAAAGGCTCGGCTGTTCCGCGACGAAGAGATTCGCGAGCGCATCCTGGCTGCGACCGATCCCCGCGACCAGAAGGCGCTCGGTCGGAAGGTCCGCTTCTTCGACGCGGATCGCTGGAATGAGGTCGCGCGCGACATTGTCTATCGCGGCAGCCGGGCGAAGTTCACTACGCACCGAGATCTGCTGACGATCCTGCTCGAAACAGAAGGCACGACGATCGTCGAGGCGAGCCCGCTCGACACGATCTGGGGAATCGGCCTCGCCGCCGATAGTCCGGATGCGAGTGACCGCACGAAGTGGCAAGGCACCAACTGGTTGGGCGAGGTGCTGACGCAGCTTCGCGATAATTTGCTAGAGGAGCAGAGGGCCGGAGGAATTCCGGAACTGGTCGAGCGGATGGGGCGCAAGATGAAGGACGGGGCACGGTGACCATTGGCCTTACTTCTCCCCTCCCGCTTGCGGGAGGGGAATAAGGTGATCATCGGGCTCGGCTCCGATCTCTGCAATATCGAGCGGATCCAGGCGTCGCTCGACCGGTTCGGCGAGCGGTTCGAAAATCGCGTCTTCACCGATATCGAGCGCGCCAAGGGCAATCGCCGGCCCTTCACCAAGGCCGGCACGCTCGCCAAGCGCTTCGCCGCCAAGGAGGCTTTTTCCAAGGCGGTCGGCACCGGCTTCAAGCGCGGCGTGTTCATGAAGGATATCGGCGTGGTCAATGCGCCGTCGGGCGCCCCGACGCTGGCGCTGACCGGCGGCGCCAGGGCAAGGCTTGACGCACTGACGCCAGCGGGCCACCTCGCGGTCGTACATCTGACGCTAACCGACGATCATCCATGGGCACAGGCCTTTGTCGTGATTGAGGCGATCAGGACCGAAGAAGGCATGAGTTTTGGGCATGAGCAAGCGGCATGAGTGAGGAATTGACGTTGGACGCACTACCCGAGCAGGTCGGGGCGGAGAAGGAAGCGGTATCCCATGAGGAGCCAGCCGCCGACGCGCGCCCGAAAACCGACTGGTGGGGCGAGACCAAGGGCATTGTCTGGCTCGTCCTCGCCGTGCTCGGCTTCCACAGCTTCATCGCCAAGCCCTTCTATATCCCGTCCGAATCGATGCTGCCCGGGCTCGAGGTCGGCGATCAGCTGATCGTCACCAAATATGCTTATGGCTGGTCGTTCGTCTCGCCGACCATCCCCAACCCGGTCGCGATCTTTCGCAGCCTCGTGCTCCGCCAGGACGATGTCGATAGCTGGGGCGTGCAGCTGCCCTTCATCCATGGCCGGCTGTTCGGCCGTATGCCCGAGCGCGGCGATGTCGTCATCGTCACGCCGCCGGGGCGCAACACCGACTATATCAAGCGGCTGATCGGCCTGCCGGGCGACCGGCTCCAGGTGATCGGCGGCACGGTGTATCTGAATGGGACGGCGCTTAAGCGCAGCGCCCCGCACGACACCTTCATCCCGGTCGACGCGAAGACGACCTGCGACGGCGGCGAATATCCAGGGGCATTGATGACGGGCAAGGACGGCAAGGAATATTGCCGCCTCCAGCTCATCACCGAAACCCTGCCCAATGGCCGCCATTATGAAACGGTCGAGCTCGGCTGGAGTGATGGCGACAATTATGGCCCGGTCACGATTCCGCCGGACCATGTTTTCCTGATGGGCGACAATCGCGATCGCAGCGCCGACAGCCGCTTCACTTTCGATCAGAAGGGGCTGGGCGGGCCGGTGCCATGGGAAAATCTGGGCGGCCGCGCCGAGTTCATCACCTTTTCCAAGAGCGGGAATGGCACCTGGAATCCCCTCACCTGGGGCCAGAGCTTCCGCTCCGGCCGGGCGGGCACCTCGCTCCACGCAGCCAGGGATAAATAGATGGAAACCGCAGCCGATGAGGTCGTGTCCGAACCCGGCCCGAACGAGCTGCGCGATCCCTTTGTCCGCAAGGAACTAAAGCGCGCCACCATATGGCTCGGCCTCGCAGCGGCGATGGCGCTGGTGGTGCTGCTGATCCAGCCCTTGCTGATCATCTTTGGGGGGCTGGTCTTCGCCTCGATGCTCGATGGCGGCGTCCGCCTGCTCGGGCGGGTCCTGCCGATCCCGCGCGGCTGGCGGTTGTTGATCGTCATGCTCTGCGTGGTCGCCTTCATCCTCGGCGTTTTCTACATGACTGGCGTCCAGGTCGCGGCGCAGGCGGAGCAGCTTCGCACCACGCTCGAAATACAGGGCAACCGGGTCATCGCCTGGGCCTCGGGCCTTGGGCTGATGCCGGGCCGCGCCGACATCAACGCCCTGATGCAACAGGCAATGGGGTCATTCGGCAAGGTCACCTCGTTCGTCGGCTCGGCGGTCGGCGCAGTCGCCAGCCTGCTCATGGTGGTGGTCATCGGCCTGTTCGTGGCGATGGAACCGCGGCTCTATGATCGCGGGCTGCAATGGCTGGTGCCATCCGACGCCCGCGCCGAATTCGCCATCACCATCGAGCGGATGGCACTAACGCTGCGCCGCCTGCTCGCGGGGCGGCTGCTCGGCATGCTGTTCGAGGGGACATTGATCTGGATCGCGCTGACCATCGGCGGCGTGCCGATGGCGCTGGTGCTGGGCCTGATCGCGGGCGTGCTCGCCTTCATTCCCAATATCGGGGCGATCGTCACCGGCGTACTGATGGTCGCGGTCGGCTTCAGCGCCGGCATCCACACCGGCTGGTGGGCAGTCGCCACCTATTTCATCGTTCAGAATTTCGACGGCTATGTCGTCATCCCGATGGTCGCGCGGCGGACGGTGGACATGCCCCCCGCCCTCACCCTTTCCTCGCAGATCCTCGCCAGCACCTTGTTCGGGGTGATCGGCCTCGCGCTCGCCGATCCGATGGTGGCGATGATCAAGGTTGCGCTTGAGCGCAATTCGGAGCGCGCCATCGGAGAACGGAGCGCGGCATGATCCGGCTTTACGACTATTGGCGATCGTCCGCCGCCTATCGGGTGCGGATCGCGCTTCACCTGAAGCACGTGCCCTATGAACGCCATGACATTGCGTTGCTTGAGGGGGTGCACCGCTCGCCCGAGAATCTCGCGCGCAATCCACAAGGCTTCGTGCCGACGCTCGAGGTCGATGGCGAAACCATCACCCAGAGCCTGGCGATCATCGACTATCTCGACGCGCTCTGGCCCGAGCCGAAGCTGGTGCCGCACGATCCGCTCGCCCGCGCCCGCGTCCTCGCCCAGGCGCTGGTGATCGCCGCCGATATCCACCCCATCGACAATCTCCGGATCCTGAAGCGGCTCGAAAGCCAGTTCGGCGCTGACCAGGCGGCGAAAGACGAGTGGTATCGTCACTGGATCATCGAGGGTTTCACCGCGCTCGAGGCGCTTGCCGGCCCGGGGCCGTTTCTCGGCGGAGACTCCCCCAATCTCGCCGACGTCTGCCTCATCCCGCAGATGTATAATGCCCGGCGCATGTCAGTGCCGCTGGAGGCTTTCCCGAAACTGGTTGCCGCCGATGCGGCCGCTGCGGACGTCCCGGAGATCGCCGCAGCCCATCCGGACCGCGTGAAAGCGGCTTAGAGCATCGTGCTGAAAAGTGGGTACCGGTTTTCAGCTTTTCACGATGCGGCAACAAAAGCTTCGCGCCGGCGCTCAGCCGCGACCGAGTCGAACAGGTCGAGATAATGCAGCGCCGCGTTGATGCCGGGCTCGGGCACCGGCATCGGGCGAAGCCGGTTCGGGACCAGCCAATGATCGAGCGCGTTGACAAGAGCGCGCGCATTCCCCGCGGGCACCACGCTGCCATGAGCGGGCGACGTCACGATCTCGCGAACCGCGACGCTCGAATCGGTGGCAACGACCGGCGCGCCTTCGGCAAGCGCTTCGCGCAGCACGCCAGGCACGCCCTCGAAATCCGAGGTCAGCACCACCGCAGCGGCCCGCGCAAAGGCAGGCCGGGGATTGGGGTCATAGCCCGGCAGATGGACTCGGCCGCCAAGCCCGAGCGCGGCGATTTGAGCTTCGAGCGCGGCGCGCGCCTCGCCCTCGCCGAGGATGACGAGTTCGGTATCACGCTGGGCAAGCTGGGGCAGCGCGTCGATCATCCGATCCCAGCGCTTCTGCTGCGTGAGCCGGCCCACGCCGAGCAGAAAACGTGCGCTGGGCAGCCAGCGCGGCGGCGACGACGCCTGCAACCGGACCGGCGGATTGGGGATCACGCTGACCCGGCCGGGCGCGATATGCATCATCGCGATCGCTTCGTCGCGCATCGCCGGCGACATCGCGACGACATGATCGACAAAGCCGGGATGGAGCCGCAGCCAGGCGCGATAGCCCTGCGCCACGCCGAAAGGCTGGTCGGTGCGCGCCAGGCTGTTCGAAACCTTGGCGACGATCGGCGGGCAATGTCGGCCGAGCCGCAGCTTCATGAACGCGGCCACGCCGCTGTAATGATTGCCGGGGCAGAAAACCAGGTCGGGCGAGATTTCACGCACCAGCCCGACCAGCGCGCGCATCGCCCCGATCGACGGATCGCCAAGCACGCGAAGATCGACGCCCTCCGGCAGCTCAGCCGCCAGCGGGCCGCTCGCATCGCCAATCAACAGGGTGACGCGCCGGCCCATTTCGCTCCAGCTCCGGGCAAGGCGCAGCAGGGCGCGCTCGACCCCACCGCCGTTCAGCGTTTGGGCGTAGGCCAGGATATGGGCAGCGGCGGGGAGTGGGCTCAGCATGTCGATTCGGGGCTGTAACGGACAATTGTCGCAGAAGTTTCGCGGTGCAGCAAAAAATGGACATGATTCCGGCGCAGGTTGCAAATTGCGGAGGGCACGCGATCTAGCTATGGCGCGCCAACCCCCGGTCCAGACCGGCATATAGTGGCAGGTCGATACGACGTGGACGGATTGGGTACAAAAATTCCTATTTTAGACAATGTGAAAGCGCCCCTGGTGGCAGTCCCCGACATTGCGGGACTCGAGCCTATGGAGACGTTGAAGCGGCGCTGGCCGATGGTGTTCGGCGCCCTGATCACCGTTGCGATGATCGTCGGGCTCAGTCGCGAGCTGCTCGGATCGGGGCTTGCCGGGCTCAGCCGGGCCGTGCCGCACAACCCGCTTTTCTACATTGCCTTCGCCCTGCTCTATATGTCGTCGCCGGCCGGCGACTATATCATCTTCCGGCGGCTATGGGGCATCCCGCTGTCCGGGCTGGTCGCGCTGCTGAAGAAGCGAATCGCGAACGACGTCGTGCTCGGCTATTCGGGCGAGGCCTATTTCTACGCCTGGGCCCGGCAGAATGCGAAGATGGTCGCGGCCCCCTTCGGCGCGGTGAAGGACGTCAGCATCCTCTCGGCGATCGCCGGCAACATGACCACGCTGGCGATGATCGCGGTCGCGCTGCCGCTCGGCATCAACATGTTGACCCCGGCGCAATTGTACAAGATCGAGATCTCGACTGTCGTCATCTTCGCAATGTCGCTGCCCTTCCTGATCTTCTCGAAGCGCGTATTCTCCCTGCCACGCGCGAAGCTCTGGTGGATTTTCGCGGTGCATTGCGCTCGCCTGATCTCGGGCTCCGTCTTCATCGCTTTCGCCTGGCATTTCGCCTTGCCGACGGTCTCGATCGGCATGTGGATGATCCTGGCCGCGGCGCGATTGCTGGTCTCGCGTCTCCCATTGGTGCCGAACAAGGACCTTCTTTTTGCCAATATCGCCATCATATTGATCGGGCAGGACGCCGCGCTTTCGGAACTGATGGCGATGACCGCGGCATTAGTGCTGCTGGTCCATGTCGTTTTGATCGGTTCCCTCAGCCTGTACGGCTTGTTGAGGACGAAGAATGAAGTTGCATAAACTCCCGGGCGCCGTCGCGATCGGCGCCGCCATGATGTTGTCGGTGATAGCGCAGGCACAGGCTGGTGTGCTCGGCAGCGACAGCGCGGCTTGTACGGGCGGTGCTGGTCCCGCCATTCGCGCCAATGTCTCGGGGCTGAAGGATCGCAGCGGCGAACTGAAGCTCGAGCTCTATCCCGCCAACGAAGCCGATTTCCTGAAGGACGACCGCGACCTGGTCAAGGAGGGCAAGTTCTTCCGCCGTATCCGCGTGCCGACACCGCAATCGGGCGCGATCGCGCTCTGCATCAAGGCGCCGACGCCGGGGCGCTACGCCTTGCTCTTCACCCATAATCGTGACGGCAAGAACAAGTTCGATTTCTGGGTCGATGGCGCCGGCTTCCCGAGCAATGTGAAGCTCGGCCGCACCAGGCCAAAGCTCGGCATGGCGGTAATCAATGTCGGCCCGGGCGTGACCGTCACGGATATTCGCGCGCAATATCTGCGCGGCCTGGGCGGGTTCGGGCCCATGGGCAACGGCAACTGATTCGCGGCACGTGCAACGGCCCCCGAATCACCTGTATCGAGGCCCGAATCCGCCCATGCGAATCGTCGACGTCAATGAATTCTACTCCCCGACCGGCGGCGGGGTGCGAACTTATATTGATCGCAAGATGGGAATCATGTCCGATTTGGGGCATGAGCTGATCGTCATCGCCGCCGGCCGCGAAGACATGGTCGAGGAACGGCCGGGCGGCGGCCGGATCATCTACGTCAAGGCATCGCGCCTCCCCTTCGACAAGAATTACGGCCTGTTCTGGGATGCCGCGCCGGTCACCCGGTTGCTCGACGAACTCAAGCCGGACGTGGTCGAGGCCTCGTCGCCATGGCGCCCCGCCTGGATCGTCGGCGAATGGCAGGGGGATGCCGTAAAGGTGTTCTTCATGCACAATGACAATGTCGCCGCTTATGCGATGCGCTGGTTCGAAGGGCTCGCCGCCCCCGACCGGGTCGAGCGCGCCTTTGCCTGGTACAGCCGCTATATGGACCGGTTCCTCGACAAATATGATGCGGTGGTGACCAACGGCCCGGCGCTCGAGAAAAGGCTGAAGGCCCGCGATGTGCGAATCGACGCGGCGATGCCGCTCGGCATCGAGCGCGGCCATTTCTCACCGACGCTCCGCGACGAACGCCTGCGCACGGCCCTGCTCGCGCAATGTGGGCTACCGCCGGAAGGGCATTTGCTCCTCGGCCTTGGCCGGCATCATCCCGAAAAGCGCTGGCGGCTGGTGATCGACGCGGTCGAGCGCGCCGGATCGTCGCTCCCGGTCGGCCTGATGCTGCTCGGCACCGGTGTCGAGAGCCGATCGATCGAGAAGCGAATCGCCGGCAGCCCGCATATCCGCATGTTCCGCCCGGTCTATGATCGCGAGCGCCTCGCCCGGATCGTGGCGAGCTGCGACGCGCTGATCCACGGTTCGGAAGCCGAGCCGTTCGGGCTGGTCGCCTCCGAGGCGATGGCGGCGGGGCTGCCGCTGATCGTGCCTGATACCGGCGGCTGCGCCGAGGTCGCCGACCCGCATAGCTCGGAGCTCTATACGGCGCGCGACGCCGAATCGGCGGCTCTGGCGATCGATCGCCTGTTCGCGCGCGATCCTGCCATGCTGCGCCGCGCCGCCATTGTCGCAGCCGGCAAGGTGCGCAGCGACCGCGAGCATACGGTCGAGCTGATGGATTATTATGCCGGTTTGGTAGCCGCAAAACGCGATGCGGGCCGCCCCGGCCTTCACGGGTCCAGCCTTTACGGTGTCGCCCGCTCGTAAATTTCGATTGCCTGGCCACCCAGCTGCCGGGTGGCCCGCAGGCGATAGTGACGCCGCATCTCACCCATCGCCATGTCGCGCAGCTCGGCCCGCTCGCCGGGATAGGGCGGCCGGAATACCACGATCGCCGGCTTCAACCCGAGGATGCGGGTGATTTCAGCCTGTTGATCGACCCCGATCGCACCTTGCTCGCGCAGTCGGCCGAGGTGGCTCGGGAAATGGTAGCGCGTCAGTGCGCAGCGACCGCTGGCGGGGTAGAGCAGGCTTTCCCCCGAAAAGACGAAAAGGCATCCCCGCTTCTGGCCTGGCCCATGGCCGATCGCATCGACGACACCGGCGAATTGCGCCGCCGTCCCTCGATTGTGGCGCTTGATGACGAGCAGGGTCTGGCCGCCGAGAAAGCCGATCAGCAGCAGCGGCAGGATGATGCGGCGGCCAGTGTGGTGATCGCCGAAAAAACCGCTCGCGCAGATAGAGGCCGGCACCAGCACCGGCAGCGCATAATGCTCGAAATAGGAGCCGAACAGGAGCAGCCCAAGCGTGGCCACGCCGAGCCAGGCGAACAGCCAGGCGCGAATCGCGCGCTCCGCCAGCTCCGCCGCGCCGCGTGACCGCCAGGTAAGGACGCTCGCCGCGATCAGCGGCGAGGTGATCAGCACGATCTTCATCAGATTGGCGAATTGTTCGAGCGCCGGATCAGGCCGGCGCGCGATGATCGAGGTGAGGTTCGCATAGACCCATGCTTCATCCGCGCCCATCCGGTGCCAGGCGAACCACGCGATCGCCGTGGGCAGCAAGGCGGCCACCATCAGTGCCACGCCCAGCGGCACGACCGACCAGCGCCGCCCCGAATGCCATTCGCGCCACACCAGCCAGAGACCGAAGAACATGCCTTCGAACACCACTGAATATTTGATCTGGAGCGCAAGCCCCATCAGCGCCATCGCAGCGAAGCCGCGCGCCAGGCGTTTCGTCCCCCCGTCCAGACCTAGGCCCGGATCTGGCGCGATCAGCGCCGCCGCGCCGATCACCAGCAGATTGTAGAAGATCGGCGCCTGCCCGCCCTGCCCGTCGACGAAATCGACCCACAGCACATAGGCAAGCGCCCCGGCCAGCGCGCCCTTGCCCCACCCTGCCCGCTCGGCGAGCCGCGCGATCAGCCATGCCGTGCCGACCAGGCTGGCCAGCGCCATGATCTGATACGCCCAGATGCCCGCCTTCAACCCGAACATCGCCGCCGGCAGATAGACGATGAACAGCCCGATCGGCTTGCGGTCCCAGATGTCGAGATAGGGCGTCGCGCCGTGCAGCCAGCCATAGGCGGTCGCGAAATAGAATTCCTCGTCGACATGGACGATCGGATCACCAAAGGTGATCGCCCGCGCGACCAGCGCGACGAGGAGGATGATCGCCAGGGTGAGCCAGGGGCGATGGCGTACCACCCCGGGCGTCGTCAGCCTTGCCGCGAGCTGGCCATAGAGAGCGCCTGCGCGCGTGGCCGCACCGTCACGATCGTTAACAGTCGAGGCGTCGCGCATGATTCTCCGATTCGGTGCCGCCTGTCCTGCCTGGCGGGCCGGCCATAAAGACCCGTGGTCCAGCTGTCACGAAGGCGCCATATCATCAGCGCAGGAACGCCTCGCGCAGAAGAGAGTATCGCCATGACCATGAGAATCGATCGCCGTTCCTTCCTGCTGACCGGCTCGATGGGCCTTGGCGCCTTTGCCGTCCCAGGCTTCGCCCAGATGCCCAATGTCACCCATGCGACCGGCTTCACCCATTCAGTCGCCTCCGGCGAGCCTTCAGCCGATTCGATCCTGCTCTGGACGCGCTACGTTCCCGCCAATGGCGACACGGTGGAACTGAAGGCCGAGATTTCGGAAAGCGCCGACTTCGCCAAAATCATCTCGGGCGGTGCCCAGATCACCGGGCCGTGGCGCGACCATACAGCGAAGATCACCGTCAGCGGCCTCGTGCCGGGACGGCATTATCATTTCCGCTTCGTCGCACCCGATGGCAGCGTCTCCCCGATCGGCCGAACCAGGACATTGCCCGAGGGTCCGGTCGCGAGCTTCCGCACCGCGATCTTCTCCTGTTCGAACATGTCCTATGGCTATTTCAACGCCTATGCCCATGCGGCCGCCCGCGACGACCTCGATCTCGCCATCCATCTCGGCGACTATTTCTATGAGTATCGGACCGGCGATTATCCGCCCGCGGCCGACGCCGTTCCCGGCCGCAAGCCCGAGCCCGTGGGCGAACTGATCCATCTCGCCGATTATCGGCTGCGTTATGGCAGCTACCGCAGCGACCCCGATCTCCAGAAGCTCCACGCGCGCGTGCCGATGATCGTCCAGTGGGACGATCATGAATCCGCAAATGACAGCTGGGAGGGCGGCGCCGGGAATCATCAGCTCGACGAGGGTGACTGGAATGATCGCCGCGCCGCGTCGATTCAGGCATATCGCGAATGGATGCCGGTCTCGGACGAGCCGTGGAAGGCCTATGATATCGGCACGCTGGCCACGCTGTTTCGCACTGAAACGCGGCTACTCGCCCGCACCCGCCAGCCCGATGTCGCCGCGCTGTTCCAGCAAGCCGATCCGGTCGCAGCGCTGAAAGCCTTTCGCGACGGCGCCTGGACCGATCCGGCGGCCACGATGATGGGGTCTCAGCAGGAGGATTGGCTGGCGCACGCGATGCGCGCCTCGGTCAGGGCGGGGCAGCAATGGCAGGTCGTCGGCTTCGGCACGATCCTGGGGCAGTCGGTGATGCCCGCCACGGCGGAGGGCTGGATCGCGCCCGATTCATCGAAGCGCGCGAAGGATTTCATCCGTTCCGGGATTACCGCCGCGAAGCTCGGCCTGCCCTTCAATTATGACAATTGGGGCGGTTACCCCGCCGCCCGCGCCCGCTTCCTGCGATCGGCACAGGGACTCGGCGCGAACCTGATCGTCCTTAGCGGCGATAGCCACAATGCCTGGGCCTATGATCTCGGACAGGACGGCAAGCCCGCCGGCGTCGAGTTTGCGGGGCACAGCGTCACCTCGCCGGGCTATGAATCCTCGGTCAGGAGCGATCCCAAGACCGTCGCGGCTGCGCTTGTCGGCGCCAATCCCGAGCTGAAATGGTGCGACACCAGCCGGCGGGGCTATATGGCGATGACGCTGACGCCCACCCGCGTGAGCAATGAGTGGGTGATGGTCGACACCGTAAAGACCGCCTCGGCCGCCGCCGGAATCGGCCACAGCGCGAGCGTGAAGCGCAGTACAAACACGATGGCCTGAACCAGTCTTTGCCTTGACTCCCCGGCTGGAATACCCTGCTGACAGGCTGGGCTTCAGGGGGAGGACCAACGGGTGGAACAGGTCTGCGGACTGGCGCGAGTCGCGGCGGCAGCGCTCTCGGGCCAGCCCGCGAGCGCACCCAAGCCTATCGATCTGGCGCTCGCCGGAGCGCATCGCATCGCGCCGCTGCTCCACATCGCGCTGGGAACGGCCCGACCTGAGCTCACCGCTCTGTTCGACGAAAACGCACAGGCCCAAGCGGCAAGCCGCTCAATTTTGCGCGAGATCGCCGCGCTTTCGGCCGCCGAGGGTTTCGCATGGCTGGTCCTGAACGGAGAGCCGCAGGCCGAACGCCTTTATCCCGATCCGGCCTGGCGCACCGCGAGCGGGATCGACATCCTGGTTCCGGCCGGTCAGTCACACGCCATCGCCGACACATTGCGGGCCGCGGGCTGGTCAGTGATCCCTGCCCAAGCGCCGCAGGCCTCGCTCGGGCGCGCCGGCCTGCGTACCGATCCGGCGATCATGCTCGCGAGCGAGGCGGGGAGGATTGCGCTGCACGAGCGTCTGTTCTTCGCGCCCGGGCCGATCGGCGACCTGCTCGCCAGTAACGGCGCCTGCCCGAGATGTTCGACCGGGCCTGACGATATCCCCGCACCCGAATTGGGGGCGGCGATGGCGCTCGACATCCTGTTGCGCGGCAATGCGCGGCGCTGGGCGAGACTGAAATGGCTGCTCGACCTCACCGCCATATTGCACCGCCTCGACACCGACGCGCAGGCCCGGCTGATCGCGATGTTTGCCCAGGCAGGAATCGAGCCGCTGGCTGTGGCGAGCCTGCTCACGCACCGCGCATTACTCGGTGGATTGCCCGAAACCATCGAAACCTGGCTCGACAGCCGGACGATCACCCCGGAGATCGCCACCCGTCACGCCATCCACCTCGAAGCGATTACAGCCACGACGGCGGCCGCCATCGAGACACTTCCTTTCGCAGGCCCCATCAGCGCCCCCCCGTCCAGGCTGAAGCGTCTGTTTGCCAACCGCGTCACGCGCGGCGTCCGGGCGCGCCTTGCACGGTGGACGCGAAGGCCCGGCCAGTATCAGCGCGATCCCGCCACCCGGATCGATCGTTACCCGCTTGCCTTTCGCTTCGCCCGCGATCAGCTCGGCGACAAGGCGGCGACGCGTATCCTGTCGTTCGGCTGCTCGACCGGCGAGGAGGTGTTCACCCTGCGCCGCTATTTCCCGGCCGCGACGATCAAGGGAATAGAGGTCGATCCCGCCCGTGTCCGCATCTGCCGGGAGCGGTTGGGAGAAACCGGGGATTCCCGGACCTCGTTTCAATGCGCCGCCGACGCGAGCGGCGAGCCGCCCGAGAGCCATGACGCGGTGTTCTGCATGGCGGTATTCCGCGATCCGGCGCTCGACGCGCCCGCGACGCGCAGCACGGATGGCTATATTTCATTCGACGATTTCGAGCGCGGCGTGGCCGATCTGGTGCGGTGCCTGAAGCCCGGCGGGCTCCTCTTTGTCGAGCACAGCAATTTCCGGATAGCCGATGCCGGTTCAGCCTCGGTGCTCGAGCCTGTGCTGCATGCCGACCCACCGCGTTCGGCCAACCGCCCAGGCCTTTACGGCCGTGACGACTGCCGGCTCGACGGGCTCGAGGACATCATCCTCGGCTATCGCAAGCGACCTTCCGCGCAGGAAAATGTCGAATGAGCGCTGATACCGAAACGACCGGGGGCCATAAGGGCTATCGCCCCGAAATTGACGGCCTGCGCGCGATCGCGGTCCTCGCGGTGGTGTTGTTCCACGCCCGGGTGCGCGGGTTCGCAGGCGGGTTTGTCGGCGTCGATATCTTCCTCGTCATCTCGGGCTATCTGATCGCGCAACTGATCCTGCGCGAAAGCGATACGGGCAGCTTCACGCTGATCGGCTTCTACGAACGGCGGGTGCGGCGCATCCTGCCAGCCTTGCTCGCCATGCTTGCTGCGTCAGGGCTTGCCGGACTGATCCTGTTGCCGGCCGATTTCAAGCTGTTCGGGGAGAGCCTGACCGCGATCTCGCTGTTCGCCTCGAACCTGCTGTTCTGGCGCTGGGGCGGCTATTTCAATCTCACTGATGACGCGACGCCGCTGCTCCATACCTGGTCGCTGGCGGTCGAGGAGCAATTCTACATTCTGTTCCCGGCCTTTCTCCTGCTGGCGCGCCGGGGCGGGTTGCGCATGATATGGGCCGCGCTGGCGACGGCCGCGCTCGGCTCGTTCGCCTATAGCGTCTGGGCGACGCACGGCCATGCCGAGGCTGCCTTCTACTCGCCGCTGTCGCGCGCCTGGGAGTTTCTCGCCGGCGCCCTGCTCGCCTCAGGCGTGGTTCCGAAACCGCGCCGCGTGATCGGCGATATGGCGGCGGCGCTGGGGATCGGGCTGATCGCCTATACGGCGCTGCGGCTGCACGACAGCTCAGCCTTTCCGGGCGTGAACGCGCTCGCGCCGGTGCTTGGCAGCGTGCTAATCCTGTTCGGCACCGAGGCGCCGGGATCGCGCGTCGCCCGCGCGCTCGCCTTGCGCCCGCTCGTCGCGATCGGGCTGATCTCCTATTCGCTCTATCTCTGGCATTGGCCGCTGATCGTGTTCGGCGGCTATTACGCCCCTGAGCCATATGGCCCCATCCGGATCGCGATGGGGCTGCTCGCTTTCCCCGTCGCCTGGCTTTCGTGGCGCTATATCGAGCTGCCGTTCCGCAAGCCTCGCCAGTTGCTGTCGCGCCGCACCCTGTTCATCAGCGCCGTCGTCGCAAGCGGCGTGCTCGCTCTCTGCGGCACCGCGATATACCGCACCAACGGCTTCCCGAATCGCTTCGACCAGACTGTGCAACGGCTGAGCGAGCGCGGACCCGAGCCCGATTATGGCTGCGCGAACCGGTCGGTCGAGAAAATGCGCCGTGATACCCGGTGCCTGATCGGCGGCGCCGGACCAAATCCGAGTTTCGTCCTGTGGGGCGATTCGCACGCGGCGGTCTATTTCCCTGCGCTGGACGCGCTGGCGCGCCGCTACGGCGTCTCCGGCTATGACGCCGCCAAGCTCGGCTGCCCACCGCTCATCCCGATCCGCGCGCGCGACAACCGCCCCGAAAAATGGATGTTCCGCGCCGAGAAGATCAAGGACTGCGACGCACACAACGAGCAGGTTATGGAGTTCCTCGTCGAGGCGCGCCCCCGCGTCGTGCTGCTGGCGGCTGAATGGAGCGCTTATTCAGGCGGGAAACACGTCCTGGCCGAGGCACCGGACACCGACCGACTTCCGTTCAACGCGAGCGTCGAGAAGCTGCGCGCGCTGGGGATCCAGGTCTATGTGGTGCAGGATGTACCGAGCGCCACGCTCGCCGAGCCCCGCGCGCTCGCCAAGGCGCACCTGACCGGCGCCACCGTAACGCTGGAGCCGAATCGGGCCGCCTATCTGCGGCGCGATGCCGCGTTCCGCGCGATGTCGTCCGATCTCCAGCAGCGCGGTTTGATCGATGTCATCGACCCCGCACTTCGGCTGTGCGACGCGCAAAGCTGCCGTGTCACGCAAGGGGGCTATCCGATCTATTATGACAGCAACCATCTCAGCGCGCGCGGCGCCTTGTTCGTAGCGCCGATCTTCGACCCGATGATGCGATCGCTCGCCGCGCCGCCGTCGCGGGAAGCTGGGCGACCCGCCGATTCCATCGAAGAAGGGCGTCGGATAGAAGCAGCGACTGGCCCCGATAGCCAAAATGTGGAAAGGTAGTCGCTATGGAAGCAGCTCACGACATATCGGCAGCCCAGCAGTTGCCGTTTCGAGTAGATCTCGAACCTCCGCGGATGATGACCATCAAGGAAGAGATGGCGATCACGCGGCAGGCGCTCGCGCGCAATCCTCGATCGCCAGAGTTCCGTTTTCGCATGGCGCGATATCATTATACGCTCGATCAGTTCGACGAGGCGGTCGATCTGCTCGAAGGACTGAACCGCGAGGGCGACGATTTTCGCGCGGTCCACTTGCTCGGCGGTACGTTGTTGGCGCGCGAGACTCATGAGGACACGCTGCGGGCCAGGGAGATCCAGGCACGCGCGGCCGATATCGCCACCGATGCGTTCGATCGGGCCCGCGCGCTCGCTGCCCTGGGCAAGGCGCAGATCAGGCTTTCCGACTTCGATACCGGGCGCAAGACGCTCGAGGCGGCGCTCGACGTCAATATTCAGAATCGCGACGCCTATAAGCGCCTCGCGATGCTCGACTTCCAGATGGAGCGCACCGAGGCGGCGCTCGAATTCGCTGACGACATGGTTTCGCGCGGCGTCGCCCATGCACGGGTACTCGGCATCCGCCCGCTCGCGCTCGCCAAGCTCGGCCGCACCGAAGAAGCGCGCGACGCCTTCGGCTTCGACACCTATCTCCACAAGGCGATCCTGCCGCCGCCGCCGGGGTATGACACGATCGAAGCGTTCAACCGCGATCTCGCAGCCGAGCTGATGTCGCATCCCGGCATCCGTTATGAACGCTATGGGGTCGCGTCGGCGCATAGCTGGCGGATCGACGAACCCTGTTTGCAGCGCTCGAAGATGGTGCCGCTCCTGCAGCAGCTCATCAAGCGCGAGGCTGAAACCTATGTCGCGAGCCTGGGCGATCGCGATGATGCCTGGTTCGGCCAGCGCAAACCGAGCGGGTTCCTACATCACTGGTCGGTGATCACTGACGGCGATGGTTTCGAGGAATGGCACGTCCACCAGAATGGCTGGCTGAGCGGCGCCTATTATGTCGACATCCCCGATTTCATCCTCAACGGCGAGGGACCGGGTGGCTGCGTCGCGTTCGGTCTGCCCGAGGGCATTGTCGGCGACGAGCCGCATGAGAAGTTCGGCACGCGGCTGTTCAGGCCGTGCTCGGGACTTGTGATGATGTTTCCTTCGCACTCCTTCCACCGGACCTATGCGCATCGCGGCGACAAGCGCCGCATCTGTCTGGCTTTCGACATTGCGCCACATGAGGACGCGGTTTAGCTGAAACGCGCGCCGCAATGGCAGCCTTCGAACGAATGAGGACGTATTCTTGAGCGACATCATGTGGACGCGCGACGCCGAATGCGTCGGTACCGAGGTAGAGGACGCGCTGGTATTGCTCGACCTGGATGGCGGCAGCTATTTTGCCTTGAACGGCCCTGCGGCCGACATCTGGAACGCACTCGCTGAGCCAGTAACCCAGGCGCAACTGGTCGATCAGCTCGTTGCCAAATATCAGGTCGCACCGGAGCAATGCGCCGCATCCGTGGCGCGCGTGCTCGACGATCTCGCAGGCAAGGGCCTCGCCAGGCAGGCCGGCTGACCACATGGCCCCGCCAGGCGACGGGCCGCGCTATGGCGCGGTCGCCTTCGGCCTGCGCTGGGCAAGCGACGTCCCGCTACACCCCTTCGCCGAGGCGACCCTGGACGAGCCCGCCGACGTGACCATAGGGCGCGTGGCCGCGCTGGCGCCCCGCGACCCGGTCGTCACGATCGCCAATGCCATATTGTGCAGCGACGGCATCCGCTTCGCCATGGACGATGGCGTTACTGTCGACATCTATCCGCCGAATCGCGTCGACTGGATGGCGGGCCCGGACTGGAGCGGACGCTTCCAGCCCCAGTTCTTCGGAACGCTGACGGCCTTGCTGCTCGCCTGGCGCGGCACCGTGCCGATCCACGGCACGGCCGTGGAGATCGACGGCAAGGCCTGGCTGATCTGCGGCAAATCGGGTGCGGGCAAATCGACGCTCGGCGCCGCTCTGGTCGCAAGCGGCGCGGCTCGCTTGATCTCGGACGATTTGTCGGCGCTGGATAGGGTCGATGGCGCCGTGCCGTCGCTTTACGCCGGCCGCCCGGGAATGCGCCTCTTCCCGGCAATCGCGCGGCTAATGGAACAGGCGGGCGCCGGTACGGCTCATAGCGAACCGGGCAACGACAAGCTGATCGTCGAGCCGCCACGCGTGGCGCCGCTCCCACCAATCCCGCTCGCCGCGGTGATTCTATTGGGAGAAAGCGAGACGAAACTGCCCTGGCAAAAGGAAGCGCTACTGCGAGAGCATCGTTTCCGCCCACGCTGGATGGATGCGATACCCGGCCACGAAGCGCGCGACCGAATCATCCGTTTGCTGGCGGCCACGGTACCGATGTTGTTCGCGCCGTCGGCGGACATTCGCGACTCAGCCGCCTTCATGTTGCGTGCGAGCACCATATTGGAACGGATTCGTCGGCTGGAAAGTTGAGTCTGTTCTTGGTAATTCTTTTCTGGTAGGGGCGAGGCTGCAACAAAGGGGTTTTCCATGGCAAATACTTTGGACACTGGTGTCGATACGCGCGTTGAGTGGATCGAGCCTGAGGTTCGTTCGCTCGCGATTGTCGACACGTCGCTCGCACCGGGCCGGTCCGGCCATGATGGCGAGACGATCTGGACGGATTGCACGCTTTCCTGACGATTCGGTGGGCCGGTCACTGACCGGCCCACCATTTGAAATATGCGGCCGCCACTGCGGTCGATTGTACTTCCGCCGCGTCCTGTGCGGTGATGTTGGCCTGATTTGAGATGCTCATCAGGCGACCTTTCAACCATTCCAGATCTATCCAGTCGCCGGCACCGGCCGCTCTGAACTCGTCGATATGGTCGATCGTCGGTAGCGCGTGCGCACGCAGGCGGTCCACGAAGTCGGGCGAGAAGGGCTTGCCGTCGCGGCGAAGACGGATCCGGTCGGGCAACCGGTCCTTCAGCAGCAGGCGTGCCGGTGCGCGCGTCAGGCCGCCCTGTTCCATATAGGCCGCCGGCATCGTCGCCACGAGATTGAGCAGTCGGCGATCCCGCAGCGGCATGATATGACGGAAATGACCATCGGGTGACGAAGTCGGCGTCATCGCGTTCTTGCTCGCGCCGGCACGGATGCCCCACATCGCACCTGGCCTGACGGTCGGCAGCGATTCGAAAGGGGCGGCCCAGTCATGCTCGATGGTCGCGGGCAAAGCTGCCAGCGCAGCCTTTGACAGCCGAGCGTGGAAAAGCCCGGCGGGCCAGCTTCGCCGCTCCTCCCACGCCCTTTTCCAGTCATGATAGAGGCGCTTGTAGCGACGCAGCGATGTCGGAGCCCCTGCCAGGGGAAACGGATTGGTGATGGTGAGCTCACCATAAGCGCCGTCGAGCAGGATTTCGGCGCCGTCCTCGCCTGCGGCTTGATAGAGCGCGGCGTAGAGATAGTGCCGTGGGGAGGTGACCGGCAGCTCCGAATGCGCGAACATCCTGTCGGCCGGGAGATAGGGATTGGCCCCGGCATCCGGTGCCAGAAAGCGTATCGGCAGCCCGAGATGGCCAGCCACAACCCGGCTTTCCTCGCGCTCGTCGGGGGCGCCGCAACCATCCGGAGCGACGGAGGTGAGGAAGGACAAGTCCTGGCCCTCAAGCCGCTCCTGCGACGCGAGCCAGGCAATGAGCGAGGAATCGAGGCCGCCACTCAACAACGACACCGCCCGGCCGTGACGCCCGAGATGCTGGCCGACAATCCGGCGCAGTGCTGCCTCGATCGCCTCGAGCGCCTCGTCGAAATTGCCGCGCCACGGCTCGAACTCAGCTATCGGTGCGAGGCGCAATGTTCGGCGGCCCGTAGAATCGAAGGTCTCGCGAGACCCGGGCATCAGCCGATGGACACCGCGAAACGGCGTCTGCTCAGTCATGTAACGCCGCAGCCGGGCCTTCCCCCAGATGAGGAACAGACCGTTCGGATCAAGCGCCTTGCCAACCCAGTCGAGCTGGGCGAGTCGGCGCATCTCCGCCGATACGGCGATCCGCCCACCATCCACCGCAAAATAGAGCGGATCGCGGCACGCCTGCGACATCAACAGGGTCAGCTCCCTCCGGTCGCCGCGCCAGCGCAGCAGCGACCATTCGCCGAGCATATGGTGCGGCGCATCGGCCCCGAAGCGATCGAGCGCGGCGAGCGCGAGTTCGGCCGGTGGGCTCGCCGGATCCATCCCGAGCATAGCAGCGAGATCAGCCGGCTCGTCGAGATGCCCGAGCAGGGCCAGCACCGTGCCGTTGCGCTCCACGATGTGAACTGCGCGGCCGGCTTCTTCGCGATCGACGATGTTCACCGCAAAGGCATCCGTCTCGATCATGCGGGGCGCCGGCGGATCGGCAAAGCCAAGCACGGCCAGGTCGTTTCGGTCGATCGGCGCACCGTTGAGCGACGCGATTCCGTACAGGCCCGTCTTGGTCACGCTGCGCCCTTGAAGAACCAGCCGGTATAGACGCAGCGCGGGCCGCCTGCCGTCACCGGTAGCACGCGGTGCTCGATGTCGTAGGCGACGTCGAAAATCAATGCGGTTCCCGGCGCGATGTGGCGATGCGTGGCGAGCAGCTTTTCGGTGCGCTTTTCGCGCAATTCGAACTGGCCGCCTTCATAGCCATGTTCACTCAGGTTGATCGTGATCGCGAGCCGCCGGCGCGGCTCGTCGAGGTCGTCGTGCCAGAGCAGCTGATCATGATTGTTGGCCCGCGCCCGCACCACCCGGCCCTCGACGGTCTCGAGCGGCCCGCACCCGGTCGCGCGCTCGATCCAGCCGATCAGGTCGGCTCGCTTGAGGACATGCGTGAGGGTGCGCCCGGCGCGTTGCGGATTCTCGACTTCGCGGCGACCGAGATCCGCCACCTCGTTGGGCTCGAAATGTCCCTCGCGGCAAAGCCGCAGCAGTGACGCCAGCAGATCCGGCTCGATCGCATGCGCACAGGCGATCGCACGGTGCTTCGAGAATTCGGCGGCAACAGCCTCGGGTGAGGCGAGCAGCGCAGTTCGGAAGGCACCGACCGCGAAGACCGGGCTAGCCTTCACGCAGCGCCGCCTCCACCATGTGATAGCGACGGGCCATCGCGGTATCATACAGGACGCGCGTCGGCTCCTGAAGCGCCTCTTCGGAGAGCTGGAAGCTCCGTCCCTTTGGCGTCCGGGCCGCGCTTTCGCCGATCACCGCACGTCCACGAATTGCCTCGATCAGGGTGAAATGATCCGGCAGCGACTCCATCGTCGCCCGGTTCCGCGCCCGGGTCTCGGCCCAGAAAATGCGCCACACATCCGGCGGCACCACATCGACCTGGGTCAGCGGCGCGTCGTCATAGAAACCCTTGCCAAACAGGACCGACTGAACGCTCCAATGGCTGAAGATCGTGTCAGTGCGCGCATCGGCGATGCTCGGCAGCACATGTTTCCACACCGCCAGATTCTCGCGCAGCCCGTCGGAGATTTTCGCGTCATGCCGTATCGCGCGCCAATAGGGGCTGTCCTCGCGGTCGCTCAGCGAGAAATGCAGCCCCAGGAAATCGCGCACCTCGTCATAGAAGCGCTCCATGTTGCGGTTGAACTGGCGGAGCAGCGGCGGCTCGAAATCATTGCTCGGGAAATTCTGCAGCAACCAACGCGCGGCAAGCTCGACCGACATGATCGCCGTCGATTCGAGTGGCTCAAGAAAACCGCTCGACGGGCCGATCGCAATGCAATTCTTCACCCAGGACCGCCGGCTGCGCCCAACCCGCATCTTCAGCACGCGCGGCGGCGTCAGGTGTTCGGCATTGCCAAGCACCCGGTTGAACTCATCGAGCGCCTGATCGTCCGACACGAAAGCGCTCGAATAGACATAGCCGGTGCCGTCACGGGAATGGAGCGGGATCCGCCAGGACCAGCCGGAGTCCATCGCCTGTGCCATCGTTGCCGGCACGACGACGGACTGATCCTCGCGTTGCACCTGGATCGGGATTGCCCTGTCGTTGAACAGATAGTCCGACATGGGCAGGAAAGGCTCGTCCATCGCCTCGTTGATCAGCAGGCCGCGGAAACCCGTGCAGTCAACCACCAGTTCGACGGGCCAGTCGCCACGTTCCTTGAGCTGGAGCGAGGCGATGTGGCCGCGCTCGTCGCGGGTCACTCCATCCACCTCGTCGCGGATATGCTCGACGCCGCGGGCTACGCACAGTTCCTTCAGGAAGCCGGCCAGCAGCGCCGCGTCGAGATGATAGGCATATTGCAGCGGGCCGGAGAATTCGGGATCGTCAACGCCGCGTGCGCCCTTCGTCTGGTCCATCGCCGCGCGGGTAAGGCTGACGGTATCGAGGAAATCGTCGCCATGCGGCGTCGCCTGGCCGGGCAGGCCATATTGCTGGAAGGAATAGCCCGGGTTCCGCCCGCGCACCGTCGCGCCGCCGGTGAAAGGGTGAACATAGGTGTAGGGCGTTCCGTTAGCGCGGCGCTGCCAATTGTCGAAGCGAATACCGAGCTTCAGCGTGGCATTGGTCCGCATCACGAACTCGGCCTCGGAAATCTCGAGAATCCGAAGCGTGCCCTTGAGCGTGGGCACCGTCGCCTCGCCGACACCGATGGTCGGGATGTTCGGCGACTCGATGAGCGTGATGCGGACGTCCTTGCGACCGGTCAGCCCCCATTGCAGGCGGTGGTTGAGATAGGCGGCGACGATCCACCCGGCGGTCCCGCCGCCGACGATCGTGATGTTGGTGATCTGCTTCCCCATGGTGTCTGGAAGGATGAGCCGATATCGCGTCTGGAAGCAACAGGCGGATGCACAGGTGGCGGGAAAGCTTTCAAGCGGTGGGGACGACAGGCCGATGCCGCCATCGCGCGGAAAAGGCGCGCGCGCGCCGCTGACCGAGGCTGAAAGGATCGCCCGCGCGCTTGCCCATGCCGCCTATGACGCACGCACCATCCGTCTCGTACGTCATGACCTGACCGGCATGAGCCACCTTGTCGCGAGCCGGCGCGGTCTGTTCGCGGTGAACGAAACGCGGCACGTCCGGATCGCGCATGGCTCCTTTTTCGGACTGACCCTGCGCGGCGATTCGATCTTTGCCTTCGAGGCGTGCGATCTCGCCGGGCTGCCGACGCGGCGCGGCCGCATCATCCGCCTCGACCGGGTTGGCAACCGGATCGCCGAGGCGCGTGTCCTTGTCGACGGGCTCGACAATGGCTGTCACCAGATCGATTTCATCGATGGGCACCTGACCGTGCTCGACACGCAGAACCAACGCGTCCTCCGCTTTGGTGCGGGCGAGGCCGGGTACGAGACGCTGTATCCGCTCCCACGCATGGAGAAGCGCGCCTGGTCGCGCGGCTATGCTCATGTCAACTCGTTGCTCCAGGTAAGGAACCGCATCCTGCTGCTGCTCCACAATGGCTTCGCCTATACCGGCAAGCCGAGCGAGGTGATGCTGGTGGATCTGGACTGGAAGGAGATCGATCGCCAGCCGCTGCCCGGGCATGACTGCCATAATCTCGTCGTGCTCGAGGATGGCCGGCTGATCAGCTGCGGTTCCACCGCGGGCGAGATTATCGGCTTCGACGGCGCGATTGCGAAGATCGGCACGATGATGACGCGGGGCCTCTCCGTCGGAAGCGATGTGATCGTGATAGGCTCATCCAAATTCTCGGCGCGCGCCGACCGTCATCGCACCCCGGGCACCGTCACCTTCCTCGACCGGGCCTTTCAACCGCTTTCGACGTTCGAGCTGCCCGCCGCACCAACTGAAATCCGTCGGCTCGACGGCAAGGACCTGGGCTTATCGCTCTTTGGCGGTGGCCAGACCCCCTTTTGGCCAATGCGGGACTGACGCTCACGCGCGAGCGGTCAACCACGCTATCTCAGCGGGATCGAGCGCTGCTGCGCCTTCTCGTCGATTCCACAGATGGATCGGCAGCGTCTCCGACAGGCGCGCCAGCACCGGCAGCATCGCCTTGTTGTTTCCGAGTAGGGCCGGAATGCGCGGCCGGTGGCGGCTGGCCAGCAACGCCTCGAGCGCTGCAACACCGCGCAGGGAATGGAACACCGGCGCGCCCGATGATAGTCGCGCGCCCAGCATCACCAGGCCCGCAAGCGGCGCCGCTCTGATCTGATGCTCAGGCGGCACGGTCTCTAACCTGCGCGCCGTATCCTTATCGGCTCCAGCGACGAAATAGCCGCCCGCGAGCCCGCTGACCGTCACATCCGTGCCGGTGAAGCGCAGGCACATGCTGTCGTCCGCAACCACGCTTGCGCCAGCCGCGACCAGCTGGCGCAGGACGGTCGACTTGCCCGTCCCCGATGCGCCGCCGATCGCGATCGCGCCAGCCGCGCCCGGCAACACGGCCGCGGCCGCATGAAGGACGATCTCACCACGCATCCAGAGCAATGCCGGAAGCGCCGTGGCAATCAGAAAGTTCGCCGCCATGTCTTCAGTCGTATCCCCGATACGCTCCACAATCATTCGGGCGCCTGCATCGCACCGGTACCGTGCGATCCCCGGCATTTCGAACAAAAGGCTGTCCCCTGCCAACCGGTACGGACCCAGTTCCCGCGCGGGCTCGTAGAGCGTTGCGTCACCTTCGATGATCTCGATGTCGATACCCGCCGCAAGCCGCGGATCACCGCTCTCGAGGGCAATGCCACCGGGAAGGGCGAGCCCGGAGCGGACTACCAGATCATAAGCGAGATAATGTCGGGCGATGGCGGGGCACCTTCAGGCCCTGGCGGAGACGGAGGGATTCGAACCCTCGGTACGAGTAAACCCCGTACGGCGGTTTAGCAAACCGCTGGTTTCAGCCACTCACCCACGTCTCCGGCTCGGCAGCAGTGCGGGGCTATAGCGAGGGGTTTCCATACGATCAACTGCGCTCGTAACCGTCATTGATCCCGAAACCGACTCGTGTCGTCGCGCCGTTCATTGTGGCGCAAGCCACAGGGGCGCTAGAATGGCGCACGAGTTTGTTGGGGGAGTGAAGCGCGTGCGCAGGATTTTGATGATTGCCTTGCTGGCGGCGACCCTCACCGTCGGCACAGCGCCCTCGCTTGGTCAGGTGCGCACGATCGATCCGAACCAGGCAATCGATAGCGATCTTCAGAGACCACAGGCAGCGCCGGCCACTGCGCCGCAGACGACGCCGGGCTATGAGCCGGTTCCAGCTTCGGACCCGCAAGCCTATCCGCCCTATAATCCCGCCGAGCCCGGGGTTCAGGCGAATGATGGCGCGCAGACGGCGCCACCGGGACAGAATACCGCGCGCGACGAAGCCAACGCCAATGCTGCCAAGGCGGAAACCTTCAAGCGCGAGGAAATCCTCAGCGCCGCCGAGGGCACGTTCGGCAAGGGCGCGGCGGGGCTTGCCGGCATCCTCGAACGCACGCTCAAGCA